>Ga0066678_10000727_pt1 | contig 11803 bp, 9 predicted proteins | sample GraSoiAngelo_127_FD_62300 | JGI IMG/M metagenome (GOLD analysis project Ga0066678, IMG submission 62300) | Grasslands soil microbial communities from the Angelo Coastal Reserve, California, USA - 14_0927_09_40cm | ecosystem: Environmental > Terrestrial > Soil > Grasslands | place: USA...
GAAAGTTTTTTCACCGCGCCGCGCACGGCATCCCAGAAATCGATCTCGATCTGGTATTCCAGGTCGCCACCGGGTTCGTGCTCCGGCTCGCTCCCCGCGCTTCCGCGTCCACCGCTAAAAAACTGGCTGAAGAGATCGCGGAAGCTCGCTCCGCCGCCCGCCGCGCCCGAGCCACCGCCAAAATCAAATCCGCCAAAATCAAAGTTGACGTCCTGCTCCTCGCCGTGGCTGTCTGCTCCACCCGGCCCGCCCGGTGGAAGGTTGTCACTGTAGAACCCGTACTGGTCGTACATCTGCCGCTTCTTGGAATCGGAGAGAACATCGTAGGCTTCCTGCAGCTGCTTGAATTTTTCTTCCGCGGATTTGTCGCCGGGGTTCAAATCCGGGTGATACTTCCGCGCCAGCTTGCGAAACGCCGCACGGATATCAGTGGCGTTGGCCTTGCGCGCCACTCCCAGCAGTTCGTAATAATCCTTTTTTGCTGTCGTCGGCATGTTGACCTTGAGCAAACACTGGAGAGGGGCGCTGCCCTGCTGCGCCCCTCTCCAGCGCTACGGCAACTTAATTCGGCCGCTTCGACTCGTCCACGTCCACGTACTCGGCGTCGATCACATCGCCGGGCTTTTTCTCTGTGGCGCCGCCCGCCCCGGAGGAAGACCCGCCGCCCGCTCCGGCGCCCGCGGCCGCACCGGCCTGCCCCCCGGCACCGGCGGCTTGCGTTGTCTTGTACAGTTCCTCGGCGATCTTGTGCAGCGAGCGCTCCACGTTTTCCGTCGCCGACCGCAGCCGTGCCACGCCGCCTTCGTTGATGGCTTTTTTCGCCTCTTCGATGGCCTCTTCGGCCTTTTTCACGTCCGCTTCCGCGATCTTCTCGCGGTTTTCGCGGAGCATCTTTTCCGACTGATAAAGAATGCCGTCCAGGCGGTTGCGCGCCTCGACCTCTTCCATGCGACGCCGGTCGTCTTCACTGTGCGCTTCGGCCTCCGTCTTCATCTTCTCGGCCTCTTCCTTGGTTAGGCCACTCGACGCGGTGATGGTGATCTTCTGCTCCTTGTTGGTGGCTTTGTCCTTGGCGCTCACGTTCAGGATGCCGTTGGCATCGATGTCAAACGTAACTTCGATCTGCGGCGTCCCGCGCGGAGCCGGGGGAATCCCGTCCAGCTTAAATTTGCCAAGCGAACGGTTGTCAGTGGCGAACTTGCGCTCCCCCTGCATGACGTGGATCTCCACGCCCGGCTGGTTGTCCGCCGCCGTCGAGTAGGTTTCCACCTTGCGCGTGGGGATGGTGGTGTTGCGCGGGATCTGCACGGTCATCACGCCTCCGAGCGTCTCCACACCCAAGGAAAGCGGCGTGACGTCCAGCAGCAGGATGTCCTTTACGTCCCCGGCAAGCACTGCGCCCTGGATCGCCGCACCCACGGCAACCACTTCGTCGGGGTTCACGCCCTTGTGAGGCTCTTTCCCGCCAAAGAAGTTGCGAACCAGTTGCTGCACCTTGGGGATGCGCGTCGAGCCGCCCACCAAAACCACTTCCTGGATGTCGTTTGGCGACATTTTGGCGTCTTCCAGCGCCTGCTTTACCGGTTTCATGGAGCGCTCCAGCAGCTCGTTCATCATCTGTTCGAGCCGCGTGCGCGTGAGTTTCTCCTCCATGTGAATCGGCCCGCTGGCCCCCGCGGTGATGAACGGCAGGTTGATCTCCGTCTCCATCATCTGCGAAAGCTCGATCTTGGCTTTTTCCGCCGCGTCCTTCAGCCTCTGCAGCGCCATCTTGTCCTTGCTTAGGTCGATGTTGTTCTTCTTCTTGAACTCGTCAATCAGCCAGTCCACGATGCGCTGGTCGACGTCATCGCCGCCTAGGTGCGTGTCCCCGTTGGTGGACTTCACTTCCACCACGCCCGCGCCGACTTCCAGCACGGAAATGTCGAAGGTGCCGCCGCCCAAGTCATACACCGCAATGGTCTCGTCGCTCTTCTTATCCAAACCGTACGCCAGCGCTGCCGCGGTCGGCTCATTGATGATGCGCACCACTTCGAGACCGGCGATTTCGCCCGCCTGCTTCGTGGCTTGCCTCTGCGCGTCGTTAAAATACGCCGGGACGGTGATCACCGCCTTGGTCACCTTCTCGCCGAGAAAATCTTCCGCCGCGGTCTTTAGCTTGCCGAGGATCATGGCGGAAATCTCCGGCGGACTGTAAGCCTTGCCGGAAATCTCCACTCGCGCGTCTTGATGCGGTCCGGCAACTACCTTGTAGGGCACGCGACGCGTCTCTTCGCCAACTTCATCGTAGCGCCGGCCCATGAACCGCTTGATGGAGTACACCGTGTTTTCTGGATTGGTCACCGCTTGGCGCTTCGCCACTTGCCCGACCAGCCGCTCACCGGTTTTGGTGATGGCCACCACGGACGGCGTCGTCCGCGCACCCTCCTGGTTGGGGATGACCACTGGCTCGCCGCCCTGCATCACCGCCACGACCGAGTTGGTTGTTCCCAGGTCAATTCCAATAATCTTGCTCATTGCTACCATTCCTCCTGAATCTTCTTGTCATTTGGCTTCGCCTGTATCTCTTTGAAATGAAGGCGAATCCAGCTCGGTTCTCGCGTCCCAAGCCCAGCTCGAGTCGCAGTATACATGTTGAGTGTATGGTTGTCAAGTTTTATGAAGCAGACGTAACCTATTTATCGTCAGCACGTTACAACAACAGTCCGGTCTTCTTTGGCTGACTCCAACTCTTCCGGAGCAACTCCCTTAGAATAGAATCACACCGACAAGAGACAGGCGGGTGGGGTTGTTATGGTTCAGCCAGGCGCTGCCGCGCACAACTCATAGGGTGTCGAGCGCAACCAACCTACCAGGGTCCCGGTAGGTCTTGTTCAGTCGGCGGACGAACTTCGGTTGACGACGACTGCTACATTCCCGTCGTTTCGAGGTAGAATTCTCTTAAACCCGCAGGGGCAAATCGCTCAAGCTATTTCGGAGGATCGTGTGAAACATCGGGGCATTCTGGCTGGAGCAGTTCTTCAGAGCATACTGGTGGCTTTCGCGGTGCTGTCTACCTTGGCCGCCCCGCAATACTCTCCTGATATTCCCGACGTGGATCCGCACAAGGCCTTTGGCTCGAAGAACGCTCCCGTGACCATGGAGGTCTTCAGCGATTTTCAGTGTCCAGCCTGCAAGACCCTGTTCACCACCACGAATCGCCGGCTGATGGAAGATTACGTGAGCAGCGGCAAGGTCTACCTGATCCATCGGGATTTCCCGCTCCCCATGCACGCGCACTCGCGGGTAGCCGCGCGCTACGCTCGCGCCGCCGCGCAGCTCGGCAAGGGTGAGTCCGTGGAGCAAGCCCTGTTCCAGAATCAGGAAAAGTGGGAACAGAACGGCGACGTGGACGGCACGGTGGCCGCCGTGCTCTCCGCCGCGGAAATGACCAAGGTTCGCGCGCTTGCCAAGGGCAACTCGCTCGACACCGCCATTGACAAAGACTACGCGCTGGGCCAGACCTATCGCGTCAACCAAACCCCCACCACCGTATTTCATTGCAAGGGCCAGATCTATCCCTACTCCGGGGTCATGACCTACGACATTCTCAAGCAGTTTCTCGAGCAGCTGCTCGCACAAAAATGAAGGAATCATTTTTCACGGCGGTAAAACGGCAGAGCTCCTGGCTGCTGAGCTCAATGAACGAAGAACTGAAATCCGAAAAATGATGCCCTCCAGCCCACTCAATCTACGCCGCGCCATCATCTGGATCGGCCGCCTGGTCCTTGCCGGTATCTTCATCTATGCCGGCTACGCCAAACTGACCATGGGAATGCGTCCGCGTCCGCCGTTGGGAGTGGCCCTTTCGTTTTTTGCATTGCAGGTGGATTCCTATCGCATTCTCCCATCGTGGGGCGTCAAGTTGGTCGCCCACACATTGCCCTTCGCGGAAATCGGCCTCGGTCTTCTGCTGCTCATCGGCTGGCGATTCCGCATTTGGGCCACGCTCGTCACCTTGATCATGCTGGGATTCTTCGCCGCCGTGGTACGCTCATACGCTCTGGGCATGCAGATCAATTGCGGCTGCTTCGCCACCCCCGAGCCGCTCACCATCAAGACGGTCATCCGTGACGGCGCACTCCTGGCTCTGGCGCTGCTCATGACCATTTTCGCCTTCATCGAAGCGCGCCGGCCGCACCCTTGGACGGCCCCGGAAAAGGCTTGAGCCGCACTTGCTCCGATGAAAACCCTCGCTGAATACCTCGAACTGGCTGCCGCCGCCCACGGACACCTCTGCGCCGGCCAGGTCCTGGGCGTGCGCCTGGCCATGCTCGGGCTCCGCGAACTCGGCATCGACGACCCCGTCGCCGAGCGCAAACGCCTGGTTACTTACGTCGAGATCGACCGTTGCGTCACCGATGCCGTCGCGCTGGTCGCCAACTGCCGCCTCGGCAAGCGCGCCCTGAAATTTCGCGACTGGGGCAAGGTCGCCGCCACCTTCGTGGACCTTCAGACCGGCCGCGCCGTGCGCGTGGCCGCCAAGGAATCTTCCAAGCAAGCCGCCCGCGAAATGTTTCCCGAACTCGTCAAGGGAGTCGGCCAGCAAAAAGCCTACGCACAGCTCTCCGACGATATTCTCTTCGACAAACAATGGGTGAAAGTGCAAGTCCAGCCTGAAGACCTACCGGGCTTCAAAGGCCCCCGCGTGGTCTGCGCCCAATGCGGCGAAGGCATTAACTTCAAACGCGAAGTCGTAAGCGACGGCCGCACCCTGTGCCGCTCCTGCGCGGGCGATTCCTATTACGCCCCATGAGGAAAGGAGCGGTGCATGAAAGGGTCTCCGATGCGGCCGTGATTTTGCTGGCATCCCTTTCGCCTGCCTGGGCCGCCAATTCAGGAAGCGCCATTTTCGAAACCATCTGCTAAACCGGACCTCCCGCGGTTCGAGGCTCGGACGGCCACCGCGCTGCTTCAGAGCATCTAGCGCGCCACAAGAAAACGGGTGAAATGGGTTGCTACATTACGATCTCCAGTGGATCAACGGAGAACCGCGTGTCTTCCGATGGGCTTTCCCTACCGTGCTCGTTTTGTTCCACGACAACCGCGGGAAAAGCGGTGAAAGTTAAAATCGATTTTGAGTTCTAACCGCCGGGCTGGTTTTTCTTGCGCAACCTGCTCGTCGTCAGCAACCTACAGAACTTGGATTATGCGCTAGAATTGAATTTTCACCTGATGCTGACCCTGCCACCGATCACGCTGCGCTTGCGCGGCTGGAAACTGATTGACCGCGTCGCGCTGGCATTCTTGTTGCTTTGCTCGATTGCGCTCGGCGCGGGCTGCGGCTTACTGTTTGTTTACGCCAGCGACCTGCCGGAAATCCGCGCGCTGGAAACCTACCGTCCCGACGTGGTCACCGAAGTTTACGCCGATGATGGCCAGCTCGCCGGCAGCTTCGCGTTGCAGCGCCGCATCCTGATGACCCACGAGCAGTGTCCCAAAGTGCTGTACAGCGCCGTCACCGCCATCGAGGACCAGCACTTCGAAGAACACTGGGGCATCGATTTCCCGCGCATGGCCAGCGCCGCCTTCCGCAACCTGGTCAAGCGCCGCATCACTGGCGGGGCCAGCACCATCACCATGCAGCTCGCCGGAAATCTTTTCCTCGACCGCAGCGACCGCAGCTTCCGCCGCAAAATGCAGGAAATTCTTCTCGCCCTGCAGATCGAGCGCCGTTACACCAAGCCGCAAATCTTTACCATGTATGCGAATCAGGTCTATCTCGCTCACGGTAACTACGGTTTTGCCGCCGCCGCGCAGTTTTATTTCGGCAAGCCGGTCACCGACCTGAACCTTCCGGAGGCCGCGCTTCTCGCCGGCATGGTCAACGGCCCGAAATTTTCACCGCTCACGAATCCCGAACTCGCGCTCAACCGCCGCAATCTCGTGCTCCGTCGCATGGAAGAAGAAGGGAAGATCACACCGGCGGAAGACACTGCTACCAAGAAGTCGCCGCTCGGTCTGCACATTCAGTATCCGCGCAACGACCTTGCGCCGTACTTCTTCGAAGAGATTCGTAAGTACCTTGAATCCACGTACGGCACCGAAGCGGTCCACGAGCGCGGGCTGCGCGTCTACACTACCCTGAACATACACATGCAGCGCATCGCCAACCAGTCGCTCCGCGACGGTCTGCACAGCTACGAACGCCGCCACGGTTGGAGAGGCAATCTTCCCAACGTCCTCGGCGACAATCTCGGCAAGCTGGAAACCTACGAAGACGACGATTGGCGCCACGCGATCGAGAAGGGAAGCTACCTGAGCGGACTCGTCCTCACGGTGGGCGAAAGAGACGCGGTCATCAAAATCGGGCCTTACCGCGGAATTCTCTCTCCCAACGATTTCGCCTGGACCGGCCGCAAGAAACCTGCCGAACTCCTGAAAGTGGGTGACCTCGCCCAATTCTCCATTCAAGAAGTGCGGGACAATACCGTGCGTGTTCAGCTCGAACAGCAGCCCGGGCCGCAGGGCGCGCTTCTGGCCATCGACAATTCCACCGGGGAAATCAAAGCCATGATTGGCGGTTACAGTTTTGAAGATTCCAAATTCAACCGCGCCACGCAGGCTTTCCGCCAGGTCGGCAGCTCTTTCAAGGTTTACGTTTACGCTGACGCGCTGGAACGAGGCTCGACGCCCTTTGACACCATCGTCGATTTGCCGTTTACCACCATCAGCGGCGGGCAATCCTACTCACCGCGTAACTACGATGAAAAATTTGAAGGGACCATCACCCTTCGCCGCGCCCTGGCGGGCTCACGCAACGTTCCCGCCGTAAAACTGGCGGAAAAAGTGGGCATCAACACCGTCGTGGATATGGCCAAGCGTTTCGGCATCACCACCCCGCTTCCGCCCTATCTGCCGCTGGCCCTCGGCGCCGCCGACATGAAGCTTCTCGAACACGTCTCGGCTTTCACCGTTTTCCCCAACGACGGCATCCGCATCGATCCACACATGATTCGCCGGGTCACCAGTTACGAGGGCGCGCTGCTCGAAGAAGCGCATCCTGAAGTGCACGACGTTCTAACCCCCGAAGTGGCACGCACCATGACCGCCATGCTTGAAGAAGTCATTCAATTCGGCACCGGTATCCAAGCCAAAGCACTGGGACGCCCGGCGGCCGGGAAGACCGGAACGACGCAGGATTACACCGATGCCTGGTTCGTGGGCTACACCCCCCAGCTCACCGCCGGCGTGTGGGTGGGCTTCGACGACAAGCAGATTTCACTCGGAAAAAAAGAAACCGGCGCGCGCGCCGCCTTGCCCATCTGGCTCGAATTCATGCAAGGCGCGACGGCCGGGACGCCGGTGATGGATTTCACCAATGTCGTTCCGCTCGAGGAGCAGGTCGGCGAGCATCACGTCAACGTGGATACCCCAGATACCGCCCCCACCGAAGACGAGCCTGCCGCCCCCAAAGAAAAACCGCCGGCGCCACCGCCGCCGGCAAAAACTGGGGCGGCGGATACGGCCGGCGTTTCGCCGCGCCTTTCTGCGGCTCAGAAACAATGGTGAGCAGGGACTCAGCCAGTCTTGGAAATCGTCCGCATGCCATGAACAGCACAGGAAATGCGGCCGTTCAAATTGGTACACACCCAGCGTACATCTTTTCAGTCTACAGCCTTTTTCGAAAGGGATCCCATCCAGCGGGAGTGAAGGGACTCTCCCGACCGTTCTCTTCGACCAGCAGCACGTCTCGCTCGCGGGTGATTTTTCCAATGGCGGCCAGACCCACACCTTGAAACGACTTGGGCAGGAGCTTGATCTTCGGCGGCGGCACGGTGAACAGCAATTCGTAGTCATCCCCGCCATGCAACGCCAGCTGCTCGGGGTGGTGTCCGTGCTTCAAAGCGAGATGCGGGGTGCGAACCTGCGGAATCTTTCGTTTTTCCAGTCGCGCACCGACCGCGCTAGCAGCGCACAGCCTCGCGAGATCGCTCGAAAGTCCATCGGAGAGGTCCATCATCGCGCTCGCCAAGCCCTTTTTGGCCAACCATTGGCCCAGCGCGAGACGCGGCTGCGGATAAAGGTGCTTTCGTGTCAGGGGATCCTGCGGGCTGGCTGTCCCTGCGCTTCGTCGCACCATCTGTAGACCCAATTCGGCTTCCCCCAGCCGCCCACTGACATAAATGAGGTCGTCTGCTCGCGCTCCCGAACGCAGCAAAGCGCGCCCGGCAGGCACTTCACCAACGGCGGTTATATTGATAAGAATTTCGTCTCGCCGGGTGGTGTCCCCGCCCGCTAGCGCACACTGAAGCTTGCCGGAAGCGCGCCGCAAGCCGCCGAGGAATACATCCAGCCACCGGCCGGTGCGCGTTTCGGGCAGTGCCAGGCCGAGCAGGAAGCAGCGGGGCGCGCCCCCCATCGCCGCTATATCACTGACCGCCCTGGCCAGGCACTTCCAACCCACGGCATCCGGCGGATGCTTCTTGGGCAAGAAGTGTGTCCCTTCGAGGAACCAGTCGCATGTGAGGATGATCTCGTGGCCGTGCTTCGGACAAAAGAGTGCCGCGTCATCGCCGATTCCCAGAGAGACGGATCGCCCAGCTCCACGTCCCGGCGATGATCGGAAGCTGTCCCAAATCTTCCCGAGGAGCGCATCCTCGTTCTGCTGTTTCCGCGGCATCGGTTCTCTCTCGCTCTAGAGCGACTATTTGCGGGCGATAGTATAGCCTCTGATGCTCGGCCGGTCTTTGGCAACCCAGGCGTTCGAACGAGGAGACTTGTCGACCCGCTATGGTTACCTGGCCTTTGGTGCAGGGGGGCAGGTTCTAACCGCCTGACCTTCAAAGTACAAAATACAGGGTTGACGTCCAACTCTACAGAATTTAGTATGTGCTAGGTCGCGAACCAAGGCTCACGGTTCAGATTTTGGTTGAAGTTCAGGTTCCAGCGGGTACCCGGGTAAATCGCCCGCCAACGTCAAAAGTAAAGGCCTGAGGGGCCCGGTATTCATGAGGGGTAAGAGCTACACATTTTTTATCGCGTCCACTCCGGGCAAGCTCCGGAAAGTCATCGTGCCCGCTTATGTGCTGCACGGTATCGCCGTGCTGGCGCTTATCGGGGCCATCAGCGTGACGGTGGCGGTGGGCTCCTATTCGCGAATGCTTTGGAAAGTCGGCAACTACAACGCCCTGCGCCACGATCAGGAAACCCTCAAGAAGCAGTATCGGCAACTTCAGGGCACCGTCAACGACACCAACCAGCGCCTTGATTCTCTGCAGTCCCTGGCGACGGAAGTGGCCATGACCTACGGAGTGCTGCGCTATCATCCGGCGGCTTTCGATCAGAGCGACAGTCCGGTAGATGCCCAGGATGCTTTCGACCGCTCCATCGAGCAGTACACTTTCTTAAAGCGCAATGCCGCGGTGATCGCCATCTCCAGCAGTGGGCTGCACTTGCTCTCCCCGACGTATTTTGCCGACTCCACGTATACGCCTTCGATCTGGCCGGTCCTCGGTCACATTACCGATAGCTTCGGGGAGCGCTTGGATCCGTTCAGCGGTGAAGGCGCATTCCACACCGGCGTGGATGTGGCTTCCGATTACGGGGCTCCGGTTCACGCCACTGCGGATGGCATCATCGCCATCGCCGAGAATCATGCAGGCTACGGCCGGCTGGTGGTTATTGATCATGGTTTCGGAATCACCACCTGGTACGCGCACCTTTCGGCGTTCTCTGCCGTGGCCGGCGCGCGCGTCAAGCGCGGCGAGGTGGTTGGCTACACCGGCATCAGCGGCCGTTCAACTGGTCCGCACGTGCACTACGAAGTGCGCATGAACAACGCGCCCATCAATCCTTGGCGCTATATGAAATCCACTCCTGCGGGTGACTGATTCTTGATTCAAATTCTGCCGATGGCCTAGCGGCGGGCCGGGGCCCGGCAATTCTTTTGGCGCGCGCAGTTTCCCGTCGGCGGGATGTCCAGCGCGAATTTTCTCCACGGTATTGTCACGTGCGGCCTTTCCTGGCTTTACCTGCGCGCGGTTTGTTTGGTGTGGAGTCCGGCATGACGGGTGCAGCCCGGTGGGCGGTCTCCAGAAACTCCGGCGTGATTTCGAATACCACGCGGACCGATTGGCTATCTCCGCGGTCGATTTTGGAGACCTCCGCGCTCCTCAGAAGTTGCAGGTAAGCCTGGCGCGCCGCCGGATCCAATTGTTGCCTGGTCTGGGCATCATTGAGTCCCAACTGTGCCAGTATGACCACCCCATTCAGCAGGTCCACGAGTTGCCGGGCCGTCGCTTCCACCGTCGATTCTCCTTCGGCCACCACGCGCAGCCGATCATTTTCCGGTTTTCCTGCCAGGGTGATCCACTGCAATTGATCGAGCAATGTAGAGAGCTGTGGGGAGCGGAGACCGCTGGGAGCCTGGGCGGCGAGCGCGGTACCGATGGCGGCGTCTTGCCGGATCACGGCAAATACCGGCGAGCCCGCCAGACGTTCGAACCGCGCGCGCCAGTCCGCAGCGTCCTCAGCCCTTTTTTTTGCGTCGCTGAGGAGGGCCAGGTGTTGATCATCGGTGACCGCGATTCGATCATTCCTCAAAAAGGTAAGATAGATTTTCCTGGCCGTTCCACTGACCGGCAGAGAAAAAATCTCGCGTCCGTCCGTTCTTACCGACGAACCGGTCTTCAATGCATAGGCGGAGATTTTTTGCCGGTCGAATTTTCCATCAAGAATTGAAAACAAACTGGAGCCTGGTCCACCTTTGCCGACCGCCATGGTGATGCGCTGGAGGTCGCGAGCGTAATTGAATCCGGTTTCTTTGACAAACTGCGCGTAATCGGCGTCCACTGGCGGTTGCGGTGCCCAGGCGTAAAGTTTGGCCATGAAGGGCGCTTGGCGGAGTTCGTCGAAATCCGCAAACACCACCGCGCTGGCGTCCGTGGGCAGGAGCGCCAGTGCCTCCTCGCGCGCAGCGCCGTGCGCTAGGCCCCATTTCCGATATCCGAAAAAGGCGACGGCTGCGCCCAGAACGATGACCACGGCCGACAGGCCGATGATCCAGGTCCGTTTCCTCATGGTCTCCCTACCGTTCGCATCCCGGGGTGCTGGGTATGCCATTGTCCCATCGGAAAGGGGGTTCCCGGCATCTAAATCCGAGGGGGAAAAGGCGCTTCGCACGACGCCTTTTCGCGGCTTCGATGGGGGCCGTTTCGGCTGACCGCTTTATGTGGTAAACGATAGATGACAGACAGGATAACGGGTGTCCAGGTGGATAAGGGGGCGCGCCGTTTTCCACAGGGCTGGCCCTCCACGTGCTACAATTTGCTGGCAACCCCTTGCAATTCTTATTCCTCTTCTGCTATTCTTACCCGGTTTGAGCGGCGCTGGCGTAGCTCAGCTGGTAGAGCATCTGATTTGTAATCAGAGGGTCGGGGGTTCAATTCCCTCCGCCAGCTCCACCAGCAACTGTTGCCGGGGAGCGAGGGCGGAGCGAATCCTGAGGGAAAAAACGAACGGGCTGGTGTCTTTTGACACGAGTCCTTTTTGTGTTTTTGCCCAGCATGCTTCTAAGTTGTTGAAGACAAGATCGGGACCCGTAGTTTGCGTTCCAAAAGTTTTCACGGGACGGGTGGGTGAGTGGCTAAAACCAGCAGACTGTAAATCTGCCGCTCCTTGCGGGCTACGAAGGTTCGAATCCTTCCCCGTCCACCACTATCTCGTTGTGGGTTTAGAGAAAACCGCAGGGCAATCGCATCCAGCGATGTTCGAACGCGGTCCGATTCGGGGCACCAGCGCCGCAGCGGACCATGTGCGTCGC
>Ga0066678_10000728_pt1 | contig 11797 bp, 8 predicted proteins | sample GraSoiAngelo_127_FD_62300 | JGI IMG/M metagenome (GOLD analysis project Ga0066678, IMG submission 62300) | Grasslands soil microbial communities from the Angelo Coastal Reserve, California, USA - 14_0927_09_40cm | ecosystem: Environmental > Terrestrial > Soil > Grasslands | place: USA...
GGCTCGGGGAAGTCCCGGATGGTGCGCGCGGCGTTGCGATAGGCGCGCACCCGGAAGGGGTTGGCGTCCTGGATCTCGAGGAGATCGGCTACCTCGTCGAACAGCCGCGCGATGTCGGGGTTTTGCATGGCGGTACCGCGCGGTAATTGGCGGTCACGAGGGGGAGCGGTCAATACCACCCACGCGCTTGGTAGCGCCGCTTGCGCCCCTCCCGTCCGGGTGCTAATTCTGGCGCGCCCTTGGACATTGCCTGTCGGAGATACGCCATGACGTGCGGCATCCGCTTCGGCCCGCGCCTCGCTCCCCTGGCGCTGGGCGCCGTCTTCGCCCTGCTGGCCTCCTCCCCATCCCTCGCCGCGCAAGCTCAGGCGACTACCGGCATCATCCGCGGGGTCGTGACCGACCCCTCTGGTAACGTCGTCGCGGGCGCGCGGGTGACCGTCACGGACGTCCAGACCCAGTTTCAGCGGACGGTGGTCAGCAACGAGAAGGGCGTGTTCGTCGCACCGCTGCTGCCGCTGGGCACGTACGACGTCACCGCCCGTGCCGTGGGCCTCGGCGAGAGAAAGCAGACCGGCATCGTCCTGAGGGTGGGCGAGACGGTGGACCTCGCCCTGAAGCTCCAGCCGGTCGAGCTCGCCGCGGTGACCGTGACGGCGACGCCGCTGGTGGACGTGACGAAGGTGGAAACATCTACCCGGCTGCCCAACCAGGCGGTCGCCGGTCTGCCGAACAACGGCCGCAACTTTCTCAATCTGACCCTGCTCACGCCCAACGTATCGATCGTGCAGGGGCCCGACGGCGATGAGTTGACGATCGCGGGGCAGAAGGGGATCCACAACAACGTGTCGGTGGACGGCGCCGACTTCAACAACCCCTTCTTCGGCGAGCAGCGCGGCGGCCAGCGGCCGCCCTTCACGTTCAACCTCGATGCGGTGCAGGAGATCGTGGTCACCGCCGGCGGAGCGACGCCCGAGTTCGGCCGCTCCAGCTCGGGATTCGTGAACGTGATCACCAAGTCCGGCACCAACCTGCTCCACGGCTCGCTCCACTACTTCGGGAAGTTCGACGCTATCTCCGGCACGCCGGAGCATCGCTTCCCGAGCGGCACGGTGCAGAGCTTCGAGCCCGACTTCAACCAGCACCAGTTCGGCTTCACGCTGGGCGGGCCGCTCAAGCGGGACAAGGCGTTCTTCTTCATCGCCTATGACCAGCAGATCTACCGCGAGGTGAAGCAGAAGGCGCGGCCGTCGAGCCTCGCGCTCGACTCGCTCACGGCGTGGATGGACACCGCGTTCGGCGGGGCGCTGCGGGGTGACTTCGGGTCGATTTCCCGTACCAACGACGCCCGCGCGGGACTGATCAAGCTCGACTGGCGGCCCTCCGACCGGCACAACGTGTCGCTCAAGTACAACCATACCTGGTCGCAACAGGAGAACGGCACGTTCGACGTGGACGTCTGGGCCCGCAGCGCGAACGGCCTGGAGAAGGACTACTCCAACGCCATCAACGGCAGCCTGACCTCGTACCTGTCGTCCAACACTTCGAACGAGTTCCGGTTTCAATATTCTCGTGAAGACCGGCCCCGGCCGTACGAGGGACCGCGTACGTCCCTACTGGGCACGGACCCGACCCAGACCGGGCTGCGACCCTTCCCGGACGTGGCGATGGACTTCGCCAACGGGTTCCGGTTCGGAATGCCCTTCTTCCTGCCGATCCAGTACTACGACACCCGGATCCAGTTGCTCGACAACGTCTCCTACGCCCGCGGCAACCACTTCTTCAAGGCGGGGGCCGAGTGGAACCGCGTGAACTCGGTGCAGACGTTCATCGGGTTCGCGAACGGGCGCTTCATCTTCAACAGCGTGACCGGGTTCCGGAGGTACGCGGCGGACTCGAACTACGTGGAGTGCTCCAACGGCACGAGCAATACGACCGCGAGCTGCCCGGCCGGGACCACCATCACCGGGCCGGTCCTGCTGTACCTGCAGCAGGCCGGCGTCGGCGGCCTGTCGGTGATCGACGCCGGAACCCAATCGATCCCCCAGAACGAGCTCGCGCTGTACGTGCAGGACAGCTGGAAGCCGACGCCGAGCTGGACCATCGACTACGGACTTCGCTGGGAGGCACAGGTCGAGCCCGACCCGCGGACGCCACCGCAGTCGGTGTTCTTCGCCCCGTTCATCGGCCAGCGGGTGACGAACTCCACGGGGACGTACGCGTTTCCGTCCGACGGCACCATCCCCTCGGACTGGAAGATGTTCCAGCCGCGCGTCGGGTTCGCCTATGACCCCGACGCCACCGGGCGGCAAGTGTTCCGGGGCAACGCGGGGCTGTACTACGGGCGCATCCCCGGGTTGAACCTCGCGAGCAGCCGCAGCACGAACGGCTCGATCGGGCAGACGCTGTTCGGCTCGAGCGCGACGATCCCGATCGGGCTGCGGCCGCCCGCCTTCAACCATTTGCTCACGCCGCCGTCGGGAGCGCCGATCTTCCCGGACGTCTTCGTGTTCGACAAGGATTTCCAGAACCCGCGTACGTTGAACGCGACCGTGGGCTACGAGCGGCAGGTTGCCAACGACCTCGCGCTGTCCCTGAGCTACACGCACGCCCGCACCGACCACGTGACCCGCTTCATCAACCGGAACGACGCGCTGTTCGGGAAACCGTGGGGGACCGGCCTGGCCGGCCTGCCGGGGAACACAAACGGCATCAACACGCTGACCACGGTCGAGTCGAGCGCCAAATCGCGTTACAACGGGGTCACGATCGGCGTGAAGCGGCTGCTGGATCGCAACTTCCGGTTCCAGCTCAACTACACGCTGTCGTTCGACAAGTCGGACGACGACAACGAGCGCGACCCCTTCACGTTCCGGTACGCGCGGGCGGACAACCTCGGGCCGGACTACAACTGGAGCGACCGGGATCAGCGCCACCGCTTCAACGGCTGGGCGCTCCTGCGGTTGCCCGGGGACATCTACATCAACAACCGCGTGAGCTACTACTCGGCGCAGCCGACGTCGATGAGCTGCGGGCCGAGCCCGTTCAGCGCGTTCGCGCCGCCGCGCGGTCAGCGGGCCACATCGCCCGCGGACCGCAACTGCTCGGACGGAAGCGTCCTGACACGGAACACGCTGCGCAAGGACAACGCGTTCTTCTCCTGGGACGTGCGCATCTCCCGCCCGATCGATCTCGGAGGCCACCAGCAGTTCGAGGCGACGTTCGACATCTTCAACGTCACCAACAAGGACAACTTCAAGGACCCGGCCTACGGCGGCCTGCTCTTCAACTTCGACGGCACGATCCGCTCGGGGCTGGGCGATCCGCGGCAGCTGCAGGTGGGGGCGAGGTGGCTGTTCTAACTGGAGGCGGTGGAGGTTGGTGGAGGTTGCACCCTCCAACCTCCACCAACCTCCATAACCTTCACCGTCCTAGGTTACAGTGATCTGCTTCGCCATCCCGTGCACCAGGTGCGGCTGGCCGTCCTTCGCGTCGGGCCAGAAGCACAGGAGGAGGTAGTTCCCGGGTTGGAAGGTCGCCGTGAACTGCGCGTGCGCACCGGCGTCGAGGGTCGCCACACCCCCCAGCCAGCGCCCCGTGGGCAGCGGACCCTTCTCACCGCCCTTCTCCCACGCGACGAAGTCCTGCAGCGTCTTTCCCGACGGGAGGGCCGTAATCACAATCTCGTGGGCCTGGGGACCGGCATTCTCCACCCTGATCGTGCGCCTCCCGGCGGTGAGCGGCCGGGCGAACTGAAAGTCGTAGTCGTTCAACGTGACCACGACATCCGGTGCCGGCTCGGCCGGCTGGGCGGTCGCGGCGCCGATGACGACGATCGCCCGCATCATCCCCTTCATGGTGTGCGGCGTCCCGTCGATGGTCGGGATCCAGCAGACCAACACGTACGAGCCGGGCTCGAGCAGCTGGGTCGCGCTGGCGGTGTCCCCCGGGGTGACGGCGTTGGGCCCCCCTGCAAACGACGCCCACGCGGGCGGCGGACCGTGGTTCTTCATCGCCGCTTGGAGCGCAGCCACGAAGTCCGCGATGGTCTTGCCGTCGCCCAGCCACACGAGCGAGGCGTGGTGCAGCTCCTTCCCCTGATTCACCAGGCGGAACGTGGTGCGCCCGGCGGGAATCGTATCGGGCGCGTTGAAGGCGTAATCGGTCGCCGTGATGGTGACCACGCTCGGGCCGTCCGCCGGCGGGGCGGGCCGGGCACACGCGGTGCCGGCTGCGAGACCGGCGGCGATCAGGTGGCAGCGTCGCATGCGCGCATTTCCTCCAGGGCTTCGGTGAAAGGGGAGGGGGAAGGGAAGGGGTCGTCGCTCAGCAGCGTTTGAACAGCACGATTCCGGAAAAGCGGCGGAACTCCTCACGCTTCTTTTTCGGGTAGAGCCGGGGGAGCAGGCGCCACAGCCAGGCGAGCCGCATGGTTCGCTTGAGGCGCAGTGACTCGTCCCAGGTCGAGCGAAACTCCGCCTCGCACCAACCCAGTGGCTGGAAGAACTGCGTGCCCTCCGGAGGAGCGAACTGGAACGGCGCGTTGCCGGCGACGGCGCGCCCCCACGTCTTCTCCAGCATCTTGAGCAGCCCCGGCGACGCGAGATCGATCAGCCACCACGCAAACGACGGCTGCGCGGCGAGATCGCCCGCCAGCGCCGCCACCTGGTCCCGCGTCAAGTAGACGAGCAGGCCCTCGCTCACCACCAGGACCCGTCGCGCCGCGCCGCCGACTTCCGTGAACAGCGCGCGGCGGCGCGCCGGGTCCGTGAGATCGACGCCGACCTGCTGCAGCGCGCACGCCGGCCGTTCCCCCGCGAGCTGCTCCTTCTTGTAGGCGATCACGTCGGGGAAGTCCACCTCGACCCAGCGGAGCGAGCGCGCCAGTGGCAGCCGGTAGGGCCGCGTGTCCAGGCCGGCGGCGAGGTTGAGGACGGTGCCGACTCCGTCGCGCTCGATCGCCCGCAGGATCAGCTCGTCCATCACCGCCGTTCGCACGATCATCGGCCACGCCCAGGTGTGGCCCCTCGGCAAGGCGGCGAGGATCTGTGCGCCGCGCGCTCCGGCGAGTCGTCGCGCATAGGGGTCGCGGAACAACGCGTCGGGCCGCTCGGACTCCATGGCACGGTACAGGGCGACCCAGCGGGCCGTGTCGGAGACGTGCTCGATGGTTCCGGACGGGTCGCTCACGCTGCTGCCTGGAGGTGACGGGGCGGAAAGCTACAGCGGCTGGAGCGCGGCGTCGAGCGATGGGCCATATCTTTCCCCGCGTGAGTGATCGCGGAATCTTCTTGTCGGTCATCGTGCCTGTGCGGAACGGGGCCGATCGCCTCCAGGCACATCTCGCCACGCTGCGCGAGTTCGTGTGCGCTCAGCCTCGTCCCGCCGAGCTGATTCTGGTGGATGACGCGAGCGAGCCCGAGGCCGCCGGCTTGCTGGCGGAGTGTGGCCGCACCGCCCCGGAGGTGACCGTGCTCCGGAACGACATGAACCGGGGTAAGGGGTTCTCCGTCGCGCGGGGGATGCTCGCGGCCCGCGGCAGCTACCGCGTCTTCACCGACGCGGACCTCGCGTATCCGGTCGAGGAGATCGGGCACATCGTGCACCAGCTCGAAACCGGTAGCGACGTCGCGATCGCGTGTCGGGTACTCCCCGAGTCGCGCTACCTGATGAGTCCGTCGTTCTTCAGCTACCTGTACACGCGGCACGTGTTGAGCAGGGTCTTCAATCGCGTCGTGCGGCTCGCGCTGCTCCCGGGCATCCTCGATACGCAGGCGGGCTTGAAGGGCTTCACGGCCCGCGCGGGCGAGCTGATCTTCCCGCGGCTCAGCATCGCGGGCTTCGGCTTCGACGTCGAGCTGCTGTACATCGCCAGGAAACACCGCCTCAAGGTGGCGCAGGCGGCGGTGCACTATCGGTACGACGACGAGCCCAGCACCGTGCGGTTCGCCGCGGACGCCGTCGAGATGCTGGGAGACTTGATAAAGATCCGCTGGAACGACTGGCGACGCCGCTATGCCTGACGCGCGACGCCTCATCGTCAACGCCGACGATTTCGGCTTGTCGGCGGGCGTCAACCGCGGGGTGCTGGAGGCGCATGAGACAGGGGTGGTGTCTTCGGTCTCCGTGCTGGTGAACGCACCGGGCTGGACCGACGCCGCCCAGCGGCTGCGCGACCTCTCGTCCCCGTCCTTCCCGGAACTCGGCGTCGGATTGCACTTGAATCTCACGACCGGCCGGCCGGTCTCATGCGGGGGGAGCCTGTGCGACGCCCGGACCGGCCAGCTCCATCCGTTCGGGACCTTCGTCGCGCGCGCCCTCGCGGGGCGGATCGCCCCGCGGGACGTGGCGATCGAGTGCACCGCGCAACTGTCGCGGCTGCGGGATGCAGGACTGGTCGTCACCCACGTGGATAGCCACCGGCACGTGCACGCGCTCCCGGGGGTGTGGGGGCCGGTGGTGGAGACGGCGCGCCGGGAAGGGATTCCCGTGGTCCGCGTGCCGCTCGAGCCGTGGGGCTTGAACCCGCTCAACTGGCGCGCTTCGCTCAAGAAGACTGTGTTGCACCTGGCTTGGCGCGTCGCCTCGCGTGGGGGGATCCCGCTCCGCCGGGCGGATCACTTCGTGGGGATTTCACTGCAGGGGGGCAGAGGGTTCCTGCGGCGCTTACTCGCGGTGATCGACCACTTACAGCCGGGCACCACCGAGCTGATGGTGCACCCCGGCTACCCGGACGGGGACCTCGCGGGGTGGGACGACTATCGAGCGCCCCGAGCTCAGGAGCTGGCGGCGCTCATCCGTCCCGAGGTTCGAGAGCGGTTCCAGCGAGGCCGCTTCCGGTTGACGCACTTCGGAGCGCTGTAGCGAACAGCTCCGCCTGCATCACGAACCAGGCGACCAGGCAGGGGATGCCCTTGATCCGATAGGGAATCAGGATTTCCGACTTCACCCACCGCGGCACGATGTCGACGTCGTGCACCAGCATCACGAGCAGCGTGAGCGCGAGGATGGCGTTGCGCACCCGGCTCGGCGCAAAGCTCACGTACCACACGACGATCCCGGTGTAGCCGATCACGAACGTGGCCCGCTCCGACTGATGATTGAAGAGCACCACGTATACCAGCACCGAGCAGAGGAACAGGCGTCGGAAGTCGGCGTCGGGCCAGTGCGCCCGGCCCAGCGCGAGCGGCGCGACGAGCAGCGCCGTTCCGGCGAGCTGTACCGGCCAGACCGGCCAGTCGGCACCGGACCACATGTAGAGATACTGCATCAAGGAGTAGCCGCGGTTCAGCGTGTCGGTGGCTTCGATCGCCCGCCACGAGCGGTACTGGGCCGCCAGCTCGGCCGCGGGCACGGCGACGAGCGGCAAGGCGACGAGCAGCGTCGCGACGGCGAGGAACAGCGCGCCGAATCGCCAGCGGCGCGGGTGGACGAGCGCGAGCGGCAGCAGTGCCAGCGGGAACAGCTTGATCGACGCGCCCAGCACGAGCTCGCTCGCCGCCTCGAGCTGACGGCCCCGTTCCAGCGCGATGAAGGCGAGCACCATGAGCGCCGCGACCAAGGTGTTGCTCTGCCCGTACTGCATCGCCAGGAGCGCTTCGAGGTACAAGAGCCCGAGGGCGAGCGTCGCCTGGCGCTGCGGCAGCAGCCGCTCGAGTGCGTACCGCAGCAGCAGCACATTGAGCAGGCTCCAGCACAGGAACGCCACGGCGAACGGCAGGTACGCGAGCGGGGCGAACAACAGCGCGAAGGTCGGGCTGTACTTGTAGTAGTCGAAGTGTTGCTCCGGGTGGGCCGCGTACAGATCGTGCCCCGCGAGCAGGTTGCGGGTTGCCGCACGGAACACCCTGAAGTTGTTGGACGGCGTGAGGATCCCCTCACGCACGGTGACGAGCGCGGCGCTCGCGACGTACAAGCCGAGCAACCAGCGTCGGGGGTGGGTGATCGTGGGGAGCCTGAAACGCACGGCTACCGCTACCGGGTCGAAACGGGCCCCTTCAGATACCGGTCCAGCCAGTCGAGCCAGCGGCGGTACACGTCCGTCGTGCGCACCGGGTCGCCGGGGAAATGGCCATCCACGGGATAGGCGATGAACTTGACCGCCACGCCGTTGTCCCGGAGGGCGTGGTACAGCTCATACGACTGCGTCACCGTGACGCGCGCATCGCGCACGTCCGACAGGATGAGGGTGGGCGTCTTCATCGCGGTGACGTAGGAGATCGGGGACTGGTCCCGGTAGGCCTGGAGCGACTTCCCCGTCCAGGGGGAGCCGAAGCTCGAGAAACTGTAGCGCTCCAGCACGTTGAAGTCCGCCATGTTGTACTGGTCTACCAGGTTCGTCACCGCGGCTCCCGCCACCGCTGCTCGCCAGATGGTGTAGTGTCCGATGAGCCAGGTCGTCATGTAGCCGCCGTACGACCAGCCGGACACGCCGATGCGCGTCGTGTCCACCGAGCCCATTCTCGCCAACGCGGCGATGCCCGCCATCACATCGCGCCCGGGGCCATCGCCGGCATCGTTGAAGATCGCGCGCTGGTAAGCGTTACCGAGGTTGTCCGATCCCCGGTAGTTCGGCGAGAACACGATGTAGTCGTGCGCAGCCACCGCCTGACTGAAGAGGGAGAATGTGCGCACCGACGCCGCCGTCGGCCCGCCGTGAATGATCAGCACCAGGGGATACTTCTTGCCTTTTGTGAAGCCCGGGGGATAGATCACCACGCCATCGTCGCGGAAGCCGTCGGGGCCCTGCCACTCGAATCGCTCCACGGCGCCGAGCTGGCGGGACGCGATCTCGGCGTTCAGGTCGGTGAGACGGCGTGGCGGCGCCGACGCCGACGCCATGTAGTACAGCTCCGTCGGCCGGCCGGGGGAGCTCCCCGGAAACGCGATCGCGCCGTCCTTCCCGACGGACACGTCCACCCAGAACCCCCACGACGGACTGACGTCGCCCAGCTCCAGTCGCTTCGCCGGGCCGTCGAGCGGCTGCAGCCACAAGGCGGTGCGCGTGCCGTCGTGCCCGCCCACGAGGAGCGACTTTCCGTCCGGCATCCAGATCGCGCGCATCAGATTCCGGTCGACCGCTCGGGTCACGTCGATTCCGTCACCGCCGGCCGCGGGCGCCACGAAGATTTCGTTTACGTTGTTCGGATCGCCGTCGCGCGGATACCAGTAGGCGATGCGGGAGCCGTCGGGGGAGTAGGTGCCGTAGCCTTCGAAGGCTTTGTGCTGGGTGAGCTTGCGGCTCTCACCGCTCGCTACGTCGAGCACCATCTCCATGCTTTGATCGCCGTCGCCGAAATGCGGCGTCGCTTGCTGCGTGAACGCAATGGACTTGCCGTCGGGCGCCCACGAGATGGGCGACGACGGCGGGCCAGGGGGCTCGCTCTTGGGGAGACTCCAGTTTCCCTTGGTCAGGCGCCGGGCCGCACCGCCCTCGGCCGGGACGAGCCAGATGTGCGACGGCGTCGGCGCGCCCGTCGTGAGGTAGCCGTCGTCCCCGACCTCGAAGGCGTCGTTGTGAGCCTCGATCTCCTTCTTGTTCTCGGGGTCGTCCGCTGTGACGTAGGCGATCTCCGTGCCATCGGGCTTCCACGCGAACTGCTCCACCCCGTTTCCCGCGTCGGTGATCTTTCTCGCGTCGCCTCCGCGCATGTCCAGCACAAAAACCTGAGAGGCCGCCTTGTCGCCGGTACCGGCGGTCGCGAGGAACGCGAGCCGATCGCCCGCCGGCGACCAGCGCGGCGATCCGATCCCCTTGCGCTCGTGGGTGAGGTTGCGCTGCGCGCCGCTCGCCACATCGACCAGAACCAGATCGCCGTCGAACCGATCCTCGCTCCAGTTCACCCGGGAGACGACGCAGGCGATCAACCTGCCGTCCGGGGAGAGCTGGGGGGTCGCGAGGTTGACGATCCGCTGGAGGTCCGAGAGGTCGATGCGCTTTGCTTGGCCGCCCGCCGTGGCGGCGGTACAGATGCACAGGCCGAGGGTGAGGAGCGGGCGTCGCGTCATGGAGATCTCCTTCGACCGAGGATCCGGGTTCGGGGGCGTTCCAACCGGGAGCCAAATCTTGGGGCTCGGGCCCGGACCGGCTAGCCGCGACCGGCCGCTCTTGCACCCTCCGACGACCTATGTCACTACCGCCGTTGTGGTTGTCGTTCGGAGCCACCAGCGGCCCCTCCTGCTGCGGCCCCCTTTGCCGCATTTTCCCACCGTCCTCCAGGAACAGTGGCCGGGCTCTTGCAGAGGGAGGGCACGCTACTCCCCGTGATCAATTCCGCGGAGTCGCTGGGAGAGCAGTGCCGGTGCGGAGGTAGTCTGCGACAGTCCCTAGAATGAGTAAGGAGAAGCGAGTGGTCACTACTGTCGCCCGTTGGGCTCTCCCGCGTAGTCTCGAGCACCGGCGCGATCTCCTGCGCGAGCTGGTCGTGCGCGACATGAAGCTGCGCTACAAGCGCTCGTACCTGGGAATCGCCTGGACGCTGGTCAACCCGCTCGCCCAGCTGCTGGTCTACAGCTTCGTGTTCCGCGTCCTGTTCCGGGTGACGACTCCGAACTACACGCCGTACATCTTCATCGGCATCACCTGCTGGGGATGGTTTCAGGCCGCCGTGCTGGAGTCGACCATGGCGATCCTCGCGAACCGGGACCTGATCCGCCAGCCGGGGTTCCCCGCCGCGCTGTTGCCGAACGTGACGGTGGGGACGCAGCTGGTACACTTTCTCCTCACGCTTCCCGTCCTGTTTGGCCTCGTCCTGGTGAGCGGCATCCCGATCACGCGCGCGGTCGTATGGCTTCCCTTTATCATCTTGGTGCAGTACGTCCTGACGCTCTCGTTCAGCCTGCTCGCTGCGTGCGTTCACGTAAACTTCCGGGACACCCAGTATCTGCTCGGCGTTTTCTTGATGCTGGCTTTCTTCCTGACGCCGATTCTCTACGACACGAGCATTGTGCCGGAGCGGTACCGGGCGCTGTACCAGCTGAACCCGATGGCCTACCTGATCGATGCATACCGTGCGGTGCTCATTCGAGGCGTGAGGCCCCATCTTGCGGCCCTCGCCGTCGTAGGCGTGGTGGGCGTCGTTCAACTGCGTGTGTTCTATCTGCTGTTCCGCCGGGCCAGCACCAGCTTCGTGGAGGAGTTCTGAGGATGGCCGGCACGATCGTCGTCGAGGGGGTCTCCAAGCGCTTCCGCCACTGGGAGCCGAATCGGGCGATGACCTTGCAGGAGCTTGTGCTGCGTGGGTTCCGGTGGCGGCGCAGGGATTACTTCTGGGCACTGGCGGACGTCTCGTTCCAGGTGACTCCGGGTCGCATGGTCGGGATCATGGGCTTCAACGGCGCGGGAAAGTCGACGCTGCTGCGACTCGTCGCCGGTGTCGGCCGACCCACGACGGGGCGAGTGAAGTTACATGGGCGCGTGGGCGCCATCCTCGAGCTCGGGGTCGGCTTCAACCCGGAGCTCACCGGACGCGAAAACATCTTCATCTCCGGCGTGTGCAGCGGCCTCACTCGTCGAGAGGTGAGCGAGCGCTTCGATTCGATCGTCGCGTTTTCGGAGTTGGCAGAGTTCCTCGACTACCCCCTGCGGACCTACAGCACCGGCATGCATGTTCGCCTCGCCTTCGCGGTCGCGTCCCACATCGAGCCCGAAGTACTGTTGATCGACGAGGTGCTGGCGGTGGGAGATCTGGCCTTCCAGAAGAAATGCTGGGATCGCATGCTCAGCTTCAAGAGGAACGGTTGCACGGGCCTGCTCGTCTCGCACGCCCCGCAGGCCGTGCTGGCGTTGTGCGATGAC
>Ga0066678_10000732_pt1 | contig 11768 bp, 13 predicted proteins | sample GraSoiAngelo_127_FD_62300 | JGI IMG/M metagenome (GOLD analysis project Ga0066678, IMG submission 62300) | Grasslands soil microbial communities from the Angelo Coastal Reserve, California, USA - 14_0927_09_40cm | ecosystem: Environmental > Terrestrial > Soil > Grasslands | place: USA...
CCGCGATTTTCCCTGAACACTGTTCCGGACGGTCGGGCGACCGGCTGGATTCGCCGCCGCGCCGTGCGCCAGTTCGCCGGCCGTCTGACCTCAATGAATTTCTGACGAAAAATTTGAGAGCGCCGCCGCCGACGCGCGTTCCTCTCATCTCCCCCGTGCCGGGTGCCGACCGCCCTACCTCCGTGGTCGTCAGCCTGCCGGCCCAGCGGGGAGCCATCATCACATGACGCCCTTCGCATTCCTCCGCTGAACGAGGAAATCGGAGCCGAGCATCAGATCCACGCGCGCGTGTCAGCCGGACTGCGGCGGTGACACGGCGTCAGTCCGCGAAGATTCTCTCACCGCATAGAACCACGGAATCTATGGCCTCCGACGTGTGGCACAGGAGTTGCCGATGAACGGGCGTCGACAACTCCAAACGAGGAGGTTTGCCCGTGATGCCATGGAAGGCATGGGTCGTAGCGATCGCGATCGGAGGCGCCGCGTTCGCCGCTGGTCGCACTGACGCCGCGCCGAAGGTCGCCCATCTCAATTGGGGAAGTCAGCTCAATCCGTCCGACTGCCCTGACGACGGGTATCGTTACCTCGAGGTCAACATCACCGGGCAGGTGTCGAATGACGCGGACCAGCTGCCCGGCACCGACAATTCGCCGCGCTTCTGGGCTCGTCTCGAGTACAACCGCCACATTCAAGTGTGGAAGATCGGCGTCGCACCGCCGCCGGTGACGGGTGAGCGCTACTGCGTCCTCGTTCACTACCAGGGCTCGTGGACGACGATCGCTGGCCCGACTCCGGGCGATCCGAACAATCTGAGCCTTCAGCTGACGTCCGGTATCGAGGGGACGTTTCAGGGAGGCTATCGCGCTGTCGTAATCGGTGAGCTGAACGAGAGCGGCAGCGTCAAGCTTCGCGGGCGCGCTCCGACGGTTGACCGTGGATGGTCAGGACTACCCTACGCGAGTCCCGCGACCGACGACTGGATCGACCGGTTCTTCCTTCCCGGCGCTGTGCCGCAGGTGTTGTGGTGGGGATGGATCTACCACGGCGGACCGAATAGCACGTTCGTCAACGCGTGCAGCCTCCCCAACAACCCCGAGTGCCCCGACAACAGCGGTAACATCACGCCGTAACGTGATCGGAGGGGGCCGCCGTCGGCCCCCTCCACCAATCTACCCGCCGCAGAAAAAGATCACCGCGAGGATGACGCCCCGTCGTCGCGCGTGCGCGCGCCGGCCAGGATGAAGCCGACGAACTCGGGCGCCCTTTGCGCTCGCCGCGCAGGTGACGCTCGAAGTCACGCAACGAACGGTGGAGGATCACTGCAGGCGTTTGCTATCGTCTGCCGGTTAGACCACGGATGGCGAGCACCAGCGCCACAGTGACGGCGACGACGATCCACACCGAGCCCTTGGGAAACCCCAACCATTCCACGACGGCCACACCGACACCGCCGGCGATGACCACCGCGCCGGCCAGGACCAGTCCGGCTTGCGACCGCGCGTGCCGCGACGGCGCCATCAGCCGAGGATCTCGTCCAGCGCCGACGTGACCGCGGCGACGTCGTGGCTCAACCGCCCGGGCTCGACGACGACGACCCGTGTCGTCCTCGCCCACGGTTGCCACGCGAGGCGCTCGGCGCCGAAGAGCGCGACGGTTGGCCTCCCGATCGCTGCCGCGAGATGAGTGACGCCCGAGTCGTTTCCGAGGCATGCCGCGACGTGACAGAGCGCTCCGGCCAGATGCGGCAGCGTCGGCTGCTTCAGCACCAGCGCGTCGATCCGCTCGGCGAGCGCCGCAACGGCGTCGCGATCGGCCGGGCCCTGGTGAAGAGCGACGACCAGGTCGTGATGGCGCGCGACCTGGGCGACGACCTCGGCAAAACCTTCGACGGGCCAGCGCTTGTCGCGCCCACCGGCTCCCGCGTGAACCATCATCACGCGCCGGCGGCCATTCCAGCCCGCCTCGCGTAGAACGTCGCTCCCGGCGGCGCGAAGCTCCGACGTCACCTCCACCGGTGCTCGGACGGCCTCGCCGTCGGCGCCGATGGTCGACATCACGTGCTCCCACACCACGCGCGAGCCGTTGCCGACCGAGCTGGCGACCACGGCGCTCGGTGCCACCTCGCGCAGTCGCCGAGGGAACGTGGGATCACGTGAGCCGAACCAGCAGACGACCCGCGACGCACGGCTGACGGCTGGCACACTGACCGGCTCGCCGTTCTCCACGAACAACACCTCGAGCCCGAGCGCTTCGAACGCGCTCGCCGCGTCGACCTCGCCCAGCTCGACGAGCAGTCGCCCGAGATGCGATTGGGCCGCGAGCACGAGCCGTCCGTCGTGATGTCGCGCGCGCAGCATCCGGAGCGCAGGGATGGTGAGGAGCACGTCGCCGAGCGCGCCGGGATGGATGACGAGGACGTCGCCGGCGGCCACCTACTGACGCAGCATCGCGAGCACCGTCTCGTGCAGCCGGCCATTCGTAGCCAGCGCCGTGCCGGTGTAGATCGAGCGCCGGCCGTCGAAGTCCGTGAATCGCCCACCGGCTTCTTCGACGAGGAGCAGGCAGGGCGCCAGATCCCAGGGCTTCAGATCGACCTCGGCGTAGATCTCGGCCTTGCCCTCGGCCACGAGGCCGTAGCCGACGTAGTCGCCGAAGCCGCGCTGGCGATCGGTGGCGTCGACCAGACGGACGAAGCCGTCCCAGTAACCCGCCCGCCGCAGCAGGCCGAGGCCCGCGTGGATCAGATGGGCCTCACCGATCCCGGCCACGTCGGAGACGCGAATGCGCTCGCCGTTGAGGAACGCGCCCCCGCCCCGGCGCGCCGTGTAGAGCTCACCGGTCACCGGATTGTGGACGACACCGGCCGTGATCTCGCCCGCTTCCTCCAGCGCGATCAGGGTCGCCCAGACGGGGATGCGGCGGACGAAGTTCTTGGTCCCGTCGATGGGATCGATGATGAAGCGCCGCTCCCGCGATCCGCGCTCGCCGAATTCCTCGCCCAGGAATCCGTGGTCGGGAAAGGCCCGGCGGAGGATCTCGACGATCACCTGCTCGGCCTCTCGATCCGCCTGGGTGACCGGCGTGAGATCGGGCTTGATCGTCACGTCGAAGCCGCTGCGGTAATACTTGAGCGCGATCTCACCGGCGGCTCGGGCCGCTTCGGTCACCGCGTCGAGTGCGGTCACGTCGCCTCGTCGCCAGGAAACGGCTCGCCGCGCTCGCCCAGCACGCGCGCGTAGACGTCGAGGGCGTCGACGACGACCGGCATGCCGCCGTAGGTCACCTGCTGGAAGATGACCTCCGCCACCTGCTGACGCGTGGCGCCGACGTTGAGCGCGGCGTGGATGTGGGCGTGCAGCTCGTGCGGCCGGTGGAGCACCGTGAGCGACGCCACCGCGCACAGCTCGCGCTGGTGCTGGGAGATGACCTCGCGACTGTAGAGCCGGCCGGTGAAGAACATGCTGAGCTCGCGGGCCAGCGTCTTGTCGAAGCGCCGCCACATCTCGTAGCCGACGCTGCCGGCGGGGAGCGAGTGGAACAGCCGGCGCGCGGTCCGGCGCGTGAGCTCCTTGAGGTCGGCGTCCTCACTCATATCTTCTCCAGGACCTGCACCAGCTCGTCGATGTGGGACAACATCGGGCCGTGGTCGGAATCGAGATCGATCGGGGTGACGCCCAGGCGCGCGGCGTACTCGGCGGCCCGCGCCGGAGGGATGGCCGCGTCGCGCAGGCAGCGGATGTACGTCCGCGGGATCGCCAGCGCGTTGAACTGGCTCATGTCCACCCGCTCGCGCCACGGCCGGAGCGGCTGAGGCGTCAGCAGAGCGAGCGCGCGCGTGAGCCGCTCGTCGCCGGCCGGCATGTCGCCCATCCAGCGCGCGTGCGCCATCGCCGCCGGGTACTGCACGGCGCCACCGCCGGCCCGTGCGCCCCCCGTGAAGATCGCCCGCGCCGCCAGCGGGAACTGCTGATCGAGACTGGTTCCGCTCGGCAGCACGACCGCGGCCAGGAACACCAGGTGGCCGACGCGGGCCGGGACGAGCTCGGCGACCTTGGGGATGACGATGCCGCCCATGGAGTGACCGACCAGCACGGCGTCCCACACACCCTCGCGAGCCATCGCGTCGGCGACGGAGTGGGCGTAGCTCTGCACCGATGCGTGCCGCCATTCCGCCGCCCGGCGCCCGTGGCCGGGCAGATCGCGCGCGAAGACGCGGTGGCCGTTCTTGGCCAGGCGCTCGCTCACGAGCTCCCAGCACCAGGCGCCGTGACTCATGCCGTGCACGAGCACGTAATCGCGCGCCATCAGGAGTCCTTCATCGCGGGCAGGCGCAGCGTGAACCGCGCGCCGCGGCCCGGGCCTTCGCTCTCGCCTGTCAGCGATCCGCCGTGACGCTCGGCCAGGTAGCGCCCGATCGCCAGGCTCACGCCGAGTCCGCCGCGGCGTCCCGCGCCGTGTTGCACCTCCAGGCTGAAATCGAAGATGTGCGGCAGGAGCGCGGGCGCGATGCCCTCGCCGGTGTCGCTCACCCGGCCCACGACGTCACCACCCTCCCGGACGATCGACACCATCACGCGGCCCCCGTCGGGCGTGAAGCGCGCCGCGTTGGCGATCAGCGCGGTGAGGATCTGTTCGATGCGCGCGGCGTCGCCGTTCACCAATAGCGGGCGGTCGGGCAGGTCGAGCTCGATGGGAAGCGATCGCCCCTCGAGCCGGCGCCGCTGGTCGACGACCACCGCGCGGCCGATGTCGGTGACGTCGACGGGCCGTATGACGAGCTCCAGCGTGCCGCGCTGGATGCGGGTGACGTCGAGCATGTCGTCCACCAGGCGGACCTCGATATGCACGTTGCGCTCGATGACTTCGGCGGCGCGGCGCAGCACCGGATCGTCGGGCCGCTGCTGCATGAGCATGCGCGCCCATCCTAGAATGGGCGTAAGCGGCGTGCGGAGCTGGTGGGCGATCAACGCATAGAACTCGTCGGACATCCGTGACGCGCGCGGCAGCGCTTCGTCTCCACCGCAGCTCGACGCATCCTGCATGACGCCGAGAGCGGCGACGATCTGTCCGTTCTCCCGCAGCGGCGCCCAGCTCACGACCAGCATGCGGTTGGGGCCCCCGTGGTTCCATTCGACGAGCGCGCCGGTGACCACCGCGCCGCGCAGGGCCTCGTCGACCAGGCTGGGGCGCGGCAGCGCGGAGACGGCAGCTTCGGAGGGGAGCCCGAGGAGCTGGCGTGCCGCCGGATTGAGCGTGGCGTGGCCGTCCGGAGAGCCGAGCACGATGCCCGCCGCCGCCTGCTCGAACAGGGCGAGGAGGGCAGGAGCCTCGAGCTTCATGTCCCTCATGGTACCCTCGTAAGTATGCTGAATCCCCACATCTTCCGCGCTTACGACGTGCGTGGACGCATCGGTAGCGACGTCAATCCCGATGTGTTCGAGCAGGTCGGACGCGCGTACGCGACGCTGATCCTCCGCAAGGGCGGCCGCGTCGTCGCGGTGGGCCAGGACAACCGGGAGTCGTCGGCCGATCTGCGCGCCGCCTTCGTGAACGGCGTCCGGGCCGCCGGCGTCGACGTCGTGGACATCGGACTGGTGACGACGCCCATCCTGTATTTCGCCACCGCGCACTGGAAGCTCGACGGCGGGGCGAACATCACGGGCAGCCACAATCCGATCGAGTACAACGGCGTCAAGATGGTCCACCGGGGCGCGGCGCCACTGAGCGAGGACGAGATCCAGAGCCTGCGTAAGATGGTCGAGACCAGCGATTGGGACACCGGCCGAGGGCGCCTCGAGACGCGCAGCCCGCGCGAGGATTACTTCAGCACCGTGCAACGTCTGATCCGTCTCCCCCGGCGCCTCACCATCGTGGCCGACGCCGGTAACGGCATCGCCGGCGTCTACGGCCCCGAGCTCTTGCGACGTCTCGGGTGCCAGGTCGTCGAATTGCACTGCGAGTCGGACGGCAGCTTCCCCAATCATCTGCCCGACCCCGAGGATCCCGAAAACGTCGTCGACCTGCAAGAGAAGGTCGTGGAGGTCGGCGCCGACCTGGGCGTGGCCTGGGACGGCGACGCCGACCGCGTCGGCATCATCGACGAGCGCGGCCATCGTCACGAGGCCGACCTGATCCTCGTCCTCCTCGCCCGCGACCTGCTCGCGCGCCGGCCGGGCGAGAAGATCGTCTTCGACGTGAAGTCGTCCCAGTCGCTGGTCGACGACATCCGCGCGCACGGCGGTGTGCCCGTGATGTGGAAGACGGGGCACTCGCACCTCAAGCGCAAGATGCGCGACGACAAGATCCTGCTCGGCGGCGAGGTGAGCGGCCACATGTTCTTCGCGGAGAACTACTACGGCGTGGACGACGGCATCCTGGCCGCGTGCAAGATCATCGAGATCGCCGCCCGCGCGTCGGAGCCGATGTCCCGGCTGTTCGAGTCGGTGCCGCATCTCCGCGCGACGCCCGAGCTGAAGGCCCCCTGCCCCGACGGCGAGAAGTTCCACGTGATCAGCGAGCTCTCCCGCGACCTCAAGCAGCGCTACGAGACCATCGACATCGACGGGGCCCGCGTGCTCTTCCCCAGCGGTGGCTGGGGCCTCGTCCGCGCCTCCAACACGAATCCGTACCTCACGCTGCGCTTCGAGGCGAAGACGGACGCCGAGATCGAGCGGATGAAGCGCGTGATCTACGACGAGCTCAGGCGCTTCCCCTTCGTCACGCTGCCGTCCGACTGACGCGGCCCCACGCTCGCACGTTCCTCACTTTCCGCTCCAGCGCACGGCCTTGAGCGACTGGTAGACGCCCGCGAAGGTCGGGATCGGCACGAAGCCATCGTAGCTCTGGCGGGTCACGTAGACCTGCTGCGGGAAGTACAGGAACACGTAGGGCGCGTCCTCCATCAAGACCCGCGAGAACTCGGCATAGGCCTTCTTGCGCTCGGCGACCACGCCGGTGCGCCTCGCCTGCTCGAGCAGCTCGTCCACGCGCGGGTTCTTGTAGTGGGCGAAGTTTCGGCCCTTCCACTGGCTGGAGTGCCAGATGGTGTAGGCGAAGGGATCGGGGTCGTGGTGATTGGTCCAGTTGACCACGATGGCCTCGAACTCCGAGGCGAAGAGCTTCTTGACGAACGTCGGCCAGTCGAGCGGCTCCATCGTCGCCTCGACGCCGACGCGCTTGAGGTACTCCTGGACGATCACCGCGGTGTCCTTCACGGTCGGGTTGGCCTGGTCGTGGCGGATCGAGAAGCTGAAGCGCTTGCCGTCCTTGACCAGCACGCCGTCGGGGCCGGGCTGAAAACCGGCCTCGGCCAGCAGCGCCTTGGCCCGGTTGGGATCGTAGGCGTACGGCTTGACGCTGGCGTCGTAGGCCCAGCTCGCCGGCGGGAACTGGCCGTTGGCCACCGCGGCGTAGCCCTGCAGGACTTCCTTCACGATGCTGGGCACGTCGATCGCGTGATTCAACGCGCGCCGCACGCGCACGTCGTTGAACGGCGCCAGGTCCTGGCGCCAACCCAGATACGTGTAGGACGTGTTGTCGGCGAGCAGCACCTTGAGCCCGGCCGTCTGCTTGAGCCGCGCGACTTCGGTCAACGGCGGGTTCTCCATGAAGTCCACACCGCCGGCGCGCAACTCCTGGAGCAGGACCACGCCGTCGGGGATGATGCGGAAGATCAGCCGGTTCAGTCCCGGCCGGCCGCCGTGGTACTGCTCGTTGGCTTCCATGACGATGCGATCGCCGCGCCGCCACTCGACGAACTTGAAGGGCCCGGTCCCCACCGGCTTGCGGTTGAACTCGGCCGTGTTCAGATCCGCGCCCTTGAGCAGATGCTCGGGCACGATGCCGGCGCGCGGGTTGACGAGGACCGCCAGGAACGAGCCCGACGGATAGCGCAGCCGAAAGCGCACGGTGTGATCGTCGACCACCTCGATCGGTCGTACGGCCAGATCCTCGGGGCGCTTGGGATTCTCCTTGGCCGTCAGCTCGGGGAACCCGACCAGCGCGTCGAAGTACGCGCGGTGCGGCGTGGTCACCTTCGGATCGAGCACCGAATAGAACGTGAAGGCGACGTCGCGCGCCGTGAACGGCTTGCCGTCGTGCCACTTCACCCCTTTCTTCAGCTTGAACGTATAGGTGAGGCCATCCTTCGACGTCTCCCACGACTCCGCCAGCAGCGGGCGCACGTTGAGCTTCTGGTCCAGCTCGACGAGGCTGTCGAACACGGGCCACTCGACGGTGTAGGACATGCTGTCGGTGGCGATCACCGGGTTGAGCGACGTGGCGTCGCCGCTGAGGCCGATGACGAAGTCCTTGCCGGCGGCCCGGCCTTGGCCCGGCCCTGACAGCGAGAGCGCAACGACGAGGACGGCGAACAGGATGGCGTGGATCACGGTGACTCCTCCCTTGGCGATCACGACGACTCGGAATAGAGCGCGGGATCGAACGCATCCCGCAGTCCGTCCCCGAAGAGATTGAAGCCGAGCACGGTGACGAAGATGGCGAGCCCGGGAAAGGTGGCGATCCACCATGCCGACGCGAGGAACTGGCGCCCCTCGACCACCATGTTGCCCCAGCTCGGCAGCGGCGGCTGCGCGCCCAGCCCGAGATAGCTGAGGCCGGACTCGATGAGGATCGTCTGGCCCAGCAGCAGGCTCGTCTGCACGACGATCACGGGCAGCGCGTTGACGAGGACGTGGCGTCCGAGGACGCGCGCGTGCCCGGCGCCCAGCGCGTGGGCAGCCTGGACGAAATCGCGACCGCGCAGGCTCAGGCACTCGCTGCGGACGATGCGGGCCACCGGCGCCCACGTGACGAGCGCGATGACCAGCGCGGTGTTGATGAGGCTGGCCCCGAAGAGCGCCACGACGATGAGGATCAAAAAGAGCGCCGGCACCGACAGGAACACGTCGGCGGCCCTCATGATGGCCGTGTCGACCGCGCCGCCGAGGTAGCCAGCGACGCTGCCCACCAGCGTGCCGACCACGAGCGAGAGTGCGGTGGCGAACAGGCCGATCTCGAGCGACACGCGACTCCCCCAGATCGTCCGGCTCAGGACGTCGCGTCCGAACCCGTCGGTGCCGAGCCAGTGGGCGGCGCTGGGCGGCTGCAGCCGCTGGAGCAGTGACTGCGTCGAGTAGCTGTAGGGCGCGAGCGTGGGCGCCAGCGATCCGGTGACGACCATGGCCATCACCGCGAGCCCTCCCAAGACGCCGCGGCGGTGGCGCAGCAGTCGGCCCAGGCCCGACGTCGGTGCCGGCGCCGATCCGATCATGAATACGAGATCCGCGGGTCGATGACGCAGTAGGCGAGGTCGGTCAGGAGATTGGCGACGATGACGACGGCCGCCACCATCACGTTCACGCCCATGATCACCGGATAGTCGCGCTCGAACACGGCACCGACGGCGAGTCGTCCGATCCCCGGCCACGCGAACACCGTCTCGGTGAGGACGGCGCCGCCCACCAGCGTCGGAAGCGAGAGCCCGACCACCGTGACGACCGGGATCAGCGCGTTGCGGAGGGCGTGACGCCAGATCACGCGCGGGCTGCCCAGGCCCTTGGCGCGCGCCGTCCGGATGTAGTCCTGGCCGAGCACCTCGAGGAGGCTCGAGCGCGTGAAGCGCATGAACGACGCCATCTGGATGAGGCCGAGCGTGAGCGTGGGCAGCACGGCGTGGCGCACGCGCGACGTCACGTCGCCTTCACGCCCGTACTCGCTGAGCCCGGACGGCGGCAAGAGATGCCAACCCTCCGAGAAGAGCAGGATGAGCATGATGCCGAGCCAGAAGCTCGGGAACGAGACCCCGAAGAGCGACACCGCCGATCCGACGGTGTCCCAGACGCTGCCCCGCCGCACCGCGGCCAGCACACCGAGCGGAACGGCCACGGCGATCGCGAAGAGCAGCGCGCCCGCCGTGAGCTGCAGCGTGGGGCCGAGGCGGTCGACGATGAGCGTCGCCACGGGGTCGTTGGTCTTGAACGATCGTCCGAGATCTCCGCGCAGCGCCGCCCCCGCCCAGCCGGCGTACTGAGCGACGAGCGGACGGTCCAGGCCCAGGCGCTGACGGACGCGCGCGGCGGTCTCCGGCGAGAACTCGCCTCCGACCAGCACCGCTTCGGGTCCACCGGGCGCCACGCGCATGATCGCGAAGAGGATGATCGTGACGCCGACGAGCATGAGCACGGCGAAGCCGAGCCGCTTGAGGGCATAGGCGATGAGTCCGCGTGCGCTCACGCCATGACCTCAGAGGTAATTGCCGCGGCGCTCGGTCTCTTTCACCATGCCTCCCGGAGGTGGCGTCATGGTATCGCACGTGTTCGTCGTCGTTCTCCTGGCGCTCGGTGGAGCGTGGGCGGCGTGGAGAGGTGGCGGGCTCGTCGTCCGCTCGCTCGCGCGAGCGGACGACCCGTCGGCGTCGCTGTGGCTCATCCGTGGCATCCGCGGCGTCGTCGTGGGCGTGGCCGCCGGAGCCCTGGCCAGCGGTCTCCTGTTCGAGCAGACCTGGCTCCTGGTCTTCGGTGGCATCTTCCTCGCCGAGGAGCTCTACGAGACGGGCGTGGTCGCGCTCATCCTGCGCGCCGGGCAAGGATGAGCTTCACGGCCTCAAGCACGTCACGCGCGACGAGGCAGTCGCGCTGGCCCCAGCACCCGCCGGGGTCGAGCAACACCGCGCGGAGGCCGGCTCCGCCGGCGCCCAGCACGTCCACGGAGTAGAGATCGCCCACGTACGCGGCCTCGGCCGGCGCGACGCCCGCCCGCTCCAGCGCCAATCGGAAGATCCGTGCATCCGGCTTCTCGACGCCCACCTCGCCCGAGTCGAGCACGAAATCGAGATGGCGACCGAGCCCGAGTGACTCGAGGATCTGGCGCACCGAGCCGTTGGAGTTCGAGATGACCGCCGTGCGGAGACCGGCGTCACGCGCCAAAGCCAGCGCTTCCGCCGCCAGCGGCTCGGCCGTGTTCCACACGCCGACCGGCGGATTGTACGTTCGCCGCCAGGCCGCCACCGCCGTCACGACCCGTGCGTCAGTGACCCCGGCTCCCTCGAGCACGTAGCGAAGGTAGCGATCCGCCGTCGTCACGCTCTCCGTCGAGGTCCGGTGAGCGTGGAGATCGGCATCCAGGCGGACACGCGCCGACCAGTCGGCCCGCGCCAGCGCCTCGGGCGCCATCGCCACGCCTTCCCGAGCCAGCGCCTGCGCGATCGCGCCGTAATTCATGCGGAGCAGCGTGTTGCCGGCGTCGAAGAAGATCGCCCGCATGAAGAGGAATGCTAACATCGCCTCTGTCGCGTGATCACCTTCGGACTGTTCGTTCGCTGGGCTCACCTGGCCGCCTCCATGCTCGTCGTGGGCGCTTTCGCGATGACGCTGCTCGCGGGCGCGCCCCGCTGGCCCACGGCCCGCGCCTGGCAGGCCAGCGTCCTCATGCGGGCCCGGGCGCTCCTGCTGATGGCCATCGTCTTCGGTCTCGCCAGCCTGGGCTGGCAGACCGCCGTCCTCGAAGGCCGCGCAAGCGCCGCGCTCGATCCCGCCGCGCTCCTGCGCGTGCTTCTCGAGACTCAGGCCGGCCACGTGTGGCTCGCCCGTCATGGCCTGCTGATCCTGCTCGCGGCCTGGGTGGCGCTCGTGCCCGAGCGCGACGACGAGACCGACTGGCTCGCCGCGCGTGGGCAAGCGACGCTGCTCGGTGTGGCGGCGCTGGTCCTGCTCGGCGCAGCCGGCCACGCCGCCGCCGTGGAGCCCGGAACGTTCGGGGCGCTCGTCGTG
>Ga0066678_10000739_pt1 | contig 11712 bp, 13 predicted proteins | sample GraSoiAngelo_127_FD_62300 | JGI IMG/M metagenome (GOLD analysis project Ga0066678, IMG submission 62300) | Grasslands soil microbial communities from the Angelo Coastal Reserve, California, USA - 14_0927_09_40cm | ecosystem: Environmental > Terrestrial > Soil > Grasslands | place: USA...
TCAACGACTGCCTGCACGTCGAGCTCGAGCGGGACCCGTCCGTGATGGTGCTGGGCGAAGATGTCGGTCGTTCCGGCGGCGTCTTCCGCGCGACCGCGGGCTTGCGCGATCGTTTCGGGCCCGACCGCTGCTTCGACACTCCACTTGCGGAGGCCGGCATTCTCGGCACTGCGGTCGGGCTCTGCATGGCCGGCTGGCGTCCCGTGTGCGAGATGCAGTACGACGCGTTCTCCTATCCCTGTCTCGACCAGCTGATCACGCACGTCGGGCGTTACCGCTGGCGGACCGGCGGGCAGATGGAGTTCCCGCTCGTCGTTCGCATGCCGTACGGGGGCGGCGTGCGCGCACCCGAGCTGCACGACGACTCGCCGGAGACGTACTACGTCCACACGCCGGGCGTGAAGGTCGCGATCCCGTCGACTCCTGCCGACGCGAAGGGCATCCTGGCTGCAGCAATTCGCGATCCGGACCCCGTGGTCGTGCTCGAGCCGAAGCTGCACTACCGAACGAGCAAGGGCGACGTGCCGGACGGCGAGCACGTCGTCCCGCTCGGGAAGGCTCGCCTGGCGCGCGAGGGAGAGGACCTGACGCTGGTGGCCTACGGGTCGATGGTCGCCGTGTGCGAGGCGGCCGCCGATGCTCTCGACGACGTCTCGGTCGATGTGCTCGACATCCGCTCGCTGAAGCCGCTCGACGAGGATGCTCTGTTGGCTTCCGCAGCGAAGACCGGCCGCGTTGTGATCGTGCAGGAGGCGCCGCGCACCTGCGGATTCGCGGCGGAGCTGGCGGCGATCCTCGCGGAGAAGGCGATCCTGGATCTGCGCGGGCCGGTCTTGCGCGTGACCGGTTACGACGTGCCGTATCCGTACTGGCAGATCGAGGACGCGTACATGCCGTCGGCGAAGCGGGTCATCGCGGCTGCGCGCCGTCTGCTCGACTTCTAACCAGGGGCGAACGAACGAGCTTCGGCACGAGTTTTCCAACCGTCGCCCGCCGTCCGATCGCCATCGTCCCCGACAGGCGTCGTTCGCGCACCTGTCTGTCGAAGAAAAGTCACACCTTCATGACGAACGCCGCGTCCGCTTCGTCCCGAAAGACACGTCTCAGCGAGCCATGGTGGGGACAGGCCCGGGCGTGGCCAGCCGCGACTAGGGTCTGCGCGACATGTCGGAAAGGCGGGCGGAGGATCGACTCAGGCTCTGGCTCGAGCGGAGCGGCGCCGGATTTCGCTTGCGCGACGCTGCGAGCGGTGAGCTCGTGCGCGGCGAGGATCCGCGCATTCGCGTGATCAAGGTCGCCGGCGTGTCCTATCGGATCGACGCGCTTCAGGACGACGCATTCGCTCCCGGCCGGAGGCTTGCGCTCGTGCCCGAGCCGGACAACGAGCACGATCCCAATGCGATCGGCGTCTGGGACGATGAGCGCCGGGTCCAGGCCGGTTACGTCCCCGCGGAAATCGCCCTCGAGCTCGATGCCGAGGAGTGGCAGGCCGTCTCGTTGTGGGAGTTCTTCGAAGACGGCAGCCGCGGCGGGCTGCGCGTGCTGCTTGCGCCGCGGGACGCCTGGATCGGTCTTCCCCGCCCGTGACCCACGAGGTTCCACTCGAGCGGCGCACGCTGCATGGCCACTTCTCGCGTGACCTCCCGCCGATCCTGACGATCGAGAGCGGCGACACGGTTGCCTTCTCGTGTCTCGACTCGGGTTGGCACGTCGCGCCGGGAGAGAAGTTCGACCCCCGCGACGACAAGCTCGACGAGGGCCACGCGCTCGTCGGCCCCATCGAGGTGCGTGGCGCGCACGCAGGTCAGACGCTCGCCGTCCGGATCGACGACGTCCGCGTCGGGCCGTTCGGCGCGACGCTCGCGGGCGGCTGGTCGACGCCTCTCAACGAGCGGCTCGGCATGAGCAACGCGGAGGCGCTCGTGCTGCACTGGACCCTCGACCCGGACACGGGCATCGGCCGCGATCCGCACGGGCGCGAGGTCGAGTTGCGCCCTTTTCCGGGCGTCCTCGGCATGCCCCCGCCCGAGTCCGGAGTGCACTCGACCGCTCCGCCCCGCCGCTGGGGCGGGAACATCGACTGCAAGGAGCTCGTGGCCGGCGCCACCCTGTTCCTGCCGATTCCGGTCGACGGCGCACTCTTCTCGGCCGGAGACGGTCACGCACGCCAGGGAGACGGTGAGGTCTCGCAGACCGCGATCGAGTGTCCGCTCGAGAGGCTCGAGCTCACGCTCTCGGTCGAAGACGGCTCGGAGCTGAACACACCGATCGCGTGGACTCCGGATGCCTGGCTGACGTTCGGCTTCGACGAGGACCTCGACGAGGCGGCCGCCGCAGCGACCGATGCGATGCTCGCGCTGATGAGACGCGAGCTCGATCTCGAACGTGTCGACGCACTCGCGCTGGCGAGCGTCGTCGTCGACCTCCGCGTCACGCAGCTCGTGAACGGTGTCAAAGGTGTGCATGCCGTCCTCCGTCACGACGCGATAAGAATCTGACCGTGGCTTACGAGTTCAAGCTCCCCGATCTCGGCGAAGGACTGACCGAAGGCGAGATCGCGCGCTGGCTCGTCTCCGAGGGCCAGGAGATCGCGGAGGACGACCCGCTCGTCGAGATCCAGACCGACAAGACGACGGTCGAGATCCCCTCACCTGCGGCAGGGATCGTGACCAGCATCCTGGTGGAGGAAGGAAAGGTCGTTCCGGTGGGGACCGTCCTCGTCGTCATCGGCGGCGCGCCCGACGGGGAGCGGCCGCGTGCCGCGCCCGAGACGACGCAGCCCGAGCGCCCGGCGAGAGGAAGGGCCACGCCACTCGTTCGCAAGATCGCAGGGGAGCTCGGCGTCGACCTCGACGCGGTCGCCGGGACCGGCCCGCAGGGGCGCATCACCGAGGAGGACGTGCGCGCGGTCGCCCGCCCGAGCGAGGGCAGGCACGAGCCGCTGCGCGGCGTGAGGCGCGTGATCGCAGAGCACATGGCGCGGGCGCACCGAGAAGTCCCAGCGGTCACGTGGGTGGAGGAGTGCGACTTCTCCGGCGTCGATCTGAAGCAGCTCGTCCCTAGGGTGCTGAAGGCCTGCGCCGAGTCGCTGAAGGAGTTCCCGGAGCTGAACGCGCGGCTCGAGCGAGACGAGATCGTCTTCCTCGACCGTTACGACCTCGGCGTCGCCGTGCAGACCGACGAAGGGCTCGTCGTGCCGGTCGTCCGGGACTGCTCCACACGCTCAGTGGAAGAGCTGGGCGCCGATGTCGAACGGCTCGCCGAAGCCGCCCGCATTGGAGCACTCAAGCCGGAAGAGCTGCGCGGCTCGACGTTCACCGTGACGAGCGCCGGCAAGCTCGGCGGCCTCATGCAGACGCCGATCGTGAATCATCCAGAGGTCGCAATCCTGAGCATCGGCCGTATCGGCCCGAGACCGGTGGTCCGGGACGGTGAAGTCGTCGCCGCCGACACCGGTTTCGTGTCGCTCACATTCGACCACCGCGTCGTCGACGGTGCGCGCGCGGCCGAGTTCGGTCTCGCGGTGATCCGAAGGCTCGAGCAGTCGGCGAGGGGCGGCGGCCGCGCCGCCCCTCGCCCGCGGGTCTAGCCGAGCTGTCCGCGGATCGCGCCTCCGGGAAACGCGGTCGTGTGGTAGTTGACGTAGTAGTTCGACGGGTTCGTGCAGATCGCCGCGCCGAGGGTGGTGGAGGCAGAACTTTCGCCCCGGTCCCTGATCTGCCGCGCGGTCGTCGCGGGTCCCAGATGGAGCGGCAGAACGACGGGGCCTGCGACACCAACCAGACCGACGTGAACGTGGCCGGCGAAGAAGGTTTCCCCGTCCCGGTTGAGCACGAAGACCTTCCATTGGATCGCCCCGTCGTTCTGAACCTTTATCTGAGCATGACCCTTGGCCGTCGAGGTGCTTCCGGTTGTCTCGTTTGCGGCGACAAGGCGCGTGTTGTGGACACACATGGTTCCCTGGTCGCCACCGTCGGGCCGGGCTCCGGCCGTGCCGACCGTTGCCAGCGCGGCCAGTACGGTGGCGGCAAGAAGAGATCGCCGATGCATTCGCTCTCCTTTCTCCCCAGAACTAACGGACATCCTATGCTGCCCGGATCACGAAGGCGCCCGGGCACCGGGGCAGTGGCACCCGGGCGTCACGGGACCTACGGAGAAGGCCGGGAACCGGTTTTGCCGCTACGCCGCTGCTGCGGCGGCGAGATGGGGCGCGAGCATGCCCTCGATCTTAGGAGCGCTCGCGCGTCCCCCGATCCGGTCGACAACGCGCTTGCCCTTGACGAGGACGAGCGTCGGCACGGACTCGACGAGGAAACGCTCGGCTAGCTCCGGCCGCTCCTGGATGTCGACGCGCATCACGCGGAGTCGGCTGCGCTCCTTTCGCGCAAGATGCGCGAGGAGGCTCTCCATGCGCCGCGCCGGGCCGGACCGTTCGGACCAGAAAAAGACCAGCGTCGGCTTGGTGTCGTCTCTCAAGCGGTTAGTCCTCCCGGGTGGCTCGGCGGGGAGGGAACTAACTCTTCTTTTCCCTGCAAACCGGCCGCGCAAACTACACTCGGTTACCGATGGGTAGCTGGTACTGGATCGGTGTCTGCGCAGGGCTCGGCGTCGCAGTCGGGGTGCTTCTGGCGGGAGTGCTGACACGCACGCGAGCTGCGCTGGCCGCCGCACTCGTCCTCGCCGTAGCCGCCGGTGTCGCCGTAGGATTCGCCCTCGGCCAGTGGGACGAAGCCGTCGGCGGCGGTGTCGGCGGTGCGCTCGGCTCCATCGGCGCCGCGCAACTGGTCTCCGGGACGCTCCGCCGTGGCGGCTCACGATTCGGCACCGCGATCTTCATCACCCTTGCTGCAGTTCTGATCGCCGCCGTGGCCTGGATTCCGGTCGCGGGGTATCTGGAGGCGACGCTCGTTCCCGCGTTGGCCGCCCGCCTGCGCGGCCGTGCCGGCGAGCGTTACGCCGGATTGCGTTCGCTTGCCAAAGACTAAGAGGCTCATCCTCATCGTCATCGACGGGTTGACGCCGTCGATGTTCGAGTCGGCGGTCGGTGACGGTCGAGCGCCGGCCCTTTCGTTCCTCGCCGAGCAGGGGTCCTACTCGCGCGCAATCTCCACGTTCCCCTCGCTGACACCCGTGTGTCTCTCGTCGATTGCGACCGGTTCGCACCCGGACATCCATCGCATCCCGCATCTGGTCTGGTACGACCGCGAGCGCGCGCGGCTCGTCGAGTACGGCTCCTCTTTCGGGGCGGTGCGGGCCGCGGGAGTGACGCGCTCGCTCCTCGACACGACCATCAACATGAACCGGCTTCACCTCGGCACGGAGGCGGTCACCGTCTACGAAGCGCTCGAGGACGCCGGGCTGACGGCCGCAGCGATCAACATCACCTGCTACCGCGGCCGCACCCCGCACCTGCCCACGCTGCCGGGACTGACGTTCCCGGCTTACGGGCCCAAGCGCTTCTTCTTCTACAACTTGTTCGAGTCGGATCCGACCGGCGCGCCGCTTGCGGTCTTCGGGAGGTCGCACGGCTCCATCGACGGTTACGCGGCCGCGGTCGGTCGCTGGCTCGTCACGCGCGACGGCTTCGACTTCCTCGTTTACTACCTACCGGACTACGACTTCGCCTCGCACGCTCATGGCCCCGATGGGGCTTTCGAAGCCCTGGCGCGAAGCGATGCCGCGGTCGGCGCGCTCCTCGACGCGGCCGGCGGGCCGGAGGAGTTCCTCGAGCGCTACGCGGTTGTTCTCTGCTCCGACCACGGGCAGACACATGTCGCCGAGCACGTCCGCCTGGAGTCGTCGTTCGGGGATCTCGACGACGTGCTCGTCACCGCGTCTAACCGGGCCGGAATGCTGTATCGGCTCGGCGGTGCCGCGCCCGACGCACGGGCGCTCGCAGAGCGGCTCGACGAGGAAGAGTCTGCAGAGACCGTCCTGTTCCTCGAAGGAGCGACCGCGATCGCGCGACGCGAAGGAGAGGAACTGCGCTTTGCCCGCGGGCCGGATGGGTGGAGCACGACCGGGGACGAGGTCGTGCTCGGGTATCCAGGCGGTCTGGACCGAGCATGGGCTGCGTTGCACAATCCGAACGCGGGTGAGGTGATCGTCTCCGCCGCCCCGGGATTCGAGTTCGCCGATCTGGCCGGCCGCCATCACTCCGGCGGTGGGAGTCACGGCTCCTTGCGGCGTGGCGACTCCGAGGTCCCGATGCTGACGATCGGGATCGATGCGCAACCGCAATCCATCGTGGAGATCGCCCCTGCGGTACTTCGGCACTTCGGTGTGGCGCCTCCCGCCTACGCCCAGACGCTCACGCGTGCTGCCTGATCCCGCCATCAAGGCCAGGAGGATGGTCGACGCGCAGCTGCGTGGCCGGGACGTCGTCGACGAGCGCGTGCTCGCCGCGATGGAACGGGTGCCGCGCGAGTTCTTCGTGCCGGAGAACCTGCGCGACCGCGCCTACGACGACGCCGCGCTACCGATCGGCGACGGCCAGACAATCTCGCAGCCGTACATGGTCGCGCGGATCTGCGAGGCGCTTTCGCTGACCGGCCCGGAGCATGTTCTCGACGTCGGGACGGGCTCCGGTTATCAGGCCGCCGTCATCGCCGAGCTCGCCGAGGAGGTCGACACGATCGAGCGCATTCCGGAGCTCGCGGAGCGTGCGCGGGCGAATCTCGAAGCGGCCGGCTACGGCCGGGTCAGCGTCCATGTCGGCGACGGATCGCGCGGTCTTCCCGAGCGCGCGCCCTTCGACGCGATCGCGGTCGCGGCGGCGGCACCGGAGCTGCCGCGGACTCTCTACAAGCAGCTCGAGCCACGCGGGCGTCTCGTGGTGCCGGTCGGGCGGCGCGGGATGCAGCGGCTCGAGGTGATCGTCCGCAGCCCCGAGGGCCCGGCCGTGCTGCGCTCCGTACCGTGTCGCTTCGTTCCTCTCCTTGGAGAAGAGGGGTTCTGAGGTGTTTGCGTCCGGTCGGTCTGGGCACCATTGCGGCGGGGATGAAGGAGAGGACGGGAGACGAGCTGCTGGCCCTGCCTGTGCGGCTGCACGGGATCCAGCTCGGTCGCCCGATCGACCTGCTGCTCGACCGTGATGCCCGGCGGGCAGTCGGGCTCGACGTTTTCTGCGGCGACGAGGTGCACCGCTTCCTGCCTCTGCCGACCGCAGCCGTTGGCCGTGCGGAGATTCGCATCCTGTCCCCGCTCGTTCTCCTCGAGCAGCGCGAGCTCGACTTCTACCGTTCTCGGACACTTGCCCTGAGCCGCTTGCGTGGCGCGCCGGTAGAGCGGAACGGACGGCGGCTCGGGCCTCTGCGAGATCTCGTCGTGGCGGAGGACGGGCGGGTGGTCGCCGCGATCGTGGACAAGCAGCGGATCCCGTTCGACGACGGGCTCCGGTTTGCTCTCAAACGCCGCACCGCGGCTTAACAGCTAGTTTCCCCAGCCGCATGGACGACCGGGACGCAGCCGTCGCCGCGGGACTGCGCGTCCGCGTCAAACGAGCCCTGAGTCGGCGGAGCAACTGGGAGGAGCTGGCGAAGTTCTGCCTCGTGGGGGCTTCGGGCTACATCGTCAACCTGCTCGTCTATGTCGCTCTGCTCGACGGCGCCAATCTGCATTACCGGCTGGCGGCGACCGGCTCGTTCCTCGTCGCCGTGACGAACAACTATCTGTGGAACCGGCTCTGGACCTTTCGCCGCGATCGTGGCCACTTTGGTCACCAGGGAGTGCGGTTCTTCGTGGTGTCGGTGATCGTCTACGTAGGCAACCTCGCCATCCTGACCCTGTTGGTCAGGCTGGGTGTGGGAAAGATCGTGGCGCAGGCGATCGCGATCATCACCGTCACCCCGGCGAACTTCGTCGGCAACAAGCTCTGGTCGTTCCGGAGACGGCACTGAGGCTGTACCTGCTCGCAGCCGTGGCCGTGCTGGCGGCGGCGATCCTGGTTCCCGCCGCTTCGGGTGCTGCCCAACCCCGGTTGACCAAGGAACGTGCTACAGCACTCTTCCTCGGGAACGACAAGGTTGCGGACTGGCTCGACCGCTATCCCCACGACGGACGGGTCACCGACGCGACCTACGAGCCCGACTCCTCGAAGTGTTCCGCCGGTGGGACGGGCGGCTGCTGGAACGTCACCGTCACGTGGAAGAAGAACGACAAGGTCGACGCAGGCGTGATCGCCACCGGGAAGGTGGACGACAGCACGACCCGCGTCACCGAAGCGTGGACCGGCCCGCAGGTCGCGTGGAAGATGGCCCGCGGATACGAGGGCGCATTCGGCGGCAAGAAGATCAACAGCCTCCGCTACTGGCTTCCGTTTTGCTTCGTGTTCCTGCTCGGGCTCCTGGACTTTCGCCGGCCGCTTTCGCTTCGGAACCTCGACCTCGTCGCGCTTCTCTCCTTCTCCGTGTCCCTCTGGTACTTCAACCACGGGAACGTCTTCACGAGCGTGCCGCTCGTCTATCCGCCGCTTCTGTACCTGCTCGCGCGCTGTGTGTGGATCGGCGCGCGGGGACGACCCGTTCGTGCCGCCCGCCCGCTCTGGAAGCCGACGGTGCTGCTCGCGGCCGCGGTCTTCATCATCGGCTTCCGCGTCGGCCTCAATATCGAGGACTCCAACGTGATCGATGTCGGCTATGCCGGAGTGATCGGCGCACAGCGTATCTCGAGTGGCGTGATGCCGTACGACAACTTTCCGAAGGAAGACGCCCTGAAGGCATGCGGTCCCGCCGACTCGGCGGGCGAGATCCGCGACCGCATCCAGTTCAACGGCCGCTGTGAGTCCGCGAACCCGCTGGGGGACACCTATGGTCCGGTCGCCTATGAGGCGTATCTGCCCGGCTACTGGATCCGGGGCTGGTCCGGGAAGTGGGACAAGCTCCCGGCGGTGCACCTCACCTCGATCATCTTCGACGTGCTCTGCGCGCTCGGCCTCGGCCTTGCCGGCTTACGCTACGGCGGGCGCTGGCTCGGTGCCGCGCTCGTCTTTGCCTGGGCCGCCTTCCCGTTCACGCAATACGCGTCGATGTCGAACACCAACGACACGATCGTGCCGGCGTTCCTCATCTTCGGGTTCTGGCTGGCCGGTTCTCCCTGGGCGCGCGGGATCTCCGTCGCCCTCTCGGGCTTGACGAAGTTCGCGCCCCTCATCGTCGCGCCACTCTGGTTGACGTACCCTGGCCCGGTCCGGCGACCTCGACCTGCACTTGCATTCGCTGCGGGATTCGTCGTTGCGACGGTTGTTGCCTTCTCGATTCTGCTGTTCGACGGTCACCCCGTTCAGGCTGCGCAGACATTCTACGAACGTACGCTCAAGACGCAGATCATGCGGGAGTCGCCGTTCTCACTCTGGGACTGGGCCCAGTATCACGCGCGTGGAATCCCGGATCTCCACATCGTGCAGCGAGTGCTCGAGGGGTTGCTCGTGCTCGGGGCGTTGGTCGCCGCGTTCGTGCCGCGCACGAAGACGCCGCTGCAGCTGGCCGCGTTGACGGGAGCGCTTCTGATCGGCTTCGAGCTCGTCCTCACGCACTGGTCCTGGCTGTACATCCCGTGGTTCTTCCCCTTCGTCGTGTTTGCTCTGCTCTTCGGTGCCCGGGAGCAACCCCAACAAGCAAGCGTCTGAACGCTCGGTCGTCGCGGCGGCGTTCGCGGCGATCGCGCTCTTCGTCGTCTCGTGGATGTTGCTGCACGTCGGCTTCTACAAGCACAGGCAGCTGATCGACACGCCGGTCTACCAGCGCTACGGCAATGCAATTGCAGACGGGAAGGTCCCGTACCGCGACTTCGAGCTCGAGTACCCGCCCGGTGCGTTGCCGATCTTTGCCCTGCCCGGGCTTGCGAAGCCCGGCAAGGATCAGCACGTCACAACGGGCTTCCGGCGCTCCTTCGAAACGATCATGTGGTTGTGCGGCGCAGTTGCGCTCATGGCGATGGCGGTCGTCCTGCGTGTTCTGCGACGCAGCACGGTGAACGTCTGGTCCTCCCTCTGCTTTGCGGCACTTGCTCCGCTGCTCTTGGGGTCGGTCCTTCTCAGCCGCTTCGACCTCTGGCCCGCGGCGATCGTCGCCGCTGCCCTGGCCGCGCTCGTGTCGGGAAGACTTCGCCTCGGCCACCTTCTCCTCGGCCTCGGCATCACCGCGAAGCTCTATCCGGCCGTGTTGGTGCCTCTCGGGGTCGCGTTCGTGTGGAGACGGGCCGGCCGGCGAGAGGCGCTCGCGTGCCTCGGGCTCACGTTGGCCGTCGTAGCGGTCATCTTTGCCCCTTTCGTCGTCCTCTCGCCGGGCGGCGTCTGGCAGAGCCTCAGCGTGCAGTTGCGGCGGCCGTTGCAGGTGGAGAGCCTGGGCTCGGCACTCCTCCTCGCAGCTCACCACGTCTTCGGTCTCGGCGTGACGGCGGAGACCAGCCACGGCTCCCAGAATCTGGGGGGCGCAGCCGCCGGCGGGGTGGCGGTCGCGTCGGTCGTCGCGCAGGCGGCCCTGCTGATCTGGATCTGGGTGTCGTTCGCGCGCGGGCCGGCGAGCCGCGAGGCGCTCGTTCGCTCGAGCGCGGCGACGCTTTGCGCGTTCATCGCGTTCGGGAAGGTCCTGTCGCCCCAGTTCCCGATCTGGCTGATTCCGATCGTCCCGCTCGTGCGTGGCCGTCGAGGGCTGCTCGCGAGCGCCCTTCTCGGTGTTGCGCTCCTCCTGACGCAGACCTGGTTCCCGTTCCGCTACTTCAGGCTTGCCCTCAACTTCGAGGAGGGGCTTTCGTGGTTGCTGCTGGCGCGAGATCTCACGTTGGTCGTGCTCGTGGCCGTGCTGGTCGTCACGTTACGGCGTACAACCGCCGCTCGCGCAGGGTCCCCTTGAGCTCGGAGTTTGGAACCGGTGCTGCTACACCGGTACGCGCACGGCTTCGCAGCTCGTCGCTCGGCCGTCCTCGCGGCACTCGACCAGGACGCCCTCGATGCGCACGTCGCCGGCTGCCGTCTCGAAGCGCACGGGCATTCCCGTGCGCATCGCCCTGATGGCGAGCTCGGCCTGGACGCCGATCACGGAGTCGTGTGGCCCGGTCATCCCCGCGTCGGTGATCGCCGCCGTCCCGCCCGGTTGAATGCGTGCGTCGTTCGTCTGGATGTGCGTATGCGTTCCGAGGACGGCCGTCACCTTGCCGTCGAGCCACTTCGCCAGAGCAACCTTTTCGCTCGTTGCTTCGGCGTGCATGTCGACGACGATCACCGGCGTGCGCTTCTGGGCCTCGTCGACGAGCTCGTCGATCACCTCGAATGGACCGACGGTCGGTCCAAGGAAGAGCGAGCCGAGCAGGTTGATCACGGCGACCTCCGTCTCGTCGCGGGCCGCGACGAATGTGAGCCCTTTACCCGGAGCGCGCTTCGACATGTTCGCCGGCCTGATCACGCGCTCGCTCTCCTTCAGGTACGGAACGATCTCGCCGCGACGCCAGGTGTGGTTGCCGAGCGTGATCGCATCGACGCCTGTGGCGAGCATCTTGTCGGCGAGCTTGGGCGTGATGCCGACGCCGTCCGCGAGGTTTTCGCCGTTGAGGATGCAGAGATCCGCGCGCAGCTCCTCGCGAAGCGAGGGGAGGCGCTCTTCGATGGCGCGACGGCCGGGCACGCCGACCGCATCCGCAATGAACAGAATTCTCACAGAAGGATTCTCGCGGGTTTACCGAGCGAAGCGAAGGTCTAACTCGTGACCGCGAAAAATG
>Ga0066678_10000749_pt1 | contig 11645 bp, 10 predicted proteins | sample GraSoiAngelo_127_FD_62300 | JGI IMG/M metagenome (GOLD analysis project Ga0066678, IMG submission 62300) | Grasslands soil microbial communities from the Angelo Coastal Reserve, California, USA - 14_0927_09_40cm | ecosystem: Environmental > Terrestrial > Soil > Grasslands | place: USA...
CCATCGTGAAGCGTGAGGGCCTCACGCAGGTCGCCGACACTGGCGCGCTCGAGCGGATCGTGGACGACGTGCTCGCCGCCAATCCCCGGCCCGTCGACGATTTCAAAAAGGGACGAAGCGCCGCCAAAGGCGCGCTCGTCGGCCTCGTCATGAAGGCCACGCAGGGCAAGGCGAACCCCGGCCTCGTGAACTCCATCCTCGAGGAGAAGCTCTCGAAAGCCTGACGCGGGCGGCTATAATCGTCCCGTCCGCAAATGATTGAGCTTCACCGGGTTTCTAAGATCTACGAAGTCGGTCCGGTGAAAGTGCCTGCCCTCAGCGACGTCACCTTCACCATCGACAAGGGGGAGTTCGTCGTCATCAATGGCCCGAGCGGCGCGGGCAAGACGACCCTGATGCGTTTGCTCTACCGCGAAGAAGAGCCGACCGACGGTGAGGTCATGGTCCTCGGTCAGCCGCTGGCCGAGCTGACACCCCGTGAAGTCTCCGCCTTCCGCCGGACCATCGGCGTCGTCTTCCAGGACGCCAAGCTGCTGCCGGGACGGACGGTGTACGAGAACATCGCCTTCGTGCTTCGGGTCACTGGTGTGCCCCGCCGGGAGATCACGGCGCGCGCCTTCGAAGCGCTCCGCGCCGTCGGCCTGTCAGCGCGCGCTCAGGCCTATCCCGCGCAGCTCAGCCAGGGCGAGGCGCAGCGCGCCGCACTCGCACGCGCGATCGTCCGCAAGCAAGCCTTGCTGATCGCCGACGAGCCGACGGGAAACCTCGACGATGGAATGGCGGCCGAGGTCGTCAGCGTCATCAAGGACATCTGGGCCGGAGGGACGACGGTGATCCTGGCCACGCACCAGTCGCGTCTGGCCGCGGCGATGCGCCGGCGGACGCTGGTGCTCGAGGGCGGGCGCCTGGTGAAGGACGAGGGCTAGGTGCTCGGCTTCCTCCTCGGCGAGGCGCTGCGTGACCTGCGCCGGGCCGGACGCGTCGCCCTCACCGCGGTCGTTCTCATCACGCTCTCGCTCGTGGCCCTCGGTGGCTTCTGGCTGCTCTCGGCCAACCTCGGACGTGCCGTCTCTGAATGGAAGGATCGTGTTCGCGTCATCCTCTATCTCCGCCGCGAGCCCACATCGCTGGAGCAGGTCGTGCTGCTCGAGCGGGTGAAGGCGATCCCCAACGTCGCCGGCGCCCGTTACATCAGCAAGGCCGAGGCGCTGACGTCGCTCAAGCGCATGCTGGGCAAGGACGCGACGGTGGCCGACAACCTGCCGTCCAATCCGTTGCCGGCGTCGATCGAGGTCACGCCGACGTCGGGCGCGGCGACGCCCGACGGCGCTCGCGTGCTGATCACCCGACTCGGCACGCTGCCCGAGGTCGAGGAAGTGGAAGGCAGCGTCGAGTGGGTGGAGCGGCTGTCAGACTGGCAGCGGCTCCTCGTCTTGATCGGCCTCGGCCTCGGCGCCACGCTGGCGCTGGCGGCGATCCTGACGGTGACCACGGCTACCACGCTGGTGCTGCATGCCCGGCGCGACGAGACCGAGATCATGAGGCTGGTCGGCGCGCCAGAAGCCGCTATCCGGCTGCCTCTGCTGCTCCAGGGCCTCATCCAGGGACTGCTGGGAGCCACGCTCGCGCTGCTCGCGCTCGTCGTGTTCTACCGGCTGGCAGCCCCGAAGCTCGAGCCGCTCATGAGCATCACGGTGGGATTGCCGACCCTCGAGTTCCTCCCGACCTCGGCCGTCCTGCGCCTGCTGGCCGCGGGCGCCGCGCTCGGGGCCTTCGGAGGCTGGCTGGCGCGCGGACGGAGCGCACCGTGAAGGCTCGGGACCTCCTGGCGCTCGCCCTCATCCTCGTGACCAGCGCGCTGCCGGTCGGCGCCCAGCCCAAGCGCGACGACCCGGTGCAGGCCGAGCAGCGGAAGCTCCAGGAGACCCAGAACCAGCTCAAGCAGGAGCGGGAAAAGGCCGCCGAAGCCCGGCGCCGAGAGACGTCCTTGCTCGCGGAGATCGAGGACACGGAGCGCCGGCTTGCTCAGAAGCAACGCGACGTGGCGCGGCTCGACGACCGCATCAAACGGGCCCAGGCCGAGGTGGCGGCGCTTCGCGGCGACATCACCCGGCTCGAGAGCTATCGGTCTGAACAAGAAGAGTTTTTGGCCCGTCGGCTCCGTACGATTTACAAGATCCATGCCCAGGGCGCGGTGCTCCCTGTCATCCTCAGCGGAGAAAGCCCCGTTCAGCGGGCCGCAACGATCAAGCATCTCGGGAGTTTAGCGGCTCTGGACGCCAGGATGATTCAAGAGTATCGTGTAACCTCCGACAGGCTGGCGGATCGAAAAGAGCGGGAGGAAGCACGGCGGAACGAGCTCGCGAGCCTTCGGGCCGAGGCCAAGAAGGAACAGGCCGAGGTCGACCGGGAGGCGGCTAAACGTAGACAGTTGCTTGCTAAAGTTCGCGACGAGCGGGCCTACCACGAACGGATGGTGGGCGAGCTCAGCGAGGCGGCGCGGCGGCTCGAAGCGTTCATCCGGGATCTCCAGGCCAAGCAACGGAGGGTTGCAAAGGCACCACCGCCCACTGACGGCGCCCCGCCCCGAGTGGGATTCGGTACCCTCCGAGGTCGCTTGCCCTGGCCCACCGAGGGTCGGATCGTCGCGGCGTTCGGGCCGCAGGTGCACCCCCGCTTCGGAACGAAGACGTTCCGCAACGGGATCGACATCGAAGCGCAAGAGGGCACGGAGGTCAACGCGGTCTATGCCGGCAACGTGGTCTACACGGGATGGTTCAAGGGCTACGGGAACTTGATCATCCTCGACCACGGCAACGACTACTTCACGCTCTACGCGCACATTGCCGATATCCTGGTTAAGGAAGCTGACGAGGTGCGCCAGGGCCACCGTATCGGGACCGTAGGCGACACGGGCTCCCTGACGGGACCGAGTCTCTATTTCGAAGTTCGCTATCAGAGCAAGCCGCAGGACCCGGCCGAGTGGCTGCGGCAGCGAGGCTAAGCGGAGGAACCTCATGAAGAAGGCGTTCGTGATCAGCTCACTGCTCGTGGTGCTCACCCTCTCACTCGGGGGCACCGTTGCTAGCAAGAGCACCGATGGTAGCCCGACCTACGAGCAGCTTCGGCTTTTCACGGAGGTGCTCTCGATCGTCCAGAACCAGTACGTGGACGAGATTCCTCCCAAGGACCTGATCTACAACGCCATCAAGGGCACGCTGCGCGGGCTCGATCCGCACTCGTCCTTCCTCGATCCGGAGAGCTACCGCGAGATGCAGGTGGAGACCTCCGGAAGCTTCGGCGGTCTCGGCATCGAGATCACGCTGCGCGACGACGTGTTGACGGTCGTGGCGCCCATCGAGGGCACGCCCGCCCATCGGGCTGGCCTCCATCCCGCCGACCGGATCGTGAAGATCGACGGCCTCGTGACCAAGGACATGCAGCTCTCCGACGCCGTGAAGCGCATGCGGGGCCGACCGGGCAGCAAGGTCATCATCAGCGTCATCCGCGAGGGCTGGACCGAGCCGAAGGACTTCGAGATCACGCGGGAGCAGATCCGCGTGCAATCGGTGCGGACGCACGACCTCGGCAACGGCATCGAGTACATCCGCCTGCGGCAGTTCCAGGAGCAGACGTCCCACGACGTCGACGCGGCCCTGGAGAAGTTCGCCAAGAACGGCATGAAGGCGCTCGTCCTCGACCTCCGCAACAACCCCGGTGGTCTCCTCACCTCGGCGGTCGAGGTGACTGAGAAGTTCGTGGAAGACGGCAAGCTCGTCGTTTACACCGAGGGCCGTGTCCGCAACCAGAACATGCGCTTCTCGGCGCACGCCAAGAAGGCGTACGCGAACCTGCCCATCGTCGTCCTCGTCAACCAGGGCAGCGCCTCGGCGTCCGAGATCGTGGCCGGTGCGCTCCAGGACTACGGCCGCGCGGTGGTGGTGGGTACGCAGTCGTTCGGGAAGGGCTCGGTCCAGACCATCATCCCGCTCTCCGATGGCTCCGGGCTCCGGCTGACGACGGCCAAGTACTTCACGCCGAAGGGACGCTCCATCCACGGCAAGGGGATCACGCCCGACATCGTGGTCGAGGCGCCCAAGCCGCCGGCGGACCAGAAGCCGCAGCCGCCCTCGCTCGATCCGATGGAGGATCTCAAGAAGGACGTGCAGCTGCAGCGCGCGCTCGAGATCATCAAGGCGATGCGCGTGCTCGAGCACCGTTTCAATGGCAGCGCGCAGGCTCAGACGGCGCCTCAGGCCACGCAGGTTCGATAGCGCAGTCGCGCCGGGGGCAGGATGATCGTCCTCGGCATTGAAAGCTCGTGTGACGAGACGGCGGCCGCGGTCCTCACCGACGGCCGCCGTATTGTTTCCAGCGTCGTGGCCTCTCAGGACGCGATTCACGCGCCCTACGGCGGCGTGGTTCCCGAGCTGGCCTCACGCCGGCACCTCGAGGTCATCACGCCCGTCATCGCCCAGGCCCTCCGCGACGCCGGTGTGACGCTGGCCGATCTCGACGGCATCGCCGTGACCCAGGGGCCGGGACTCGTGGGCTCGCTCCTGATCGGCTGCTCGGTGGCCAAGTCGCTCGCCTGGGTGCACAAGAAGCCGCTGGTCGGCGTGAACCATCTCGAGGGCCATATCTACGCCTCGTTCCTCACCGAGGATCCGCCCGAGCACCCGTTCCTGGCGCTGGTCGTCTCGGGTGGTCACACGGCGCTCTACCACGCGAAGCGACCACGCGAGTACGGCCTCGTCGGGCAGACGCGCGACGACGCCGCCGGCGAGGCGTTCGACAAGGTGGCGAAGCTCCTGGGGCTCGGATTTCCCGGCGGCCCGATCATCCAAAAAACGGCCGAGCGCGGCGATCCCCGCTCGATCGCGTTTCCGCTCGCCCACATCACCGACGGCGCCCACGACTTCTCGTTCAGCGGCATCAAGACGTCGGTCTCGCTCTACGTGAAGGGTCACCGGCCACTCTCGGAGGCTCAGGTGGCCGACGTGGCGGCGTCGTTCCAGGCGGCCGTCGTGAAAATGCTGGTGCGCCGCACGCTCCGCGCCGCCCTCCACCTGGGGACGAAGCGCGTGGTCCTCACCGGCGGCGTCGCCGCCAACGGCCCGCTCCGCGCCGCGCTCGCCGCCGAGGCCGAGGAGCACGGCGTCCGCCTGCACATCCCGCCGCCTCGCCTCTGCACCGACAACGCGGCGATGATCGCCGCGGCCGGGACGGAGCGGCTGCGGGCCGGGGAGCGCGCGCCGCTCGGCATGAACGCGATCCCCGATCTGACCCTGGCGGCATGAATTTCGAGTCGGTGCTCGCCGGCCTTCCCGACGCCGTCATCGCCGTGGACGGCGCGCTCCACGTGGTCTTCTGGAACGCCGCGGCGGAAGAGCTCACGGGCCGCTCCGCCCGGCGGGCCCAGGGCCGCGTCTTGAAGGAGATCCTGCCCACGGGCTCGTCGCTCGTTCGACGGCTCACCGAGACGCTGGCCACCGGCGAGCATCGCTCCGAGGCGGACGGCGTGCTCGAGACCGTCGACAGCCGCACCGTGCCGGTGAGCATCGTGACCGCGCCGCTCTTCGCCCGGGACGGCACCGTGGAAGCCGCCGTCGGCGTCGTGCGCGACGTCTCGCGGATTCGCCAGCTCGAGGACGAAGTGCGGCGCGGCGAGACGCTGGCCGCCGCCGGACGCATGGCCGTCGGCGTCGCCCACGAGATCCGGAATCCCCTCGGCGCCATTCGCGGGGCGGTCCAGCTCCTCGCGCGCGAGCTGGGCGACGACCCGAGATGGCGCGAGTACACCGACGTGCTGACCAAGGAAGTGGATCGCGTCAACCGGATCATCGAATCGCTGCTCGACCTCGGCCGGCCGGTGCAGCTCCGCCGCGCGCCGCTGAACCTGCACCAGCTCTTCGAGCGCGTGGCGCTCCTGCACGAGGGGACCGCGCGCGCGCGTGGCATCAGCTTCGTCCGGCGGTATGATCCAAGTCTGCCGCCGATCCTGGGCGACGAGGATCGGCTGCTCCAGCTCTTCCACAATCTCGTGGCCAACGCGATGGACGCGATGAAGCAAGGCGGACGGTTGACGCTGGCCACACGGGTGAGCATGAACGCGCTCTACGGCAAGATGGACGTCGGCACCGGCCAGCGCTCGATGGTGGAGGCCCAGGTGGCCGACGAGGGTACCGGCATCCCGGCCGACGTCCGGGCCAAGATCTTCGATCCGTTCTTCACGACCAAGGAGCGCGGCCTCGGTCTCGGCCTGGCCCTCTGCCATCGCATCGTCGAGGAGCATCAGGGGGCGATCCAGGTCGAGAGTGCCGAAGGCCGCGGCACCGCCGTGACCTGCTTCCTGCCCATCGCCCGCGCCTGATGGCCGCTCGCATCCTGATCGCCGACGACGAAGACAGCCTGCGCTGGGTCCTCGAGAAAGGCCTGCGCGGCGTCGGCTATGACGTCACGTCGGTGAAGGACGGCGAGGAGGCGGTGCGGGTCTTCGAGGCGCAGCCCTTCGACCTCGTGTTCCTCGACGTCCGCATGCCGGGCCTGGATGGCCTCACGGCCCTGGAGCGGATCCGTGACCTCCGCCCCGACGTCTACGTCATCGTCATGACCGCCCACGGCTCCATGGACACCGCCATCAAGGCGATGCAGCGCGGCGCTTACGACTATCTCAACAAGCCGTTCGACCTCGACGAGGTGCTGCTGCTCAGCGAGCGCGCGCTGGCCGCCAGCCGGCTCACCCAGGAGGTCGCGCGGCTGCGCACAGGGCTCGCGGAAGTGCGCGAGTTCAGCGCGCTCATCGGCCGGCACCCGCGGATGCAGGACGTCTACAAGACGATCGGCCGCATCGCCGGCACCGACGTCACCGTGCTCTTGCGCGGCGAGTCGGGCACCGGCAAGGAGCTGGTCGCGCGCGCGATCCATCACTACAGCCGGCGTTCGGGCCGCCCGTTCGTGGCGGTCTCCTGCGCCGCCATCCCGGGCACGCTGCTCGAATCGGAGATGTTCGGCCACGAGCGTGGCGCGTTCACCGACGCCAAGGAGCGGCGGCTCGGCAAGTTCGAGCTCGCCCACGGCGGCACGCTCTACCTCGACGAGATCGGCGACATGCCGGTCGATCTCCAGACCAAGCTGCTGCGCGCGCTCCAGGAGCGGACGATCGAGCGCGTGGGCGGCCACGAGTCGATCGCCATCGACGTGCGCGTGCTGGCCGCCACCAATCGCGATCTGGAAGCCCTCATGAAGGAGGGCCGCTTCCGCGAGGATCTCTACTACCGGCTCAACGTGGTGACCGTCAACCTGCCGCCCCTGCGCGAGCGGCGCCGCGACATCCCGCTGCTCGTCGAGCACTTCCTGGCCAAGCACGTCGAGGAGCTGGGCGAGCGCGGCGTGGCGCCGGAGGCGCTGGACCGGCTGGTCGGCTACGAGTGGTCGGGCAACGTCCGCGAGCTCGAGAACGTCGTCCAGCGAGCCATGGTGATGGCCACGGCCGGCGTCATCCTGCCCGAGCACCTGCCGATCGGGCCGGTGTCGGCGGCGGCGTCGGTGGCCGTGGACGCCACGCTCGAGGAGATCATCGAGCGCAAGCTGATGGAGTGCGTGCGCGGCCTGCGCGAGCGCTCGAGCGCGAACCTCTACGACCTCGTGGTCGGCCTCGTCGAGAAGCCGCTGCTTCGCGCCGTGCTGCGCGAGACGAGCGGCAACCAGGTGCGGGCCGCGCAGATCCTCGGCATCAACCGCAACACGCTGCGCAAGAAGCTCACCGAGCACGGGATCGATCCCGACGCCATAACGAGCGCCTAGTCGCCGGCGCCGGGTTGCGCCGGTCCCCCGCGTGTGCCAGGATTCCGCGCGCACGCAAAGGGGGATCACCTATGAAGCTCGTCACCGTGCTCCTCACGCTCCTCGTCGCCCTGTCGATCTCGGTCGCACCTGCGCTTGCCGCCGAGCTCATGATCGTCGGCAACGACGAGAAGGTCGGCTGGGACGATGCCAAGCCGGTCTTCTCGCCGCCGGGCAAGGACACCATCTCGATCATCGACATCGGCAGCGACCCCCTGGCGCCGCGGGTGATCGCGAACCTTCAGCTCATGAACTCGATCTTCGGCCCGCCCGTGAACCTGGCCATCACGCCCGACGAGCGGCTCGGGATCGTGGCGAACTCGATGACGTGGGTGCAGGAGGGCAGCGGCTGGAAGCCGACGCCCGACAACAAGCTCTACGTGATCGACCTCAAGGCCAGCCCGCCGAAGCACATCGGCACCGTCGAGATCGGCAAGCAGCCCTCGGGGCTCTCCATCAACTCACGCGGCGACCTCGCGCTGGTGGCCAACCGCGCCGACAACTCGATCAGCGTGCTGTCGATTGCGGGCAACGAGGTGAAGCTGATCGACACCGTGCCGATGGGCGAGCAGGTGGCGCACATCGTCTTCACGCCCGACGGCAAGCGCGCGCTGGCCGTGAAGTTTCCCGGCCACAAGATCGCCGTGCTCGACGTGAGCGGCCCCAAGGTCACCTACTCGAAGTACGACATGCCGGTCGGGCAGTGGCCGTACAACATCGACGTCAGTCCCAACGGCAAGCTGGCGATCACCGCCGACAACGACAACGGCGGCTCGTCCGACGGTCACGTCGACACCGTCAGCATCATCGACCTCGAGGCCACTCCGCCGCGCGTCATCGACCGGGTCGTCGTCGGCGACGCGCCCGAGGGCTTCGCCATCAGCCCGACCGGCGAGATCGCGGTGGCCATCCTGCTCAACGGGTCGGCCGGCGTGCCGAAGAACGCGTGGTTCGCGAACAAGAACGGCAAGGTGGTCGTGCTCCGGATCGACGGGAAGAAGGTGACCAGGACCCAGGAGATCGAGGTGGGCGGCCTGCCCGAGGGCGTGGTTTTCAGCGCCGACGGACGCTACATCTGCGTCGGCAACTACACGACGCGCGACCTCTCCATCCTGAAGGTGGAGAACGGGACGGTGACCGACACCGGCAAGCGCGTGGCCTTGCCCGGCTCGCCGGCCTCGATGCGGGGACGCGCGCGATGAGCCGCCTCAGTCGCCGCACGTTCATCACGGGCGTGGCCGCCGCCGTCGCGGCCGCCGGCGCGCCCGTCGCTCACGCCCAGAAGCGGGGCGGGACCCTGCGCTTCGTGCCCCACGCCGACCTCAAGATCCTCGACCCGATCTGGACGACGGCCTACATCACCCGCAATCACGGCTACATGATCTTCGACACCCTGTTCGCGCTCGACGGCAACCTCAAGCTCCAGCCGCAGATGGTCGACAAGTACACGGTCAGCAAGGATGCGATGAAGTACTCGTTCACGCTGCGCGACGGCCTCAAGTTCCACGACGGCCAGCCGGTGACCGCCGAGGACTGCGTGGCGTCGATCAAGCGCTGGGGCGCCAAGGACGCGATGGGCCGGCTCCTGATCGCCTCGCTGTCCAGAATGGCGTCGACCGACAGGAAGACGTTCGTGATCGAGCTGGAGACGCCATTCGGCCTCGTGCTCGACGCGCTCGGAAAGCCGTCCGCGAGCCCGTCCTTCATCATGCCGGCGCGCGTGGCCGCCACCGATCCCAACGAGCAGGTCAAGGACATCATCGGCTCCGGGCCCTACCGCTTCTCGAAGGACGAGTGGCAGCCGGGCAACCGCGTCGTCTACGTACGCAACGCCGACTACGTGCCTCGCAGGGAGAACCCGAGCGGCGCCGCCGGCGCCAAGCGGGCTCTGGTGGACCGCGTCGAGTGGCGGTACATCCCCGACGCGGCGACCGCCGGGGCGGCGCTCGAAGCCGGCGAGGTCGACTACTGGGAAAACGTGCCGCTCGACTTCGCGCCCCGGCTGGAGAGCAACCAGAACCTGAGCGTGTTCGTGACGGATCCGCGGGGCAGCCAGGGCATCCTGCGGCCGAATCATCTGCACCCGCCCTTCAACAACAAGAAGGCGCGACAGGCGTTGCTGCTGGCCGTGGACCAGAAGAGTTACCTGCAGGCGGTGATCGGCAACGAGAAGTACTTCAAGCCCTGCCCGTCGGTGTTCATGTGCGGCGGCCTGCCGTACGAGTCGTCGGCGGGAGCGCCCAAGCCGGACCTCGAGCGAGCCCGTGCCCTGTTCAAAGAGTCGGGCTACGACGGTCGACCTGTCGTCGTGCTCGATCCCACCGACTCTCCGTACGCCCACGCGCCCGCGCTGGTGACGATGGAGATGCTCAAGTCGATCGGCGCCAACGTGGATCTGCACGCGATGGACTGGTCCACGATGGTCTCGCGTCGTGCGAAGAAAGAGCCACCCGCCCAGGGCGGCTGGAACGTCTTCCACACGTGGTCGACCTCCTTCGACACGATGACGCCCGCGGTGTCGTCGGTGCTCGGAGGCGCCGGCGAGAAGGCATGGTTCGGCTGGCCCACCAGCGAAGCGATGGAGAGGCTGCGCGCCGATTTCGCGCGGGAGCCGAACGAGGTCAAGCGCAGGGCGATCGCCGAGAAGGTCCAGGTCCTCGCCTACGATGAAGTGCCCTACGTGCCGTGGGGCCAATTCGTGATACCTGGCGCATTCCGGAAGAACGTGCACGGCGTGCTGCAGTTCGGCGCAACCCTGCTCTGGAATATCCAGGTGTGAGCATCGTCACGGTCGGCGCAGCGCAGCTCGGGCCGATCGCCAGGGACGAGCCGCGGAGCGACGTCGTCAAGCGCCTCGTGAGCCACCTGCACGAGGCCCGCGCGCGCGGCTGCGATCTCGTCGTGTTCCCCGAGCTCGCGTTGACGACGTTCTTTCCCCGCTGGTGGATGGACGATCAGGCGGAGATCGACGCGTTCTTCGAGCGCGAGATCCCGGGCCCGGAGACGCAGCCGTTGTTCGACGAGGCGCGGCGCCTGGGGCTGGGCTTCTGCCTCGGGTACGCCGAGCTCACCCACGAGGCCGGCGCCGGGCACCGATACAACACGTCGATCCTCGTCGATCAGTCCGGCCGTCTCGTCGGCAAGTATCGAAAGATCCATTTGCCCGGTCACGCCGCGCACGAGCCGTGGCGCCCCTTCCAGCACCTCGAGAAGCGCTACTTCGAGGTCGGCGACCTGGGCTTCGGCGTGTGGCGGGCCTTCGGCGGGCTCATCGGCATGTGTATCTGCAACGACCGCCGGTGGCCCGAGACGTACCGCGTGATGGGGCTTCAAGGCGTGGAGATGATCCTCCTCGGCTACAAACACGCCGGTTCACAATCCGCCGGCGCCCGAGCACGATCACCTGGCCGACTTCCACAATCGTCTCGTCATGCAGGCCGGCGCATATCAGAACGGCACGTGGGTGGTGGCGGTTGCCAAGGCCGGGCGCGAAGAAGGCTGTGATCTGATCGGGCAGAGCCAGATCATCGCGCCGTCGGGCGAGACGATCGCGATGACGTCGTCGCTCGGCGACGAGCTGATCACGGCTCGCTGCGATCTCGCGCTCTGCGCGTCGTTTAAAACAACCGTGTTCGACTTCGCGCGCCACCGCCGGCCCGAGCACTACCGGCTGATCGTCGATCGCGCAGGTGCGATTCCACCGCCGGAGGCGTGAACTCCTGCGGTCGTATCCACGAATCCACGGTCGTCCACAACGCGAAATTCGCCCAAGCTGGCGCGCGTCCGCGGGCAGGGCATGC
>Ga0066678_10000751_pt1 | contig 11627 bp, 10 predicted proteins | sample GraSoiAngelo_127_FD_62300 | JGI IMG/M metagenome (GOLD analysis project Ga0066678, IMG submission 62300) | Grasslands soil microbial communities from the Angelo Coastal Reserve, California, USA - 14_0927_09_40cm | ecosystem: Environmental > Terrestrial > Soil > Grasslands | place: USA...
CTGACATGCCCCAGGCTCGGGGCCCGCTGGACGGCATCACGGTCGTCGACCTGACGTCCTACATTGCCGGCTCCTACGCCGCCATGATGGTCGGCGACCTCGGCGCCCGCGTGATCAAGGTGGAGGCGCTCGAGGGCGACGCCTTCCGCGAGCTGCACGGCTTCTACGGGTGGAATCGCGGCAAGCACTCGATTGCCGTCAATCTCAAGGATCCGGCGGGGCGCGCCGTCATCCACCGCCTCTCCGAGACGGCCGACGTGGTGATGGAGAACATGCGGCCGGGAGTCGTCGAGCGGCTCGGCGTGGATTACGAGACGCTTCGCCCGATGAACGACAAGCTGATCTACTGCTCGATCAGCGCCTTCGGACCCGAGGGGCCCGAAAGCGAGCGCCCAGGCTACGATCCCGTCTTCCAGTGCCTGGGCGGGGTGATGACGTTCCAGGGCTTCGGCGGCCCGCCCCAGTACGTGCGCATCCCCGTCACCGACTACTACACGGCGGCCCTGGCGTGCCAGGCCGTCCTCGCCGCCCTCTTCGTGCGCGAGCGCACGGGGCAGGGCCAGCGTGTCTGGACCTCGCTCATGCACGGCATCCTCGCGCTCCAGGCCGGCAACTTCGTCGACTGGCCGGGGCGCGAGATCGTCTACCGGGATACGCCGACGTACCGGCTCTACCGGGCGGGCGACGGCGAGTGGTTCTTTCTCGCCTGCGGCAACCAGTCGTTCTGGGTCAAGCTCTGCAAGGTGCTGGGCAAGCCCGAATGGGCCGGCGATCCCCGCTTCGCCTCGTGGTTCGGACGGCGCGACAATTCCGATGCGCTCACCCCGCTGATGGAAGAAGCCTTCGCCTCGCGTCCGCGCGACGAGTGGGTGCGCATCCTCACCGAAAGCGATATCCCCTGCGCCCCCACGCAGCCGCTGCAGGCGTTCATGTCGCACCCCGCGGTGCTACATCACAACATGGTGGTCGAGTACGAGCACGCGGAGCTGGGTCGCCTCAAGATGATGGGCCTTCCCCTCCGCTTTTCCGAGACGCCCGGGGTCGATCCGGGGCCGCCGCCGCTCCTCGGCCAGCACACCGCCGAGGTCCTGCGCGGGGCGGGCTACCGCGACGGTGACATCGCCGATCTCCACCGTCGCGGCGTCATCGCCGGAAAGGATCTGTAAGACGATGTTCGAGCCGAGACACTGCCGAGTTGCCGCAGGCACGAGAGTGTGGAAGTGCGAGGTAAGCACTGAAGGTGCGAGCCGAGGGCTGAGTAGAGTGCGAGGGCTGAAATGAGTGACAAGGTCGTTCGCTACGAAGCGCAGGACGGCGTGGCCCTCATCACCCTCGATCGCCCCGACGTGCTCAACGCGATGAACACCCAGATGCGCACCGAGCTCTTCGAGATCTTCACGCGCTTGCGCATGGACGAGTCCGTCAAGGTGGTGGTGGTGACGGGCGGCGGCGATCGCGCGTTCTCCGCGGGGGCCGACATCCGCGAGTTCCTCGAGCCGCCGACGCCCACCCACTTCCGCGAGTCGCGCAGGCGCCTCGACTTCCGGAGCGAGATGGACCGTTGCTCCCAGCCCATCATCGCCGCCATTCGCGGCTTCGCCCTCGGTGGCGGGCTCGAGTTCGCGCTGGCCTGCGATATCAGGGTGGCCGCGGAGGATGCCCAGCTCGGCCTGACTGAGATCAACCTCGCGATCATTCCCGGTGGGGGCGGCACGCAACGGCTGCCGCGACTCGTTGGGCGAGGCAAGGCGCTCGAGATGATCCTGACGGGGATGCGCGTGCCGGCCGCCGAGGCCTTGAGAATCGGCCTCGTCGAGCGCGTGGTGCCCGTGTCCGAGCTGATGCCCGCGGCCCAGGGGCTGGCCCGCGACATCGCGGCCAAGGCGCCGATCGCGCTCCGTTACGCGAAGGAAGCGGTGGTCAGCGGCCTCGGCCTGCCGCTGCAGGACGGCATCCGGCTCGAGAACGATCTGGCCACGCTGCTTCGCACCACGGAGGACCGCGTGGAAGGGGCGCGCGCCTTCGTCGAGAAGCGCAAGCCCAAGTGGTCGGGTCGGTAGCGCCTCACCAGTCTCCCGCGTACTTGACGCGGTACGGGGCAACCATCCCCAGCAGTCGGCTGCGCCGGAGCTCCACGAGCTGGCGCGTGTGCAGGTTGTCGTGCGCGACCCAGGACGCCAGGAGATCACCGGCCCTGATGGGTCCGAAAGGCGCCGGATACTCGGCATCCCAGTTCGGTTCCGAGAGGCCATGCAGCCAGGTCAGCGAGCTCTCGCGCTCGGTCAGCAGGCCGTCAAGCGCTTGCACGAGGTCGCGGTCATTGTACTTGCGCGTCGTGACCCAGCCCGCCGGATCGATCGTCGGCCAGCTCGAGGCCGGCCGATGCAGCGCGATGTCCAGGCGTGGGCGGAAGTCCTCGCGCTCCTCGTCGTAGAGGTGACACACGACTTCGAGGATCGACCACGTCTCAGGGGTGGGCTTGAAGCGCGCTTCAGCCTGGGAGACTCCCGCCACGAGCTGACGCACGATCTCCACGCCGTAGGCCAGCTCTCGGCGGAGTATCGCGGGCTGCATGGCCTGCGCGGCTAGAGCCGGTGGGCTATTGAGCGGGCGCTTTCGGCGCCACCGACACGCCGCGCGCGCCCGTCCGCTCGATCGCTCGAGCCACCAGCCCCGAGGCCTTCGCTTCCTCGACGAAGCCGCGCAAATACTGGACTCCCGCCTCGCGACCCTTGGGAACACCGACGGCCTGCTGCACGCCGAAGAACTGGCCGTCGAGGATACGGGATCCCGGGTGCTTCGCAGCAAGCCCGATGAGCCCTTGCCTCAATCCCGCGAGCGCTTCCACCTTTCCCGTGGTGAACAGCTCGATGGCCGCGTCGCCGTTGGGCGCCCGGACGAGCTGGGCGCGCTTCAGGCCGCGGCTCAGGAAGAGCTCGTAGGCCGCCCGGGCCGGGGCCGCGACCCGCACCCCCTCACGGTCCACGTCCGCGATGGTGCGGAGGGGCGACCCCGCGGGGACCAGGTAGGTCGCCTCGATCTCCAGATACGCCGCGGTGAAGCTGATCTCTCCCGCCCGCGCTGGATCGGCCCCGAGGAACGCGATGTCCCACGTGCCTGTCGGCGCCGCGTCGACCATCTTGGCCACGCTGTCGTAGGCGATGATCTCCGCCGGCACGCCCAGCCGTTGCGCGAGCTCGCGCATCAGGTCGATGGCCACGCCTCGGGACTCGCCCGTCGCCACGTCCTTGACGGCGAGGATGAAGTTCCCGTAGTTGACCCCCGCGCGCAGCTTGCCCGTCGGAGCGAGGTCAGCCCGTGCCGCCGGAGGAACCTGAGCCATGGCCACGGCGAATGTTAGCAGAACTACACCGACATGTCCCACGGCAATCCAAAGGACAGTCGGGCTCACGATCCGTCGAAGGCTCCAAATCATCTACGGTCACCTCCCCAGGTGGTAGCAGGACACATCGTTCGGTTGACCGTCGCGCGGGCCGGCGGTAGCATTCCCGCCCGGATGCCCTTCGCGTACTTCGAGCGACTGAGCCGGCGGCAGCAGGGCATCTATCTCCGCAGCGAGAAGATCACGCAGGTAGCGCTGCCGGGGGCGTCGACCCTCCGGCCCCTCGTCAGGGAGCTCCGGTCCGCGCTCGAAAGCGATGACCGCGCGCTCACGGAGTCGGCTGCGCAGCTCCTGGCGGGCGGGATGGTCCGCGCCCTCCGCGTGCCCCCCGTGCGGGTCAAGGTGCTGGCCGCGCGACCGCACGCGAAATGGGGCGAGCTGCACGGGCTCTACGAGACGGCGAAGCGCCCGGGCCTGCCCCCCATCATCACCCTCTGGATGCGCACGGCCCGGCAGAAGCGGGTGGTCGCCTTCCGCACGTTCTTGCGGACGCTGCTGCACGAAATCGGGCATCATCTCGACTACACTCTGCTGCGGCTCGGGGATTCGTTCCACACCCAGGGCTTCTATCAGCGGGAATCGCATCTGTTCCATCAACTGGTCACCGACGGAGGGATCCAGATGGCAAGCCTCGACGAGCAGATGGCGCGCATGGAGCGGACCGCCCACGACTTCGCCGCCGCCATCAAGGGCGCCTCGGACGCGCAGCTGTCCAAGCGCCCGGACGACACGAACTGGTCGGCGAAAGAAGTCGTCTGCCACGTGCGCGACACCGAAGAGTCCTTCATGATCCGCTTCCAGACCGTCATGGCCATGGACGAGCCCAAGTTCCTGGGCATCGAGCCCGACCGCTGGGCCATCGATCGGCAGTACTCGCGAAACGACGTGCAGGAAGCGCTCGAAGCCTTCCGGGCGCGCCGCGACGAGTCGCTGAAGTTCCTCCGCGGGCTCGCGCCCGAGCAGTGGGAGCGCGGCGGCGTGCACGCCACACGCGGGCGCATGACCGTCAAGGACTTCGTCGGTCTCATGGCCTGGCACGACGACAACCACCTCGACCAGCTCAAGCGCGCCCTCGAAGGCAAGGCCTGATCAGGCGGTTCCGAGCCGCGTCCGGGGGTGCCAAGGGAGCGCAAACGCGCTAGAATGCGCGACGGTCCGGCCGACGGTGTCCGGGCGTGGAGTTCTTCACGGCTCGACCCGCTCACACCAAAGGAGACCCGCATGATGATGAAGCTCCGCACCCGCAAGGCTCTCTTCGGCGGCCTTGCCGCCCTGGCCCTGCTGCTCGGCGCCGGCCTCTACGCCGTCGCGCAGCAGACGATGGAGGAGGCCAAGCGCGATCGCGCCGTCTCCATGGGCGGCGGCAAGTTTCACGTCCTCGCCGCCACTCTCGAGACGACGCAATGGGGGTGGCTCGACCCCAAGGAGCCGCCCAAGCTCGTCGTCAACTCGGGCGACACCGTGGCCGTCGAGACCATGATGCACGCCCACAACAAGATCCAGCCCGGCACGACCATGGACGAGATCGTCGGGCTGCGGAAGGCCAATCCGGGCGGGGGACCGCACTCCGTCACGGGGCCCATCTACGTCAACGGCGCGGAGCCCGGCGACGTGATGGAGATCCGCTTCCTCAAGATCGTGCCCAAGGCCTTCGGGGTCAACTTCAACCTGCCGGGCAAGGAATTTCCCACGATCGGAGCGCTCGCGCCCGAGATGCCCGACGGCTTCATCAAGTACTTCTACCTCGACTGGGAGAAGCGTTCGGCCGAGTTCAAGCCGGGCATCACGATAGATCTGCAGCCCTTCCCCGGCACCTTTGCCGTGGGCATCGACCCGAAGGATCCCTCGCCCCGCAAGGGCGGCTCGACCGATCCCATGGCTCCCGTCTCCACGCTCCGGCCCTGGAAGAACGGCTCGAACATGGACATCAACGAGATCCAGGAGGGGTCCGTCCTGTTCATCCCCATCTTCGTCAAGGGCGGGCTCGTGTGGACGGGTGACTCCCACTGCCGCCAGGGTAACGGGGAGGTCAACCTGACCGCGCTCGAGTGCTCGTATCGCGAGATGGTCATGCAGCTCATCGTCCGCAAGGACATGAAGCTCGAGTGGCCGCGCATCGAGACCAAGACCCACTGGATCAGCACGGGCTTCGACGAGGACCTCAACAAGGCCATGGTCAACGCGGTCCGCGAGGCCGTGGACATGCTGGCCGCGCAGAAGACGGTGCCCCTCAGCCGCTACGAGGCGTACTCGCTCGTGTCGATGGTCGGCGACTGCCGGGTCAGCCAGGTCGTGGACGTCCGCAAGGGCGTGCACTGCATGGTCCCGAAGTCGGTCTTCACCGCCAAGAAGTAGGCTGGTGCTGCGGGCGCTCCTCGGCGCCGCCCTCGCTTTCTGGGCCGCCGCCGCGGCTGCATGGTGGACCGCCGCTCCCGCGTGGGGCGGCGGCCCGCTCGCCGTCGTGGCCACCTCCACGGATCTCAAGGCGCTCCTCGAAGAAGTGGGCGGGGAGCGGGTGCGTGTGGAGGCGCTGGCGCCGCCGGGTCAGGATCCACACACCATCGAGGTGACACCGGGACGCCTCGCCGCCCTGCAAGGCGCCGCCCTCATCGTGCGGGTCGGCCTCGACCACGAGCCGTGGCTCGCCCCCGCCCTTCGAACCCTTCGGGGCCGGCGCGTGCCGCCCGCGGACCTCGACTGCTCCAGGGGCATCGCGCTCCTCCAGACCGAGACCGCGCGCGTCCGCCCCGAGCGAGGCGAGCACGTCCATGGCTTCGGCAACACGCACTACTGGCTGGATCCCGAGAACGCGCGCCCCATCACCGCGGCCATGGTCGCGGCCCTCGGGCGACTGGCGCCGGAGAACCGGACCGGCTTCGAGTCCCGTCGTGCCGAGTTCCTCAAGCGCCTCGACGCAGGCCTCACGCGCTGGAGCGCCGCGCTCGCCCCCTATCGCGGCGCCAAGGTCGTCGTCGTGCACGAGAGCTGGCCGTACTTCGCGGGGCGCTTCGGCCTCCAGATCGTCGCGGCCGTCGAGCCGACTCCCGGTGTCCCTCCCTCGCCCGCGTATCTGGCCTCGCTGATCAGTCGAATGAAGCAGGCGCAGGTGCGCGTGCTCATCGCCGAGCCCTATGCCAGCGCCTCGCTGGTCGAGCAGGTCGCCGCGCGAAGCGGCGCGCGGATCGCCCGGCTGGCGCCGTCCGTCGGGGCCGACCCCGAGGCGCGCGACTACATCGGCCTCATCGACCTCGACGTCAAGCGTCTCGTCGACGCCTTCTCGGGGCGCTGATGCTGGAGCTGTTGTGGCTGCCCTTCCTCGCCTGCCTCGTGCTGACGGGCATCCACGTCTACCTGGGGCTCCACGTGCTCGCCCGCGGCGTGATCTTCGTCGATCTCGCCCTCGCCCAGGTGGCCGCCCTCGGCATCACGGCCGCGTTCCTGGCCGGGCATCCGATCCAGAGCGAGGCGGCCTACTGGTACGCGCTGGCCTTCACCGTGTGCGGCGCCGCGCTCTTCTCCCTGACGCGCATGCGCCGCGCCGTCATCCCGCAAGAAGCCGTGATCGGGATCGTGTACGCCGTCTCCGCCGCCATCACCGTGCTCGCGGTGGACCGGGCGCCCCAGGGCAGCGAGCACATCAAGCAGCTCCTCGTCGGGAGCATCCTGACCGTCACGCCCGCCGAGGTGGTGAGGCTCGCCGTGCTGTACGGGCTGATCGGCGTGCTGCACGTCTTGATCCGGCGCCCGCTCCTCGAGATCTCCTTCGACCCCGAGGGCGCCCGCGCCCGCGGTCGCGCCATGCGCGGATGGGACTTCTGCTTCTACGTCACCTTCGGCGTGGTGGTGACGAGCAGCGTGCGCGTTGCCGGCGTGCTCCTCGTCTTCTCCTACCTCATCGTCCCCGCCGCCGTGGCCGCCCTCCTCGCCGGCTCCGTGGCGCGGAGGCTCGTGACGGGCTGGGCCCTCGGCTTTCTCGTCAGCGTGCTCGGGCTCTGGGCGTCGTTCGCCTGGGATCTCCCCACGGGCGCCGCCGTCGTCGCCACCTTCGGGGCGATGATGGCGGGCGTCGCTCTCGTGCGGGGCGGGCTGGGTCTCGCGCGCGGAGTACGCGAGCGTGGCTGGGAAGCCTTGCGCGGCGTCGGCCTGGTCGGCTGCTGCGCCCTCGGGCTCGCGGGGCTGCTCCTGGCCGCCGTCCCGCGCATGGATCACCACTGGCTGAACTGGCTCGAGGAGGCCGTGCCGCCCATCGAGCTCGCGTTTCTCACGCGCGGCGAGCGTCAGACCTGGCACGAGAGCCGCGAGGCCCTGGCGCGGGCACAGGCGGAAGTCCGCCGCCTCACGACGCTGCAGGAGGACGTGCAGTGGGGGCGGGCCAAGCTCACGGAGGATCAGCAGCAGCGCCTGCGCCAGTTCATCGCCTCCCGGGGCGAGATCAGCGCGGGCGACCGCTTCGTGCTGCGGACGCTGCGCGCGCACGCCCGCGAGCGCCAGCGCTTCTGGCTCGGCGTGCCCCTCCTGGCGCTCGGCACGCTGGGCGCGCTCTGGCTCGCCCGCGGCCGTCGAAGGGACGCCTCGGCGTAGCCTGTTCGCCCGTGAGCCTGTACAATCGCGGCGATCGCTGCCCCGGGCGGTCGAGATAGACGAGGCAATCCACGAGTTGACGAAGCGGCCACGCAGTGGGGAGGCTCTCATGGACAATGGCGTCACACGTCGCGCGTTCGTGATTCACATGGGAACAGCGGCCGCGCTTCTCGGCGGCGCCGTTCCGGTTCCCGCGCAGACCGCGCCGGCGCCCGTGCCCGGCAAGGAAAAGCTGATCGTGCGGAGCCCCCGCCCCATCAATCTCGAGACTCCGTTCGGACAGCTGGGCGCGGACATCACGCCCACCGAGCTCTTCTTCGTCCGGAACAACTACGACGGGCCGGAAATCGACCCCGCCCAGTACGCCCTCAAGGTGGACGGCCAGGTGGATAATCCCCTCACGCTCCGGCTGGACGACCTCAAGCGGATGGAGCAGATCACCCAGACCCTCACGCTCGAATGCGCGGGCAACGGCCGTAGCTTCTACTCTCCCAAGGCGCCCGGTCTCCAGTGGGAGAACGGCGCGGTGGGCACCGCCGTCTGGAAAGGGGTGCGGCTCGCCGACATCCTGCGCCTGGCCCGGCCGCGCCCCACCGCGTCCCACGTGGTGCCCGACGGCAACGACACGCCCCCCACGCCGCAGGCGCCGGACTTCATCCGGAGCCATCCGATCTGGAAGGCCATGGAGCCGCATACGATGGTCGCCCTCGAGATGAACGGCCGCCCCGTGCCGCACCTGCACGGCGGGCCGGCGCGACTGATCGTGCCGGGCTGGATCGGCTCGGCGTCGATCAAGTGGCTGATCCAGCTCACGCTCGCCGACAAGGAGTGGGACGGTCCGTTCATGCAGCGAAGCTACCGCTCGCCGCGCGCCGAGGATCCGAAGCACACGTACTCGCTGCAGTCACTGGAATGCAAGTCGCTCATCATGAGCCCGCTCGACGGCGCCAAGATCGCGGCCGGCGCGCAGGCGATCACGGGCTACGCGTGGGCGGGGGAAGGCTCCGTGACCGGCGTCGACATCTCGGTGGACGGCGGCAAGACGTGGGCGGCGGCCGCGCTGATGGGCCCGGAGATGCGCTACGCCTGGCGCCGCTGGGAATTTCCCTGGCCCGCCGCGGCCGGGACGCACGTCATCATGGCCCGCGCCACCGATTCCCTCGGCCGCGTGCAGCCCGGCAGCAAGTCGCGCGACCCGCAAGGCTACCGCTGGAACGTGATCCACGCCGTTCGGGTCGATGTGGCGTAGTCGCCTGGCGCGGTCGCTGACCGCGCTCGTGCTCGGAGGCGCGCTGGGCTGGGGAGGAAGCTGGGTGGCCGGCCCGCGAGATCGCGTCGGCCCCCCCGGCGTGTGGGCACAGGACGCGAACCCCCTGCCGCGGGACCGTGATCAGCAGATGGTGACCGGGCGATGCATCATCTGTCACAGCCTCGAGATGATCGCCCAGCAGCGGCAGACACGCGAGGAATGGGCCGCCATCGTCGATCGGATGATCACCTACGGCATGCCCGTGCAGCCCGGCGAGCGAGAGCGCATTCTCGCGTATCTCGCGAAGCACCTCGGCCAGTGACTCGCCGCCCTCGGCCCGGCGGTCTTCTCAGTCCTCGCGCGGAGGAATGTGATCGCGCCGACGCGAGCCACTCGACGCCGGCGGTGAGAACGCGCATAGTTGACACATCACACGTCCCTGCGGAGGCCAGCTGATGGGCGAGATCACGTTCAACCCGATGGATGCCGAATTCATCGCCAACCCGTATCCGACCTACCACCGGCTGCGCGCCGAGGAGCCCGTCCACCACAACCCCCGCGGGTTCTGGGTGCTGACACGATACGAGGACGTGCTCGTGGCGTTGCGCGATCCGCGCTTCGCCAAGGAGGCGATCGCGGCATTCGTAGCCGCACGGCTCGGATTCGCCCCGCCCGGCATCGGCCTGTCGATGCTCGACCGCGATCCACCAGACCACACGCGACTGCGCGGCCTCGTCAGCAAGGCCTTCACGCCGCGCGTGGTGGAGGTCTTGCGTCCGCACATCCAGCGGATCGTCGACGGGCTCCTCGAGCGTGTGGAGACCGCAGGCTCCATGGACCTGATCGAGGACTTCGCCTACCCGCTGCCTGTCATCGTCATCTGCGAGCTCCTCGGTGTTCCCGTGGAAGACCGAGATCGCTTCAAGCAGTGGGGGCTCGATATCGCCCGCGGCCTCGATGCGATCTGGCTGCCTCCGGACTCGGAAGTGGCGGCGAGGAGCATGGCCTCGCGCCACGCGCTCAGCGACTACTTCCGCGCGCTCATTGCCGAGCGCCGCGCCTCACCGCGTGGTGACATGCTCTCGGCTCTCATCGCCGCCGAGGAAGCCGGCGACACGCTCAGCGAGGATGAGCTGCTCGCCACCTGCATCCTGTTGCTCGTGGCCGGACACGAGACCACCGTCAACCTGATCGGCAACGGCACTCTCGCGCTGCTCCGCCATACCCACGAGCTCCGGCGGCTGCGCGAGAACCCTGGGCTGATCGCGAGCGCCGTCGAGGAGCTGCTACGGTACGACGGCCCCGTGCAGCGCACCGCGCGCATTCCGAGCGAAGACGTCACCATCGGCGGCCGCACGATCGGCAAAGGCGAGCTGGTCCTGCCCTTCATCGGGGCCGCCGACCGTGATCCGGCCCAGTTTCCCGACCCCGACTGTCTCGACATCACGCGCGCGGACAATCGTCACATCGCCTTCGGCTGGGGAATTCACTTCTGCCTCGGCGCCCCCCTCGCGCGCATCGAGGGCCAGATCGCCATCAATGCGCTGCTGCAGCGGATGCCGAAGCTGGCCCTGGCCACGGACACGCCCCAGTACCGCCAGAGCTTGACCTTGCGGGGCCTGAGCGCGCTCCCGGTTTCGTTCTAGGCGGTTCAGACTGCGACCACGGAAGCGGGGACGTCGACCACGTTCTTGTAGTTGGGATCCCGGCGCAGCTTCCAGATGAAGGCATCCACGATGAAGTGGTGGATGTTGATGACCGCCACCACCAGCAACGTCGCCCGCCCGATGTCGTAGCCCGCCAGCCAGTAGAGCTGCGGCCAGTTCTGGAAGAGCACGAAGCCCAGGACGAGGCAGGTGCCGTAGAAGCACGCCGCGTGGTAGAGCCAGCCGTGCGCGCTGACGCCGAGCCGCTCCTGATCCTTGATGTGGAAGACGAGCACGATGGCGAGGTACTGGAGGCCGTGGAAGACGGTGGCCCAGATGAAGGCGTCGAACCAGTTGAAGGCCGTCCACCAGATGGCATTGGAGAAGATCACCACGAGGCTGATGGCGGGCAGCGTGATGCCGCGCTGTCTCCGGAGCCAGAGGAAGGCGACGATGGGCACGGCCAGCGAGAGCACGGTCAGGGTCTGGCTCAGCGCCGTGCGCAGCGGGAAGCCCGCGAAGAACCCCGCGGGCAGGACGAGTCCGAGCCCGCCCTGGGGCTGGAGCAGCGTCCAGAAGAACGGCAGCAAGCACGTCCAGCGAATCAGGGTGCGGTCCATGGGCGCGAGCGTGGTCCCGGACCGGTAGGCGTACATCACGCTCAGGCCATACGCCTGCGCCGAGTAGTGGAACGGCGACCAGAGAAAGTAGAGGGCGAAGAAGTAGCGCCCCGCGGGCTCGCCGAGGG
>Ga0066678_10000752_pt1 | contig 11621 bp, 7 predicted proteins | sample GraSoiAngelo_127_FD_62300 | JGI IMG/M metagenome (GOLD analysis project Ga0066678, IMG submission 62300) | Grasslands soil microbial communities from the Angelo Coastal Reserve, California, USA - 14_0927_09_40cm | ecosystem: Environmental > Terrestrial > Soil > Grasslands | place: USA...
CGCATCTGATCGGCCAATTGCCGCGCATAGGAGAACGAGACGGTATTGGGCATCATCGCGCGGACCCAAAGGTTTCCTTCTTCCAGCTTCGGCATAAACTCGCCGCCAATGAATGGCAAGGTCGAGAGCGTTATCGTCAGAGCGATGACCGCAATCATCACGGTTGTCCACGGACGAGACAGCGCCGCTGCCAGGAACCGCGAGTACACCCGGCGGATTCCACGAACGACGAATGTTTCATGCTCCTCGGACTGAGGTTTGAGAACTATCGATGCCATTACGGGAGAAAATGTCAGTGCCAACAGAAGCGCTCCCGTGAGTGCAAATCCGTACGTCAGCGCCATTGGTCCGAAGACTTTTCCTTCGACGCCCGTCATCGTAAATAGCGGCAGGAAAGCAGCCACGATGATTGCAGACGAAAAGAAGATCGGCTTGGTGACTTCTTGAGCGGCCAGCACCGTCGTGCGGCGCACGTTGTGGCGGTATGGATTCGGCTCCGACAAGTGCCGGTAGATGTTTTCGACCATGACCACCGAAGCGTCCACGATAATGCCGAAATCGATCGCCCCCATCGAGATCAGGTTTGCCGATTCGCCCCGAATCACCATCATGACGAACGTAAACAACAGGGAGAGGGGAATCGACAGTGCGACAACGAGGGATGCTCGAAGATCACCCAAGAATGCCAGGAGAATAAATCCGACCAGGATCATCCCCTCGAGCAGCGTATGCGTCACCGTGTGTGTCGTGATATTGATGAGGTTCGTCCGGTCGTAATAGGGCACGATGCGCATGCCTTTGGGCAGTATTCCGTTATTGAGCGCCTGCACTTTTTGCCGTACCCGCTCTAGAGTCGGAAGCGATTTTTCGCCGCGCCTCATCAGAACAACGCCCTGAACAATGTCCGATTGCTCGTCTTTGCCGACTTTTCCCAGCGGCACTTTCGCCCCGATCGTCACTTCGCCGAGCTGTTTGACGTAGATCGGCGTGCCGTTTTTCGCAGCGACTGCAACATTGGCGATATCTTCAGTGTCCTTAAACAGGCCAATGCCGCGGACGTTGTAGCTCTGCGCGCCAATCTCCAGGTAGTTTGCACCCACATTCGAATTGCTCTGCGCGACTGCATTCATCACTTGAGGAACTGAAACGTTGAAAGCAATCAGCTTGTTGGGATCAAGATCGATGTGGAATTCTTTGGTATCGCCACCGAAACTCACGACGTCAATGACACCCGGTACCTGTTTAAACTGACGTTCCAGGATCCAATCCTGCGCGACTTTCAGATCCATGAGGCTCTGGCCATCGCCGACGAGTTGGTATCGATAGATTTCACCCACTGCCGAAGTCGGAGAAAGTTGCGGTTCAACGCCCGCCGGCAGTTCAGCCATTTGAAGACGGTTCAGCACTTCCTGCCGGTCGAAGTTGTAATCGGTTTCGTAGCGGAAGTAACACTTGATATCGGTCAAGCCGAACAGCGAAATCGATCGGATATGATCAAGTCCGGGCATCCCATTCAACTGTGTCTCGAGCGGTACGGTGATTTGCCTCTCCATCTCTTCGGCAGACCACCCGGCATTCTGGGCGATGATTTCGATGGTTGGTGGTGAAGGATCAGGATACGCCTCGATATTCAGAACATTGAAAGCGTAAAGACCACCCACGAGCAAAAGGATAGAGAAGCCGATGATGAGGAACTTCTCCCGCAGCATGAAATCGATAAACTTGCCGATCATCAGTCCGTCCTATTCTTTGGATTTGCTGAGTTCGTTCAAGAGCAGAGCACCACGGCTGGCAATGACCTCACCCTGACGGATACCTGAGTCGACGATCAAACCGCTTTCGGCTTCACGACCCACCCGGATGCTGCGGCGCCTGAACCGGCTCGGACCTTCCGCAACGAAGACGAAAGAATCGTTTCCTTCCGCAACCACGGCGCTGGCGGGCACAATTGGCATGCCTTGCTGTGCTGCCGAAGCTATCTTAACTGTTGCAAACATGTCTGGTTTCAGAAGTCCGTTTTGATTCGAAACAAGGCAGCGGACGCGTACAGTTCGCGTCGTGGGATCGACCGTAGGGCTGATGAATGATATCCGGGCCGGAAAGACGCGATCCGGATAAGCCGCGACACTAACTTCGACCGGCATATTCAAACGAACCGCCGCCACATCGCTCTCGAATACATCGACAAGTACCCACAAGGTTGTCAGATCCGATATCAGGAACAACGGATCGGGCATATCGGGTTTGATGTATTGGCCGGGCCCGATTTTCCGGTCGACGATTGTTCCGGAGATCGGGGCGCGCATCCCAACACGAGGATCGACGCGCTGGAGTTCCTGCGGTTCCCGGCCAAAAAGCCTTAGCCGGTTTTCTGCGACAGCGACGGCCGCTTGCGACCGGCGTACATCGTCTTGCGCGCGAGCCAAATCGGCTTCCGCCTGCTGCAGGTCTTTCGTCGACAATGCCTCTTGGTCGTGCAGGCGCTCGGCGCGCTGCTCGGCAACCTGAGCGGTATTCAATGCGATGTTCGCCTTGGCTAAGTCCGAACGTGCTGAAGCCAGATCATTTTGGGAGCTGACGAAATCCGGGGACTCGATTGTCGCGAGCGGCTGCCCGGCCGTGACGTTGTCGCCTTTGTTCGCCAGCAGTTCAACGATACGGCCGGAGAACGGCGTGAATACCGGAGTCAAGCGCTCTTCGTTGAACGCAATCTTGCCCGTCGCCTTACGATCGATGCTGACCAGGCGTTCTTTAACCACATCGGTCGAGATTTGCTGGAGCTGCTGGTCATTGAGAAGGATCACATCGGCAGGCAGACTGGGCTTCTCTGAAGGACGGTCTGCCGTTTTTGCGGGAGTCGCCATTCGCTGCCACAGAAGGAATCCGACTACGGCCGCTAAAACAACCGTTAACGGAATCCAGATGCCGCGGCCCGAAGCTCGTCCTGCCCGTTCGAGATGTTTGTCCGCGGCCGGAGGCTCCGATGTGTGATGACTCGCAGGCTCGAGTGGATCAGCTATTTGATTTCTACTTAGGTTGCCGTCGGTTGGACGTTCCATAGCTCTCCTGTACGCGTAAACTTCTCAACGTTGCGCAGTGTTGGTGCCCAACCGCAACTGCCGTGCCGTCGCTTGTTCCAGTTGCCATAAGCTCAGTTGGTAATCCGACTTCGCCTGATTGTAAGCAACCATGGATTGGTTGTATGTGCGCTGCGCGTCCAGGACTTCGAACAGACTAGCCGCGCCTTCCTTGAAACTGATGTTGGATATCGTCCTTAGCTTTTCAACTTGCGCAAGGTTTTCGGAATTATAAAGGTCCATCACTCTGCGCGCCGATTCGTAAGCGCGATAGGCTTTCTCGACATCGGTCAATGCCTGGAATTCCACCTGCCGGAGTTGGGCTTCAGCCGCGCGCCGTTGCGCATCGGCCTGAGCGATAGCCGCTTGTTGGTTGTTGTACATGAAGAGGGGAAATTGGAATACGATTCCGGCGGAATGGTCGCTGCCCACGCGCTGGTACTCATAGCTGATGTCGAGATCTCGCCTTCGCAGTGATTGGGCCAAGAGCAGGCCGCGATTTGCGCCCTGAAAAGCGTTACGCGCGGCGATCACATCCGGACGTTCGGCTAGAGCGATGTCGCGCAGTTCCGAAACACTTTGGAGAAGAGGACGCGTATCGAAGGTCCCCACCACTTCCAGGACTGCGTTTCGCAGCGAACCGGGGGACCCTCCCGCCTGGGGATCGGATCCGAGACTCGTATTTTGAGCAATCGGCCCGGAAGTCACTTGCTCTGCGCGCGCACCGAGCAGATTGAGAATATCCCGAGCGGCCTGGTCATAGGCGGCTTGAGCCTGAAGCACCGCCTGTTGGAATAGAAGCTTTCCCGCGCGGACACGATAAAGCTCCAGGGCGGGAAGATCGCCATTTTCCAGTTTGATCTGAGTGAGCTTTTCTGTCTGTTCATACTGCTGCTGGGTGGTTTCTGCGAGGATGGCGTTCTGGCGCGCCAGGATCGCGTTGTCGAACGCTTGCCGCAATTGAAACACTTGTGTGCGGATGGCATCGAGCATCTGCGCTTCGGAAGTCTTCACTTGAAAATCCGCTTGCTCGGTTCGGAACTCTCGCTTGCCGCCGCGCTCAACGATTTTGTCGAAACGGAGGGTGTACGTGGGCTGAGCCCCGGCATCGGAGTTCGTCTTAAAAAATCGCGGCATATCATGCAGCGGAGAATAAATCGGAAACTGTTCTGCCCCGACGGTCAGGACAGGGTTCGGCTTATAGCTCGCAATCAAACGTGCAGCCCGGCTGGCTTCGACCTGATAACGAGCGGCAATAACGGTAAGATTACGCTGGAGCAAGAGGTTTTCTGCGTCGGCTAATGTCAGTCGTGACGGAATGCTCGGCTGCGCATCCTGGGCGATACCCGGTATAGCCAAGCTAAGGAGATATGTCCCAATAATGAACGTGTTACTCAAAAGCTTCTTCTTTCCCAAAAGCATTTCTTGATTCCTCTGATTTCAATGACAAGCCGTAGCAAACGGCTTTTGGCAATTACGTCGAACTAAAGGTATTTAGAAGAGATCGGGAAGAAGGAATCGAGGGGGAGCACGGGGACCGGTCGAAGACAGGAAAACTTCTTTTCCCGGTTGCAGTTCTAAGGACTCAACATGGCGACTCGCTGGTATGGACAATGACTCCAACGCGATCGGTCCGGCTGCCGCGATCGTGCATTTGCGGACGGGAAGGGCAGGTATGATTCCGACGCCGAATCCTGTAATCATACCTGCCCTTCGCGATCGTGCATTTGCGGACGGGAAGGGCAGGTATGATTACAGGATTCGGCGTCGGTTCAAGCGTCGCCCGATGCCGAGGCGCCACGCGGCCATGAAGAACTTCCTTAGTGTTTCCTGGATGAAATTGGCCGCGGCCATTATTGATCCACACGCCAACCACATCATCGCTGAATGTGCGGGTCAGAATGACATCGAGGTCCTGGTCATTGTCGAAATCTAAGACCGAGAGAGTCAGCGCCGAATGTGGCGACCGAAAATGAAATACCTGACTCGGTTCGAAGGACAGGCCCACTTGCAGCCTATAGGTATAGCCTTGAGACCCAGAACCTGTCCGATCTGCGATCGCGATGTCCGGTTTCGCATCTGAATTAAAATCTGCGACCGCCGCGAAGCTAAAGGGACTGGCCGGCAAAGCCAAACGGAATGCGTTTAGAGATTTGTTACCGCTTGCGTGAGCCCAATAGGGAAGAACAATGCAGAGAGTCACAACCGCTAGCGTCACGAATACACGTTGCCGCCAACGTCTCCTCATCATGCTGTCCTCATCGACCCGCATAATCGCTTACTATAGTACCTTACCTTTCTTATCGGCAAGCCACGGATGTGCCACCCGGGACATCAAGTCTTCTGCCGCCCCCTGTGGGAGAAAGATTCCTTTCCGAATTCCAGATGCAATCGCAGGCTTGAAATCCAGACCGGGCCGCGGTCGCGGTTGAAGGCAGGATTTGCGACATGCTGAAGATCAAAAGTCAGGAAGACGCCCGGATATAGACGCGCATTGTAATAGCTTTCCCAAACCTCTTCGGGACCGTAGCGTAGAGTACCGTCGCCGATGAGGAAGTCATGACCCCCTCGCGTCAGATATAGGGAATGCACTCCAGAGATTCCGCTGACAGTCAAGACGGTCGCAGTAACGTCGAACGGCCGTTTCCAGGGATTGCCTGCCATAGAAACTCCGCCACTGACGAGCCGGTCAATCGCGGTGAAGGCAAAGCTTTCCGTTTTTCCGTCGTTCCAGCCTAAGCGCAGGAACGCGCCGAGATCCTTCGTCAATTCCTGTTCGGCACTGATTCCCAATCCGTACTTGCGCGTTCCGACCCGCCGTACCGTTGTCACATCCGGGACGGTGCCGGACTGGTCCGCCAATCGAATTGCTTCTGCATAATTTCCAGAATTGGTGTGATGGATGAAACCCAACGTCCGAATTGCTCCTCGACGTTGCCTAAGCGAATACCGTTCCTCGAATTCCACCATATCGCCACGATCGCGAAATACGCGCCGGTCAAAGCGCAGGCCATTAGCGACTCTCGGTTCGGCTACGCTTCCATAACGGACGGACCAATCCTTCAGGTGGAGTTCGTGAACCCAGCCCCAGGTATAGCCCCGGACATCAGCCGGATAGTCCCAGGCGCCGTTGTACATTACAGCCCAGCCCATGAATTGAGTGCGCGGATCGTGCGTGTACCGGTTGTTGTCAAAGAAATCGGTAACTGTGAAGCGGCCCATTGCAATGCTGTACCTTTTCAGCGGCCGTGAACCCGCAAGCTGGTTTTCGTCGCTGGAAAATCGTTCGATTTCATCTCCAAAACCAAAGTCTTGAGTGATATACGCTCGCGCAAGATAAGGTTTTGGAGTTGCGGACGCAACACGCGGGAGTTCACCATTCGGCGCATTGGCGATACCGTTAACGCCGCTAAAACCGCGGCCGCCGGCGATCTCCGGGTCGATGTAAATTTGCGTATTCCGCGCGACACGAAAACCGAGAAAAAAAGTCGCCGTCAGTGAAGCTTCACGTTCGGTTCGATTCTGAAGACTGAATGGCCCGCTGTACGGTGATCGGAAGGGTCCATGCGACTGACCTATCGATGTCGCCTGGAAAAAGAGATTCCATCTTTCGGAATTCTCAATACGATCGATTTGCCGGTTGTCTCTGGGTTCTTGCGAAGAGGAGTCCTCGGTCGCTTCAGCGGCAATCAGGGGGGTCGCCAGGAGTCCTGCCAAGAGCAGGAGACATATTTTCATATCCTGCCGTCAGTATACATGGTGAGACAACGTTAAAGGGCTTCCTGTCCGACGTCGAGATAGAGTTCCTTCGCATCGTCGTTGTAACCGAAAACTTCAGAAAAGCGGCCCCAGGAGATGAGCACGTTGAGAACGCTCTGTGGGTTTTCGTTGGGAAGCCATTCGGCGACTTTTTGCTCGATCACCTCGACAGGCAGCCGCAATGTTTCGCTTTGCTTCAGGAGTTCGCCCACCTGCTGCACGATGCGCAGCCCGCCAAACAGATCGTGCAGCATTCCCTTCCGGGTATTCATGTCCCCCTCAACAAAACGCTTCCCAAATTCGGTCAGGATAACCGTCTGCTTGGGAGTATCTACAAGATTGAGAAGCTCCGCGGCCTTCACCAGATATAACGTTTGACCAAAATCTTTGCCAATGGCCTGGGACAAATCGAAAATGTCAGTCATGCCTCCTTCATGTTGAATGGACTCCAGCAATCCAATCACCTCTGAGATCTGCACGTCCGGCAGTATTTGAAGCGCGCTCTCTTTGACGGCAGTACGCACAACGGTTTCCGGTTTCGGCGCGTCCGGTATCATGGTTTCCGTGATAAGAGCATGAACACGAGACACCATCCGGCCGAAAGGAACCGAGTCTTCGTCTCTGGGGTACGAGAGGTCATTGAGGATTTCATCTCGAACGTGTCCGGGATTAACGCCCATCACCAGAATCCGCTTTGCCATGACGACAGCTTCCCGGATGTTATGGGTAACGATGAGGAGCGAACGTGCCGGCGTCTGGCCACTCTGAAAGATCTTGATGATTTCGGTGCGCAGGGTATCGGCCGTGAGCACATCGAGCGCGCTGAACGGCTCATCCAGAAATAGGACCGGCCGCTCCATCACGAGAGCCCGCGCTACTCCGACGCGTTGCTTCATTCCGCCGGAGAGTTCTCGGGGGTAGGCTTCCTCGAAACCTTCGAGGCCAACGAGGTCGATCGCCCGCTTTACCCTTTCCTTAACCTCGGAAGGACCGAGTTCGACAGGCTTCAACGCCAGCGCGATATTCTCGTACACAGTTTCCCAAGGAAACAGCGCGAAGGATTGAAAGACAAGCGCGACATTCTCGTTGATTCCTCGGAGCGGTTTCCCGCGGCTCAGCACTTCACCCGACGTCGGTTCGATCAATCCCGACATGATCCGGAGACATGTGGACTTTCCAGAGCCGGATGGTCCTAAGAGAGCAACAACGTCGCCGTCGCGCAAAGCGAGATTCACTCCTTCAAGGACTTTGAGCTCGGCGCCGGATTCGAGCTGAAATTTCTTCGAAACAGATCTCAGCTCGATCAGCGGAACATCGATGATCGTGTCCTGAGTCAGAAGTGTCGTATCCAGATTCTCACGCGCCATCAGAATTCCAGTTTAAGAGAAGAACCACAAAAGGACTACAGGTCCATTCGAAATCGAGTTTGGGACAATTGATAGATCCTGGCCCAAACTGTTCGATTAAGCAGGATCACCACCGCAACCATGATGGTGAGGCTCGCGGCGAGAAGAGGAAAATTAGCCCTCGCTGCTGCGACGCTGATGAGCGAACCCAGACCACGCGTAGTCAGAACCTGGCCTTTATATGCCAGGTATTCCGCTACAATACTTGCATTCCACGCGCCACCCGCCGCCGTCACCCAGCCTGTGACGAGGGCTGGAAAGACACTCGGCAAGTACAGCTTCTTCCAAAGCTCCGATTTAGGGACGTTCATGAGGAGTGACGCGTATTTAAGTTCGACCGGAATTCGCATCGCTCCTGCAAGCACGTTAAACAGGATGTACCACTGAACACCGAGCAGCATGAGGAACATCGCGCCGAAGCCAAACGGAATTCTGAAAATGAAGATGACGGCGAGCGCAAGGGGATAAAGCATGGGCGCCGGAAAAGAGGCTAAGACCTGCACTATCGGCTGCGCCAGACGCATTCGAGATTGCGATGTCCCGATCCAGATCCCCACGGGCACGGTCCAGATCGACCCCACGACCAGACACGCGAGCACTCGAATGAACGTGAGCCCCGTTCCAAAGAGAAGCTCCACCCACGTCACAAGGGGAACCTGGAGAAGCGTGTGGACGAGCTGGACGGCTCCGTACATGACCAAGACGAACAATCCGGTAAGAATTGTCCTTGCCGTCCAAATCAGGAATGGACGCCTCATCCTTGATTTCATGAAACGGCGAGGATCAATCATCTGGCCAGGTCTCTGGGACCGAAGCTCCTGCTTCTTCAGTAACGATCGGTGGAGCACTCGCCGTTTGTAGGCGAGTTTGAGCGAACGCAGAAGCGTCGACTCGCGCACCAGGTTCCGCATCAAAGGCTCGGTTGAGGTGAAGCCAGGGATATCCTCGAGCCGGAATTGGTGTGCCCATGCGAGGACGGGCCGCCAAATGAGAACATCCATAACGACGATGAGAACGCTCATTGCGACGACACCGGCGACCATAGCGGAAACCTTTCCCTGAACGATCGCCGTCGCCATGTAAGCTCCAATTCCAGGAAGCCGGTATTGTTGATCGCCCAGCGTGAAGGCTTCGCAGACGCTGAGGAAAAACCATCCTCCCGACATCGACATAAGGCTGTTCCACACCAGATTCATTGCCGAAAAGGGCAACTCCACCTTCAACAGGGTCTCGCCGGAATTGAGCCCAATGATGCTGGCGACCTCTTTGAAATCCGACGGCACGGACTTCAGCGAAGAATAAAAACTGAAGGTCATGTTCCAGACTTGGCCGGTGAAAATCATGATGATGCAGGCCAGCTCGAGACCCGTATTGGTTCTGGGAAACAGCGCAATCAGCATCAATACCAGCCCGGGAAGAAAACCCAGCACCGGTATACTTTGGAGAATATCCAGCAATGGAATCAACAGGCGCTCCGCAGCCGCCGATTTCGCTGCCCAGTAGCCGACAATCAACGTGAACAGCAGGGAAAGACAAAACGCGGCGAGTCCCCGAATCGCAGAAAAAAGCGTGTAGTACGGAAGCGAGTAAAACGATAAATCGATATCAACAGCCGGGTGAAAGGCCGCCTCCCACTCACGGCCGTACGCGATCAGCGCGTAAATCATCGATAGGACGAACGCGATCACGACGGCGTCGGCTGCGGAAGATTTGTGCCGGATAATAACTTTCTGCATTAGCGTGGAAGGAGTCTTGCTTCCGTCATTGATTTTGGCAGAGCCGGACCGCGAAAGATCATACCGTCTAAGGAAAGAGCAAGCGCAATAACTCTTCGCGGACAGATGTGACGATATCGATAGCTCGTTCTACCGGCGCCCGTTCATCAAACGAAAGCATGCCGGCGATATCCCGGAGACTTCGGAGCTGCTGTCGTAGCGCTATTTCCACATCCTTAAATCCTGCCGGTCTCCGCGTCGGATCTCGATCTGAATTCATAATAGCATTCCGGGCAGATTGGACTGCGGTCGTGTATTCATTCAACAACGGAGCCAGCGCATCGGTATCGCGACAAAAACACTCAGGAATACCGTGACCAAACGCCGCATACTTCAGATGCTCCTTCGAAAAAACGTGCTCCTTTTGTCAATTCAAGGCTGGTCAGGGTGGGGGAATACCTTTGCATCAATCAGAACGATGCAGGAGACAACCATCGCTGAGTTTAGATTGTTTGTAACTATTCAGCACGTGCGGCGCGCCGAGATGGTAAGAAAAGAGCCGGCGGATTTCCTACGTGAAACGCAAGAAAGCGGCCCATCTCCAGAATGTAAAGATATCCGGGCGGCAAAGTTCCCAAGGGGGAATTAGGGAATCGGCGGAAGTCCAATCGAAATCAAACGTATGGTTGGCGCTTCTGTGCGCCCTCGTCGGAGTAGGGCTTTACCTGAACACGTTGCATCACGACTTCGTGCTGGATGATGTCGGAACGGTGACAGGCCATCCGTATGTCATGCAGGGGTGGCGCGGCATTCCCAAGATTTTCCAGGTTGGCCTATGGCAATTCGATAATGTGAATCTTGGTTATTACCGTCCGCTTTCTTTGGTCACCTTCGCCATCGAAAATCAGTTCTTTCCGAAGAACGCGTACGTCGGGCACTTGGATAACGTTCTGCTCTATGGATTGATGGGGTTTTGTCTCTACCTGCTCCTTACGCGAATTTTTCGAGGAATGTACCCATTATTTTCGCTATCGGTCACGCTTTTGTTTCTGGCGCCTCCGATTCATGCAGAGGTGGTCGCCAATATTAAGAGTCGCGACGAAATCCTTACGTTCCTGAGCCTCATCCTGTCCCTGCTCTTTTTTCTGCGGCATCATGCTCTTCAAAGCCGCGATCGCCGATCGACTTGGCGCCGGTGGCATGGCCTGCTCATTTCGGGAACTTTTTTTCATTTGGCGTTGCTTTCGAAGGAGACGGCAATGACAGGCGTGATCCTCATGCCGCTCACGCTTTATTTTGTTAGTCGACCGGGCCGTTTTTTATTACACACGCGCAATGAAGGAGGCGCCTGCGGCTGCCATTATTTACAGCAATCTCGGTGCGGTTTATGAAACATTGGGAAAACAGGAATTTGCCTCTATTATTACAACAAAGCGGTGGAGGTGAATCCTTCGTTTGAGGATGGAGTTAAGAATCGAGACATGCACCGTAAAAAGACCGGGTTGGATGTGCATGTGCCACCGGGTCCTGAGTAGGATCAAGAACATTTTTGGTTACAATGCGGCAGTAATGCGGGTTCTGTTTTTAATTCTCACTCTCTTCGTCACCGTCGGGTTTCCCCAAACGGAGAAGTACGACAGAAAGTTCTTCGTCCAACTGCGTGG
>Ga0066678_10000754_pt1 | contig 11616 bp, 11 predicted proteins | sample GraSoiAngelo_127_FD_62300 | JGI IMG/M metagenome (GOLD analysis project Ga0066678, IMG submission 62300) | Grasslands soil microbial communities from the Angelo Coastal Reserve, California, USA - 14_0927_09_40cm | ecosystem: Environmental > Terrestrial > Soil > Grasslands | place: USA...
AGGACACCTTCGTCCGCGCCTTCGAGCGGCTGGGCTCCTTCCGGGGCGAGTCCAAGCTCTCGACCTGGTTGCACGCCGTGGCGACCTCCGTGGTCCTGAACGGGCTCCGCAAGGCGAAGCGGTTCCGGCAGCGCGAGACGGACCTCGACGAGGCGACCGGGATTTCGGGCGGCCCGCCGCCGGCCGAGCCGGATCTAAAACGGCGGCTCGCCCAGGCCATCGACCGGCTTCCCAAGGGCTATCGTATCGTGTTCGTGATGCACGACGTCGAGGGCTACACCCATGAGGAGATCGGCGCCGCCCTCGGCATCGAGACGGGGACATCGAAGGCACAGCTGTCGCGCGCGCGCGGAAAGCTGCGCGAGGCGCTGGCAGATTTCGCAGGAGAGTGGGTGTCATGACTGGAGACCGGTTCGAACGGCTGCTGCGGGACGCGGCGCAGGACTATCACCGTCCGCCCGAGACGCCGCGCGAAGAGATGTGGCGGCGGATCGTGGCGGCGCGCGCAAGGCGGCAGCAGCACGTGCTGGTCCAGCACCGCTGGCTCCACTGGGGCCTGGGGATCGCCGCGGTCCTCGTCCTGGGAATCGGCATCGGCCGCTGGACGGCCCGCGGACCGCAGGGGACCGAGACGACTGTCGGCCGAGTCCCGAACGAACCGGGGACCCTCGCGTACCGCGTCGCCGCGGCCCAGTACCTGAGCCGCACCGAGGCGTTGCTCACCGGGTTCAGAACGGAAGCCCGCCCAAGCACGCCCGACGCGCAGTTCGCCGCGCAGGCACGTGACCTGCTCACGACGACCCGGCTGATGCTCGATTCGCCCGCGGCACGGGACGGCCGGCTGAAGGCCCTGCTCGAGGACCTGGAGCTGGTGCTGGCGCAAATCGCTCAGCTCCCCGCCGGCGGCGACAAGGAAGACGTACAATTGATCACGCAAGGATTGGACGAACGGAGCGTGCTGCTGCGGCTGCGGACGGCGATCCCCGCCGGCCCCGGCCCCGTTCGCATGCAAGGAGCGCTGTGATGCACGCGATGCAGTTCGTGTTGGTGACCCTCCTTGGACTGCAACAGCCAGCAGCGGGGCGGGTGCAGATCGCCCCTCCGCCACGGGAGCCCCTCGCAGCCGCTCTGGCGGGGCTCGAGGGGCTGGTGGGAATGGAGGGGCTCGCCGGACTCGAAGGACTTCAGGGACTCGAGGGGCTTCAGGGACTCGAGGCGCTGGCAGGGCTTGAAGGGCTCGTAGCGTCGCCGTCCTGGGACGGGGTGGTCGCGCAGGACGAGCAAGACCCGACCGACTCGCTGTGGCGTGCCGCCCGCCGCGCGCTCAACCGCGGTGACTACTCGACCGCCGCCAATCTGTTCGCCGACATTACGCGGCGCTACCCGAACTCGAACCGCGCGGGGGACGCCCACTACTGGGCCGCCTTCGCGCTCTACAAGACAGACGACGCCAGCAACCTGCGACTCGCGCGCACCGTCATCGCCACCCAGAAGGGCCGCTACCCCAACGCCGCCACGGTGCGGGAGGCAGAGACGCTGCTGGCCCGGATCCAGACCGCGCTCGCCAAGCAGGGTGACGAGGAGGCCGGCCGTTGGCTTGCCGAGCACGCGCAGGCGACGGGCAAACCCCCCACGGGGGAGCCCGGCGCCGCGCAAGGGGGCGGCTGTCCGGGAGCGGACGACGAGGACGACCTGCGGATCGCGGCGCTGAACGGGCTGCTTCAGATGGACGCGGCGAACGCGGTGCCGATCCTGCGCAAGGTGCTCGCGCGGCGCGACGCTTGCTCGGTCGTCCTGCGCCGCAAGGCGGTCTTTCTCGTCTCGCAGAAGCGCACGGCCGAGACGGAGGACGTGCTGCTCGACATCGCCCAGCACGATCCCGACGCGGAAGTGCGCCAGCAGGCCGTGTTCTGGCTGTCGCAGGTGCCGACCGAGCGCGCGGTGGCGATGCTCGACTCGATCCTCCGGACGACGCACGACGAGGAGCTCGAGGAGAAGGCGATCTTCGCCCTGTCGCAGCAACGGGGCTCGCGCGCCGCGCAGGCGCTGCGCGCCTACGCCGAGCGCACGGACGTGCCGGTCGAGGCGCGCGGCAAGGCGATCTTCTGGCTGGGCCAGCAGCACTCGGCTGAAAACGCCCAGTACCTGCGCGGGCTGTACGCCAAGCTCGCGGACGAGGACCTCAAGGAAAAGGTGATCTTCTCGCTCTCGCAGATGGGCGGCGCGGAGAACGTCCACTGGATGATGGACATCGCTCTCAACGAGCGCGAGCCGATCGAGCAGCGCAAGAAGGCGCTGTTCTGGGCCGGCCAGAGCAGCGCCGACCTGGATCAGCTCACGGCGCTGTACGACCGGATACGGAGCCCGGAGATGAAAGAGCAGCTGATCTTCGTGTATGCGCAGCGCCACGAGTCCCAGGCCCTCGACGCCCTGATCAGGATCGCCCGGACGGAGCAGGACAAGGACCTCCGCAAGAAGGCGATCTTCTGGCTCGGCCAGTCACACGATCCGCGCGCCGCACAGGTCCTGCTGGAGATCATCAACCAGTGATCGGGTCGCTGCCCCTCATTCTCGCGCTCTCCCTGCCCCTCCCCCTCCCCCAGGGGGGCCTCGCTGATCGCGTGAGCGCTGCGCCCGACGGCGAGGTGCGCTTCCGCTACGCCACTCGGCCCGGCGTGTGCGGCAACGGCCGCAGCATCATCTCGCTCGAATGCGACGACGGCTACTGCGGCCGCCGCCCGGGCTCGTTCAACGGGCACGACGAGGACGGCGGCGGTTGTCCCTGCGAAGCCGGGCCGGCCCGCGTAGCGCTCCAGTTGCGCGGTGGCAAGGTCACCCGCCTGCGGGCCTACGTGGGGGGCGAGTGGCGCGACCGCGGCGGCGCGAACGTCACCGACCTCGGCACGGTCTCGAGCGTGGTGGCAACCCGCTACCTCCTGGACCTCGCCGCGGGCCCCGCCGGTGCGGTCGGCGGCGCCGCCGTCTTCGCCGCCGTCCTCGCGGACAGCGTCACGGTCTGGCCGGACCTGCTCCGCCTCGCCCGCAACACAGCCGTTCCCCACGAGACGCGGCGCTCCACCGTGTTCTGGCTCGGCCAAGCCGCGGGCGACGCGGCGACGCGTGGACTCACCGACCTGGTGGACGACACGAGCGTCGCCGTCGAGGTGAAAGAAAGCGCCGTGTTCGCGCTGTCCCAGCGGCCCCGCGACGAGGGCGTTCCCGCCTTGATCCGCATCGCGCGCACGCACCGCAACCCGGAGCTCCGGCGCAAGGCGATTTTCTGGCTTGGCCAATCCGAGGATCCCCGGGCGCTCGCCCTGTTCGAGGAGCTGCTCACGGAAGACCGGTAGGCGGTGAGCGTGAGCTTACCGCTCACCGCCCCCCGTATATTCTCCCCATGCCTTTCTGGACCCTGCGCCGCAAGTTCGCGGTCGGGGCGCTCGCGCTGGTCGTGCTGGCGTTCGGCTGGGCGGCCATGGTGGTGGCGGTCGCCCTGGTCGCGACGCGCGATCAGGCGAGGACCGCCGACGCCATCGTGGTGCTCGGCGCGGCGCAGTACAACGGCCGGCCGTCGCCGGTGTTCCGCGCCCGGCTCGACCACGCCGCGGCGCTGTATCAGCGGGGCCTCGCGCCGGTGGTGCTGGTGACGGGCGGCATCGGCATGGGCGACACGCTGAGCGAATCGGACGTGGGGCGACGCTATCTCGTGAAGGAGGGCCTGCCCGAAACGGCCGTGACCGCGCTCCCGGCGGGCTCCAGCACATTCTCTTCGCTGGGCGGCGTCGCCCGCTGGTTCAAGGGCCGGGACAGCCGCCGCGTGCTGCTCGTGAGCGATGGGTTTCACATGCTGCGGTTGCAGATCCTCGCCACCCGGCTCGGGCTGGTCCCGTTCACGTCGCCGGCACCCAACTCGCCGATCCGGTCCAGTCCGCGGCGGAATGCCAGCTACCTTTTCGCTGAGGGGTTCAAGGTCCCCGTCACCTGGCTGTTCAACCGCTGAGGGTCCCATGCAACTCGCTACCCGCCGGCTCTATGCGGGCCGGGTCCTGCGGCTCGACGTAGACACCGTGCGCTTCCCCGACGGCTCCACCGGAGAGCTGGAGATGATCCGGCACCCGGGCGCGGCGGCCATCGTTCCGTGCGCGTCCGATCCGCACGGCGGGGACCCAGCCGTCCTGATGCTCCGGCAGTTCCGCTACGCCGCGGGGGGAGCGCTGTGGGAGATTCCCGCCGGCACGCTCGCCCCGGGCGAGTCTCCCGAGGCGTGCGCGCGGCGCGAGCTCCTCGAGGAGGCGGGAGTGACGGCCGAGAGGCTGGAGCGCCTGACGTCGATCTACACCACCCCTGGGTTCACGGACGAGGTCATTCACCTCTTCATGGCGAGTGGGCTCGTAGCTGGGGCGACCGCGCACGAGCGTGACGAGTTCATCGAGGTCGTCTCACGCCCGCTCTCCGAAGTCCTGACCGGCATCCGCGATGGCGAGATCCGTGACGCCAAGACCTGTGTAGCTATCCTTTATATGGCGGGGTTCACGTTGCGGATGTAGTGCGCGGGTGTCACCCGGCGTGGACGGCGGTCGGGACCAGTGTCATGTGACCAGCGCGAGCTCCATCACGGTCGTTAACTTAGGGAGCCGCTGCGACGGGTACGGTTCGTGCCGTATCTCCTATTATTGAGGATGGAAGCGGCATGGAGCGACGCGGTCCGCTCGTCTGAACGTTTCTGTATGGAACAGCGGAGCACTCAATGAGAGCAACGCCGAGACCGACCCTCGACCGGAGCAGCCCCCCCGTGCCGGCGCCCCGGGCGCGCGAGCGCGAGGCACTCCACGAGTTCGACGACGGCCGACTGGTGCTCGAGCACCTGGCGGGCGATCCCCAGGCCTTCGGCACCCTCGTGGACCGTTATCAGACGCGGCTGCTGAACTTCATCAACCGAACCATCGGCGATCGCGAGCGGGCGGAGGATCTGGTCCAGGAAGTCTTCATCCGGGTGTTCCGCCACCTGCACCGCTTCGACCAGACCAAGAAGTTTTCCACCTGGATCTACACGATCGCCTCCAACTTGGCGAAGAACGAGCTACGTAACCGCAGCCGCAATCCGCTGGTGCTGTTCCAGACGATTAAGAAGCACTGGGAGGCCGACCACCGGCCCCTCCAGTTCGAGGACACCACGGCTCGTCCGGACGACCTGTACCGCAAGCGGTACCTCAAGGAGGCGGTGGATCAGTGCGTGGCCCAGCTGCCCACCCACCACCGCACCGTGTTCGTGCTGCGGGAGCTGGAAGGGAAGAGCTACGCTGAGATCGCCGACATCACGGGGTGCAACCTGGGGACGGTCAAGAGCCGCCTCAACCGGGCGCGCAACAGCTTCGCCCAACTGATCGAGCCGTTGCTGGAGTAGGGGCTGTAAACCCCCCGCCCCCCTCCCCCCCCCACCCAAGGTGTCGGGTGCTAGGTGTTGGGTGTCAGGGCGGTGCCAAGATCGGGCACTCCTACACCTGACACCTGACACCCGACACCTTGAGTAGGGGTGGGCGGGGAAGCGGAACCCCACCCGTTCCGTACGGTAGTACTTAGCCATCCATGCGCTGCCATGAGTTCCTCGAGCGTTACACGGATTTCCGGGACGGGCTGATCACCGCGCCGTGTGACTTGCGGCGCTTCGAGCGTCATCTCGCGCGGTGTCCGGTCTGCCGCAGGTATGACAGGGCCTTGCGGCAGGGCGTGCTTGCCCTGCAGGCGGCGGCGCTGATCGAGCCGTCACCGGACTTCCGCCGCCGTCTCGAGGCGCGGCTCCGGCAAGAGCGCCGCCGTGGCCGGGGGAGCCCGCAGGTCCCGGTCCGCGCCGGGGTGGCGGGGGTGGCGGCGGCGCTCTTCGTGGCGGCGGCGCTCGCGCTCGTCGCCCTCGAGGGAGTGAGCCGGCCCGAGGAGGCGCGCGCGCCCACCCTCCCTCCGGTACCCTTCCCCAAGCCGGTGGCGCACGCGAGCGTGCCCTTCGTCTCGTTCCAGGATCCGCGCACGAGCGTTGTCGCGGGAAACCCGAATCCCTACGGCACCGCGCTAGTCGAGCCCGCCACCGCCGGGCGCTGAGCCTTCCTCCGATACGGACTGCCCCGACCTTTATCCGAGCCCCGGTGCGCGGTAACTTCCGCCGCGTATGGGGGCTCTCTCCTATGACGCCCTGCTCCGGAGCCTCAAGCCGGGCGCGACACCCGATCCCGTCTACTACTTCCACGGCGACGAAGACGTCCTGAAGGACGAGGCGGTCCGTGCGCTCGTCGAGCTCGTCGTAGACCCCTCCGCGCGCGACTTCAACCTCGACCGACGCAGCGCGGCCGATCTCGACCCCGGCGCGTTCCATAGCCTGGTCAACACGCCACCCATGCTCGCCCCGAGGCGTGTGGTGGTGCTGCGCGGCCTCGAGGACCTCAAGAAGACGTCCAAGGCTCGTCAGGAAGTGCTCCGCTACCTCGCCGCGCCGAGCCCGACGACCCTGCTGCTGCTGGTCCAGGGAGCGGGCACACCGCCCGATCCGGAGCTCGCGCGCGGAGCGACTACGGTCGCGGTGGAGCCGCTGCCGCCGGCCCGCGTGCTGAAGTGGATGGCGCACCAGGCGCGCCAGTTGAGGCTGCGGCTCGAGCCGGATGCCGCCGAGCTACTCGCCGCGGCGGTCGGCAACGACCTGGGCGCGCTGGCGCAAGAGCTCGGAAAGCTCTCGGCCCTCGCAATCGGCCGCTCCGCGACCCGGGACGATGTCGCGGCGCTCGTGGGCGTGCGGCAGGGGGAGACGCTCCAGGACTTTGTGGACGCGGCGCTCGAGCGCCGCGCGGCGGCTGCGGCGCGACTTGTCGAGCCGGTGCTGGAGCAGGCGGGGATGACCGGGGTTCGCATGGTGACGGCGCTCGGCACCGCAGTCCTCGGCACCGCTCTGGCGCGTGCGGAGCTCGATCGCGGGACCACGAGCCCCCGCCTCGAGTCCGTCGTCCTGAGCGCGGTGCGCGCCGCGCGTCCTTGGGGCGTGGGGAACTGGCAGGATACCGCCTCTCGCTGGGCCCGGTGGGCCACCCTGTGGAGCGCTGCCGAGCTGCGCGGCGCGCTGCGGCTCGCACTCACGGCCGATCGCGCGCTCAAATCGAGCACGGTGACCGACGAGCGGGGGATTCTCATGCAACTCGTGCTGGCCTGGGGAGTGCCGGCAAGGGAGGCCGCATGAGGAGCGGACGGGCGGACGGGCGGACGGACGGACGGATGCTCGCGCTAGTGGTCATCTTGCTGTCCGCCAGTCCGCCCGTCCGCCTGTCCGCCCAGGTCGACTCCGTCCGCGCGGCCGCGCTGCGCGTCGCGCAGACCCGACCCGACTCGGCCCGGGCGATGATCCGACGCCTCCTCACGAACCTTTCCCCCCAGGACTCCCTCTACCCGGGTGTGCTGTTCACGGCCGGCCGGATCGCCGCGGACGCGAGCCAATCCGCCACCAACCTGCAGCGCGTGATCGTCGAGTACGGCCGGTCCGTCTGGGCGGACTCGGCGCTCGTCATGCTCACCCAGCTCTATTTCGCGCAGGGGGACCCTGCAGCCGCGGCCCAAGCGGCGGAGCGACTGCTGCGGGACTACCCCGACTCGCCTCTGAAGGCGCGCGCCGCGTTCTGGGGCGCCCGGGCGTATTTCGATCTGAAGGACGAATCCCGAGCCTGTGCGCTGATTCGCGAGGCGCTGGACGGCAGCGGTGCCGACGTCGAATTCAAGAACCAGGTGAGCTTCTACGTCCCGCGCTGCACCGCCGGCGCCACCGCCGTGCCGGCGGCACCCAGCGCCGACAGCCAGGCGAAACCGACCGCGACGGGTTATGCCGTACAGGTGCTCGCCGTGAAGAGCGCGGCGCAGGTGGACGAGATGTTGACGCGGCTCAAGGTGATGGGGTTCGACGCGCGGGTGGTCCGCGATACGAGCGGGCTATTCAAGGTGCGCGTGGGGCCCTATTCGACGCGCGAGGAGGCGCAGCGGGCCCAGCGGCGTCTCAAGACGCGTCTTGGCGGTCAACCGTTCGTGGTGGAACAGTTGTGACGCCGCGGGTCGAGACCGACACCCCGCTCATGCAGCAATACCGCGAGATCAAAGCGCGGTACCCCGACACGATCCTGTTTTTCCGGATGGGCGACTTCTACGAGATGTTCGAGGACGATGCGCGCCTCGCCGCCCGAGAGCTTGGCCTCACGCTCACGTCGCGCAACAACGGCGGCGCGGCGGACGTGCCCCTCGCTGGCGTCCCCGTGAAGGCCGCCACCGAATACGTCCGGCGCCTGATTGTCAAAGGGCACCGCGTGGCGATCTGCGAGCAGGTCGAGGATCCGAAGCTCGCGAAGGGCCTGGTGCGTCGCGAGGTGGTGGAGACGGTCACACCGGGCACCGTCCTCACGGACGACTGGCTCGAGAAGAACCGCAACAACTTCCTGGTGGCGGTGGATCCCCGCGGCGTCGCCGCGGGGATCGCCGCCCTCGACCTGACGACCGGCGAGCTCGTGCTCGAGACCGTGCCGCCCGAAGAGCTCGCGACCGCGCTGGCGCGCTACGAGGCGGCCGAAGTCGTGGCGCCGGACGGGTGCGTCGCGGCGCTCCCTGATGGGGCCACCCGGACCGAACGCGAGGTCTGGGAGTTCGACCCCGAGCTCGCCCGCGAGGACCTGGCGCGCGCGTTCCGGCTGGCTTCGCTCGACGGGCTTGGGGTGGAGCCTGGCGATCGGCCGGCGCTGGGCGCCGCGGGCGCGTTGCTCCGGTACGCGCGCGAACTGAAGCCCGCCGGTCTCCCGCATCTCGCCCGCCCGCGCCTGCTCCGCCCGGGCGACGTGCTCGCGCTCGACGAGATGACGCGGCGCAACCTCGAGCTCGTGGAGCCACTCCGGGCGGGAACGTCCGGGGCGACGCTGCTCGAGGTGCTGGACCGCACGATGACGCCGATGGGGGCCCGGTTGCTGCGCCGCTGGTTGCTCGCGCCGCTCGTGGATCCCGCGGCGATCAATGCGCGGCTCGACGCGGTGGGGGTGCTCGTGGCCGACGCGCGCGGGCGCGACCGGGTGCGAGAGGCCCTGGACGGCGTGCGCGACCTGGAGCGGCTCGCGGGCAAGGCAGCGCTGGGGCGCGCGACGCCGCGCGACCTCGGGGCGTTGCGCGACTCCATCCTCCGGCTCCCCGACGCCCGCGCCGCCCTCGACGGTCTGGAGCACCGGGGTCGCGGCGCGCTGCTCGAGCGCGCGGCGGCGCGCTTCGACCTCCTGACGGATTTGGGCGACGAGCTCGCGCGCGCGCTCGTGGAGCGGCCGCCCGTGCAGCTCCCGGAAGGCGATGCGATCCGCCCCGGCTACGACCGCGAGCTCGACGAGCTCCGGAACGCGCGGGACGGCGGCAAGCAATACATCGCCTCCCTCCAGGCGCGCGAGCGGGAGCGCACCGGCATCCCGTCCCTCAAGGTGGGATTCAACAAGGTGTTCGGGTACTACATCGAGGTGACGAACCCGCACAAGACGAGAGTCCCGGACGACTACGAGCGGCGGCAGACGCTCTCCGGCGCCGAGCGGTACGTCACGCCGGAGCTCAAGGAGTATGAGGCGAAGGTGCTCGGGGCCGAGGAGCGCATCGCGGCCCGCGAGGCCGAGCTCGTGGACGCGCTGCGGGGCGCCGTGGCCGAGGTGATCGCCCGGGTGCAGCTGACCGCTACGACCCTGGCGCAGCTCGACGTGTGGAGCGCCCTGGCCGACCTCGCGCACCGCGAGGGCTATGCGCGGCCCGAGGTCAACGCTGGGTTCGCCATCGAGCTCGAGGGGTCCCGCCACCCGGTGGTCGAGCGGATGATGGCGCGCGAGGCGTTCATTCCCAACGACGTGCGGCTCGACGAGGCCGGCCGGGTCATCCTGCTGACCGGGCCGAACATGGCGGGAAAGTCCACGCTGCTCCGGCAGGTGGGGCTGTGCGTGCTGCTCGCGCAGGTGGGGTCGTTCGTGCCGGCTCGGCGCGCGCTGATCGGCGCGGTGGACCGGCTGTTCACCCGCGTCGGCGCGTCGGACAACCTGGCGCGCGGCCAATCCACCTTCATGGTGGAGATGAGCGAAACGAGCGCGATCCTCCACGGGGCGACCGGCCGGAGCCTCGTGCTGCTCGACGAGATCGGCCGCGGGACCTCGACCTACGACGGCGTGGCGATCGCCTGGGCGGTGACCGAGCATCTCCACAACGTGATCGGCTGCAAGACCGTCTTCGCCACGCACTACCACGAGCTGACGCAGCTCACCGAGGAACTCGCCCATGCGCGCAACTGCAACGTCGCCGTGCGCGAGGTCGGAGACGAGATCGTGTTCCTGCACCGGCTCGAACCGGGCGGGGCGGACCGCTCCTACGGCATCCACGTGGCGCGGCTCGCCGGTTTGCCCGCGCCGGTGGTGGGGCGGGCCTGGCAGGTGCTGCAGCTGCTCGAGGCCGGGCACCACGTCGCGCACCAGCCACCGCCCCCCGCCCGGCCCCCCGACGCCGCGCAACTCGGCCTCTTCGGCCAGACGCCCCCCCACCCGGTGATCGCCGAGCTCGACCAACTGGACGTGAACACCTTGTCGCCTCTCGAAGCCCTCAACCGGCTGGCGGCGTGGAAGAAGCAGCTCGGGGAGGGGTCGTGAGCGCCTGGCGCAGTGTGCTCCTGGGCGTGGCGACGCTCGCGCTCGCCGGTTGCGGCCGGTCCGCACCGCCGCCCGAGCAGGCGAGCGCGCCGTCCGATCAGGAGCCGCCGGTGGCGCTCGATCCGGATTCCCCGGTCCAGTATCCGCCGACACTGTACGACCAAAACGTCGAAGGCGACGTGGTGTTGCGAATGTTCGTGGATTCCACGGGGCGGCTCGTCGCCGAGTCGAGCAAGGTAGCCGAGTCGAGCGGCAATGCCGCCCTCGACACGGCGGCGCTCGCGGGCGCGAAGCGGCTGCACTTCGCGCCCGCGCGGCGGCACGGCCTTCCGGTGGCCACCGCCTTCCTGCAGCCCGTGGAGTTCCGCCGTCGCGGCGTGGGGAGCGGGGGCGGCGGGGGTGGGGCGGGCGTGGCAGGCGGGAGAGGCATCGTCGGCAAGGCAAGGCCGGATACCAGCCGGACCAAGCGGCAGATCACGAGGCGCCCGCCGCCGCCGGACACGACTCTACCGAGAGTCGATACCGGCAGGGCTGCCCGCGACACGAGTCGGCCAAGGCCGGACACGAGCGGAGCGAAGCGCGATACCAGTCGCGCCAAGCCGGACACCAATGCCGCAAAACCTTAGGCCGTACCACAACGTCCTCGAGACCATCGGCTGGACCCCGCTGATCCGCCTGGGCAAGGTGGCGCAGGGAATCCGTACTCCGATCTACGCCAAAGCCGAGTTCTTCAATCCCGGCGGGTCGGTGAAGGACCGGATCGGCATCGCGATGATCGAGGCCGCGGAGCGCGAGGGGCGGTTGAAGCCCGGCGGCCTCATCGTCGAGGCGACGTCGGGGAACACGGGCGTCGGGCTCGCGCTCGCCGCCGCCGTGAAGGGGTATCGGTGCATCTTCACGATGCCGGACAAAATGTCGCAGGAGAAGGCGCGACTGCTGCGGGCGCTCGGCG
>Ga0066678_10000766_pt1 | contig 11563 bp, 8 predicted proteins | sample GraSoiAngelo_127_FD_62300 | JGI IMG/M metagenome (GOLD analysis project Ga0066678, IMG submission 62300) | Grasslands soil microbial communities from the Angelo Coastal Reserve, California, USA - 14_0927_09_40cm | ecosystem: Environmental > Terrestrial > Soil > Grasslands | place: USA...
CCTTTCTCATAATCGATCGTCCGCTCTTCCAGGTTAGCCTCGATTGGAATAATCTCTTCCGTCAGCTCACGGCCCCAGCGTGGAATACCCTGTTCGATTCGCATGGTGTCCGCGATAGCAGAATCGAGAAGGCCAAACACCGACGATAACTGCTGCAACACATCTTCGTGGAGCGCTGCGTCACTCCAGATGTCCCACCCCGGCTCAGTGAAGCGGCACGCGGAAACAATCCGACAGTCGCTCAGGTTTGGCGCGGTCAATGACAATACGTGAAAGATCGAAAATCGATCAGTGACATCCTCAATCTGCACGTCATCAGCGATCACATAGCGCTCCAGTCTGGCCGAGAGCGTTTCTCGAAGTTCAGGATCTGCATCGATCCAAAAACAGTCCGGCCCGGTAGAGACGAACATGTGCGCGTTTATTCGGCCCTTTGCATTGAGTACGCACGCTTCAATTGCAGCCTTTTCAGTGGCCTTTCGAACGTCGTTGGTGATCTGACCGTTGAGAAAACGAACGCGATCCCCCCCAGAGACGCGAAGTTTTGTGCGCTCGGAGAGATCAAGAAAAACAGCTCTAGCCGACGCCGGCGTCATCGTGCGTTGGGCGTGATCCGCGACGTTTGGTCAGTTGTTCGCTGTCGGCGCACCTTTGAACACAGCGTCGGCGTGACAGCCGACCCGTTCGCAAACGGCTGGGACAAGCCACCAATCTCTAGTTTCATTGCGCGTGCGCTGTGAATGACGCTCCGTAAGGAGGCTTCGTCACGCCTTTCGCCCAATCTGCCAGCAGTTTGAGATAACCGTCCACCATTTCGCCCGTCACGCGGGCACCGTTCGCTCCGATTGTATAATTGCGGATGCCATGATCGGTATGAGGAAAGACGAAGATTTGAATGTTTGATCCTTCTTTCTGAAGCGCCTGCAAGCGCTGGATCGTATGCGCGCTTGGTGCAGCCGAATCATCCTGCGCCAAAACCCATAGCTGCGGAATGCGCAGCTTTTTCGCAGCGCTAAGTGACGTATAATGCCAGGGTGCCTGCGGACTTTCGCTTTTCGCCCGAGCGATCTCGCCACGTAGAAGTTCGCCGGAATACTGGCCGTCGATCTTCGAGAACCAAGGTTCGTGGTCGTACATTTTCTGCACTCGCGCCACTTCCTCGAGATGCGCGCTCAAATCGGACGCGGCCACTTTAGCCGTGACATCGGTGACCTTGTGGACGTCGGGCAGGATCGTATCCGGAAAGCCCTGTTCTTTAAGTTGATAGTCAACCTGCCATTGATCCTGCTCGAGCGCATTGCCGGCGACGCCGAGGCGAACACCTTTGCTTTCGAAAAATGTGGGCGTTTCGCGAAATTCGAGCCGCGTCCACCCAGCACCACTGCCGCGGTTTTTCACAACGCCCTTGTTGCACACAAGCACGGCGTCCGGCTGCGAAAAGTAGCCTTGGCGGCCGTCAAGTAACGTGTACCGAATTCCTAGCGGCGAGTTCTGCCCCGGTTTGGTCACTGCGGCGAGATCGCCCGAAGGCGAACGATACGCACCCAACGCGCAACCATCCTCCGCTTGTGCATGAGCGTGAGAGAATCCAAGTCCAGCGACAAAACTAAGCGTTAGAACTGTTTTCGGCACCTTGCGAATCTCCCAATTACCGCGACTGCGATGTGCGGTCCCAGCTAGGATTCGATGTTTCGGAGACATATGATCGCCGCATCATTTCGACGAGACAGACCGTTTTAACAGTTGCCGCCACCGCCGCAGTAGTTGCGTGAGAAAGCCGCGACGCAACGCCGTCGCTTCCTTAGCCTCGTCGCTGTCTGGCGCTTTGGTAGGGCGAGACTCGGTTTGCCCTGAGCTTGTCAAATCGGAGCCGACGAATGATTCCACACCTCCCACAATTGCCTCAACAGTGGTTCGCACATTAGGTTCTTCTGTTTGAGCTCCTTCCGACCCAGCCGCTGCAATTTGGGACAAATATTTGCGCGCGATCGCCGAATAATCATCGTCTCCGTGACCCCATTGGATTTGCTCAACAAGCCGATCGCAGGCAGCAGCGGTCACGCCAAAGTCGAGGTAATGCGACAAACCGAGCTGATTGGCAATCTGCACATCTTTCAGCATGTGCTTTACCGAAAAGTGCGGCTCAAAATCCCGCTGGATCATTTTAGGCATTTTCATCGCCAGAGTCGTAGAATAACTGGCGTTGACTTGCATCGCCTCGACGAATTTTCCCAGGGGCACACCTAGAGCTTGAACCAGGGCCAAAGCTTCCGCGGTAGCTTGCACGCTTGCGGCCGTAACCATATTGGTTGCGATCTTGATTGCCGTCGCCTGTCCAATCTCACCGATCTCGATGATCTCTTTGCTGCTTGCTTCAAGAATGGGACGTGCTTCCCGCCATGCTGCCTCATTGCCGCCGATGTAATAAACCAACTCGCCTTTTCCGGCCGCGGCCTTGCTCCCCGTGAATGGCGCCTCGATAAAACGCGCGCCGCGACCTTCGACAATTTCCGCCGCGGCCCGCATCGAATCCGGAGCGACCGTGGAATGCGCAATGACAATATGCCTGGTTGCGAGCTTTTCACTAAGCTGGTTGACGGTTTGCAGTAAAGCTTTGTCGTCGGAAACGTAGATCTGAATGTAATCACAGAGCGCGGCCAGTTCCGCAGGCGAACCAACAAAATTTGGAACAGGACGCGGCGTCCGATTCCAAACGAAAACTGGAAACCCTTTCCGGCGCAGATTCGCGGTCACGCCATGACCGATAATCCCGAGCCCGATCACTCCAATTTTTTTGTGCTTTGAATGGGGCATGGCTGTCAGGCGGTCTTTAAAGGCGAAAATGCCTGGTCAAAAGTGCGGGCAAAAGGCACGGCAGGCAATGGAGAAATTTGCAGATTGCGAGGGGCGCAATTAGGCATTTTCTGAGCGATTTTCGAAACTAGCCGAGGCCTCGCTAAAGCCGGTTCGTCACAACTTCCGCCCGACGCGAGAGATTGCGAACCAGGTTTTGCAACGCCGTCCGACGCTTCTCGTTCTCGATGATCAAACGAATCTCCGCACGCGCTTCTTCAAAGCTCATCTGCCGCGCAGGCTTTGAATCGGTCAATTCAATGATGTGAAACCCGAGCCGCGTACGAATTGGTTGGCTGATTTCCCCAATGTGCATTTTGGCCACTGCCGCAAAGAAATCTGGCGGCATCCGAGACTCCGAGAAGAATCCCAGGTCGCCACCGCGGTTCTTTGTTGCCTCATCCTCCGATCCAACCGCAGCAAGGTCAGCCAATTTTTCGCCCTGTTTTATGCGCTCAGCGAGCGATTTGATCGCTTGTTGCTTTGTCTCGACGACCTCTGGCAGCTTCTCACGCGGCGCGGCCACAAAAAGATGGCTGGCGCGAAATCGCACCGGTTGCATGAAGCTGTCCCGATGCGTTTCGTAAAAATTCCGGCATTCAATCTCCGTCGCATCGATCCGGGAAACGATCTGCCGGGTGATCCACTGCGGCGCGCGCAGATCGCCCGCAACGTACCGGCGAAGCGATCTGGCGGAAAGATCGCTCGCTTCCAATGCAATTCGCCAGGCTTTTTCATTTGGGAATTGCCAGCGCAACAAGTTGAGCATGCTCTCAATCTTACCTTTGGAGATTTTTTCATCCGCTGCGAGAGATCGCGCCACCGAATTCGAAATCAAACCCGTCAGAACCATCCGCTTGTCCGCTCGTAACTCTGTAACCTTCTTAAACCTCTCAGCGTCTTGTCGATCCTTCTCATCGACCCCGCTTGCGTAGCGCAACTCTGAAAGCGCACGCTGCAAATCGGCTTCATAGATTCCTTCGCCGCGCGCAATGGCCAGGAGATGGCCGCGCCTGCACAAAACCCCAATCGCGTCGCGAGAGGCAGGCAAACGAAGCAGCAATTGGCCGCAGGAAATGCCTGCAAGGCAAGCGCCCACAAGCGATAACGAAATTAACAGCCAGCGTTTCACTTTAGCGCAAATTCAGACAGGTAATATAAAGCGACAGAGCCAACGATCTGCAGGCTTTGTGCGCTGAGTTTGTCGATCGTGTCATCGGCCGTGTGCCACCAAGGGAAATCAAAATCAATCACGTCGATCGTCGGAATCCCGATTGCATTCAGCGGCGTGTGGTCGTCGGTCATTTCCCGATCGAAATAGCTGAAATAACTCCGCAATTTTAGCGCCTCTGCCGACGCAAAAATATCGCGCGCCATTTCCACAGGCGAATCCGCTGGCAATGTGATGCTCAGAGAACGATCGCCAACCATGTCAAACAAAATTCCCGCGCGAAATTGTTTGGTACCGTTACCTCCAAGCTGCCTGGCAAAATAGCGGCTTCCGTATAAGCCATCGGTTTCAGAAAAATTCTCGTAGGCCTCTTCGCCATCAAAGAAGACCAGTTCAACCTTGGCTGCGAGATTCGGGTGTTGTCCAAGAATTCTGGCTAACTCCAACACTAAACCAGTGCTCGATCCGCCGTCATTCGCTCCGACAAACCGGATCGTGTCGAACGTCTTGGTGTCGTAATGGGAGCACAATAAAAAAGAGGGCGCGACGCTTCCCTGCCCGGGAAATCGCGCAATGAGATTCACGAAACGCACTTTGCCGCGCGGCGTGTCGTCCGTGAATGCCTGCCGCGTTACCTGCCAACCCGAGAGCCGGAGCTGACTCTCAATGTAATCCCTGGATTTTTCGATGGCGTCAGACCTGGGCGGACGCGGCCCGAAGTCAACGAGCCGCTGGACATGAGCCATAGCTTTGTCGCCGGAAAATTCCTCCCAAACCTTCCCCTGCGCGGCGCGCGGCGGCTCCGCGCAAGGAATTGAAGGGAGAGCACCCGAGACGAAGCCAGTCAGGAGCAGGAGCCATCTCATAAATACGTCGAGATGGGATTGGTAGGGCGCGACCGCCGGGCGCGCCGAAGTGCACGGACGGCCCAGCGGTCCGTCCCTACCACTTATCAGACGGCATATCGGCCTGTTTCTGCGAACGACTCGATTCAACGATTTAACGGTTCAACGCTACAGAGCGCAGCGCAGCGAAGTGACATGCTCATCAGCTCTCGTTTGGCGTCAGCCCTAGGGCGGTAAGGATACGCTGGAGATCATCGTTTCCGTAATATTCGATCTCGATCCGTCCCCTTTTCTCTCCATGATGAATGGTTACGTGTGTAGCAAGCTGTTCTTGCAATCGGTTCTGTAAATCCTCCATCGTCGCGGAAGTAACCGCTTGTTCGGCCCCGACGCGTCGGGACTTCCGGCGCGAACGGCCAATTCCTAGCAGCCGCGCCACCAGCCGTTCCGTGGAACGCACCGTGGCATTGCGACGCAAAACCGTTTCCGCGGCTAAGAGCTGTTCCTCCGGCACTTTTAATGCCAGCAAGACTTTTGCATGACCGACCGAAAGCAAATCCTGCGCGAGCCAGACTTGCACCTGCGGATGCAAATCGAGTAATCGCATCGCATTGGCCACTGCCGCCCGACTTCGCCCGACTTTTAGCGCGATATCTTCCTGTCGCATCTCAAATTCGCTGGCTAGTCTGGCGTAACCTTGCGCCTCTTCGATCGGGTTCAAGTCGGCGCGTTGCAAGTTCTCTATCAAGGACAATTCGAGGACTTCCATGTCGTTCGCGCTTCGAATAATTACCGGCACTTGAGTAAGACCGGCCTCCTGCGCTGCACGCCAGCGGCGCTCCCCCGCAATCAATTCAAATCGCGCGCCGACTTGTCCGCCACCGGACGGACTCGCTGCAGCTACCCGGACGATGAGCGGTTGAATGATTCCGTGTTGCCGGATTGAATCGATCAGTTCCTGCAACGCTTCACGACCAAAATCTTTACGCGGCTGCAACGCGCTTGGGACGATGCTTGCCAGATTGATCTGGTGAACTCTCTCGCCCGACTCGACAACGTCCGCTCGTGGAGCGGCCGCGGGAGTGCCGATCAGTGCGCCAAGACCTTTGCCAAGACCGGACCTCGCCATGCGCTTGAGGCTACCGGAACAGCCTCGCCAACGCAAACCGCAACAATTTCTTTCCTTTTCCCGCTTACCTTCTGCTGAAGCCGGGTCGATGACCCTGACCAATCGCTTTGATCATCTTTTCGTCGTAGCCGCGGGCGTCGACCGCGGTCATTTGTTTTCGCAGTAGCAAGGAGGTTCCGCTACAACAAGGAGATTGATCCTAAAGGTATACCGGAATTTGGCCTTGTGGCCGAGGATGTGGAACAAGTGAATCCCAATCTGGTCGTTCGCGATGCCAAAGGCGAGGTTTACATAGTGCGCTACGACGCGGTAAACGCGATGTTGCTCAATGAATTTCTAAAAGGACACCGCAAAGTGCAAGAGCTAGAGAAACAGGTTGAAAAGCTCACTGCGGGATTGCAGAAAGTGAGCGCGCAAGTCGAGATGAGCCGCCCGACATCGCAAGTGGTCGTTAGCAAGCAGTAAAATATATTACCGCTCTGCAATCATAGCATTCGATCCGCCTCGTTGAACGCGATGGTGCGTTCGAGCTTGCCAGTCGAGTCGAGAATACGTGCTATGACACCCGAATGTGAGGTTTGGTGTGCTCATACGCTTCGATTCTCTGTTTTCTGCTTTCGCTCTCCTGACAGGTCAGTTTATTGCTTCCTCCGACATGCCGACAAACTTCGTCGTGACGGCTCAGCCAATCTTGAATTGTATAGATCGCTTGGCAACGCTCGCCCGCCCGTCGGGAAGGCGGATGTAGACGATCGCATCGAGCTGGTAGCGACCGGACGTTATTGTCTTGAACAGCCATGTGCGGGCCAGTCTGAACGGCGCGCCTGCTCTTTGGAGTACGCTTTCGCTGTGCCTGGCGACAAGGCGATTGTCTCGTCGGACGATCCAAGTGACCGTTGCGCTGGCACCTTCTGGCAGGGCGTTTCCGCTGCTGAGCACTGTGAGCGCGCTGGCGGTCCGGCCGCGACGGACTGCCTGCACCGACTCGATCTCGATTAGCTTGGTGGGCGCTGACTGCGGGACGTCGAGGAGTCGGATTGCCCCATCGGCTCGGCGAGTAGTGATTGTGATTCCCGAGGCGAGGCTGCTCCAGGAGGTTGGGTTGATTGTGAGGCTCGAATTCTCTTGGACCGCGAATGCATCGTTGTGGAAGTTGGAGGCGAATAGCTTGCCGTCGTTTCGACGGCCAATCCATTCGAGCGTGAGCGAGCCGGTTGTGCTCGGACCGTCGTGGATGACCTGAATCGTCTGATTACCGTCGAGTGCGAGGCGGTCGCTTCCGCCGGAGGAGCGCCCGGTGCAGGTAATGCTACGGCGGGAGCCGTCCTGGGGGCGGAATGCCAGGTGGAGGTGCACGTTGGTACCTGCGGCCGCGTGCGCCCCGATTCCCCCTCGTGGATCCAGGGTAATCGGCGTGCCGGAGGATGGTCCGCCGATCTGCACTCGTCCTACCATCCCTTTCCCGACGAAGCCCGCCTGCCAGTTCGAGTTCCCACGCGGTTGTGCGAGCAACGTGACCGGGTCCGTGTTCTGGAGAACGATCGTTGGGCTCGACTCGGTTGGAATGATCGTGGCGCCGGGCAATCGCTCCGACGGGCTGGTTTCGAGAGTTCCGTCCGTCCGGAAGAGCCGATGCCCGGAAGCGTCGCTGACCTGCTCGATGGCTGCGCCGGTGGCGAAGACCAAGGCGCCCGAGAGGTCGAACGGCAGCGTCGGTTGAACGGGGATCGTGTCTGCGTCCCAGTACTCGACGTCGTAGATCCCCCCGCTCCAGCCTAGTTGGGGAAAGGTCCAATTGCCATCGGCATCGAAGACGATGCGGCTGTTCGTCATCACTGCTTTGGAGTGCGCCTTGCCATCAAAGGCGTTTTCTAATGTGGTGAAAGGAACGTTGGGATTGATCACAAACAGGTCGAGCCCGCCCCCTGGTGTGTCGACCGCGTCGTATACAGCCACGGTGTGGCCTTTGAAGAGCGCGTTTCTCATGTCTATCAACGGCAGATCAGGATAGTGGTTCTGGAGTCGGTCGCGATACGTAGCGCGCAATTGTGCGAGTGTGTCGAAGCCGCCCTCGTTGGTGATGAAATGCCTGATCGCTTCGGCGCTGAACTGGGAGACGTGTTGCTGCTGAATGTAGAAACTAAGCTCCGAACAGGGTCCGACGGGGTCGGGGCTGTTTAGCTCCCATTGATGGGCAAGGGGATTGTTGGGCGGGAAGTCCGCAGCCGACGCTTCCAGCCGGTATAGACGCTGCGTGCTCATGGTCCAGCCGAAACAGACGCCGTGCTCAGCTTGGTCCTTGATCGCCAGCAACCAGTAGTGCCACGCTAATGGATCGGGGATCGGGGTGTCACAGTCGATCAGTCCGAGTGTGAAACTTGAGCATGGGTTGAGCATTGTGTGATCTTCGCCGTACAACGCAACGACGACATCCCAATCGATCGTGTCGAGGTCGTAATTCTTGAAGGCGAAGCCGGAGTAGCTCCGTTCGTCATTCACGAAGATGCTGTTCCAATCCGCGACACCGCCCGCAGGATCCCGTACTTCGAGTCCTCCCGAGGTCGCGAGCCGCGGCGTCTGCACCGTCATGATCTCGGGATTTCCTTTCGAGAGAGCGATCGAAGTCGCGGTGGCAAGCGAGTTGCCGAACTGGACGACCGACCCGGGGCAGAACCCGTGGCCCCAGATCTCGAGCGTGCTTCCCAGCTCAAGCCGCTCGGGAGCCATCACCGTTCCGCTCGGCCTGAGCTCTTGGATCGCGGCGTGCGATCGGTTCATGTGCAACGTGATCGTTCGCGAGACGCCTGGCGCCTGGCTTGCGTGCACCTGGAACTCGAGCGGTTGGTTATCGTTGAGAGCGTAGGCATTTGTCGTGACCATCAGCGTCGCGAAGGTTTCCGGCAGGGGCTCGAGGCCCGGCGCGAGCACGGTCTTGTCGAGAATCGGCGCCACCCACTCCATCTGTGGCGGAATGCTGATCGACAACGTCACCGGGCCCTGCGGAGGCGGCGAGTCGCTGATCGGCACGCTCAGGAAGACAGGCACATTGATGCTCCTGCAAGGAAACAAATAATTCTGATTCCCGTTCGGGTCCTTCCCTGGGATCTTTATGATTGGAGTCGAGCCGGCGCTCGTTGCTGCTGTGTGCCCTATGCGGAGCACCAATGCAGACTGAACGGCAACGCTCGCGCCAACGGTTACGGCGGCTGGCCCGACTGAGGGTGAGGTTGGCGTTGCCGTAATCGTGACCGGCACCGGCTTCGTGGCGTCTATCACTGGAGCATCAGGCGCGGCGTGAAGTGCGACCGTCACCTGCTTTGATGCCGCCGAGCCACTAATTGGGTTCGACGAGAAGGTCGCGGTCACACCGGAAGGAAGCCCTAAAACAGACAGGTTGATATCTCCTGTTGAGGGCGGATTCCCAAAGCGGAGGATCGATAGAAGGATCGAGGCTGTCGATCCTTGTCGGATTATACGAGACGCATGTGTTGCGGACATCGTAAACGATGGTGGCGCAGAGATCGAAGAGTCGAAGGAAAGGTCGTCGATCGCTGGCACGTAGTTGCCGCCGCTCAAGGCGCTGCCGTCAGACGGGCCGAACTGAACCACCGCCCAGCGAATGCGCGGGGCTCGGGCCGAGATCTCCAAATGATGCTCTTTTCCTGCCAGGCCATTGGCGGGCATCGACTTCGTCGTCGCGCCGCCTCCCGTCAGCGGATGTCCAGAGGTGTCATAGCCGACCAGCGACACAACCTGCGAGAAGGGCCCGACACCGCTCGTGCCTGCCTGGACGCTGACGTGGCTCGCGAGCGCTGAGAATCGCATGCAGATCCGCCCTAACGCGAACTCGCCCCCGCCGCCACCCGCATAAGCTGCGTTCGGAGGCGACGACATATACGGCGCGGTACCGCCGATGCCCACCAGGTTGCACGCGGACAACCCAGGCGGGCCGGAACCAAATGTGACTCCGAGTGGTGCATACTGATTCGTTAGCTGACTTCCAAAAGCCAAGCCGTCGAAATCGACAGAGGTGTCGGCTTGCGCCGAACCAGCTACCACGAGCGTCAGAAAAACCAGAGAACAACTCATGAGCAGCTTGATTGGAACCTCTCCGTTTTTTTGTTCGGCGTTGAAGACTTCTTCTTTTGGCATATTTCTTCTTCTCGTTAGGCACTCAAGAAGAACGAGATCCGGTTGACGTTTTGGCCTGAATCGATGGATTCATGGGTTCTTCCTTTCCCCGCTGAGTTTTTTCCCTGGGATTGCGGGTCCGGAAGAGGCGAAGAACCTAGCGGGGGAAATGCCTTCCGCCTGATTCGAATCCGTTTAACGACGCTCCGAGTCTTGAAAAAATCTCGCCTGCTTGTCAAGCCTTAATTCTACCAACGTGGTAAGAAAGTTTCTCGACAGGCCAAGCCAAAGCCGCCGCGCGATGAAGCGTGACAGCTGATCGCGAAATGCCGCTGCTAGTTTGGTCTGCGTAGCTTTACCGATTCTCGACGACTTTTTGCGGCGCAGGTTTGCTCAGTTCAAGCTGAGCGCTCACCTTCTGGGTCTGTGACGCCTGGTCTTTCAGAGCGGCGGCGAGAACTTCCATGCCTTTTAGTTCTTAGGCCACAGTTGACTTTAGCTCTGAAATAGTTGCTTCCAGTTCCTGCGCTTTGCGGCGCTCTTTCACGAACTCGTTGAGCAGCATCGCGTTCACGGCAGCCGCGGGGGTCGAAATGTTGGAAATTCCCAGAAATACGAGCGGACGGGCTAAAACGGGGGTTCAAATCTAAACATTTGAAATGTGTCACGTAGCTCTTCACGCGATCACGTTCAAACTCGGGAAAGGCCAGATTCCGGAGCGGCGATTAGCCCGTATTACTACAGTTGCGTCCAAACGTCATCGGCTGGCGTTACAGGCCCAGTTTTTTTTCGATTTGCTTTACGCGTTCGAAAGGTTTTCCGAGCCGGTGGATCCAGGCAATTTGTCGCTTTGCTTCCTCAAGCGGAACCGCGGGAGAGCCGAACCAGGCGCCTCCGGGAGTGCTCTTGGAGACGCCGCTTTGCGCCCCAATCGCCGTCCCGCCGCTGAGCTTAGTCTCGTCACGCGCGCCTGGGTATTATCTTCACAATACCTGAACCCTGGTGCCATACCCCTCCGTGCGCTGGGGGCCCACCCGATGACTTTGAACGCGGGATCAACCGAGACCCATTGTTGCGAAAGTCTGCCGATCGATCACACCGTAGGCAGGCATATTGTGGTCACGTTCGTAAGCGCGAATTGCCCGTCGCGTTTGAGGCCCCAAGATCCCATCGATGGCACCATGGTAGTACCCGGCGCGAGCAAGTCCACGCTGCACCTCTACAACTGTGTTTGTGTTGTCATATCCGTAATCGTTGTAACCGTAGTAATCGTACGGGTAATACCCATAATAGGGATACGGATAGAAGAACGGGAAACCAAACGTGTCGAAGAAAACGAACGTTCGATTGTGGAAACGGCGGAAGCGATCGTCACGATCATTGTCGCCATCGTTCCGAAACCGACGTGCGCCCGTCATGGTCCTTGGCGCAAAG
>Ga0066678_10000781_pt1 | contig 11499 bp, 10 predicted proteins | sample GraSoiAngelo_127_FD_62300 | JGI IMG/M metagenome (GOLD analysis project Ga0066678, IMG submission 62300) | Grasslands soil microbial communities from the Angelo Coastal Reserve, California, USA - 14_0927_09_40cm | ecosystem: Environmental > Terrestrial > Soil > Grasslands | place: USA...
CCGCGGTGGTGAACGCAGCGCCAGCCAAAGTGTCTTTTTTTGTATCCTGCTTTTGGTGGTTGGCGGGCTGCCTGCGTTTGTGGAAGTGACGACAGCGATTTATCTCCCGATTGAGCTGGCGTTGAGCGGCGCCTTCATCGCTGTGGCGATGCGTTTTCTGCGCACGCGCACCGCGACCGATGCGCGCCGGCTTTTCCTCATGTCGATCATTTATCTGCCGCTGCTGCTCGGCGCTTTGGTCCTGACGAAAGTATGATCGGGGAATCACTGGCCGCAGAGCGTGCTTCCTTTCGAAGCACCACTGGATGGAAGTTGACATTGCTCGCCATTCCGGTGGTGACTCTGGTGGGTCTGCTGTGGCTGCAGCGTGTCGAAGTGAACGCGCTGCGGCAGCGAACCGTTTCCAAATACGGCACGGTGCCGATATTCCAACTGACGAATCAAAATGGGCAGCCGTTTGGCTCGACGCAATTGCGCGGCAAAGTCTGGATCGCGGATTTCATTTACACGACTTGCCCGGGGCCGTGTCCGATGATCAGCAGCCGGATGAGCGAATTGCAGAAGCCGCTCGAAAAAACCGACGTGCATCTTGTCTCGTTTACGGTCGACCCGGCGAAAGACACGCCGGAAGTGTTAAGCGGCTATGCCGAGAAATTGCACGCGCAGCATGGACGCTGGGATTTTCTCACCGGTCCGCAACCGATCATTTACGAATTGTCGCGCGACGGTTTTAAGCTGGCTGTCTCCGACGGGACCGGTGACGCGGGCATTCCGGTCCACAGCACGCGCATGATTTTGGTAGATCGACATGGTGACATCCGCGGCTACTACGATGCGGCCGAGCCGGACGCGATCACGAAATTGATTGCTGACACGACGCACTTGCTGCGGGAGCAACCGAAGCAGCTGTAGTCGTGGTCGCTGACCGCGATCCGGCGTCAACGAAGCCGGCTAAAGGATCAGCCGACTGGCTCGGGCCCAGAGCTTGGTCCTTCGTCACAGACCATGCGCAGGTAATCGCGATATTCGTTTTGCGGCAGGCGATCTATGATTTTCGCGAGATCGGCTTGGCTGATGAAGCCCATGCGGAGGGCGACTTCTTCGAGGCAGGCGATTTTGAGGCCCTGCCGGTGTTCGATCGTGGCGATGTAGTTGCTCGCCTCGAGCAACGTCGTGGTCGTGCCGGTATCGAGCCAGGCCATGCCGCGGCTGAGCAGTTTCACGTGCAGCTGGCCGCGCTCGAGGTAGCGAAGATTGAGATCGGTGATCTCCAGCTCTTTGCGCGTGGACGGCTTCAAACTGCGCGTAAGATCGACAGCCTGCTCGTCATAAACGTAAAGACCGGGCACGGCGAAATGGCTCTTCGGTTGTTTCGGTTTTTCCTCGACGCTGATTGCTTTGCCATCGGCGCCGAACTCGACCACGCCGTAACGTTGCGGGTCGCGCACTTGATAAGCGAAAATGCACGCGCCACGTTCGAGTGCGAGCGCTTCGCGGTAGAAGTCGAGTTTCCCGTAAAAGATGTTGTCGCCGAGAATGAGCGACGCGCCGGAGTTGCCGATGAACTTCGCGCCGATCAAAAACGCCTGTGCGATTCCCTCCGGTTTCGCTTGTTCAGCATACTGAATCGAAATTCCGAGCTGGGCGCCGTCCGCAAGGTAATCACGCAACATCGGCAGATCCTTCGGCGTCGAGATGATGAGAATGTCGCGCAAACCGCCGAGCATGAGCGTGGCGAGCGGGTAACAGATCATCGGCTTGTCATAGATCGGGAGGAGTTGTTTGCAGATGATCTTGGTGAGCGGGAAGAGCCGCGTCCCGGCGCCGCCGGCGAGGAGAATCGCTTTTTTCATTTCTGATTTGTGATTTGTGATTTCTGACCGCCGGTCCAACGCAGAAGTGACTCTGCCCATTGGTTGCTTAGTTTGGCTCGTGTTGTCATCAAACCGATGCGGGTTTTTGGTTCAAGGACAAATGAGCGGTCGGTGTGATCGAGCAGCTTGCGATCCGACAACCGGCCGCCAACGCAGCGCGAGAGCGCGGCCTCTATCCAGCCGCGCGGCAGTTCGGGATTCGGCTCGATCGTGGCGCTGACGCTAAGATCGGTCCGCCGCAGGACGGATTCGCCGTGGCGAACAATCGACTGCAGAATGAGCGCGCAGACGAGCGCGCGCGAGCTGGTCGCGTGGAGGTGAGAAATCTTTTTCTCTGCAAGAAGCTTTCGTAACGCGAGCGCGAAGCGCGCCTGCCGCAGAAAAATCGCGGCCGGGGCGCGGAGTTCGTCCTGCGCGCGGGTGTCTTCCAGTTTTTGGGCAAATGAGCGGTTCGCGCGCCATTCGGCTTCGAGCGCCATGGCGTCGGGCAAAAATTCCAGGCGCGGCGCCATTTCTTCCATTCGATGGTTAAACCGCGCGTCTGGATCGAGTTCGCAGACAAACGGCACGATGGGAAGATGGCGGCGCCACATTTCATTAAGCTCGCGTTCCAGTGCTGGCAGGCGCCGGTCAGGCCAGCGGTCGATGAGGTAGGCTGTAGCCGCTTCGCTGCGCGAAGCGTGCACGTCACCCACAGGGCGACGGCCACGACTTCGCTCCAGCAGTTCGACGAGCGGCGCGATTGTTTGCGCGATGCGAAAATGGTTTTCGATTCGCGCGCGGCCGGTGTTTCCGTAATCGGAGCGCAGTAGCGGCTGTGACAAGAGCTCGTCCAGCGCCTCAGTAAGTCGCGCCGTGTCGCCAGGCTTAACCAGCAATCCTGTTTTTTCGTGCACAACCAACTCAGGGATACCGGCGAGTTGCGTCGACACGACCGGACGCCCGGCGGCCATCGCTTCAAGAATGACGGTGGGAAAAACATCACTGCCGCTGCGCTCATCGACCGTTGAAGCCAGCGCGAAGATGTCCGCAGCACGAACTTTCTCTAAAACCGATTGCTGCGAAAGCGAACCCAGGAGCGTAATCCGAGAAGTCAGGTGGAACTTGTCGATCCTGGTTTGAAGGTCTTCGCGCAGCGGACCGTCACCGATAATTTCGCAGGCAAACTCACAACCGCGGTGCGCGAGCTCGGCGCAGGCGTCGATGAGATGATCGAAACCTTTGAACGCGATGAGACGGCCAACGCTCACAATGAGCGGCACTTTGTTGCCGGTGCCCGGCAGCGGCGGCGGAAAATGTTCCAGGTCGATGCCGTTGTAGACACGATGGATTTTATCGGCGGCGTCGGGGCAACGTTGCCGGAGCAAATCGCGGCTGTAATCGGTCTCGGCCGCGACGAATTCCGCCGCGGCACAGATCTCGCGCAGCAGCTCGTCATTGCCGAGATCGGTCATGAAATCCTGGCCGTGCGCCGTAACGCTGAACGGGATGCCGGAAATAGCTTTTACGAAAAGAGCGGTGTGCGCGGCGCGATTGGCAAAATGGACGTGGAAATGTTCGACGCCGCTACGGGTGAAAAGGTCGGCGAACCAGAGAGCGTTGCGGGCGCGCTGTGTTGCTTTGAATGCGCCGGCGTATTTTCGCTCGTGAAGATCGACAAGTGCGGCCGGCCACGGCCCATTGGTCTTGGCTTTTTTTTCCCAGATGTGGAGAATGCGTTGCGGCGGCGCGTAGCGAATTGGCGCCCGGAGGCGGGTGATGTGTTCGTGGCGCAGGCTGGTCAGCGGGGAATAGGCCGAGCCGATCACGAGGGTCCAACCGCGGCGCTCGAGCTCGAGCATCTCCCTGTCGCAAAACGTCTGGGAGAGTACCGGATAGCGCGAATAGAGATAGCCGAGGCGCATAATTTGTCCTTTGCGGATTAAGACCGCTGTTAGGCGGCAGTGCAACGCCGAACGCTCAACGCCGAACATCGAACGCCGAATAAATGGGCGCCTCGCGACCAGACGATTCGGCGTTGGGCGTTTGCTGTGTCCTACGAAAAGCGGACGTCTTTCCCCGGATCCATTTCGAAGTCGAGGGTGAGGGAATCGGCCGTGTTCGGTTTGATGATTTCCTCCATGAACTTCACGAAGATCGAGTCCTCGCGGAAAATGGCGTATTTGTCCATCGATTCGAAATCGATGGCGATAAAAAACGGCCAGGGCAATTCAGGATCGACGCGCTTGCCGCATTTAATGCTGAGGACCTCGGGGATTTTCAGCAGCTGCATCCGGGTGTTCATCATCATCTCCTCGATACGCGCGGGAGTGACCTCGGGCTTGAGCTTGTAGAGGACGATGTGGTGAATCATGGGAGGTTAAGCTATTAGGCGGTTCCAAGTGGACGCGCAAGTGCGAAACCGGAGCAAACAGCGCGCCCGGCGGCGAGGCTTGAAAAGGGGCGGCAGATCATCACAATCTTGAGACGGCCGGCGGCGCAATTTATGGAAGAGAAAACGGACGACCTGACGGTGGACGTCACTCTGACGACCGCGGCGATGCCGGTTGAGGCGTCGGCCGGGGACCGCGAAACGAAGTCGGCTCGTGGATATGTGGCGCTGAATTTCTGGTTGCCGATCGGATTGTCGATCTTTGCATTTCTGCTGTTTTATTTTTCGACCAAACCGCAGCACGAAGTGTTCGACTACACGTATCGTGTGGCGGGCGCGTTTTTGAAGGGGCGGCTCGGATTTTCCGAGCCGCAGCCCTCCTGGCTGAACGAGTTCGTGCCGATGCGCGGTAGCTATTATTCGGTGTTTCCCCTCGGCGCGGTGCTGGCGAACCTCCCGCTGGCGTTGCTGGCCAAGATGGGCCTGATCAAGGGGTTTCCGGCGCGCGCGCTGGCGAGCGCGCTCGCGGCGGCGTGCGTCTATTTCTTTTTCCAGCTCTCGAGCGTTAACCGAAATTCGTTCCCGCGCCGAATTCTTCTCGCGCTTTTCCCGGTATTCGCGACGTGGACGTGGTGCAATCTCGGTTTCGCCGGGGCGTGGCAGATCGCGCTCGGCTTCGCGGTGCTTGGCGAAACTGCCGCGCTCTATTTCACGCTGCTCAAGCCCCGGCCGCTTGTCGCTGGAGCCTGGTTCGCGCTGGCTGTCGGCAACCGCACCGAACTAGCGGTGACGCTTCCGGTGTTTTTGTACTTTTGGATATTTGGCAACGCGGTGCCGGAAGCGCAGCCAGAATTATCGCTGAAGAACCGACTCATTCAAAACTGGCGGCCGATCGGTTGGTTCCTGCTCCTCCCGATCGTGCTCGGTCTTTGCACGGCGGCCTATAATTTCGCGCGGTTCGGCTCGGTCTTTGATTTCGGTTACGCGCGTATCCCGAACCTGATGACGGAGCCGTGGTATTCACACGGTCTTTTCTCGATTAAAGCGGTTCCCTGGAACATGCAAAAAATGTTGTTCGAGGGTTTCGGCGACACTCCGACATTCCCGTACTTCCGGTTTTATCCCTTTGGTTGTTCCATTTTTCTGGCGAGCCCATTTCTGTTTCTGCTGTTTCGCGAAGGTGGAAAATACCGGGTGGCTTCGTGGGTGATGATCGGTGTGTTAACCTTCGTGCTCTGGTACCACGGCAATCCCGGCGGCTGGCAGTTTTCATATCGTTACGCGACCGTTTTGCTGCCGTGGATGTTTCTTTTGATCAGCGGCAATGGACCGAAGAAGTTGTCGATCACTGAGCTCGCGCTGTTCGTTGTCTCGATAGCGATCAACGCGATTGCGACTTACCAGTTTCTCTGGACGAGCGAGATTCATCCTTAGACCGAATGATCCAATCGTTAGGATCGCGGTCGCGCGCGCAGTTGATCTGGGCTGGTGCAATTGGCGTTTCGCTGCTGTTGTCGATCTTGGCGGCGCGGCGCGGCGGTTACATCGGCCCGGATTATCAGACACACCTCGAGCGGCTGACGCAATGGCCGAGAGTATTCGATTTCTCCAACCCCGACCCGCCAATTTATTATCTGCTCGGCTACGGGATCTTTCGCGCGGTCGGGAGCAGCAACGCGTTTCCGATCACGCTTTCAATTCTTCAGGCGGCACTCAACGGCGTGGCACTCTGGCATTTCTTTCGTTATGTCGAGCGACGATTTCAATCAGCGCTCGTCCGTGTCGCCCTGGTTCTTTTCCTTGCTTTGCTGCCGGTGCGCGTCATTCACGCGACGACCATCGGCACCGATTGCCTGACCATTCCGTGTTTCGTCCTTGTGCTTTTCCTTTTCGACAAATTCCGCAATGCTGACGGCGCGGCTCGACCGAATGCAGCCGTGCTCGGGCTGGGCCTGGCGCTGGCGACGTGGGTGAAATACAGTTTCATCGCGCTTATTCCCGCGCTGTTCGCTCTTTTCGTCGTGTTTTGGGTGAAACGGCGCTGGCAGTTGACCCATTTTCTCGCCGTTTGCGCCTTGAGCCTGCTGCTTCCATCTGCGCTGGCGCTCTACAGTTTTGAAAAGACCCGTCGTGTGCCGGGTTACTACACGCAACTGCTGTGGCTGCCAAAGGGATTCGATTCAGGCATGAATTTCAAAGATCTGTTCTCGCTAAAGAAGAACGATCTCCAGCTCTTCAACGCGCCGGAATATTTCAAGAAACAAATTCTCGCGCCGCACAAGCACAGTTACCTCGGCTTGGCGCACCTGGGCGTTTTCACCGACACGATGAATGTTTTTCAGGAACTCTCGGTGCCGCAGCGTTTCGGCAGCATCATGATTCCCGATCAAAAGGTAAGGCGAGCGTGGAAGACCGGTTGGATGCAAGCATCGATGATTCTGGGCATTCTCTGGACCGTGCTGGCTCTGCTTGGCACGCCGTGGAATTTGTTGCACGCGCTGCAGAATCTCTGGAGAGACAAACTTGAACGGGAAGAGGCGGCGATCTTTTTGGGAGTTGCCTATTTTCTCCTGATGTTTTTGCCGATCCCGTTTGCGTATAACGCCAATCTGTTCGGGTTTTGGACGCCGCGATTGATTCTTCCGTCATTGCTTTGTTTTTTCGTAGCGGCATTTTTGGTGATCGACAGGAAAGCCGCCGCCAAATCGCGCCTCGTTGCGTTGGCGGTATTCGGTCTAGTCGTTATCCAGTCTGCGATTGAAGTGGTGATGCTTGCCCAGGTTTAAACAGCGCCTCGGCCTGCGTGGCTTTCTCCGGTTGCGCGTGTGCGAGAAGATTGGACACGGTCGGGAGCGCGCGTGCCACGATAAAAATTTGATAGGAAAAAAGATTCCGCCACAGACGGACCAAAGCTGAATTGAACACGGTAGTGGCGCGGCCGATGATGCCGGAGCCGAGGACCAGCTGGACGGGAGCAGGTACTCCGCGCACTTGCAGGACTTCGTAGCCGAGACAGGTCAGCATTCGGCGCAGCGTCGCAAAGGTGAAGAGCCGAATGTGCGTAAGATCGAGGATTCCTTTCTTGCCGTAGTTGAACATGCCGAGGAGCAGGCTCAGCCGCGTGGAAATGAAAGCGATGTTCGGCGTGGTGATGATGATTCGGGGCGGTTTGGCGAGCGCGCCGAGATGTTGACGCAGCTCGAGAAGAAATCGCTCCGGCGATTTGATATGCTCGAGAATGTCGAGGCAAAGGACGATATCCGGATGGCGAGGCAAGATCGACAAGTCGAACAGTCCGGCGTCGAGATCCGCGCGGACGAACCAATCAAGCGAACCGGGATCCTGTTCGACCTTGTCCACACCCATCGTGTAGCAGCCGTGTTCACGGAGCAACTGATCCAACTTTCCGGGTCCGCAGCCGAGGTCTAACACAGCGGCCGCATTTTTCGTGCAAAACTCCAGTGCCCATTGATGGCTGCTCGGTTGATTCAGTTTCAGCGTGTAATGCCGATTGTCTGAGACGTAGTCGAACTTCGGATGGTAGAAGATTGCCCAGCGCTGCAGGCGCGAGCGGAGTGTCGTCGTCAGCACTTGGACAGCGTATTTGAGGCCGCTCCCGTGGCGGATCTCGCGGCTGGAGTAGGTGGGGATTGGAAGCTCGACAATGCGGCGATGCGTGTCGATGAGCTGGAGTGCGATGTCGGTGTCAAAGTCGAAGTCGGGTGAATTGAATGCGAGCGGTAGCGAGCGCAACGCTTCGACGCGGTAGGCGCGATAGCCGCAGTGAAACTCCGAGAACCGCTGCTTCAATATCCAGTTTTGCAGCGCAGTGAGAATGCGATTGCCGATAAATTTATACAACGGCATGCCGCCCGCGAGAGCGGCGCCCGGCGGCAGCATGCGCGAGCCGAAAACGGCATCGACTGCTGGATCGGCAAAGGCGGCCACAAAATCCGGCAACCGCTCGGGAGCGTACTGTCCGTCACCGTGCAGCAGCACGACGATGTCGAAATCGTTTTCGATCGCGTAATGGAATCCGAGCTTCTGGTTGCCGCCGTAGCCCTGGCTCGTCGACGTCGGCAGGATGATGGCGTTGTACTTTTGCTGGAGCGCAGGAAATCGCGATGGATCGACCGATTGATTCGGTGAACGATCGTCGATGATCAATGTTTCGATATCGTGCTGGTCGTTCGTCCAAAATTCAGCCGGCACGCGCGCCAGCACCGAAGCGATGCGGTTCTCGGAACTATAGGCAACAACAAAGACCAGCACCTTCATCACGCGACTGCAGTTACGTTGTTTATTGCGTCGGCGGCGGCTTGCCCGCAACTACGCTCCAGAACGTGCGCGTCTCAAGCGGCAGATTGCCGTCGTTAGACAACCAAAACGCTGTCCCAAACGTGTTCACCGCGGCCGAGACGACGACCAAGGCGATAATTGCAGCGCGCTGGAACAACGCGCCGCCGTTGCGAAGGAAAATCGCGAAAGAGAAAATAAGAAACGGCAAAAGCTCGGTCATGTAACGCTGGGCGAGGGTAAAGTGGCATAGGATCAGGATAAATTGGACGAACACCGCGGCCGCGACGGCGCGCTGAAACCAATTCGAGCGTTTCGAAGAGAAGAGATAGCCGATCCCGAAAACCGCTCCGAAAACAAGCCAACCCGCCGACCACGTGAGCGAAACATACGATTCGGTGTTCGGCAGCGAAAACAAACCAGGGTAAGGCAAAAAATGTCGATCGACCTGGACGAAAGGCGCGTGCGCGCGAAACACAGGGGGGCGCAAACTGAAATACTCGGCAAAACTGTAGGGCACACGGGCCAGATCGAACATGCCGTGCCGTCGGACAAATTCCACATGCACGCCATTGATGTAGCTCTCATAGCTTATTCCGGCGAAGTTCCCGAACCGGGCGTAGCTGAGTAGCAAATGAAATGCTAAGCCAGCGAACAGCGGCGCGGCCAACGCGACCAGACTCGGCCAGCCGGCGCGTCGCACTTGAAAACCCAGAATCGTACCCACCAACAACAGTGGTAGGCCGAAGGTGACGCGCGAGAGCAACGCTGCGGCCGCGGAAACTCCAAATCCAAAAAGCGCAAGCGTGAGCCTGCGGCCATCGCTGTGCCGCGCGCGCGCCGCAAAAAAAATCGCGCTGATGGACCAGGCCAACGCCCAGATATCGGCTTCGTTGAAGATCGACAAGCTGCCGATCAAAAAGAGCAGAGGCGTTGCAAGGACGAAACCCAACAAACAAGCGTTGCCAATCCAATTACGCGCAGTCGAGGAGAGCGGAGCTAAGCGCAAGCTGTCGCCGAGCAATCCGGCGAATGACCACAGCGCCAGAAGACCCGCGCAAAACCCCGAAAACCGCGACCACATCCCGCGTCCCGGCGCGTAAAGGAGATTCAACGGCATGCGGACGAATGCCGGAAACGGTCCAAAATATGTCCGGATTTTGCCGTTGACGATCATCGCTTCGGGACGGATCGCCTCCAGATCGATTCCGGCGTCGCCGTGCAAAAAATGTTCGGCTTGCGAGTCGAAGGCGTCGCCAAGCACTTCTTTGACAAAGAGATGGGTGCCGCCGCTGGTCGCCACGATCCAGAGCACCACGCTCAACGCGAGCGTCATCAGCCACAGTTGAGGAGCGCGATTCGAGTTCAGGCTGACGTAGAAGCAGAACGGAGACGCGGATGCTTATTTTTTGAAATCGAGCACGCCCTTTTTCAACGCGTAAACGTAGCCCACCATGAGAATGGAAATGAAGCTAAGCATGCTCCAAAAAATGAGGCTGCTTTTCGCGATCGCCTCTTTGTAAACGACCGCCCACGGATACATGAAGACGATTTCCAGGTCGAACAGAATGAAAAGCATCGCCACGATGTAAAACTTCACGCTGAACCGGGGTTGGCCGCTGCCCTGCGGCACCATGCCGCATTCATACGGCATATCTTTGGCCGGAGTGCGCTTACCAGTTTTGCCGACGAGAGCACTGACCAACAAGGCGGAAGCAGCAAAGCCGATGGTGACGATCACTTGCAGGAGCACCGGCAAGTATTCGTGCAGCATGCCGACTGCGAAGCTCCGATGTCGATCTTAGCGCGCGGCCGGGGCAGGCACCTGCCCGTTTTGCGGCGCGATCGCTTTGACCAGTGCCGAGGGCAGTCCCTTGTACTTCTTGCCATTCTTCTTTACCGCACCGCGCGCGACCAGGTTTTGCAGCTTTTCATACGCGCGCAGCCGGAGCATCTCCTCCCCGCCGCTGGCGGCATTGCGGGCCCGCAGATTTTCATGGACGATGTCGAACAGTTCCTTGAACTCGAAAGAGGCACGACGGGACAATACGGCGACCAGTTCCTCGGTTACGAGATCAGGAATTCGGCGGGAAAATGCGTTTTTCTTGAGAATAGCCATAGGGCCGGGAACATAGCACATTTTAGCCGGCCGGACAGCATAATTCTCGGCCATTCAGCGGCCATTCAGTCCCCGCACCGGTGCAGTGTCGAAATGGCGCAGCCCAACGCATCCTAACCGGATATGCTCAACGCGTTGCCGCCTGGTGGCCGGACAAAATTGCTGTCGTAACGGCCGCGATTACGGTCTCGTCGAATGTGATTGGCCCGATTGATTCCGCGACGTAGCCGTCGCCATCGTAGCGTTGCGAAAACACGATCGGGCTGAGGTGTTTTGTCACTGTCTCGGCGGCGGGCAGTTTGTTTGGATCGACATGATCAGCAAGCGCAGGTAGAAACGCTGCTCCGAGCAGCAGCATGGGACGTAACGCCGCGTCGAGGCGGGAATATAAGAGGTTCGTGTCGATGTAAGCAAAAAAGTTCGTCGGCGCGGGCAGCGACCGCGCTGCCGCCGTGTACGTTTGTGAGTTCGAAATTCCGGCGGCCGAGCTGTCGCTGCGCTTAATTGCTGCTTCGACCGACGCCGGGTTGAGTCCAGCCACGAAGAGCCGATTAGACAAAGCGATCGTCGGCTCGAGCGAAAACAAACCCAGCGGCGTCGCCATCGAAAAATAGCTGATGCCATCTTTTTCGCTCTTCACCCAGCGAGCATTTTCATCGATCGCGGTGGTAATCAGGTCGGCGAGCTGATTTGCGCGAAGTCGGTCCTTCACCGGAACCGCCAGGATAAACGACGGCCAGTGCGCGCTCTGCGGCCAGTCGGCCAACGAGGACAACTCCGGGCCGAAAGCCGTGTTCCAATCAGCGGTGGTGGCGCCGTGCGCTGCCAATGCGCGAAGA
>Ga0066678_10000788_pt1 | contig 11446 bp, 8 predicted proteins | sample GraSoiAngelo_127_FD_62300 | JGI IMG/M metagenome (GOLD analysis project Ga0066678, IMG submission 62300) | Grasslands soil microbial communities from the Angelo Coastal Reserve, California, USA - 14_0927_09_40cm | ecosystem: Environmental > Terrestrial > Soil > Grasslands | place: USA...
GACCCGGGTTAGGTTGGACGTAGAGCTTGCTCGCAGTGCGGACTCGCCCATACCGTGCCGTCGCAGCCGCGATCGCCTGCCTGGCGGTCGCGGCGCCGCCGGTAAACAGCAGCTCTCCGCAGTCCTAGTGGCCTAAGCGCGAACCAGCCGGACCTCGGCCCGCGACCCCTGGCTCGCCACGATGCTGAGCGCTCCCTTCCGTCCGGCGGGAAGCGGGATGACGACGCGGCCGCCGCGACCGCTGCGCGTGACGTGCCACGACCCGAGCGACACGCGCACGAGGCCGGGGCGCGCAAACCTCACCGCCACGGCCTCCCTGCCCGAGGCCCGGAAGTCGTCGTCGCGGATCTCACTCAGGCGGGCGGGTGTGGCCACCAGCCGCAGCGCGCCTCCTGTGTGGCACCAGAAGCCACCCCCCGCGGCGATCCGGAAGTCCCCGCCGCCCACTCGGAACGGTCCGAAGCAGCGGCTCATCCACGGCGCGGGATCGGCGCCCGGACGACGCTCGTACGGGCCCGGGGAATAGAACGGCGCCAGCGGAACAAAGACGATGCGGGCCCGGATCAGCGCTCGCCGCGGCCCTGTCACCGGCCGGTACTTGGCCTTGATCACCTCGTTCAGCTTCCAAAGGTAGTTGGCCTCCCAGCGGCCGTAGCCGTCGCGGTCACCGCGGATCGTGTCGTTCTGGAACAGGTAGACGAGGTCGAAGCGCCGCCGCAGGAACGCGTCGACCAGGCGCCGCGGCTGGACGCCGGACCAGAGCAGGGCCTCGATGTTGTCGGACCCCGGGTAGAGGTCGCTGGCACGGCTGGCCCCGATCCCCGGATAGGCGGGGTGGTAGACGAGATGGTGGGCGGCGTAGCGGCGCAGCGCGACCGGCTCGTACCCGGCCCAGGCCCGAATCGACTTCGGCGGGATGTGGGTCGAAATCGTGTCGCTCGCGAAGTTCACCACGCGGCCGCTCTCCGATACCACGAACAGCGCCGCGATAGCGCCCGCCGCCGCAAGAAGCGGAACTAGCCGCTCGCGCGCGAGGCCCCACCCGGCGGCCAAAAGGAGCCCGGCAGCCCATCCGATCCCCACGAACATGTTGTGCACGGCGCCCTGGGCCTCCCTGAACCAGACGGCTGCGGGCACGTCTATGACGATGAAGAGGAGCAGCACGGTCGCGACGGCCGGCGTGCCCTCGGGCCAGCGCGCGCCTCGGCGCCGGGCCGCGAAAGCCGCCCACCACGTAAACGCAGCCAGCGCCGCCACCGCCGCGACCGACTCGGCCAGGTCGCCGATCGACCGCCACGTGCTGACCACGTGCGCCCGGCGGTCGGGGAACTCCACGATGAACCGCCCCGCCCAGCCACCCGTCGCCAGCTCGAGCACCCCGAACACCAGCGCGTTCAACCCGACCAGCGCGAGTGTCCACAGGACCACGGTCCTGGCCCGCACCCGTCCGCGGATCGCCGCGAGCGACATCCAGACGACCGCGGCGAGCAGGGCCGCAGACGTCGTCTGCTTGGTCCAGATGGCAGCGGACAGCAGGAGAAGGGCTCCGATCTGGGCCCGCCGCGATCCACCCGCCGCGCCCGGGAGCAACACCAGCCCGACGAGCGCAAACGCCCACGCGAGCTGGTCCGGGCGGGGCGAGTACGCGAAGTTGAACGGCACGAACGCCATCAGCCAGAACGCCATCGCTCCTATCCCGACGGCCCCCGCCACCGCCGCGGTTCGCTCGACGGCGGTCCCCCGAAGCGAGCCGAGCGCGAGCCGCGTTCCGACGGCGATCAGCGTCACGTCGGCGGCGATGCTGAGGGTCACCGTCCACCCGTCCCACGCCTTGAGCTCGTCCAGGCCCGCGGAGAGGAGCGTCATGACCGGCGGGTAGACGAGCGGGGTGTATCCGGCCGCGGGATCCTGGTAGAGCGGCGAGCCGAGGGTGATGGCGCGCGCGTCGGTCGCGGTCCCGCTGATGTCGCCGAAGAACGGGTGCCCCTGGGCGACGATGTTCGCGATCCCCTGGACGAGCGCCACGAGGATCGGCACGGCGAAGATCACCGGGAGGCCGGCCAGCCCGACGCGCAGCAGGCGCTGCAGCGGCACGGGCCCGACGCGCCTCGACAGGAGCGCGGTGGTCACGACCGGGGAACCCTAGCCACGGTTTCCAGAACGGGGCTGCGGGGCGGCGCGGGCGTCAGGAGTCCCGGGCGCGCCTCCGGCGAGCCGGCGCCGCACGCTCGCCGCACCGACGGCCGCGGGGAGCGCGAGCAGGGCCATCATCGGCACGTGCCAGCGGTCCAGCCCGAAGGACACGAGCGGGAGCACGAGAAGCGCCAGCACGGAGCAGACGACCATCAGGCGGCGGGGATCGCCGCGCACGAACCGCGGCAACCCGATCAGGGCTAAAGCGAGCACCACGTAGTACGAGACGTCGGCCACGGTGACGAGAGCGCTTCGAAGCCCCTTCGGGATGAAGCGATCGCTCCCGTAGGACTCGACCACGTCGACGGCGTCATGGTCCCCGTCCGCGAAGATGTAGCGCGCGCGCAGCCCGACCAGCTCGACCTCACGCCAGGGATGCGTGACGGCGTACTTCGCGGCTTCCCGGACGTTGGCGCGGAGCTCGCGCACCTCCTGACGGGGACGGGACCGCGACGGCGGCACCTCGCAGTTCGGGGTCAATTCGAACGAGCCTGAGGCGTGGGGGTTGTTGCCATAGCAGAGGTCGTCGCCGGCGTTGGCGGAGATCACGATCGGGTAGTGCATGACGGCCGCGTTCCGGATCGTCCAGGGCAGGATCACGACGAGCGCGGCGGCCAGGCCGATCCCTCCCTGGGCGAACGCGCGCCGCGCGCCGGCGCCGCCGATCCAGCTCGCCGCAACCAGCGCGACCACCAGCAGGCCGCCGACCGGTCGCGTCAGCGCGGCGAGTCCCACCAGCACGCCAAAGGCCACGAGCCGGCGGGGCGGCACCCGCCCGTCCTGCCACGGGTTCCAGAGCAGGACCGCCAGCGCACCGAGCACGAGCGCGATGAAGAGCGGCTCGGAGAGGATCGCGCCGCCGTGGAAAACGAGGTTCGGCAGGAACGCGACGATCGCGGCCGCGCCGAGCGCCGCGCCGTTCCCTATGAGCCGGCGCCCGAACGCGTACACCAATCCGACGCCGATCAGCTCGCAGAGGGTGTTGAACGCTGCCGCCGCGTGCGGCAGGTTCTCCGGCAGCGGCGTGTGGCGAACTATCCAGAACACCGCCGCGAGCGCGAACGGGAACCCCGGCGGGAAGTAGGCGCTCACGCCGAGGTTCACGTACCGATACCCGAGTCCGCGCTCGAGCTGGTCGCCCGCCGAGAGGTAGACCGTCGGGTCGTGCAGCGCCTGCGGCTGGCGGGTCGCGTAGGCGATCCAGGCGATCCGTGCGACGGCGCCGAGTACCAGGATCGTCACGAGGCCGAGCGTCCCGGCGCTCGGCTTGGTTAGCGCTCTCCACGCGGGGCGCCGACCGCGTCCCAAGGGGGCGGTCGCGTCGGGCATCGCTGCGATCGTATTGAGAGGCCGGGGCGCGAGCCGGAGCCGCGGCGACCAAGGCCCGGGGTTAGAGTGCGCCGCGTGAAGCCCCCGACGCGGATCGGGATCACTGGGGGCGCGGGCTTTATCGGGTCCCATCTGAGCGAACGGCTCGTGGCCGAGGGCCGCGAGGTGGTGGCGGTCGACGACCTCTCGCACGGGGACCTGGCGAACCTCGCGAGCTGCTTCGAGCACCCGGGCTTCCGGTTCGCCGAGATCGACTGCCGTGACCGGCGTGAGCTCGGCCGCCCCTTCGCCGGTTGCGAGGCGATCGTCCACCTGGCCGGCGAGAAGATCCCCCGTTACGGGGGCGCGGTGAAGACGCTGGAGGCGAACGCCGACGGCGCGCGGTCGGCGTACGAGGTCGCGCTGCGGCTCGGCGCGCGCGTGGTCCTCGGCTCGACATCGGACGTGTATGGAAACGCGCGGTCGCCGCTACACGAGGACGCGGAGCTCACGCTGGGTCCGCCGGTCGTGCGCCGGTGGGCATATGCGACCTCCAAGCTCTTCGCGGAGCACCTGGGGCTCGCACTCGCATCGGAGCGCGGGCTGCCGCTCGCGATCCTGCGGCTCTTCGGCGCGTACGGCCCGCGCAACCATCCAAGCTGGTGGGGCGGCCCCCAGGCGGCCTTCGCCGAGAACCTGCTGGATGGCCGGCCCATGGAGGTCCACGGCGATGGCCGGCAGGTGCGCAGCTTCACGTACGTCGACGACACGGTCGACGCCTTCGTGCGCGCGCTCGACGCGCCGCTGGCCGCGGGCGAGGTCATCAACGTCGGCTCCGCCGCGCCGGTAAGCGTCCTGGAGCTAGCCGCCCTCGTCCAGGAGGCGGCCGGGATCCCGGGGCCGCTGCGCGCCGTGCACGTGCCGTACGAGAGCTTCGGCGGCCGCTATCAGGACGTCCGGCGACGGATCCCCGACACGCGGAAGGCCGCGCAGCTTCTCGGGTTCGAGGCCCGGACCGGGCTCGACGACGGACTCGAGCGGACGCTCGCTTGGCACCGGGTCCGGCGCGCGACCCGTGCGGCGGCCGCGGCCGTCTCTTGATCCACTTCGTCATCCCGGCCCGAGACGAGGCCCCGAACGTCCCGCGGCTGATGGCCGACCTCGCTCCTCACGCGTGCCGGCTGGGCGGCCGGGTGATCGTCGTGGACGACGGCTCGACCGATGGCACGGCCGACGAGCTAGAGCGCCACCGAGGAGGCGTCGACCTCGTGATCCTGCGTCACCCGCGCAACCTCGGCGTCGGCGCCGCACTCGAGACCGGACTCCGCGCCGCCCTCGCCGCCGCGGCGGACGAGGACGCGATCGTGACCCTGGAGGCCGACGCGACGTCCGACCTCGAGGATCTGCCTTCGCTTCTGGCGCGGCTCGACGCCGGCTCCGACGTCGTGCTCGCCTCGCCTCACGCTCCGGGCGGCGCGATCACGGGGGCCGCCCGCTGGCGGCGCATTGCGTCGAAGCTCGTGTCGCGCAGCTTTCGGGCGGCCGGCGGTCCGCCGGACGTGCACACGCTCTCGTCGCTCTACCGCGCCTACCGGGCGGGCGCACTCCGGCGCCTCGGCGTGCGGCCGCGGCTCGTCCGGGAGCCGGGCTTCCCCGGGAGCGTTGCGCTCCTCCTCGATCTCCACGACGCCGGCTGCACGGTCTCCGAGATCCCGACGGTAAACCGGTGGGACCGCCGCGCGGGCGCCTCCAAGATGTCGCTGCGGGGAACGGTGCCCAGCTACGCCCGGCTTCTCGCTGCACGGGTCGCGCAGCGCCGGTGAGCGCCCGCGTAGGCGTCGTCGGCGGCGGCATCCTCGGCACGGTGCTCGCGCTCCGCCTCGCCCAGGCGGGCGCGGAGGTCACCGTGCTTGAGCGCGCGCCGTCGCCGGGCGGCCTCGCGGGCAGCATGGACTTCGGCGGTCACCGCATCGACCGCTTCTACCACGCGATCACGCCGGCCGACCGCCACCTGATCGGTCTGGCCGCGGAGCTCGGGCTGGCCGGCGAGCTGCGGTTCTCGACGGTCGGCGCCGGCTTCTTCGTAGACGGGAAGCTGCACCCCTTCGACGGGCCGCGCGACCTGCTCCGCTTCAGGCCGCTGAGCCCGCTCGGCCGTGCCCGGCTCGCGTGGTTCTTCGCCCTCTGCCAGCTCCGGCAGTCGTACGACGGCCTGGACGAGGTGCCACTCGAGTGGTGGCTGCGCCGCCACTGCGGCAGCGAGGTGACCGACCGCATCTGGCGGCCGCTGCTCGACTCGCGCTTCGACGGCCGCCACACCGAGCTGCCGGCGACGTACATGTGGGCGCGCACGCGGCGCATGTCAGGCGCGCGTCGAGGCGCCTCGCGCCGCGAGCAGCTCGGGCACCTCCGCGGCGGGCACGAGCGGCTGATCGCCGCGGCGGCGGAGCGAGCCGCCGAGCAGGGAGCGGACTTTCGGCTGGGCGCGGCCGTCGAGGAGCTAGCGATGAAGGACGGCCAAGTGGAGGGAGTGCGGGTCGGTGGCCAGACGGTGCCGTTCGATCTGACGATCGCGACCCTCCAGCCCCCGGCGCTGCGCTTCCTTCTCCCGGCCCGCCTCGAAGGCTTGCTGGGCGCATACCCGGATCGCCACCTCGGTCTCGTCTGCGCGGTGCTGAAGGTCCGCCGGTCGCTCGTCCCGTTCTACGTGGTGAACATCTGCGAGCCCACTCCGATCACAACCGTGGTCGAGACCTCGCACGTGGTGGGGACGGAGCACACCGCGGGCCTCCGGCTCGTATATCTGCCCCACTACTGCGCGCCCGATTCCCCCGAGCAGGACGAGGACGACGACTCGATCCTCACCCGCTTCGAGGGCATGCTGGCGCGGATCTCGCCGGCGTACCGCCCGGAGGACGTCGTCGACCGCACCGTCCAGCGCGCGCGGGTGGCCGAGCCGGTGCACGCGCTGGGCGCGCACCCGCGGGTCGCACCCGTGTGGCCCGGCGTGCCCGGGCTGGCGCTGGCGTCGGCATCCCAGGTCTATCCGCATCTCCTGAACGGAGACTCGGTGGTGCACTTCGCGGAGACGGTCGCCGCGCAGGCGATCAGCCGCCTCGGCCTAGGTGCAGTCCCGCCAGGTCGAACGTCGCCCGGCTGTTGAACGTGGCGATGAGCGACAGCCGTCCGCGCCCCTCGCGCGGGATCGTCGCCGTCACCGACGCACCGCTCGCGCCGAGCACCGGCGCCCCGGGCGTCGCGGCGACGAACCGCACGGTGATCGGCGTCCGGGCCGAACCCAGCGTCGCGAACGCCCGCCTGCCGCCGGCGACCAGCTCGAGGGCCACGCGCCGGCCGGCGACGACCTTCCCGGTGAGCCTCCAGCCTGCGGTGACGACGCCGAATCCCCCTCGCCCGGTAGGGATCGTCACCCGAAGGGCTCCGCCGGCGGGGCTGCGGGCGTGCTCTGCGCGCACCTCCGTGAACGGCGCCGGGGTGCGCACCAGGCGGAGCACGCTGCCCCGATGGCGGTGCTGGCACCAGAAACCTCCCCCGGTCCGGATCTGCCACCTTGCGCCGGCGACCTCGAACGGCCCGAAGCAGTCGCGGATCCAGGGTGCAGGGTCGGGGCCCGGCCGGCGGCGCAGGACCCCCGGCGAGGCGTAGGTGTACACACCCGCCGGCACGAAGCGCGCATTCTCGAGGTCCGCCGGCACGTGCGGCCACGGCTCGTACTTCGCGAGGATCACCTGGTTCAGCTTCCACAGGTAGCCGTCCTCCCAATGGCCCGCCCCTGCCAGCGCCTCGCGCTCGGGGCTGTCGTCCAGCAGGTAGGCGACGGCGAAGCGGCGGTCGAGCAGGGCGTCGACCAGGTAGCGGGGCTGGATGCCCGCCGCAAGCAGGCCCTCGAAGTTTTGATGGCTCGGGTACAGGCGCGGGGACCCGAGGTCCCCGAACACCGGGTGGAACACCGAGTGACGGCGGGCGTAGGCGCGCAGGCCCGCGTATCCGTCGAAGGCGACGATGCGGGCGGCCTTCGGCCGCACGAAAACGTGCTGGTGGGCGAGCCACCGCTGAGCCGGCCCGATCTCGCTGAGCGCGAAGAGGGCCGCTACCGGCGCGACCGCGAACACAGCCGTACCGCGGCGGCGCATGCACTCTCCGAACAGGAACGCGGCGAGCAACGCGAGGCTCCAGGCCACGCCGACGTAGTTGTTGGCGACCGCTCCCAGCGCGCGTCTGAAGTACGCCGACGGCAGCACGTCGAGCACCACGAAGATGGCCAGGACGAGCCCCACCTGCGCCCTCCAGCCCTCGGGCCACACACGCCCGCGGCCGAACGGCGCGCGGCGCTCTCGCAGGAGCAGGGCTCCGCCGAGCAGCAGCGCCAGGGCTAGCGCCGGCGCGACAACCTCGACCATCTCGTGCAGCGCGAAGCGCGTCCCGACGACGCGCGGGTGTCGGCCGGGCAGCTCGACGACGAAGCGCCCGGCCCACCCGCCCGTGCGGAGCTCCAGGAAGGCGAAGACGATCAGGTTCAGCGCCAGCAGCGCCGCCGCGAACACGACCGGTATCCGCAGCGAGCCGCCCCTGGCTCGGGTCGCCAGCACGAGGCAGGCCAGAGCGGCGATACAGGCCGCCGCGGCGGTCTGCTTCGTCCAGCAGGCCGCGCTCAGCAGGAGCACGCAGCCGGCGATGGCGCCGCGCGAGCCACGCGCCGCCGCCGGCACCAGCGCGAGCCCGCCGAGCGCCAGCGCCCATTCGAGCTCGTCGGGCCGCGGCGCGTAGAGGAAGTTGAACGGGACGCTCGCCACGAGCCACCAGGCGAGGCCCGCGAATCCCAGCGCGCCGGCAGCGGCCGCCAGCCGATCGGCGCGCGCCGGACCGGCTGGCCGGTAGGCCAGCGCGGCCGCCAGCCCCGCCAGGCTGAGGCCCGCCAGCACGACGATCAGCACCGGCCATCCGGTCCAGACGCGCAGGTGATCGAGCGCGGCGCTCAGCGCCGGCAGCACCGGCGGGTAGGCCTGCGCCGTGTAGCCGGCAGCCGGGTCCTGGTAGAGCGGACCTCCCAGGAAGAGCGACTGCGCGTCGATGCTTGTGCCGCTCACGTCCGCGAACGAGGGATGCCCGAGCGAGACGAGATCCGCCACGCTCCGGACGATCGCCACCAGAACGGGCGCACCGATCAGGAGCGGTGCCAGCGCGGCGACTCGCCGGATCGCCATCGCCGGCGCTACCGACCGAGGAGCGCCGCCGCCTGCTCGGCGACGGTGCCGAGCGCGAAACGACCCTCCACCCTCGCGAGCCACGCCGGCACCAGCTCGAGCTTGACGGTCGCCGGCGTCCGCATGCCCGGGAAGCGCCGCAACGCCGGCGCGTCGCCTGCGTCGATCAGGTCCGTGGGGTGGATAACGACAGCAGGGGCGATGCCGCTTCGCTCGCAGGCCCCTAGCGCGAGGTCCAGATAGCGGAAGCTGAGCCGGCGGGCCCGCTGCGCCAGAAGGATGAGGTGGCTCGCGTGCAGGGGAAGCCGCGTGTACGGCATGACCGTCAGCGGTATCTCGACCAGCTCATGGCCGTCGATCGTCACGCGCCGCGCCCGCGCCCCGCGGACCAACTCGGCAGCCGCGTCTCCCAGGTCGCGTAGGCGAAGCGGCGCGCCGCGATACCCCCGTGCGTACCAGGCCCGGGCGAGCAGCCCGGCGGGCGACGGGAACGCGGACGCGTCGTACCGGTATCCGAGCCGCACGAGCGTTGCGCGGAGCACCGGGGACGTCCCGTAGCCGGGGGAGCGAAAGCCGCGCGGCGCCGTGCCGGTGGCGTCCGCGATCGCGGCCGCGGCCCGCTCCAGGTCCTCCTCTATCGCCTGCGCTCGCCAGCGGTGTAAGCGGAGGTCGTGCGCGTCGGAGTGGCTGGCGATCTCGTGACCGCGCTCATGAAGCCCGCGCAAAAGCGCCGCGCCGCTCGGCCGGCGCGCGTCGGCCCCCACGGCGAAGCACGTCGCTCGCCGCCCGTCGAGCACCTCGTCCAGCCGCGGCCCCAGCACCTCGAGGTAGCTCGGCCGTGCACGCCAGCCGGGGTCGCCGAGCGTTCGGCGGTACGCCCACTCGTCGTCGAGGTCGATCGAGAGGCTCCCGAGCGGCGCGATCGCGCAACCTTACGTCAGATCTCGCGGCTCGGCCTCCCCAGGGCTCGGGCCGCGCCCGCAGGCTCAGGCGGCCTCGTCCGCGCGCTCGAGCTCGCGCAGCGTGCGGATTGCCTCCTTGCGCTGCTCGCGGGTGGTGCGGTCGAGGATCAGCACGCCGTCGAGGTGGTCGATCTCGTGCTGGATCACTCTGGCCTCGAGCCCCGATGCCTCGACCGTGCGGTCGTCCCCGTGCTCGTCGCGCGCCCGCACGCGCACGTGCACCGGGCGCTCCACGTCCACCTGGATCCCGGGGATCGAGAGGCAGCCCTCCTCGGTGGACTCCCCCTCCTCACCGGCCCACTCGACCTCGGGGTTGACGAGCACGATCACGGGCGCGTCCTGGCCCACGCGGTACACGAGCACGCGCTGGGAGACCCCGAGCTGCGGCGCCGCCAGGCCCACCCCGAAGGCGTCGCTCATGATCCCGGCCATCCGCGCGATCTGGCCGCGCAGGGTGTCGTCGTAGCGGTCCACCGGGGTCGCGCGGCTCTTGAGGATCGGATCGCCGTAGCGGCGGACGAAGGACATCGCAGCCACCCGCCGCGCCTCCACCTCGGGATCCAGCCGCGGCTGCTCGTCCGCCTCCGGATCGAGCGGCTCGCGCAGCTGCGGCTCCTGATCTTCGGTCTTCTCCCGCGGTTCCTCGCCCACGCGGCGAGTCTACTCAGGGTCGACGTCCACGGAGAAGCTTGCGCCGCGGAGCGTTGGGTCGCTTGCCGCCGCCTCCACAGCGCGGCGCACGGAGGCCACCGCCCGGGCGCGCGAGCCCTCTCCGGCGGGGACCTTCAGGAGCAGCTGAGAGCGCTCGCGGCCGGCCCTGCGGAAGAGCGGCGCCGGGCCAAGCACGGTGGCCGACCCCGGGTCGATCGACTCCCGGATCTGCGCCGCCGCCGCGGCCTCCGGACCCGGCTCGCGCGCCGAGCAGACGACGCGGATCAGGTGCGAGAACGGCGGGTAGCCGAGCGCCCGGCGGCGCTCGAGCTCACCCGCGATGAAGCCATCGGAGTCGTGCGCCGCGGCGTACCGCAGGGCGCGCACGTCCGGGTCGAGGCACTGGACGATCACCCGCCCGCCGCGCGGACCGCGCCCGCTGCGCCCTGCCAGCTGCGAGACGAGCGCGAACGTGCGCTCCTCGGCGCGGAAGTCGGGGAAGCGCAGGGTGGCGTCGGCGTCGAGGACCACCGCGAGGGTCACGTCCGGGAAGTCGTGCCCCTTGGCGACCATCTGGGTGCCCACCAGGACGCCCCCCGCCGCCGAGTCGAAGCGGCGCAGGAGCGCTGGGATCGCCCCGCGGTCCGAGGCCGAGTCGGCGTCGAGCCGGAAGACCGGCAGCGGCGCGAGCAAGCGCGTGAGCTCGTCCTCGAGACGCTCGGTGCCGGCGCCGTGGCGGGCAAGGGAAACCGAGCCGCAGTCGGGGCAGGCCGGCGGCACGACCTCGGAGTGGCCGCAGTGGTGGCACGCGATCCGGCCGCTCGCCCTGTGCAGCACCAGGGCGACGTCGCACTGGCGGCACTGCCACACGCGCCCGCACGACCGGCAGGAGAGGAAGTTCGACCAACCCCGCCGGTTGAGAAGGACGATCGCCTTCTCCCCCCTGTCCCCGACCGCCCCGAGCGCCTCGAGCGTCTGCGGATGCAGAACGCCGCTCGACTCGAGTGAGCTCACGAGCTCGACCGGCGGCAGCAGCCGCCGGTCGACGCGCTCGGGCAGCGCCAGCCGCTCCATGCGGACGACGCTCTCGGGTCGCGGCGTGGCGCT
>Ga0066678_10000793_pt1 | contig 11425 bp, 10 predicted proteins | sample GraSoiAngelo_127_FD_62300 | JGI IMG/M metagenome (GOLD analysis project Ga0066678, IMG submission 62300) | Grasslands soil microbial communities from the Angelo Coastal Reserve, California, USA - 14_0927_09_40cm | ecosystem: Environmental > Terrestrial > Soil > Grasslands | place: USA...
GAAGACATTTTCATGCCCAGCGTGGCGCCCAGCGGCGTCGGACGCAACGAGTACTACGACTCGGATGAGGACTATCTCTTCGCCGTGGCGGATGCGCTGGCGACCGAGTACCGCGCTATCGTCGATGGCGGGTTCGTCCTGCAGGTGGATGACCCGTGGCTCACCGAGCTCTTCAGTTACTCGGGGCTGCCGAAGGACGAGTGCCGCGAACGTGGCGAGCTGTATGTCGCGGCGGTCAACCGCGCCCTGGCGGGCATTCCGCCTGAGCGGGTGCGCTACCACACCTGCTACGGCATCAACGAGGGCCCGCGCGTGCATGATGCGCCGCTCTCTGACCTCGTCGACCTGGTGCTGAAGGTGAACGCGGGGGCGTATCTCTTCGAGGCGGCCAACGCCCGCCACGAGCACGAGTACCACGTCTGGCAACACGTCTCGTTGCCCGCGGAGAAGATCCTGATCCCAGGCGTGATTACCCACGGCTGCAACATCGTCGAGCATCCCGCGCTGATCGCGGAACGTCTGGTGCGCTTCGCGCATCTCGTCGGGCGCGAGAACGTGATCGCGGGCGCCGACTGCGGCTTTTCGTCTCAGGCGACGTACAACCCCGAGGTGCACCCCAGGATCATGTGGGCCAAGTTTGACGCCATGGTGGAAGGCGCCCGCCTGGCGAGCGAGGTGCTCTGGCGCTAGTCGAGCGCTTCGCGGGCGAAGAGGGCCAACGCGGCGTCGTCCTGGGGCGGGTGGTGGAGGCCGCCGCGCACGTCTCGAAAGTGGCGTTCGAGCGACGAGCCGCGATCCAACGACGATCCGCCGACGAGCCGCATGGCCTGTTCGGCGACGGCGATGGCGTTGTTGCTGGCGACCACCTTGGCCGCGGCGAGCGCCGCTTCGAGATCAGTGGAGGGCGCGGCGTCCCAGGCGCGCGCCGTACTGACCAGTAGCCCGCGAGCTTCGAACAGCAGCAGGTCCATTCGTCCGGCGCGGTCGCGGATATTCGGCAAGCTCGCGATGCTCTTGCCGCCCAGCGCGAGCGGCTTGCGCTCGTGCGCAAAGCGAATGGCGTCGTCGCGGGCAGCCTCGGCAACCCCCAGGTACACGGCGGCGACGCTGAGCGACCACGCCCGCTCGTGCGGCAGATTGCCGCTGGCGGGTGCCGGGCGCGGCACCTCGGCGTCGAGTTCGACCTCGACGTTGTCAAGTACCACGGTATGGCTGCACGTGGCGCGCATGCCGAGCGCGTCCCAGGCGGGCTCGATACGCACCCCCGGCGTCGACATCGGCACCAGAAAACTCCCCAGATACGGCGACTCCTCAGCCTCGCCATGAGCCGCGGCCGAAATCACGCCCCAACGAAGAACGGGTGCGCCGCTCGAGAAGGTCTTGCGTCCATTCAGGATCCAGCCGCGCCCACCCCGAATGGCCGTGGTGCGCGGCAGGCCACCGCGCGATGGACTGCCCATCTCAGGCTCGCTGGCCAGGCTGTTGATCAGCGCGCCTGGGCCCTCTCGCGCCGCGACGACTTCGTGCGCAACGCGTTCGAAGTGCGCGCTGGGCCAGATCGCGGCGTCGCGCACGCGGCCGAGGAGCGCCGTGTGCATGGCCACTACCAGCGCGAGAGAAGCGTCGCCCCTGGCCAATTCCAGATTGCCCAGAACCATCTCGGCCACCCTGGCACTCTGGCCACCCAGCGGCTCAGGTACCGCCAGGCCGAGATAGCCGCATCGGGCTACCTCAGACAGTCCCTCAACCGGAAACGTCGCGTCGCGATCATGTCGAGAGGCGTGCTCGGCGCCAACAGCCACCGCTGAGCGGGCGCGCTCGAAGATGCCGCGCTCGCGCTCCGTGTGCGGGGCGAAGGGGGCCGGGTATGACACCCGGCCCGCTTATGCCGTTTTCGACGAGGCGAGCTGCGCCCTGACCGCCTCGACCACTCGGGAATGATCCGGGAAGCCCCCCTCGCGATACATCGAGTGCACCAGCTGCCCGCCGACGGCCACGTCGAACGAGCCTTCGTACCACGGCACCAGCTCGATCGCCGACAGCTGGTGGGTAAAAGTCTTCATCAGCGTCTCGGTCAAGGCCAGCGTTTGCGGCTCGTAGCCGCACTCTGCGCAGTACGTGATGGTGACTTTGACGCCTTGACCTTCAGCCATGGCTCAGACCGGCTGCCTGGCGATGGCGCGCTCGACGAGCTCACGCAGCTCGCGTACGACTTCAGCGTTGGCGAAGGGTTTTGTCTCAGTGCGCATGGCGCCCGTCGCCTGCTGAATCTGTGTGCGGACCTCTTCGGGCAGCTCGGCGATCGGCTTGCTTGGATCGCCCCATTCGGGGTGCTGCTGGTATAGCGCCTGGCGTTTCTCCTCGCGCAACTTCGTCACCGAGTCGGGCCGCTCGATCCACACGCCGAGCTCCCTGAAGTTGCCATCGAGGAAGATCAACGTCGGGATCGACTTGAACTGACCACGGTTCAGGTGCTGATCCATGATGTGGGAGCCAGGCTCCTGGTCGCGAAGGTGAATCCGAACGTTCAGTTTTCCGTTCGAGGCCTGCGCCAGGCGGCCCAGAACGGGCAGATTGGCCACCACATCGCCGCACCAGTCCTCGGCCAGGGTCATCACGTTGATCGGCTGTGGCAGATCATGGAAGGCCTTGACGTCTGCGGGTTTGAGCTCCACATCCTTCTCGTTCTGTTCGAGCTGTTCGCGGTTGCGGCTCATCTGGGCTTTGTATGCGTCGTAGGTCATGCCCGATTCGAACTGTTCGCGAGTTACCGCCATCTGCTGTTCGCTCCAATCTCACTGTCCAACACTTAACTGATGTTAGTCATTCCTCAGGCCGGCGAGGGCTGAACCCGCCGCGCAAAGCCATACCGCGCATCGGGCGAGAAGCGTAGAACATTCGGCGTGGCTCGAGAGTTCGTGCCCGTACGCCACCCTCACCCCTGGATAAAGCCTCTCCCAGAGGTAGAGGGGGTCACGCCTCGCGTCGTCCTCATACCGGGCCTGAATGGCCACCCTGAGCTGTTGATGCGCTACGCGCCGCTGCTCTTTCCCAACTGGCATGTGCGCGCGTTTAACCACCACGTCGATCTCGCCGAAGGTGGCGTAGAGGGACTTGCCAGGCGCGCCCTCGGCGTTTTCGAGGACGAAGCCCAGGTCTTCGTGTGCGGCGAGTCGTTCGGTGGCACCGTGGCGCTCACCCTGGCCCACATGGCGCCCGAGCGCGTCAAAGGCCTGATCCTCTTCTCGGCCTTCGGCTGGCACCCGTCCCGCCTGGCCCGGCGTAGCGCGCGCGCCCTGGCCGTGTGGAGCTTTCTCGGCGCGACGGTCGGCAACAATGTCTATCGCGCCGGGCGCGTCGCCTCGCTGCCCACCCAACTTGGGCTGCGTTTCCCGCGCGCGTTGCTGCGCGACTACCTCTTTCGGCCACGCGCGCACGTCGTCGCCTATCGCACCAAAGCCGAGCTGTCGCTCAGGTTCGACGCCAGACCGTGGTTAGGCGACATTGATTGTCCCGCGTTCGTGCTCATCGGGACGTGGGATCCGGTGGTGCCCGCCTCGGCAGGGCGCGAGCTCGCCCAGCGCATGCGCAACGCGACCCTGCTCAGCCTGCGAGGCGGGCACCTGGTGCATCTCGTCAACGCCCGGCGCGTCGGCGCCTTGATCGACGCGTGGGCACGTGACCTGCACTCCAGCGGACCCAGGTGAGGCACCACTGGGAAGCCTGGCTCCTGCGCGCGATTACCTCGGCGGCCGTCGGCGCGCTATGGTTCTCAGGCAGGCCCGCGCCGGGCGTTCAGATCCCATAAGCCGGCCCGGCACAGTTCTTGAAGGGATCGCCGCCAGAGTGCGTGCGTTCGAGCCAGGGAGTTGTATGCCCATGAGAGCATCCGTTCTGTCGATCCTTGCGTGTGTTGCGCTCGTCGCGAGCGCGTGCGGGCCGTCGGGCCAGGCACCTGGCGGCGGCGCGGCGCCAGGCAACGTCACGGTGGCAACCCCGCCACCCGCTGCAGCCGCGACGCCCGCGGGCGCCGCCACCCCGGCCACCGGGGCAACCACGAAGCCGGCAGCGACCGCGGCGGCCAAACCGACCACACAGCCGGCGGCTCAGCCGAGCGGTCCGCAGGAGATCTCGGTCAATGCTCTCCAGGGCGAACCCGACAACCTGGATCCGAATCGCAGCAGCTTCTCCACTGAGGGCGCTGTCATTCGCCAGGTCTTCGAACCGCTGCTGACGTTCGACAAGGACCTCAAGCCGGTGCCGGCCGCCGCGAGCGGCTACGACGTCTCGCAGGACGGCAAGACCTACACCTTCCACCTCAAGCAGGGCGCGAAGTGGAGCGACGGCCAGCCGGTAACCGCCAAGGATTTCGTGTACTCGTACAAGCGGATCCTCGATCCCAACATCGCCGCCGAGTACGCGTCGTTCTTTGCCGATGCGGGCATCGTCGGCGCGGCCGATTACAACGGCGGCAAGGGTAGCGCCGATAACGTCGGGATCAAGGCCGTCGACGACAACACTCTGGAGATCCAGGTGGAGAGCCCGGTCGGGTATTTCCCCAACCTCGTGGCGTTGTGGGTCGTTCCGCCGCTGCGCGAGGACATCATCCAGAAGGCCGGCGATGCCTGGGCGCAGGATCCATCCACGTACATCGGCAACGGGCCGTTCAAAATGACCGAGTGGGTCCACCAGGACCACATCACGCTGGTGCCGAATCCGAACTACGGCGGCACCGCGCCGAAGCTCCAGAAGGTGACGTTCTTGATGGTCACCAACGGTGAGGCCGACTACGCGGCGTACCGCAACAACGAGCGCGATTGGACGCTCGTGCCCGACGCCGACGTGCAGGCGGTGCGCGGTGATTCGGAGCTGTCGAAGCAGAGTGTCGAATACACCGAGCTGACGACGTTCTGGCTGATCATGAACAACGCCAAGAAGCCGCTCGACAATCCGTCGGTGCGCAAGGCGCTGTCGAAAGCGATCGATCGCAGCGCGATGATCCGCGATGTGGGGGCCGGCGTCGGCAAGCCAGCAACCAGCATGATTCCGCCGGGCATGCCCGGCTACCAGGCGGACCTCGGCAAGGATATCGACTTCGACGCCAATGGGGCGAAGCAGCTCCTGTCGGACGCGGGCTTTTCAGACCCGAGCCAATTCCCGCAGATGCACTTCCGCTTCGCCACTACCAGCGCGAACCAGGCGCGCGCCGAGTTCATCCAGGCGCAGCTGAAGCAGAACCTGGGCATCAACATCGTGCTGGACTCGATGGAGTCCAAGGCCTACCAGGCGGCATTCAAGGACAAGGACTTCGACCTCGCCTTTGGCGGATGGGGGGCTGACTACCCCGATCCACAAGACTGGATGGCGAGCCTGTTCGGCTGCAAGGCCAGCAACAACAAGTTCAACTACTGCAATCAGCAGTTCGACCAGGCCTCCGCCAAGGGTGATACGGGTACCGACCTGAACCAACGCCTCCAGGCCTACGCCGAGGCTCAGAAGATCCTGGTCCAGGATCTGCCAGTGGCCCCCCTCTTCTACCGCGGCCGTATGGTGCTGGTGAAGCCATGGGTCCAGAACATGGTCATCACGCCAAAGGATGAGTACCCTGGGCTGTCCTTCCTGCCTGCGATCTCCGTAATGCAGCACTGACAGGGAGCGACCCCCTCTCCCTCTGGGAGAGGGCTGGGCCTGCCCCGTGGAGCGCAGCGGAGCGCGGGGTGAGGGTGCCTTACGGGCGCAGCGTTCGTGCTCGTACGCCACCCACACCCGGGCTTCGCCCAGCCTCTCCCAGAGGGAGAGGCAATAGCTAAATGACGCCGGCCGCCTCGAGTTCCGCCAGATCGGCGTCGCTGAGGCCGAGCAGGCCGCGGTAGATCTGCTGGTTGTGCTCGCCCAGCGACGGGCCGACGAACCGCACACGGCCCGGTGTCCGAGAAAAGCGCGGGATGACCGCGGGCATGGGCACCGGACCTACCACCGGGTCCTCGGGGGCGATGATGTCGCCGCGGGCCTGGTACTGCGGGTCGGCAAAGATGTCGGCGATGGAGTAGATCGGACTCACCGGTACGCCTGCCTCGTCCAGCACTCGTTGCGTCTCTTCAGCGGTATGCTCGGCGAACCAGCCAGAGACCAGCGCGTCGACTTCGTCAGCGTGAACCGTGCGCTGCGGGTTGCCGAGAAATCGCGGATCAGCCGCCCATTCCGGGTGCCCGATGGCCTCGGTCATGCGGTGCCAGATGCGGTCGGTCGAGACGCTGAGCACCATGAAGTGCCCGTCGGACGTCGGGTAGACGCCGATCGGTGATGATTGGCCGGTCCGATTGCCCATGCGCTCGCGGATGCGTCCATGCTTGCCATATGCGGGCACGACCGCTTCGAGCAGGCGGAACACGGACTCATACAGCGAGACGTCGATCCACTGACCGCCCGTGTGGTTACGCTCGCGTTCGAGGAGCGCGGTGGTGGCGCCGAGCGCCCCAAACAGCCCGGCCAGGTAGTCGGCCAGCGCGATCGGCACACTGACGGGCGGGCGGTCCGGGTAACCGGTGATGTACGTCAGCCCGCCGATCGCGGCTGCTGGCGTGCCGAAGCCCGCCTTATCGCGGTAGGGACCATCCTGGCCATAGCCAGAGACGCGCACCAGCACGATGTCCGGATTAGCGGCCTGGAGGACGTCGTAGCCAAGCTCCCACCGCTCGAGCGTGCCCGGTCGAAAGTTCTCCAATACCGCGTCGCTGCGCTTGACGAGCTCCAGCAACAGCTCGCGGCCGCGCGGCGCGTGCAGGTCCAGGGTGATGGAGCATTTGTTTCGGCCGAGGACAGACCAGTACAGCGAACGGTCCGCGAACATGGGCGCGACGTGGCGAAGCGCGTCGCCCTTGACCGGGATCTCGACTTTGATCACTTCCGCGCCGAAGTCGCCGAGCAATGCAGCGCCAAATGGCGCGGCGATCATGGTCGAAATGTCAAGGACGCGGAAACCTCGGAGCGCACCCTCACTCCGACCCTCTCCCAGAGGGAGAGGGAGACCTTCTTGGCTCGTCATCTGCGCGAGTTTCGATGCTACCCTCCAGCCCAGATGTGGCGGCTACGTCTCCTCTTGCCTGGTTTGCTGGTGGTGGTCGTGCTGGGCGCGGTGTTGACCAACGTGGTCATGGCTCGCGCCCGCGCGCGCGCTCAGTCCGACTGGTTCATCGGCAAGAACCTCACGCTCCAACCGGCGATCAAGGGACTGAAGGAGCCGACGTTCGTGACCAGTCCGCCCAACGACAGCAAGCGCCTGTTCGTGCTGGAGCGCGCCGGCCGCGTGCGCATCGCCGACGCCGACGGCCAACTCCGACCAGCGCCTTTCCTGGACGTAACCGAAGACACCTCGCTGAGCACCGAGGAGGGCTTGCTCGGGCTCGCGTTCGACCCATCTTTCACCCAGAACGGCTACGTGTACGTCGATTACACGGCCAAGGACGCCTCGGTGCGGGTGATCAGGTATACGGTGGCGGCTGACGATCCCGACCGCGCCGATCCAGCCAGTGCCGCGACCGTCATGTCGATCCCAAAAAGAAGCAAGTACCACAACGGCGGCACGCTCGCCTTCGGCGCCGATGGCTACCTGTACATTGCGCTCGGCGACGACGAGGCCTCAGAGGAAGCCCAGCTTCTGTCGTCGATCTACGGCAAGATCCTGCGCATCGACGTTGACTCGGCCCAGCCGTACTCGATTCCGCCGACGAACCCGTTCGTCGGCCAGGCGGGCGCGCGCGGCGAAATCTGGTCGTATGGCTTTCGCAACCCGTGGCGGCTCAGCTTCGACCGAGCGACCGGCGACCTGTGGATTGCCGACGTCGGTGACGCCAAGTGGGAAGAGGTCGACATGCAGCCGGCCAGCAGCCAGGGAGGCGAGAACTACGGCTGGCCGATGCTCGAAGGCACCGAGTGCGTGGACCCGTCGCACTGCCACGACCCTGGCCTGGTACCGCCGCTGGTGACCTACGGCCACGACATGAACTGCGCGGTGATCGGCGGCTACGTCTACCGCGGTTCGACCGTGCCCGCCTTCGTCGGCAGCTACCTGTTCGGCGACCTGTGCACTGGCGGCGTGTTCACCCTCGTCGGCGGATCCGACACCGGTTGGAAGCGCGTGGAGCTTGGGTTTCAGCCCATCAAGATCAGCTCGTTTGGTGAGGATGCGGCTGGCGACGTGTACGTCGTCGACATGCAAGACGGGGTGGTCTATCGCGTCGTGGACGGCTCGATCCCGAACGGCCGCTGAGACGTGGACGCGGCGTTTGGGCCGATCGAGCGCGCCATCGCCTGCGGTCCCGTTCCTGGCGCCGCGGCGGCGGTCGGCGACGGTCGCGACGAGCGCACGGCGTGCTTCGGTCGGACGGAGACCGACGGACCAGCCGTCACGCCCGAGACGTGGTACGACCTGGCGTCGCTGACCAAGGTGCTGTGCACCGTTCCACTGCTCCTCGAAGCCGTTTCGACCGGGCGCATCGATCCGCAGGCGCCGCTCCGCGACACGCTGCCCGAGATCGCCTGGCTGCAGGAGCGTCCCAACCTCGGCGATACGACTGTCCTGCAGCTGGCCACGCATACCAGCGGACTGGCGGCATGGAAGCCGCTCTATACGCTCGGACTGAACCGAGCCACACTCTTCGCGCAGCTGCTGCACACCAGGCCCGAGCGCCCGCCCGGAGCGATCGTCTACAGCGACCTCGGGTACATGCTGCTCGGCTACCTGCTCGAGCGGCTGTACGAGCAACCGTTAGATGCGTTGGCTCGCGGATTGCTTGCGCGCGTTGGACTCGACGAGGCGATCGCCTTCCAGCCACCCGCCGACGCGCCACTGGCGCCGACCGAGCGCTGCCCGTGGCGCTCGCGTGTGTTGCGGGGCGAGGTGCACGACGAAAACGCCGCGGCCTTTGGAGGTGTGGCTGGACATGCTGGCCTGTTCGGAACGCTGCGCGGCGTGTGTGGCTACGTTCGCGCCCTCCTCGAGTGCCGCCTGCAGCCGGCCGCCGTGCTGGCGTACGCGAGCCAGGAGCACGCCCGCGCCGAGCCGCCCGACCACGAGCGGCGCGGCTTCGGCTGGGTTCTGGCCCACCCGGGTTGGAGTGGAGGTGACCTGATGAGCCCGCGCAGCATCGGCCACACCGGCTTCACCGGAACCGGCGTGTGGATCGACCTCGAACGGGGGCGCTACACCGTGCTTCTCTCCAATAGCGTTCATCCGTCGCGCCATGTCGAATCGAACATCGTCCGATTGCGGCGCGCATTCAATAACGCTGCCCACGCCGCGTGATCGTCCGCCCTGCCCGTCCGGCGGACGCCGAGGCCATCGCGGGCATTTACAACCAGGGCATCGAGGAGCGCATCGCTACCTTCGAAACCGAGCCGCGGTCGACCGAGGACATGCAGGCCTACATCACCGAGCGCGAGGGCCGTTACCCGATCACTGTCGCGGAGCAGGATGGCGAGGTCGTGGCCTGGGCAGCGGCGAGTGCCTACCGACCGCGGGCCTGCTACGACAGAGTGTGCGAGTTCTCGGTGTATGCCGATCGCGCGGTGCGCGGCACGGGCGCCGCGCAGGCAGCCCTCCAAGGGCTGATCGACGCGTGCGAGGCGGCCGGCTTCTGGAAGCTGGTGTCGCGGATCTTTCCCGAGAATGTGCGCAGCCGGGGTCTCTGCCGCAAGGTCGGCTTCCGCGAAGTGGGCGTGTATTACCGCCACGGTAAGCTCGACGGACAGTGGCGCGACACGGTCATCGTCGAACGCCTGCTCGGCGACGCGGCAACGTGAGGATTGTGGGTGGCCAGAGCGTGGATTGGCACCTCAGGCTGGTCTTACAAGCACTGGGAGAACGGCAAGTTCTACCCGCCGAAGCTTGACGCCACCGAGCAGCTCGCCTACTACGCACAGCACTTCGAGACGGTCGAGATCAACTACTCGTACTACCAGCTGCCGCCACGGCAGACGTTCGAGTTGTGGCGGGAGAAGTCACCGGCCGGGTTCCGCTTCGCCGTCAAGGCCAGCCGCTACCTGACGCACATGAAGAAGCTCAATGCGCCGGCCGAGCCCCTCCAACGATTGCTCCACAACGCCAGCGGCCTCGGCGAGAAATTCGGGCCAGTGCTGTTCCAGTTCCCGCGGCGGTGGGCCGTCGATCTTGCCCGACTCGGCGAGTTCTTGAAAACGTTGAGCGCTCACCCGCCGCATCAGTATGCGTTCGAGTTTCGCCATCAGAGCTGGCTTGTGGCCGGGGTGTACGAGTGCCTGCGGGCAAGCAACGCGGCGCTTTGCCTGCCCATCGGCTGGGAAATCCCGCTCGACGTGCAGGTCACCGCTGACTGGACCTACGTACGTTTCCATGGTGGGTCGCGGAGCCACTTCTTCGAGGACGACGAGCTGGCGCCGTGGGCGAAACGCATTCGCGACTGGCGCGACCAGGGCATCGAAAGCTACAGCTACTTCAACAATGACACGCTGTGGCACGACCGCCCCGCGGCGATCGACAATGCCCGCCGGCTACGCGAGATGATCGGCAATTGAGCCGACCTGGTCGGGAGTCTCGCCTGTTACGAGTTGGCCGCGGCCGTCTGCCGATCTTGCCTACGCCCGCGTTGCCAAACAACCGCTCGCCCCGCTCGTTCGCGGCCGACTCTGCGAGTGCCAGGGGGCCAGTGTGCATCGCTCCGCCACCGGCGTAGCATGGACTATCGCTCATGCCGATTCCGCTTCTGCCGTTTGGCCGCACGGGCCATCCGAGCACGCGCGTCGTTTTCGGCGCCGCGGCGCTGAGCCGCGTGACGCAGGACGTCGCCGATCGCACGCTCGACGTGCTCCTCGAGCACAACATCAACCACATCGACGTCGCGGCCAGCTACGGTGACGCCGAGCTGCGCGTTGCTCCCTGGCTGAATCGCCATCCCGGGCGGTTCTTCCTGGCTACGAAGACGGGTAAACGCCGTGCGGACGAGGCTCGCGAAGAACTGCACCGCTCGCTCGACCGGCTGGGGGTGGATCACGTCGATCTGTGGCAGCTGCACAATCTGTCCGACCCGATCGAGTGGGACAACGCGCTCAGTCCGGGTGGCGCGATCGACGCGGCCAGGGAAGCGCGCGAGCAAGGCCTGGTGCGCGCGATCGGCGTGACCGGTCACGGCGCCCAGATTGCCGCCACCCATCGACGCAGTCTGCAACGGTTTGACTTCGACTCCGTGTTGCTGCCCTACAACTTCACCACACTGCAGTCGGCCTACTACCGCGACAATTTCTACGCCTTGAAGGCCACCTGCGAGGAGCGAAACGCGGCTGTCCAGACCATCAAGTCGCTGGCCTATCGGCCGTGGATGGGCCGCGAGCGGACCGCCACGACGTGGTATCAGCCGCTGTCGGAGCAGGGCGACATCGACGTCGCGCTGCA
>Ga0066678_10000798_pt1 | contig 11400 bp, 9 predicted proteins | sample GraSoiAngelo_127_FD_62300 | JGI IMG/M metagenome (GOLD analysis project Ga0066678, IMG submission 62300) | Grasslands soil microbial communities from the Angelo Coastal Reserve, California, USA - 14_0927_09_40cm | ecosystem: Environmental > Terrestrial > Soil > Grasslands | place: USA...
GCACCAGCCGTTGCAGTGGAACATGGGCAGGGTCCACAGGTACTTGGTCTCGAAGTTCATGCCCGTCTCGACGACCTCGCCCATGGCGTTGAACCAGGTGCCGCGGTGCGAGTACATCACCCCCTTGGGCCGCCCCGTCGTGCCCGAGGTGTAGTTGATGGCGATGAGCTCTTCCTCGTCCTCCAGCACGGGCTCGACGGGACCGGGAGCGCCGGCGGCGAGGAAATCCTCGTAGGGATCGCCGGGCGCCCCCGTGTCGTCCACGCGCACGACCCTGACACCCGTGAGGTCCAGCGGCTTGATCACGTGCTCGAACTCGGCGTCCACGAAGAGCGTCTTCGACCCTGAGTGCTTGAGGATGTAGCCGATCTCGTCGGAGGAGAGCCGGATGTTGATGGCGACGAGCACCCCGCCCGCGAGCGGGATACCGTAGTGCGCCTCGAGCATCGCGGGAATATTCGGGCAGATGAACGCGACACGGTCGTGCTTCTGGAGCCCGGCCTTGCGCAGCGCCGAGGCGAGCCGGTTGACGCGCTCCTCGAATTGCCGATACGTGTACTGGCGCTTGCCGTGGACGACGGCCGGCTTGCCCGGAAAGACATAGGCGCTGCGCTGGAGAAAGCTCACGGGGCTGAGCTCGGTCCGGTACACCTTGTGGTGCTTCATCGCGAAACCTCCGGGTGGATTCAGGCTCGGACGCGGCCGTTCCGGCCGGGCCCGCTCTAGCCTAGTCGAAAGGCCGCCATTGTCAATCCGCCGGCCTCGGGGAGCCCAGGGTTGCGCGGGGCACCGGCGTGGGGCAAGATTGGCAGGCCTCGTCGTTCCAAAGGGAGAATCAACCGATGCGGGTGGGCATGGCCGCCGTCTTCCAGAATCCGGGCAAGGCGCGCCGGGATTTCGACGTCTACCAGGACGAGCTCCGTCTCGCCGATCTCGCGGAGCCGCTCGGCTTCGATTCCATCTGGAGCGTCGAGCACCACTTCACCGACTACACCATGTGCCCCGACGTGCTGCAGTTCCTCACCTACATGGCGGGGCGGACGCAGCGCGTGGCGCTTGGCTCCATGGTCGTGGTGCTGCCCTGGCACGACCCCATGCGCGTGGCGGAGCAGATCTCCATGCTCGACAACATCTCGGGCGGCCGGATGATCCTCGGGCTCGGCCGCGGGGCGGGCAAGGTCGAGTTCGAGGGCTTCCGTGTGCCCATGGACGAGAGCCGCGAGCGCTTCGTGGAATCGGCGCGGATGATCCTGGAGGGGCTCGAGACCGGCTACTGCGAGCTCGCCGGCCGCTTCGTCTCCCAGCCGCGGGCGGCCATCCGTCCCGCGCCCTTCAAGAGCTTCCGGGGCCGCACGTATGCCGCCGCCGTGTCGCCGGAGTCCGTGCGCATCATGGCCGAGCTCGGCGTGGGCATTCTCATCATCCCGCAGAAACCGTGGCCAGAAGTCGCGAAAGAGCTGAAGGAGTACCACGAGCAGTACCGACAGCTCAACGGCGCCGAGCCGCCCCCGCCCGTCTCCGCGGGCTGGACCTTTTGCGATCCGGATCCGGATCGCGCGCGCGAAGAGGCCCGGCGGTGGATCGGTGGCTACTTCCGCACCGTCCTCGACCACTACCAGTTCGGCGGCGACCACATGGCCAAGACCAAGGGCTACGAGTACTACGCGAAGATGACCGACAAGATCCACACGTACGGAGACGAGAAGGTCATCGACTTCTTCACGGACCTGCAGGTCTGGGGCACCCCCGAGCAATGCTACGAGCGGATCATGGACATCCGCCGCCGCGTGGGCAATGACCACTTCGTCGGGGTCTTCTCCTACGGCGGCATGCCACCCGCCGAGGCCACGCGCAGCATGCGCCTGTTCGCCAAGGAAGTCATGCCCGCCCTCCAGGCGCTCGATCCGGAGCCGAGCGCCGTCGCCCCGGCGCTCTCACGCCCGTGATCTTCTCGAGGACGCGCCGCTGACCACGCCGCTGTCGGTCTATCTCCCGTTCAACCGCGAGGTGCTAGGCCAGGCCTTCGAGCCCGCCAAGAGCGGCGGCGGCACTCCGGAGCCCAAGGGCTACTGGCTGCTCGTCCAGGACCAGGATCTCCTCGTGGTTCCCGACGGCGGCGCCTTCCGCCTGCCCGAGGGTGCGCTCCCCGTCGGCCTCGAGTCCACGGTGACAGATCCGCTCTGGCTCGGCACGCTCCATGGCACGCCCTGCTTCACGGCCGCTGTGCCCAAGAGCGTCACTCCGCCGGAGGGGCTCGCCCGCGAGAGCCTCGTCCCCATGCGCGGCACGAAGCTGCCCGACGACCTGCTGTCGCTCGGAGGCATGGCCATGCAGGCGCTCTGGTGGCAATCCACGAGCGGCTTCTGCCCGCGCTGCGGCGAGGCGACCACGCGCATCGAGGGGGAATGGGGCAAGCGCTGCCCGCGCTGCCGCTACGAGCACTACCCTCACCTCCATCCCGCCGTCATCATTCTTGTCCGCGACGGCGATCGCGTCCTCCTCGCGCGCAAGGCGGAGTGGGCGCCGGGGCGCTACGCCCTCGTGGCGGGCTTCGTCGACAACGGCGAGTCGCTGGAGGGCGCGGTGGCCCGCGAGGTCAAGGAAGAGGTCGGCGTCGACGTGAAGGACATCCGCTACGTGGGCAGCCAGAACTGGCCGTTTCCGAGCCAGATCATGCTGGGCTTCGTGGCCAGCTATGCCGGCGGCGAGGTGCGCGTGGACCGCGCGGAGCTCGAGGACGCCCGCTGGTTCCCCTGCGATCAGCTCCCCAATCGTCCCTCGCGCCACAGCATCGCCGGCTTCATCCTGAGCAACTACGCCAAGCCGTCATAGCCTCCATCGCCGTGAGCCCACCCCCACAGAGGAGAACCCCGTGACCATCCAGCGCCTTCAGCCGGGCAAGCGCCTGAGCGCCGCCGTCGTGCATGGCGACACCGTCTACCTGGCAGGCCAGATCGCCGGCGATCCCTCCGCCGACGTCAAGGGCCAGACCCAGCAAATCTTGAAGAAGATCGACGATCTCCTCGCCGCCGCGGGCACGAGCAAGTCCAAGCTCCTCTCCGCCACCATCTGGCTCGCCGACATGCGCTACTTCGAGGACATGAACTCCGTGTGGGACGCCTGGATGGATCCCGCGAATCCGCCCGCGCGCGCCACCGTGGAGGCGCGTCTGGCCGCACCCAAGTACTTCGTCGAGATCGCGGGCGTGGCCGCGAAGTAGGCGACGGCCGCTCGCGCGGGCCGACCGCGCGAGCGGCGAATCGATCGGCGCCACCAAGGGGAATTTTTCCCTCGGAACAGTCCAGTTTTTGGGCGCCGCCTCCGTTGTGTTTTGTCGATGTTTTCGCGCGCCCGCCTTCCCGGATGGAGGGGCTCTTCCAATCTCGGGGCGACAGGGCGTAGCTCGCGGCCATCCTGCGCACCTTCTGCACTGTCAGCCTCATGACAGCGCAGCCTTTTCAGCAAGTCACTCCGCGCGTCGCGATCGCATCGCGCTTGGCACCCCGGTTGCTCTTTCTTCGCTGGTTCGATCTGAGTCAGCTGGTCGACACGGCTACGAATGCGGGCGTCACTGCCCGATAACCGGATAGGAGGAGGAAGCCATGAGTGTGCGGAATGCGATCAGAGTGTTGACGTTCCTGGGACTTGTCGGCGGTGTACCTGGATATGCCCTGGCCCAAGAGCAGCCGGGCATCGGCGTCGTGAGCACGCTCATCGGTGAGGCGACGGTGGCGCGGGGCACCACCACCCAGCCCCTTGCCCTCAAGACGCGCGACGACGTGTTCATGCAGGACCGGATCAGCACCAAGGAGCGCTCCCTCGTGCACGTCCTCATGGGGGGCAAGGCCCTGCTCACCGTGCGGGAGCTCTCGGTGCTGACCATTACCGAAGAGGGTGGACGCGCCACGGTCGACCTCCAGTCCGGCAAGGTCGGGCTGGCCGTCGTGCGGCAGCGGATGAAGCCGGGCGAGATCATCGAGATCCGCACGCCGCACGCGGTGGCGGCGGTCCGGGGCACCGTCCTCGTGGTCGAGATCGTTCCGGGCGCCGAGAATCAGGCGAGCGCGGCGTCTACCGATGTCCACCTGCTCCATGGCAAGCTCGATGTTTCTCTCGCGAGCAATCCGACGGCGCCTCCCATCCAGCTCGAGAGCCTGCAGAGCGTGACCGCGTCGAACCTCGCGCTCGGCAGGGTCCGTCCCCTGACCCTGGAGTCGGTGGCCGCCGTTACCGCGAACTTGAAGATGAACCGGCCGTCAAGGCCCGGCCCTTCCGAGAAGCTCGTGACCGCGATCGGCGAGACGCAGCGCACTCTCGCCGTGGCCACGGCCTCCGCCCTTGTGCAGGGTGGGCTCCGCAAGGCGCGGTTCGCCGGATTCGCCGCGCACCTCGGGACAGCAAAGCAAGGAAAGGTCACCGACGCGGCGCCGGACCGCGACCCTATCGGGCTCGTCTCCGACGTGAGTGATGGTCGAGCCACCCCCGTCAGCCTTGGCGGAGCGGCAGCCACCCCCGTGAGCCTCGGCGGAAGCACAGGCGCAGCCGTCAGCCTCGGCGCGGGCGCTGCCGTGAGCCTCGGCGGAGGCACAGGTGGACTCGTCGGCGTGACGCCTGGCGGCGGAGGCTCCGCCATCCCTCTCCAGGCGCCGACAGGCGGATCGGGAATTGGTCTCGCGCCCGTTCTGCCCAGGCTCCCGCTCCAGAAGCTGCTCCCATAGGGCCCGGCGCGCGTAGATAGGCCGGCTCCCGGCCACACCATGCTCCAAGTAGAGGATGACTGTGTCATCGCTCGAGATACGACGTTGATGTCCCGTCCCGTGGTCTGGTATGTGCCAGGCACCGAGGCTGCCTCGCGGCTCCAGGAGCTCCCGGATGACCTTGAGCGCTGTCCTGTCTCCGAGCTGACGCTGCCCACCGGGCCCCCCCTGCCTGGGGTCCTGCTCGTCGATCTGCCCGGGGATGAAGCGAGCGCTCGGGCGCTGGCCGTGGCCCAGCGTGACGGATTGCCCGTGGTGGCGCTGGTGGATGACGGTGGGGCGGACGCCATCTGCGATCAGCCGTGCTACGCCTATCTGAATCCTTCGGTGCCCGGGGTCACGCTGGCCACCGTGCTTCGCCAGGCGTGCGTGCACGCCCATGTGATGCTGGACGCCCTCGAGATGAGGATGCAGCTCGAGGAGCTCAACGCCATCGGTATCGGTCTCTCCGCCGAGCGGGATCTCGACGCGCTCCTCGAGCTGATCCTGACCAAGGGCCGCGAGATCACGCGGAGCGACGCGGGGTCGCTCTACGTGGTGGAGACGACGCCGGAAGGCGAGCGGTGCCTGCGCTTCAAGCTGGCCCAGAATGACAGCGTGCACGTGGAGTTCAAGGAGTCGACGCTGCCCATCAGCGCGGACAGCGTGGCAGGCTACGTGGCCCTGGCGGGCGAGATCCTGATGATCGACGATGTCTATGCCCTGCCCGCGGACTCTCCCTTCCGCTTCAACACCGGGTTCGACGAGAAGGTCGGTTACCGGACGACCTCGATGCTCGTGGTCCCCATGAAGACGCCGGGGGGCGAGACCATCGGCGTGCTCCAGCTCATCAACTGCAAGCGCATTCCAACGCAGGCTGAGGTCTTGCCCTTTCCCGAGCGTTATCGAAACCTGGCCGCGTCCCTCGCCTCCCAGGCGGGAGTGGCCATCCAGAACGCGCGGCTGTTCCAGGAGCTTGGGGCCGCGCTGCAGGAGGTCGAGGCCTCCCAGAAGCAGCTCGTGCAGGCCGAGCGTCTGAGTGCGCTCGGCGAGATGGCGGCAGGGGTCGCGCATGACTTCAACAACCTGCTGGCCGTGGTGGTCGGGCGGGCCGAGATCCTGATCGCCAAGGGACAGGACCCGAGCGTCGCCCGGGACATCGAGATCATCCGGACGGCGGCCTGGGACGGCGCCAACACCGTTCGCCGGATCCAGGAGTTCACGCGGACCCGCCGGGTGCGTACAGCCAGCCAGGTGGAGATTCCCGCCCTCCTGCGAGACGTCGTCGAGCTCACGAAGGGGCGATGGAAGGACGAAGCACAGAGCCGCGGCATCTCCTACGACGTGGTCGTGGAAGGCGGCACTGACTCCCCGGTGGCCGGCATCTCGGCGGAGCTCCGCGAGGTGTTCATGAACCTGCTCATCAACGGACTCGACGCCATGCCGGGGGGAGGCCAGTTCGTCTTCCGGATCTCCGACGATGCGAACACCGTGATCGTAGCCGCGGAAGACACGGGCTCCGGCATGTCCGAGGAAACCCGACGGCGCGTGCTCGAGCCCTTCTTCACCACCAAGGGCGCGCGCGGAACCGGGCTCGGCCTGGCCGTTTCCTGGGGCATCGTCAAGCGCCACGGCGGAACGATCGAGATCGAGAGCACGGTGGGTATGGGCAGCATCTTCACGATTCGTCTGCCCATCAGCTCGGGCGACTCGGCGCCAGACGTCACCGAGACGACCGTCCGCCAGGTCCGCAGCGGGCGCATCCTCGTTATCGACGACGAGCCGGAGGTCCGATGCGTGCTCCGGGACATGCTCACGCCATGTGGGCACACCGTCATCGAGGCGGACAGCGGGGAAACCGGCCTGGCCTTGCTGGAGCGGGAGGCGGTGGACGTCATCCTCACGGACATCTCCATGCCGGGCATGTCCGGCTGGGACGTCGCGGCCGCCTGTCAGCGGCAGTTTCCTCAGACCCCGCTCGGGTTCGTCACCGGCTGGGGCGACCGGCTGGACGAGCAGGAGACAACGCGTGCCGGCGTGCGCTTCATCGTATCCAAGCCCTTCGCTCCCGCCGACGTGCAAGGCCACGTCGCCGAAGCCCTCGCGTCCACCGGCTAAGCCGGGCGGGGGCTGGGAGAGGCCGAGCGGCGGGGGGAGGGGGCGGGGGCATCCCCGTGGACCCGTATCTTCTGCGCCTTGCCGAAGCGCCAAACCAGAGTCTCGTGGCCCGTCAAGAGTGCTCAAGCGGGCCGCGAGTCAGCGTGGTCCACGGGGGATGCCCCCGCCCCCTCCCCCACTTTGCCGGCACACACACTCAATCGATCTTGGACTCGTCACGGTACATGACTTTGTGGCGCTGGGTCTTCACCCACTCGTCGATCTGCGCGTCAGTCATGAAGTTCGCGGGATCGAAGCGGTCCCAGCTCATGATCTGGTCGAGCTGTTTCTTCCACCGCTTGTAGGAGGGCTTCAACGGCGGCCCGAAGCACATCACGTCGATGATGGCCAGCTCCTCCGGCACGCCCAGGAGCGGCTTGATCTTCTTCTGGATGTCCTCCTGCCCGATCGCCGTGATCCACCAGACGGCATAGCCCAGGGCCGCCGCCGCGAGGTGCGCGGACATCGTCGACGCCGCCACCGACTGCAGCAGGATCCGCTCGGCGTTCTGCCTGTAGAGCCGATCGAGATCCGAGCCGTCGTTGAGGACGGGAAACGCTCGGATGAACCGAAAGTCCGCGGCGATCACGATGAGCCCGGGGGCCGTCTTCACGCCGTGGTAGTTCGGGGTGGGAAAGCCCATGTGCAGCCGAGCCCGGTGCTGCTGCTCGTCCACGAAGCACTGGCCGATCGTCTGCTTGACGCCGGGATCCGTCACCACGATGTAGTGCCACGGCTGCGCGTTCGCCCCGGAGGGGGCATGCCGCGCCGCCTCCAGGATGAGCTCGAAGTGCGCGCGGGGCACCTCGTACGCCGCGAACGCGCGGTTGGTCATGCGATTCCGCGCGATCTCCAGGAAGGCTTCGTAGCGGGCGACGTTGTTGAAGGGCTCGCTCTCGGCGGCGCGCGGGGTCATGCCCGTCTCGGCCCGCGCCCGCTCAGGCGCGAACGAACTTCAAGGCGACGCCGTTCATGCAGTAGCGAAGGCCCGTGGGCCTGGGACCATCGTCGAAGACGTGGCCGAGATGCCCTCCGCACCGGCGGCAATGCACTTCCGTGCGGACCATGAAGAGCTTGCGGTCGGTCGAGGTCCGGACCGCGCCCTCGATGGGGTCCCAGAAGCTGGGCCAGCCCGTGCCGCTGTCGAACTTCGTGTCCGAGGCGAAAAGTGGCAGGTCACAGCCCGCGCAGAGATAGGAGCCGCTCCCGTACTCCTTGTCGAGCGGGCTCGACCACGCATGCTCCGTCCCGTGCTTGCGCAGCACCCGGAACTGCTCGGGCGTCAGGAGGCGCCGCCACTCCGGCTCCGGCTTGCTGATCTCGAATGTCTCCGTCGTCGCCATGAAAGCCTCCGCTCATTTCCAGATAGGTGCGCGTCGTCCCTGGATCATCGCACGGAGGGTGTCGTCGGCGTCGATGACGGGGCGCTCCGAGCTCATGCCACCACCGCGGGATCGACGCGCAGCACCGCGTACCCTCCCACGGCACCCGCGCCGAAGCCGGGGGCGAAGACCCGCAGGGGGCGATCGATCACGCCCTCACGGACCGCGTCGTGCAGCGCGATGGGAATGCTGGCCGACGAGGTGTTGCCGACGCGCTCGATGTTGAAGTACAGGCGCTCGGCGGCCACTCCGGCTTCCTTCGCGATATTCACCACCATGGTCTTGTTGGCCTGGTGGGGAACGATCAGGTCGATCGCGTCGAGAAGCGACGCGCCGGCCGCGCCGTCGGGATGCGGAAGGGCGCGGAGCTCGTCCAGCATCTGGCCCAGGTAGCGCTTGACGAGGGCCCGCACCTCGGGCCCGTACACGGTGATGTTGTTGTCGAAGTCCGGGTTGGGCCAGATGATCGAGTCCACTTCCGACATCGGGCCGCTCGCGTACGTCTGCAGCATCTCGACGTCGGGGGCCGCTCCCGCCGGCGCGGGCCCGACCACCATGGCGGCGGCGCCGTCGCCGAAGATCATCCGGGAGGTGCGCACGGTTCCGATCTTGTCGGAGAACTTCTCCCCGCACACGACGAGGACGGGCCGCTCCACTTCCTGCAGGAGCCGCACGGCCTCGCTGAGCCCGTAGGGCAGCCCGGCGCACGCGGCCACGATGTCGCACGAGGCGTGGGTCTGGAACATGCCGAGCTGGCCGGACAGCCAGGTCGCCAGGGACGGCATCATCTTGACGCTCGTGCACGAGCAGAAGAGGACGGCGCCGATCTCCTCGGCCCGTCGCCCCGACTTCTCCAGGGCCCGCTGGGCCGCCAGGAGGGCCATCTGGTCCAGGTCGAGCTCGGTGTAGAGCCGCTGCTCGATCCCGGTCTTGTGGCGGATCTCCTCCACGGTCATGGGCGACCAGCAATAGGCGGCGTTGCGGACGAGGTCGTCGTTCGTGCAGGGGCGCTCGCCCTTGTACACGGCCACGGCCTCGATGCGAGGCATGACCGTGAAGCGCGCGCGGACATCCACCGGGGCATAGGGGCGCAGGGGCCGGCAGGAGGGGGCGGGCGCGCTCCGGCGCGGGCGCACGCGCTGGACGCCCTTGACGCGGCGGATGAAGTGCATGACATCGTCGTTGCGCGGGTGAAACACCACGACGAAATCGTCGTCGTGGAGCTGGCCTACTTCGGTGAGCCGCGTCTTGGCGCGATCCCATCGATACTGGTTGTGGAGGACCATGGCCTGCCGCATGAGCGCCTCCAGCTCCGGCACGGCATGGGCGAACTCGATGATGTCGTCGTGGCCGTATCCCGGATAGTCCGGATTGTGGGCGAGCAGGTGGTAGGTCAGGCTCTTGGGACGGGCGAGGAGCTCGCCCACCGTGGGCTTGATCGCGGGCAGCTCGGCTCCCGCACCCTTCTTGTGGCGGAAGAGATCGAGGAGGACCCGGCAGATCTTGTCCTCCGTCCCCTCGTCCCAGGTGGCGGGCAGGGCACGATAGGCACTCTCGATGGCCGTGGTCGTTTCGGTGCCGTCCCGGACCGCGAACACGGGCAGGAAGAGATCGTCGCGGTGGCGGGCGACGTCCCGCCAGCGCGTCGGGCGCTTCTCGTACATGGTCATGGCGTAGCGGTTGACCCAGAAGAGGTGCAGGGCGAGGTCACGGAGGAGATCGAAGCGACCCTTGTAGCCGCGCGACTCCACGCGGGCGAGAATGTCGATCTCCGTGGGCGCCTTCTCCTCGAAGTCACGCTTGATGACGGCGGCGAACTGATCGAGCGTCTGGAAGGTGGAGAAATCCAGCTCCGGGAAGAAGTTGAAGGGGAAGACGATGCGGCCGTAGCGGTTGATCACGAATGGCTTCATGACGCTCCTTCACCGAGCCGCGGCGGAATACCCAGCGGCTACGGCGCAAATCGTGCCAGATAGGTGGCCAAGGGTCAAACTGGTCCGCGCCAAATCTTGGGCTCCGGCCGGTCGACGGGCTATCCTTTCCGCAAAGGAGCCACCCGTGACATACGCCTACCCCGTGCTCATCGCGATCCTCGTTCTCGTCGGCTTCCCCGCCCACCCCGCCGAATCCGATGCCGTCCCCAAGGCGCAGGTCTCGGCCAAGGCATGGCTGGCCCTGACGGACAGCGGGAAGTACGCGGAAAGCTGGAATGGCGCCTCGACACTCTTCAAGACGGCGATCACGAAGGCGGACTGGGAGAAGGCAATTCGCGTCACGCGCGCCCCGCTGGGCGCCTTGAAGTCACGCACCCTCAAGTCCGCCACCTTCGCCCGTACCCTGCCCGGCGCGCCCGACGGGGAATACGTCGTCATCCAGTACGAGACGGCCTTCGAGAACAAGGCCGCCGCCGTCGAGACCATCACGCCCATGCTCGACAAAGACGGCTCGTGGAGGATCTCGGGCTACTACATCAAGTAGCGGAGTCGAGACTCAGCCGGAGCCGCTCGAGCATCCCGTCGATCTCGTCGCGTGACACGGTCAGCGACGGCATGAAGCGCAGCGTGTCGGGGCGCGGAGCATTGATGAGCAGCCCGCGATCGAGGGCGGCTCGCGCGACCTTCGTGGCGTCGCGCCCTTGCAGCTGGAGGGCCACGAGGAGCCCGCGGCCCCGGACCTCGCCATGGCCGAGCTCTGCTGCGAGCGCGCCCAGCCGCTCGGCGAGATAGCGGCCGCTCGTGGCGACCGAATCCAGGAAGCCCGGGGCCCGCACGGCCGTCACGACGGCGCACCCGACCGCGGCCATGAGCGCGTTGCCGTTGAAGGTGCCGCCCTGATCGCCATACTCGAAGACGCTGGCGCCCGCGGACGCGACCAGCGCGGCGATGGGGGTGCCACCCCCGAGGCCCTTGCCCAGGGTCACGATGTCCGGCTCGATGCCGGCGTGCTCGTATCCGTACATGCGCCCTGTCCGCCCGATCCCCGTCTGGATCTCGTCGAGGATCAAGAGGATGCCCAGGTCTCTCGTCAGCTTCCGCAGATCACGCAGCCAGTCGTCGGCGGCCACGAAGACTCCGGCTTCGCCCTGGATGGGCTCCAGCATGACGGCCACGGTCTCGGGCGTGACG
>Ga0066678_10000801_pt1 | contig 11384 bp, 10 predicted proteins | sample GraSoiAngelo_127_FD_62300 | JGI IMG/M metagenome (GOLD analysis project Ga0066678, IMG submission 62300) | Grasslands soil microbial communities from the Angelo Coastal Reserve, California, USA - 14_0927_09_40cm | ecosystem: Environmental > Terrestrial > Soil > Grasslands | place: USA...
CCGGACGTCGGCGTTCTCGTAGCAGACGCCCGTCCGGAGGTTGAAAGTCTGCTTGTAGATGGGCGACGCCACCTTCGGTTCACCGCCCCGGTCGCCGATGATCCCCCGCGACATCACGTTGGCCCGGCTGAACGGGTCGTGGTTCGACAGGGCGTGCAGCGTGCCGTCGGACAGCCGGAACACGGCCACCTGCCGGCCGTCGACCAGGGCGCAGACGCCGGTGTCGGGATAGATCGAGTCGTAGGGGCAGACCTCCACCCAATCGGTCAACTGGAGCCGTCCTTGTCGGGTCGCTTCGTGATCGTGACCGGCACACCGGTCGGAGTGGCGAAGGGCCGTTCCTCGGGACGGGCCGGGCGCTTCTGGCCCCGCTCCACGACGTAGAGCTGGTTCTCGTCGAAGACCCCGGCGGCGTTGACGAAGGTCTGGAAACGGGCCACCTTGGCCGGGTCCTCGATCGTCTCCTTCCACTCGCAGCGGTACGAGTCGACCTGGCGCTGCATCTCGGCCTCGAGCTCGTCGCAGATCCCGAGGGCGTCGTCGATGATCACCGACTTCAGGTAGTCGATGCCGCCTTCGAGCTTGTTGAACCAGGGCGCGGTGCGCTCCAGGCGGTCGGCGGTGCGGGTGTAGAACATGAGGAACCGGTCGAGGTACTTGATGACGTGGGTGGAGTCGACGTTCTCGGCCAGGAGCACGGCGTGCTGAGGCCGCATCCCGCCGTTGCCGCAGACGTAGACGTTCCAGCCGGTCTCGGTGGCGATGACGCCGAAGTCCTTCCCTTGGGCCTCGGCGCACTCCCGGGCGCAGCCCGACACGGCCGACTTGAGCTTGTGGGGAGCCCGGAAGCCCCGGTAGCGCAGCTCGATCTCGATGGCCAGCGACACCGAGTCGAGCTGGCCGAAGCGGCACCAGGTGCTGCCCACGCACGACTTCACCGTTCGCAGGGCTTTCCCGTAGGCGTGGCCCGACTCGAAACCGGCGTCGACGAGCCGGCGCCAGATGTGGGGCAGCTGGTCGAGCCGGGCGCCGAACAGGTCGATGCGCTGGGCGCCGGTGATCTTGGAGTAGAGGTTGAACTCCCGGGCCACCTCGCCGAGGGCGATGAGCTTCTCCGGGGTGATCTCGCCCCCCGGCACCCGGGGCACGATCGAGTAGCTCCCGTCCTTCTGCATGTTGGCCAGGAAGCGGTCGTTGGTGTCCTGCAGACCGGCGTGGGCGGGGTCGAGGACGTACTCGTTCCACAGCGACGCCAGCATCGACCCCACCGCCGGCCGGCAGATCTCGCAGCCGCGACCCTTGCCCCAGCCCGAGATCAGCTCCTCGAACGTGCGGACCTGTCGGACCCGCACGATGTCGAAGAGCTGCTGGCGGGTGAAGGGGAAGTGCTCGCAGAGGCTGCGGTCGACGGTGACGCCGGCCTTCTCCAGCTCGTGGTGAAGGATCGCCTGGCACAGCGGGACGCAGCTGCCGCAACCGGTTCCGGCCTTGGTGGCCGACTTCACCTGGCCGACGGTGGTGAGCCCGCCCTCGGCGATGGCGGCGCAGATCGTGCCCTTGGAGACGTTGTTGCAGTTGCAGACCGTCGAGTCGGCGCCGATGGCGGCCACGCCGAGGAGCGGCTTCCCGGCGCCCTTGCGGTCGGGGAGGATGAGGTCGCTCGGGTGCAGCGGCAGGTCGGTGTTCGACGCCATCCACTGGTGGAGGGTGCCGTAGTCGGTGGCGTCGCCGACGAGGATCCCGCCGAGGAGCTTGTCCTTGTCGGGGGCCACGACGATCTTCTTGTAGACGCCGGCGATCGGGTCGTCGAACATCAGCTCGTGGCAGCCCGGCGTGGTGCCGTGGGCGTCGCCGAAGCTGGCCACGTCGACGCCGAGGAGCTTCAGCTTGGTCGACATGTCGGCGCCGTCGAAGGTGGCGCCGCCGCCGACGAGGCGGTCGGCCACCACCCGGGCCTGGGCGTAGCCGGGGCTGACGAGGCCGTAGATGCGGCCACCGACGGAGGCGCACTCGCCGATGGCGTAGATGTCGGGATCGGAGGTGACGCACCGCTCGTCGGTGAGGACGCCGCCGCGCTCGCCGAGCTCGAGGTCGGCGGCCCGGGCCAGCTCGTCCCGGGGCCGGATCCCGGCCGAGTACACGACCATGTCGGTGGCCAGCGTTGCGCCGTCGGCGAAGGTGAGTCGCTCGACCCGGGCCCCGCCGCCCGGGGTCCGGGGTGTCCTCGAAGGCGCGGAGCGGACGACGGCGGTGGTCGACTTCGACGTGTGCACGGCGATGTCCATCGCCTCGATGGTGCGCCGCAGCGTCTCGCCGCCGCCGTCGTCGACCTGGAGGGCCATGAGCCGGGGGGCGAACTCGACGATGTGGGTCTGCAGCCCGAGCCCGAGCAGCGCCCCGGCCGCCTCGAGGCCGAGGAGGCCGCCGCCGATGACGACGCCGGTCCCGCAGTCGGCGGCGTAGGCCTGGATGGCGTCGAGGTCCTCGATCGTGCGGTAGACGAAGCAGCCCGGGCCGTCTTCGCCGTTGACGGCGCCGCCCTCGATCGGCGGGACGAACGGGTAGGAGCCGGTGGCCAGGACCAGCCTGTCGTAGGCGACGGTGCGGCCCGAGGCGGCGGTGACCTTCCTGGCCTGGCGGTCGATGGCGGTCACCGGGTCGCCGGGAACGAACTCGATGGCAGGGTGGTCCAGCACGTCGGGATCGGCCAGGCAGAGGTCCTCGGCCGTCCGCCCGGCGAAGTACGTCGACAGGCTCACACGGTCGTAGGCGGCCCGCGGCTCTTCCCCGAAGGCAACGACCCGCCACGTGTCGGTCGCGCCGTTCTCCACCAGGCATTCGAGCAGCTTGTAGCCGACCATGCCCTGCCCGACGACGACGAGAGTCTTCTGCGCGCTCATGATGGCGCGACCGTAAGCGCAGGCGATTTCTCTGAAGTTCCTCGTGTGTGTCCGGTGTGTGAACAGGACTTCACGGCCCCCTCTCCCGCCCGCCGGTCAGTGAGGAGTTGTTCACAGAGCCGCAACGGAGCTCCAGGCGGTAGCCCCGTTTGGGGACGGTGGCCAGGTGGACCTCGATCGGCACCAACCGGGCCCGCAGGCGGGAGGCCAGCACCTCCAGCCTCCGGCGGGCGGCTGGCGCCGTGGCGCCGCCCTCGCCCCACACCTCCCGCAGCAGCACGCTGGTCGGGCACGTCATGCCCGGGCGGCGGGCCAGCGAGGCCAGCAGGGCGAACTGCAGGTCGCTCAGCTCCACCGCCCCGCCGGGCCCGGTCACCAACCGGGTGCGGGGGTCGAGCACCAGCGGTTCGAGCCGCCCGAAGGAGCGGAACCCGATCGGCGCCGACGCCAGGGCGTTGGCCAGGGCGGGGATCCGGGGTTGGAGAGGGCAGACGCTGACGCCGATGCGCCGCTCCTCCAGCGCCTCGGCCGTCGCCGGGCCGATGGCGGCCACGAGCACCCGTCCGGTGCCGGCCCCCGACAGCGCGTCGCCCATCGCCGCCTCCCGGCCCAAGGCGGCGGCCACCGCGAACAGCCCGTCCACCGCCGGTGGGCTGGTGAAGACGAGGGCGTCGACCTCGCCGGCGCACAACGCCCGGACCAGCTCTCCGGCCGGGAGGCGCCGGCCCGGTGCCGTTCCCGTGGCCGCCGGTACGCCCCACCGGTACGGCGCAACGGTGTGGACGACCAGATCGGCGGCCCGGAGCTCGGCCACCACCTCGGGCGAGGCGTCGCCGTCGGCCACGACCACCACAGGGTCGCCGGGCTCGGCCAGGCCGGCCACGAGACCGACGAGATCCGCGCCCCGTTCGGTCGGCGAGGTCAGCACGGCCACCACCCCGTGACGACGGCAGGCGGCCACCGCCTTGGCGCCCCGGGCGGCGACCTTGGCCCGGGCCAGCAGGCCGAGGACGTCGGCCCGGGCGGCACCGGCGCCGTCCACCCAGCGGTCGAGACCCTCGGCCGTCGCGACCACCACCCAGACGGGATCGACGGCCAGCGCCAGCGCCGTCTGCCGCTCGACCACGGCCGCCGGCTCCGGCACGGCCTCCACCGTCGGCGCCCACAGCACCCGGGCGCCGAGCCGGGTGAGCGCCTCGACCAGCTCCGGCCCCCGCCGCCCCGCCGTCACCCCCACCCGCAGGCCCGCCAGCGGCGGGCCCGGAGCTCCGCCCGGGAGCACCGGTCTCGGCCCGGGGGCGGGGCCGCTCACGTCAGACCCTCACGCTCACCACGCCGTCCTCCACCCTGACGTCGTAGGTGGGGACGGGATCGTCGGTCGGGCCCTCGAGCGGCTCACCGGTCCGCAGGTCGAAGACGGCGCCGTGCAACGGGCACTCGATGGCGAACTCCTCGACGACGGCGCCTTCGCCCAGCGAGGCGTTGGAGTGGGGGCAGCGGTCGGCCACGGCGCAGACCCGCCCGCCGGTGTGGACGAGGGCGATCCGGCAGCCGTTGACCTCGACCGTCCGGGCCGACTCCGGCGCCAGGTCGGCCAGCGCCGCCACCGCCACAGGGGCGGCGGCGGAGGCGGCCGGGCCGGCCGGTGCCGCGGCCGTCCCCGCCGTCGCCGACCCGGCCTGGGCCCCGGCGGCCGGTGCCGAGGCGGCCACGCGGTAGCGCCCCTGGTCGAGGAACCAGCCGTAGCCGTCCTCGGTGAGCGGCACGAGCGCGGCGGCCGTGTCCTCCGGTTCCGGGCCCGCCGCCCACCGCTCGTCCATGAGGGCGCCGATGTGGGCGCCGAAGGCGTCGCGGCCGATGCGGTTCACGGTCCGGCCGAGCGTCTCGCCGTGCTGGCGCAGGGCTTCCCACGTCCCGACGATGGCGTCGACGGCGGCCGGGACGTCCTCCTCGGCCACCCGCCCCACCACGTCGGCGAAGCAGCCGGCTCCCAGGTCGGCGCCGAGGAAGACCTGGTAGCCGTGGCGGACCTTGCCGCCCAGCTTGACCTTGGCGCCGGACAGGCCGATGTCGCCGATCTGGTGCTGGGCGCAGGAATTGGGGCAGCCCGAGACGTGGACCCGCAGCGCCGAGTTGCGGCCCAGCGAGGCGCTCTCCAGCAGCGAGGCGCCGGCGTCGGGGGCGGTGGTCACCCCGAGGGCGCACACCGCCGATCCGGTGCAGGCCCGGATCTGGGCCCGGTGGGCCTCGCCGAGCAGGAACAGGCCCCGCTCCATGAGCCGTTCCCGGATCTCGACGACGCCGTCCACATCGACGTTGCGGAGCACGACGTTCTGGTCCCGGCTCAGGTTGAGGGCGCCGTCGGAGAACCGGTCGGCGAGGTCGGAGAGCAGCTCGAAGTCGGAGGTGCGCAGGTCGCCGAGCGGCGCCTCCACCGTGACGAGCGCCCGGCCTGGCTCCCGTTGCGGCCGCACGCCGATCGACCAGCCGCCGGGCGGGACGACCGAGAGGATCTCCCTCCAGCCGCCCTCGGTCATCACCTCCGTGTCCGGCGGGCGGGGGGCGTCGGGGCCCTGGCGCTTCCTGGCCTGCTCGAAGGCGGCCTCCCAGGCGGCCCGGAAGGCCTCCTCGCCCATCCGCTCGACGGCGACCTTGAGGCGGCCCTTGGCCGGGTGCTCGAAGTCGCCCTCGGCGATGAAGACATCGAAGATCGCCTCGGCGGCGGGCAGCACGTCGGCGGCGGGGATGAAGTCCGACAGCAGCACGGCCAGGAACGGCGCCTTCCCGAGGCTGCCCCCGCCCCACAGCTCGAAGCCGGGCTCGCCGTCGCGCACCACCGACACGAAGCCGCCGTCATTGACCCGGGCGTCGTCGCGGCAGCGGGCCGAACCGCCGAAGGCCAGGTTGATGCGGCTCGGCATCTGCAGGTTGAGCTCGGCCGCCCGGGCCACGATGGCGTCGGATACGACCTTGGCGTGGGGGAAGCAGTCGAACGGTTCGTCGAGGCTGAGGCCGGCGTCCTCCGAGACCATGACGTTGCGCATGGTGTGCCCGCAGGCGCTGCGGGTCGTGAGGCCGAGCCGGCCGATCCGCTCCAGGAGCTCGGGCACCTCCTTGTCGAGGACCCAGTGGATCTCGACGTTCTGGCGGGTCGTGCAGTGGAGCCAGTCCTTCTCCGAGTACCGCCGGCAGAGCCGGGCCAGACCCCGGGCCTGTTCGGTGAGCAGGGCACCGCCGGGGACCCGCACCCGGATCATGAACATGTGGTCCTGCTCCTGGGCGCACACCCCCCACGGTTTGAGGGCGTAGCGGTCCTCCGGGGTCAGCCAGCCGTCGCCCTCGGCGGCGAGGCGGGCGAAGTCGACCGGGAGCCCCCTTCGCTTGACGCCGGGAATATCCGGGGCGGCCATGACCCGACGCTAGGAACCACCTTTGAACGGAACGATCGCGTGAGGTTTCCGATCGTCGAACTCCCCCTCACTGGGGTCTTTCCTGCGAAAGGACTTGTTCACACGGCGGCAACGGAGGCAAAACGGCGCTTTCACGGCCTCGCCGTACGGTCGGACCATGCCCTTCCGCTATCCCGTCGCCCTGGAGCTCTCCGGCCGGCGGTGCGTGGTGACGGGCGGCGGCGCCGAAGCCGAGCGCAAGGCCCGGGCCCTGCTCGAGGCGGAGGCCGACGTCGTCGTCATCGCCCCGTCGGTGACGGACGGGCTCCGCGACCTGGTACGCCGGGGCGAGCTCACCCACGTCCCCCGGCGCTACGAGCGGGGCGATCTGACCGGCGCCTTCCTGGTGATCGCCGCCGACGCCGACCGGGCCGCCCGGGCCGAGGTCTTCGCCGAGGCCGAGGCGGAACGGGTGCTGTGCAACGCCGTCGACGACGTCGAGCACTGCCACTTCGCCGTGCCCTCCATCGTGCGGCGGGGGGAGCTGCTCGTCGCCATCTCCACCGGGGGGCAGGCGCCGGCGCTGGCCAAGCGGCTCCGGCGCCGCCTCACCGCCGAGCTCGGCTGGGAATGGGAGGCGCTGATCGACGTGCTCGGCGAGGTGCGGGCCGAGATGCTGCCGGCCAGGACGGTCGACCTCGCCACCTGGGCGGCCCGTTGGCGGGCCCTCCTCGAGCGGGAGGAGGAGCTCCTCGACCTGCTGGCCGAGGGCTGCATCGACGAGGTGCGGGCCCTCGTCTACAACGCCTTGAAGCCCGCCACGACCTCGGCCCACTTCTCGGGGTCCGTGCGGTAGGGGGCGTAGAACGAGATCCGGTCGACGAGGTCCCCGTAGCGGGCCATGACGAGGCCGGGGAGCTCGCCGGCCGAGCCCCGCACGGCGAAGGCGTCGAGGATGTCGTCGGTGATGACCTTCCCCATCTCCTTCCAGGCGCCCTGCTTGGACAGCCGGTTCAGCTCGTCCTGCACCTCGCCCCAGCCGTGGGTCTCGAGGACGCCCCGGTAGGCCGGGGTGGAGCCGTAGAAGGCGATCTGCTCCCGGACGGCGGCGTCGGCCTGCTGCCATTCCTCGTCGGTCTCGCCGGTGACCATGAACGTCGGGAACGACAGCTCGATGTCGGACCGGGAGCGGCCGCTCTTGGCCAGGCCCCGTTCGAGCGCCGGGATCGTCGTCTCCCGGAGGTACTTCTCGGTGGTGAAGCCGTGGACGAACATCCCGTCGCACACCTCGCCGGCCACCTCGGTCATCTTCTCCCCCACCGCCGCCAGGAAGACCCGGGGCGTGCCGAAACCGGTCGGGCCGGGGTTGAAGAACGGCGTCATCAGCGTGTGGCGGTAGAACTCGCCCTCGAACTGGAGCGGCTCGCCTTCCTCCCAGGTCCGCCAGATGGCCCGGGTGGCCAGGATCACCTCCCGCATGCGGGCCGCCGGCTGGGAGAACTGGGCGCTGAAGCGCTTCTCGATGTGGGCCTTGATCTGGGAGCCGAGGCCGAGGATGAAGCGGCCCTGGGAGAACCGCTGGAGGTCGTGGCCGATGTGGGCCAGGTGCGTCGGCGAGCGGGGGAAGGCCACCGCGATGGCGGTGGCGAGATCGATCCGCTCGGTGTGCTCGGCCGCCAGGAGGAGCGGGAAGAAGGGGTCGTGCTGGGTTTCCGCCGTGTAGAGCCCGTCGTAGCCGAGGGTCTCGATGGCGCGGGCGCGGGGCCCGATCGTCTCGAGGTTGGCCGCCATCACCGCCGCGTCGATCTTCATGGCAGCATCTTCCTCGAAGGTCCCTGTCACTGTCACATCCCCTTGGTACCCTCCGGACGAGATGAGCCTGCCGCTGCCGACCACGCTGTCGCCGAGCAAGATCTCGGCCTTCAAGCACTGCCCGCTGCAGTTCCGGTTCTCGGTGATCGACCGGCTGCCGGAGCCGCCGTCGCCGGCGGCGAGCAAGGGCACGCTCGTCCACCGGGCGCTGGAGCTGCTGATGCTGCGGCCCCCGGCCGAGCGCACGCAGGCGGCGGCGCTGGCCGGGTTGGAGCAGGCCCAGGCCGAGCTGGCCGACCATCCGGAGTTCGCCGGGCTCGAGCTCGACGCCGAGGCGCTCGACGCCTTCCACGCCGACGCCCGGGCCCTCCTGCTGCGCTACTTCGAGGTCGAAGACCCGGCCGCCGTCCGGCCGATCGGCCTCGAGCTGCGCCTCAGCGTGGCGCTGGGGTCGCTCACGCTCCGGGGTGTCATCGACCGGCTCGAGCTCGACGCCGACGGCGAGCTGGTCGTGACCGACTACAAGACGGGGGCGGTCCCGAGCGAGCGGGCCGAGCAGGACCGGCTCGGCGGCGTCCACTTCTACTCGCTGCTGTGCGACCGGCTCCTCGGCCGCCGGCCGGTGCGGGTGCAGCTCATGTACCTGTCCCAGCCGGAGTTGCTCTCGATCGCGCCCAGCGAGCAGTCGGTGACGGGGATGGAGCGGCGGGCGCTGGCCCTGTGGGCCGCCGTTGAGCGGGCCTGCGCCCGCGACGACTTCCGGCCCAACCGGGGTCGGCTGTGCGACTGGTGCAACTTCCAGGCCTACTGCCCGGCCTGGGGCGGCGATCCCGAGCAGGCGGTCGCCCTGCGGCCCGAGCCGGTCCTGCTCTCCGTCTGAGGCGGCCGGTGGCCTTCCGGAGGCTGCGGGCCCACCCCGTGGCGGCCCGGACGCGGGCCCTCGACCGGGCGGTCGACGCGGCGGTGTCCCGGGCCCGGAACCCGGTCCTCGACGCCGTCTTCTATCCCCTGTCGAGCGCCGCCGACCACAGCCTCCTGTGGCTGGCCGTCGTCGGGGTGCGGGAGGTCCTGGGCAAGGCCCGGCCGGGGACGGCCGTCCGCCTGGCGGCCGTCCTCGGGGTCGAGTCGGCCGTCACCAACCTGGTGTTGAAGACCGTCGTCGGGCGGATCCGGCCGGCCCTCGACCCGGCCCTCAGCGGGGCGCTGCCGTGGGGGCTGCGCCGGCCGGTGACGAGCGCCTTCCCGTCGGGCCACGCCAGCGCCGGATTCACCACCGCCATGTTCCTCTCCCGGGCCGACCCGGGCCCGCCGTGGTACCTGATCGCCGGCCTGGTGGGCTTCAGCCGGGTCTACGTGCGCTTCCACCACGCCTCCGACGTGATCGCCGGCGCCGCCTTGGGGCTGGCCTTCGGCTCCGTCGCCCGCCGCTTCGCCCCGCCCGCCCCGCCGCCCCCGGCCGGCCCGCCGGTTACCCCCGGGAATGCGGGGTAGACCGGGAGGGGTTGTCCCCTGTAGTTGTGACCGCCGTCTGTGTCGGGAGGCTCCGTGGCTCGTCAGTTCGCCGTCACCTGGGATTACCGCTGCCCCTTCGCCCGCAACGCCCACGAGGCCCTGGTCAAGGGGCTCCGGGAGGGCCGCGACTGGGACGTGCGGTTCTGGCCGTTCTCGCTCGACCAGGTCCACGTCGAGGAGGGTGAGACGCCGGTGTGGGAGCGGGAGCTCGACGAGAAGGGCACGGGAGGCGTCCGGGCGCTGCTGTGGGGTGTCGCCGTGCGCGACGCCTTCCCCGAGAAGTTCCTCGACTTCCACGTCGCCGCCTTCGCCGCCCGCCACGACGAGGGGAAGAAGATCGCCGAGGAGCCCGTCCTCCGGGCGGTGGCCGAGAGCGTGGGGCTCGCGGCCTCTGCCGTGGCCGAGGAGGTCGCCTCCGGCCGGCCCCTCAAGGCGCTCATGGCCGAGCACACCGAGGCCGTCGACCGCTGGGCCGTCTTCGGCGTGCCGACGATCATCGAGGGCGACGAGGCCGTGTTCGTCCGCATCATGGAGCGGGGCAACGTCGACGACCTCGCCCAGGCGCTCGACCTCGTCGGCAGCACCCGGCTCAACGAGTTCAAGCGGACGAAGATCCCCCGCTGATCGGGCGGCCTCAGCCCTCGACCGCGTCGGTCCACTCGTCGAAGCCCGGGTCCAACCACCCTTCGTGGTTGCACTCGCTCCCTTCGTCGACGAGGTAGACGTGGAGGGTGGGGGCTTCGTCGGCCAACTCCACCAGCTCGGGCGCCCGAGGGTGGGGTGGCGCGGCGTCGAGCAGGTCGACGAGGGCCACCGCGGCCAGGATCCGGCTGCGGCACCCCGGGCAGGCCGAGACGGTCACCGCATCGAGGTCACCGACCAGAGCCAGGAACGACGACGCCTCGTCGTCGTCGAGGTTGACCTCCGAGAGCTCCCCGTCGAGAAAGGTCAACCCGCCGCCGTGATGCGGGTCCTCCTGGAGTGCCACGGCCGTACCGTAGTGCGGGACTGCCAGGATGGGGACCTGAACGTAAGGGGGGTGACTTGGCCGTCATCGACGTGGCGGGGTACGTGGCCGACCTGAAGGACCACGCCGTGGGCCACGGGTTCCACATCCACGACGAACGCCATTTCCTCGAGACCTACTCACTGCGTCAGAACTGGGAGGTCGACCTCCACCCCGAGGAGGGCTGCGGCGGGCCGGTCGACCTCCACCTGGCCCTCGACATCGACCCCCGCACCCTGCTCTCCTTCGAAGACGCCGTGAACAGCCTCGACGAGGACGAGCCGGCGCCCGAGGGCTACGAGTTCCCCCTCACCTTCACCTGGGTGCTGCCCCCGCTCAGCAACGGGCCCGACCTGCTCGTGCTGGCCACCGAGCTGGCCGGGGTCGGCGGCCGGGAGCTGCCCCTCGAGGTGTCGGCCATCGACTCGTTCCCGTCGGCCACCGACGCCCCCCAGCGGAGCCTCACGGTGGTGGCCCGCCAGGAGGTTTCGTTGGCGCAGATCCTCGAGGGCGAGGAGACGCTCTGCGACGCCTTCGAACGGTGCCTGGCCGTCAGCCGCTACCTCCTCAGTGCGGCCGAGAGCTGGCTGTAACCCCCGGTCAGGCACCCCATTAGGCTGCGCCTCCATGCGGGCCCTCGTCATCCAAGAAGGCGGCCGCCTCGTGATCGAGGACCGACCCATCCCCGAACCGGCCGCCGACCAGGTCCTGGTCCGGGTCGCCGGCGCCGGTATCAACCGGGCCGACCTGCTCCAGCGGGCCGGC
>Ga0066678_10000822_pt1 | contig 11266 bp, 14 predicted proteins | sample GraSoiAngelo_127_FD_62300 | JGI IMG/M metagenome (GOLD analysis project Ga0066678, IMG submission 62300) | Grasslands soil microbial communities from the Angelo Coastal Reserve, California, USA - 14_0927_09_40cm | ecosystem: Environmental > Terrestrial > Soil > Grasslands | place: USA...
CAGCGCCACCCGGGCTTCAAGCAGAACGTCGTCGCCGAAGGCCGGATCCACCGCTTCGTGAACGTCTACCTTAACGACGAAGACGTCCGCTTCCTCCAGCAGCTGGACACGCCGATTCGAGAAGGGGACGTGGTATCGGTATTGCCCGCCTTAGCTGGCGGCTAGCGCGCAGTGCGGGATCGACCCGAGTCGACGTCTGATCCGTACGGACATAGCTTTAGCTCTGTCCGCGGACCCCTTGAGGGCGAACTCCGACCCGCTTCGTCCAATAACCGTCCGCTCCTCCCGAGGGGGCTGACGATGCCTCGCCGTTCCTCACCCCGCCTGCAGTCGTTCGACTACACCGGCCCATATGTCTACTCCATCACGATAAATACCAATGCGGGTCGTTCCTATGTCAAGGACGACCGCTTCGTTCGTTTCTGCGTCAATGTCTTGGAGAACGAAGCCGCGGCTCGCGCCGTCGAGATCGTCGCCTACTGCTTCATGCCCAACCACGTACACCTCCTTGTCGCTGGACTAGATGAGATATCTCACCTCAAGCCGTTTATGCAGCAGTTCAAGCAGATCACGGGCTTTGCCTTCAAGCAGGATCATGGTGCGTCGCTTTGGCACCGGAGCTACCACGACCGAGTCCTGCGACGAGAAGAGAGCATCGGGTCGGTCGCGGCCTACATTTGGGCGAATCCTGTGCGGGCGGGCCTCGTCGCACGTCCTGAAGACTACCTCTATTCCGGGCCACCCGGGCGTCTACTAGGCGGAGCGGGGCGTCAGCGGCCAGATGCGGAGGTGGGCGGACAGAGCTTAAGCTCTGTCCGTACGGATCCGGCTACTCCGTCGACACAGGGCTGACGCAAATGCCCTTTGCCTCCATCCTCGACGCGGTCGGCAACACGCCGCTTGTTCGCCTCGCTCGCTTCTCGCCGAAGTCCGGTGTAGAGATATACGCCAAGCTCGAGGGCCAGAACCCCACCGGCAGCGTGAAGGACCGCATCGCGCTGTATATGATCGGGGCGGCCGAGGAGAGCGGCGACCTATCGTCGGACAAGACCATCCTCGAGCCGACGAGCGGCAACACTGGGATTAGCCTCGCGATGGTGGCCCGCGCCAAGGGATATCGCCTGCTCTGTGTCCTCCCCGACATCGTGACGCCGGAGCGCGAGCAACTTCTGCGCGCGTTCGGTGCAGAGGTTATCTACGCGTCGGGAGCCCAAAGCACCAACGACGCGATCTTCAAAGCACAGCAGATGGCCGGGGCCGAGCCTGACAAGTACTTCATGCCCTACCAGTACGGCAACGAGAACAACCCTCGGGCTCATTACGAGACGACCGGCCCGGAGATCCTGCGTGACCTGCCGCAGGTTGACGTCTTCGTGGCGGGGCTGGGCACCGGCGGCACGCTGACCGGAGTCGGGCGCTATCTGAAGGAGCAGAGCCCCGAGACGAAGGTGATCGCAGCAGTCCCGCATCCCGGAGACCTCGTGCAGGGTTTACGCGATCTCGGTGAAGGCTTCATTCCACCGGTGCTGGACGAATCGGTCCTCGACGGCCGTGTCGTCGTCGATTCGCTATCATCGTTCGCGATGGTGAAGGAGCTGATGGAGAAGGAGGCGATCTTCGCCGGCATCTCCTCGGGCGCTGTACTGAAGGTCGCCGTCCGTGCGGCACAACGCCTCGAAAGCGGAAACGTCGTCGCCCTTCTCGCAGACGGAGGCTGGAAGTACCTATCGACCCGCCTCTGGTCGAAGGACTACGGCGAGATTAAGGAGGATGAGGTGCAAGGGACGGTCTGGTGGTAGGCATTCGACGCGGGCTTTTCAAGGGGAAGCAAAAAAGCTGTGAGCGGTGCGGGAATCCGGATGTCCAAACCCATCTGCTTGATGAGACTTGGCGCGGACGCTTCTCAGGAGAAAAGCTCCGCTTGTGCCTATCCTGTCTGAAACAGGCCCTCGAACCGAAATTTGAAGGCTACCGAGGGCGATGTCTGGTACTTGAGCCTGTTGCGGAGAGCAATGCCTTCTACGGCTACACTGCCTCCAACGAAGATATGAGGTTGATCGAAAACGTGCCGGAGAAGGCCAGGGACGCCATTGAGACGCTGCTTGAACGAATCTCTGGGCGATGCGGACAATGCGGCGACCAACTCGCAAGCTTTCTTTGGGTTCCCGCGAGCGCTTTCGACGGAAAGTGGTGGAATGTCGGCGTCGTCCAGTTCCTGCGTCAACCCGGAGAGGGTTTCACGCCGCTCTGCGGAGCATGTGCGCAAGATAGGATTCTCGGCGCAATAGAGCGACTTCGGATTCGCCTCGACGAAATGCAGCCTCCAATTGACGAGGCGATCCTCATGTTTTCCGGAGAGTCTTGATGACGCTCTCCCTTCCACAATCCTTCCTCGACGAGATCATTGCGCACGCGAATGAGGACACTCCGAATGAATGTTGCGGAATCATTGCCGGCAAGGGCGGGCGCGCCGAGAAGCTCTTTCGCGCCAAGAACGCGGAGGGGAGCCCCTACCGCTATAACGTCGAGCCGAAGGACCTCTTCCGCATCTTCCGCGAGTGCGAGGAGAACGGCTGGGGCTTTCTTGCGATCTACCACTCGCACACCGCCAGCGAGGCCTATCCCTCACCGACGGACGTCCGCCTTGCGACGTGGCCCGAGGCGTATTACGTGCTGGTCTCGCTACAGGACGCAGACAAGCCTGTCGTTCGCGCGTTTCGCATTCTGGACGGCGCGATCAGCGAGGAAGAGCTCGCCGCGACATAACGTCAGTCGATCAGGCTGTAGACAAAGACGCCGGTCACCCAGTTGTTGTCCGGGTAGTCGGAAATGATCGGGATGACCATCGCCCAGACAGCAAATCCCAGGAGGACGGCAATCATCGCGCGAAGGGCGTCGACGTTGGGATATGCCGCCCGAATGCCGAAGATCGTGTAGTAGAAAGTAGCGGCGATCGATGCCAGCCCAAACGCGAACCCGATCTGCGGAATGAAGACGAACAGCCCGAGGCCGAAGGGAAGATGTGTGAGTGTAACTACTCGGACCAGCGCGTCCGGCGTCGTCTCTTCGCCGAACACCTGACTCAGCATGAGGTAGATGACGGCGACGCCAATCAAGAAAAGCACAATCGTGAAAATTGTGCCGAGGATGACCGTGTCGACAAAGCCGAGGCCCGGCGCGGGATCGAGCACAGTCTCGCCGAAAAGCCAGGCGCCGATGGCGGCCAGCAATACCGCGACGGCTGCGGCTCCGATCGAGACGAAGGTGAACTGGGTGTCGTCGCGAACCTCTTCGTAGGCCGCTGGCTCGAGCATCAGCACACGCCGGATTCGAGCAATGACCTGATCAAGGGTCATGTGTTCCTCCTTGTTTCCCCCAAATCAGTGTGTTCTCTGCGTCGGGGAGTGTCAAGGGTTATCTGTAAAGTGCTTAAGCAAATAGTCCGTTAGCGCGTCTTTATCCTCGCTCATTGCCGGTGGTACATTCCGACCAGGAGGTCGTTATGAACTCTCAAGTCCCTACCGCCGCGCCGGTGCTTCTGGAACTAGCTGGACTACACCTGCCGGCCGAACGCGAGGCCTTCCTCGCCGCCGGACTTGGCGGCAGCACCCGGCCCATCGCCGAGGCGCTAGCCCGTCAGGACTACGGCGACACCGAGCCAGCCGCACGCTTCCGCCCGCCCGCGAGCGAATCGAGATGACGTCTGTCATCCATTGGCTTTCCATCGCCGAAGCGGCCGAGCTAATCGCCGCTCGCAAGCTCTCCCCGGTTGAACTCACGGAGGCGCTACTACGACGCATCGAGGCGCTCGAAGGCCGCGTGAACGCCTTCATCACCGTCGACGGAGATGCAGCGATGGCCGCGGCCAGGACGGCGGCGGACGAAATCACCAAAGGCGTTGCGCGTGGCCCGCTTCACGGCGTACCGGTCGCGCTCAAGGATATCTTTGGCGTCGCGGGCGTGCGAATGACCGCGGGCTCGAAAATCTTGGCCGAAAACGCGGCGTCTGAGGACGCCGCGGCAACGGCACGTCTTAAGGCTGCGGGCGCGGTGATCCTCGGCAAGCTGAACCTGCACGAGTTCGCTTTCGGCGCAACCGGCGTGAACCCGCACTACGGGCCGGCTCGCAACCCCTGGGACCTGGAGCGAATAACGGGTGGCTCCAGCTCCGGCTCCGGCGCGTCGGTCGCAAGCGGCGAATGCCCCGCCGCTCTCGGGACCGACACGGGCGGCTCGATCCGCATTCCCGCTTCACTGTGCGGCATCGTCGGCCTGAAGCCGACTTACGGCCGCGTCAGCAAGCGGGGCGTATTGCCTCTTAGCTGGTCCCTCGACCATGTGGGCCCCATGACGCGCACAGTCGAGGACGCCGGGATCATCTTGCAGGCGATCGCCGGCCGGGATGACGCGGACGCTTCGACGCGCGACGAGCCTTTGCCCGATTACAACCAAACGGTACGAGTTGGAGTCCAAGGCCTCCGTATCGGCGTACCGAAGCAGTTCTTCTTCGAGAACGTGGATGCGGAAGTAGAGAGCGCTGTTCGCTCCGCCCTTAGCTTGCTCGAGGCAATGGGCGCCGTCATCATCGAAGTCGACGCCCCGCTCATCAGCGAGATCCCCGGCGGCGTGACGGCAATCATGCTGCCCGAAGCGCTGGCGTACCATCAGAAGTGGATGACCGAACGGCCGGACGACTATGGCGACGACGTCCGCTACCGCCTCGAGCTCGGCGCGACCTTTCTTGCGGTGCATTACGTGCAGGCCCAGCGGCGGCGAGAAATGGCAGTCGCTGCCTGGCGAGCCGAGGTCTTCTCGAAAGTGGAAATGATTGCCACGCCGACGACACCAATTACAGCGCGGCCCATCGAGGAAGGCGACCTTCAGGTCACGTTCAACCTTATTCGGTTCACAAACCCACTCAACTTCCTCGGCGTCCCGGCGATATCGGTTCCTTGCGGGTTCACCGGAGAGGGTCTGCCGGTCGGACTCCAGCTGGCGGGCCGCTGGTGGGATGAAGCTACCGTCCTCCGCGCTGCCCATACATACGAGCAGGCGACGGACTGGCATCAGCGCCGGCCGCCGCTATGAACGCCGATGTCCGGCGCATCTTCCTCGCGCAGGCGTTGCGCGCCTTCGCGTACGGGTTCGGTGCTATCCTCCTCGGCGTCTCGCTGGAGGCGAGCGGCTGGTCGAGCGGGCGGGTTGGCCTCTTGCTCACCGCCATCGTCGCCGGCACAGCTATCATGTCGATTGCCGTCGGCACCCTGGGCGACCGCATCGGCAGACGACGCTTCTACGCCTCGCTGTTCCTGAGCCTCGCGGCGGCGGGCATCGTCTTCGCGCTGACCGACGAGTTCTGGGTTCTCGTTCCCGTGGCCCTGCTCGGTGCGCTATCGACGGACGTCGTCGAATCCGGGCCGTTCACTTCTCTGGAACAGGCGATGCTTGCCGGTGGGGTCGATAACCGGTCTCGCCCGCGCGTCTTCGGCAACTACAACGCCATCGCGACGCTGGCGGGCTCCGTAGGAGCGCTCATGGCCGGCGGTCCGGCGTTGCTCCGCGAGGCGATCGGCGGCTTCCCGTCGGACCAGCGTTTCTTCCTGGTATTCGTCCCGGCAGGAGTCATGGGCGCGGTGGTTGCCGCGCGGCTATCGCGGCAAGTCGAACTCGAGAAGCGACCGGGGCTCGGTCTGCCGCTGCACCGCTCGCGCTCCAATGTGTTCCGGCTGGCCGGCCTCTTCGCGATTGACTCGTTCGCCGGCGGATTTGTCGTCCAGAGCTTCATCGCCTACTGGTTCCGAGTGAAGTTCGGCGTCTCGGTGGAAGTCCTCGGTCTGGTGTTCTTCTTCGTTGGACTGCTGCAAGCCGGATCATTCTTGGTCGCGACACGATTGGCCGAGCGGATAGGACTGCTGAACACGATGGTATTTACGCACCTGCCGTCGAACCTCCTCCTGGCCGCGATTCCCCTTGCGCCTAGCTTCCCGGTCGCAATGATCTTGCTCTTCGGCCGCTTTGCTCTCAGCCAGATGGACGTACCAACGCGGCAGGCCTACCTCGCTGCGCTCGTCGACGAGGATGAGCGCACGGCGGCGGCCGCTTATACGAACACGGCGCGCTATCTGACACGTCCCATCGGGCCGGCGCTGGCGGGTGTCGCGCAGCAAGTCACTCTGGGCCTGCCGTTCTTCATCGGCGGAGGCGTAAAGGCTGCCTATGATATCGCGATCTGGTCCTGGTTCCGTCGCGTGCCGATCGGCACCGAGGAAGCAGGGCAACTGCAGGAGGCGAAGAGATGAAATGGGTCACCCGGCAGAACGTGAAGGTCGACAGAGTGGCGTGCCCCTGGCTTATCAAGAAGTTCGTTGATCCGGAGGCTGAATTCCTTTTCGTCCCGCCCGATCAAGTCATCCCGACGGCCGAACGCGAAGACGCCACACCGTTCGACGTGCCCGATGTCGAGCTCGGGCATCACGACGGCAAATGCAGCTTTGAGGCAATCGTCGAGAAGTACACAATCGACGACCCCGCAATTCAGTTACTGGCGGAGATCGTGCATGGAGCCGATGTCGCCGCCGATCTCTACGGCCGCCCGGAGGCTCCGGGCCTCAAGGCGATTGCCGAAGGCTTCCAGCAGATGGGCCTGACAGACGACCACGCAATCCTGGAGCAGGAGTTCCCCGTATATGACGCGCTTTACGTGTACTGCCACGCAAAGTCCTGAACGACGGTGGTAACATCGTAGCGGGATGAATCTCCGCGCCGCGCGCGCGACCTTCCGCGTCCTGGCCCTCGCTGTTTTGATAGCCACGCTTCTAGCAGCGTGCGGAGGCCACGACGGGCCTCCCTGGGCCGGGCCGGCCACATCACCTGCCGACACCGCGGCGCCATCCTCTGTGGATGATCAATCCGGCGAAGCCCGGCAGACTGCCTCTCGCTTTCTCGCCGCCTTAGTGGACCGCGATTTCGACGGCCTCTGGCGGATGCTGACCGATGACGCGCAGGCTCGTTGGGGTAGTAAGGACGCATTCCGCGTGTTCCTTGAGCGCAAATTGGGCTCCTACGACATAAGCTATGAGCTAGGCGATCCCCAGTCCTCGAGCCAATCGGGCCCCATCGCCGTCCCAGTAACGCTCGATCTCGGCGACTCAGCCGGCCACTCCTCAGGACCGCCGCTGGTGCTCGCGGCGCAGGGCAATTCGTTCGCGGTCGACGACGCTGGCCCGCTGGGAGCGCGGGGCCCGCTTATAGGCTCACCGGCAGCTGTCCGCCCCGAGCTCGACGTGCCGATCCTTATCTACCACCACATGTCGCCCGACTTGCCCGCCGATCCTCAACTGGCGTCCATAAGCGTGACCACCAGCGCCTTGGACGATCAACTCGGGTGGCTCGCGGCGAACGGCTATACGTCCATCACCGTCGCTGAACTCTACAACGCCTTCTACTACGACCTGCCCCTCCCGGCCAAGCCCGTCATTCTCGTATTCGACGACGGCTACGCCGAGGTCTACCAGTTGGCGTTTCCGCTTCTGAAGCAGCGTGGCTTCGGCGCAACGATTGCCACGATCACCGGCGCTGTCGAGCACCCGACCTACCTGACCTGGGACCAGATCAAGGAAATGTCGGACTCGGGCGAAGAGTTCGTGTCGCATTCGGTTACACACGGCAACCTCGCCGCCATGTCACGCGATGACTTGCGCAAAGAGCTCGGGGACTCGCGGCAGACGCTGGAGGATAAACTCGGCCGGCCGATGCAGTTCTTCGTCTACCCCTACGGCGAGCCTTTCGTCAACGGCTCCGACGCGGCGCGTCAACTCGTGCTCGACGTCTTGCACGAGACGGGCTACCTCGGTGCCCTAACGACATCCTCCGGGCCCCCGTACATCTCCGTGCAAAAGGCGGACGCGCCTTACCAACTACATCGCATTCCGGTGTCCGGCGGCGAGGCGCTGCCGCGCTTCGTAGCAGCTCTTACGGCACCCCAGTAGCGGATTTCTCTTCGGAGGACCCTAGACGGGAATGAGATCGGCGAAAACGAACCCGTCGCGCTCAACTATTTCGCCGGGGGATACGTCGATCGGCGCTCTGAAGTTGGGAGCATCCCAAACGAACGTGTGAAACTCGCCGCGCTCGCCGCATGGGTCCGCGGACGCCGGCAAATCAGCGAGCAACGTCTCATCATAGGCGCGACCGGCCAGCCCAGCCGGCACCTGGCGCGGATCAACGCAGACGAGCGTGGCGCGAAGGCCACTATCGATCATCCGCTGCGAAAGGCGGACTGTGTCCTCGCCCCAAATTGGGAAGACGCAGGACAGTCCGGTGCCAGCCATCTGCTGTTCGCGGTAATCGCGAACGTCCTCAAGGAACAGATCGCCGAACGCGACAGCCGCTACACCGCCCTCTTTGAGTTGCTGGACCGCTTCGCCCATGCGAGCCTCGTAGACCGGATTGACGCACTGGGGAGGTATCCAAACCTCGTCCACCGGCAGTCCAAGTGCCGATGCCTGCCGCTGCAGTAGCTCCCGGCGTACGCCGCTCATACTCACGCGGTCGTAGCCTTCGGTGAGCGTCGTCAGTAGTCCAACGATCTCGTACTCGCCGGCCTGCTGCAGTGTCCAGAGCGCAATGGCGCTGTCTTTCCCGCAGCTCCAACACATCACGGCCTTGTTTCGCATTGGAATAGCCCGCTACTTGCTCAGCATGCCGCTGACGATCGGTGTGTCGTCCCGATTTCCCCATTCGTTCCACGAGGCATCGTAGTTCTTGGCGCGGTCGTATCCGAGCAGCCGCAGGATGAACGTGCCGTGCGCCGCACGGATGCCTGCCTGTCAGTGGACAAGGACCTGCTTCTCCGGCGTAATCCCGGCTGCCGCCAGCTTTGCTCGCATCTCTTGGGGTGCTAGCAGAAGCCCGGAGCGCGCCGGCGGCTGAGTGAGGTCGAGCCACTCGAGGTGGACGGCTCCGGGAATGTGGCCGCCGTGCTTGTTCTGGCGCCGGTCTTCGCCGGTGTGCTCCGCCCGCGAACGTACATCCCATATCACCGTATCGACGCGGCCGATTGCCTCGCGCACCTCATCGATCCCGCAGAGGCGGTCGCCACCGGCGCTCACATCGAACCGTGCGCGTTCAACGTGCGGTTGCTCCGCTGTGACGGGACGGCCTTCCTCGAACCACTTCTGGAAGCCGCCGTTGAGCACCTTTGCGCTCGTATGGCCGTAGTGGTCGAGCGCCCACCAGAGGCGGGCGGCATATAACCCGCCCATGCCGTCATAAGCGACGACCGTGTGCTCGCTCCCGATTCCATGCCTGGACATCGTTTTCGCGAACTGATCGGGGTCCATCAGGTGAACGTCGTCCTGGCCCTTCAAGTAGTGGTGCACGCGCAAGCCGACGGCGCCCTTGATATGGAGCCGCTGGTAGGCCGGAAATTCATCGCAGTCAACGATGCGGATCGAAGGTTCATCCAGGCGTTCCGCGAGCCAATCGGTCTCGGCGAGTAGCTCGGGATGCGCGAAGTCCGTTTGCGCCGCCATGGCGGCTGCTATTATACGCGGCGTGAACACCCCTCCCCGTTCGTCCCGAGTAGTCCGCCCGACGGCGGACGTATCGAGGGAAACGCCGGCCCCTATCACCATCGGCGGACGCCACTTCCGCTGGGGCGAGCGCACGTACGTCATGGGGATCGTGAACGTCACGCCCGATTCCTTCTCGGGTGACGGCCTCGGCGATAATACCGACGCGGCGGTTCGCCGGGCTGTCAAGATGCGGAAGGACGGCGCCGACCTCATCGACGTCGGCGGCGAGTCGACTCGCCCCGGCTTCACCGAGGTGTCAGCGGACGAAGAAATGCGGCGCGTGGTCCCGGTCATCGCGCGGCTGCGCCACGAACTCGATATCCCCATCAGTATCGACACCTACAAGGCCGAAGTCGCGAGGGCCGCCATCGAAGCCGGCGCGTCGCTGGTCAACGACGTAGACGGTTTCCTGCGTGAGCCCCAAATCGCTTGCGTAGCCGCCCAGGCCGGAATCCCCGCCATCGCGATGTACAACCACCGGGGCCGCCAGCTCCGCGACACGATCGGAAATATTGTAGAGGGCTTGCTCGACAGCCTTGGGATTGCGCGCGAACAGGGGCTGCCCGATGACCAGATCATCGTCGACCCCGGCTTCAACTTCGGCTGGAAGGACGACCAGGCGCTCGAGATGATCCGCCGCCTCGCCGAACTGCGCGTCCTCGGCCGCCCGATTCTCATCGGTACCTCGCGTAAGTCGACGATCGGCAACGTGCTGGGCGGCCTGCCTGTAGAAGACCGCCTCGAAGGCACGGCCGCCACCGTCGCGATCGCGATCGCCAACGGCGCCGACATGGTCCGCGTGCATGACGTCAAACAGATGACCCGCGTCGCGCGCATGGCTGACGCCGTTGTGCGCCCGGACGGACGCCCGTCGGGGCGCGGCCGGAACTCTGAAGCCGCAGCGCTGTGAACAGCGAGTGGCAGAAGATCCGCGTCCCGTTCGTCGAGCTCGTCGGCGCGCAGGTCGAGGAGGCCCAGGAAGGCTATTCCCGCCTCTCCCTTAGACTCGAGGAGCGTCACACCAACCCGAACGGTGTGATGCACGGCGGCGTCGTCGCGACTGTGATGGACTCAGCGGCGGCCGTGGCGCTCGGCCGCCTGCGCGGAGAGCGAATGAGGCGCGACAACCCGCACGCGACCGTGGACATGAGTGTCGCGCTCATCTCTGCCGCACGGCCCGGGGATGAGCTGATCGTCGAGGGCCGCGTCCTCAAACTCCGCCGCTCCGTCGGATTTTGCGAGGCAGAGGCGCGCCGCGTCGCCGACGGTGAGCTAATCGCTAAAGGCCGCTTCACTTTCGCTATCTCGAATCGCGACGGATGATGGCCACCGCCTACGTCGCATTCGGCGCAAACACGGGTAACCGCGAGGCGAACCTGCAAATGGCGCTGCGCGGGCTTACGCGCATGGCGCGGGTCGAGGCTGTCTCTTCACTCTACGAGAGTGATCCTGTCGGCTTAGCAGAGCAGCCCGCCTTCTACAACGCGGTCTGCCGGATCGAGACCGGCCTCGAGCCCGAATCGCTGCTGCGCTTCCTCAAGACTCTCGAGCATGAGATCGGACGTCGGCCTGATACGGCGCGCTGGGGTCCGAGGCCTATCGACCTCGACATCCTTCTGTACGACGAGCGCACGATAGAGGGAGAGGAACTCCAAGTGCCGCACCCGCGGCTGGCCGAGCGCGCCTTCGTG
>Ga0066678_10000823_pt1 | contig 11265 bp, 9 predicted proteins | sample GraSoiAngelo_127_FD_62300 | JGI IMG/M metagenome (GOLD analysis project Ga0066678, IMG submission 62300) | Grasslands soil microbial communities from the Angelo Coastal Reserve, California, USA - 14_0927_09_40cm | ecosystem: Environmental > Terrestrial > Soil > Grasslands | place: USA...
CGCTCAAAATAAGGACAAAAATAGCCGTTGCTGCCTTACGCATTGTCTCTCTCCCCTTAGTAAGCCAAACGGAATTCAATTCGCACACGAGCCGGGAAATCCACCGGCTGGCCTTCGCGTCTGGCCGGCTTGAACTTGATCTGCTGCGCCGCGCGAGATGCTGCTTCATCGAGACCATGGCCCAAACCACTTATCACTCGGATCACTTGGATGCTGCCGCTGGAAAGAAATACCATATCGAGAACAACGTCGCCTTCAATCTTCAGGCTACGCCCTTCTGCGGTGTACTCTGGACGAGGTTTGTCCAGGATGTCAACAGGCGTCGTGGGGTTTTCGCCCGCCGACGCTTTCTTTTTTGGCGCTGCGCTGGCGACGTTCTGATCCGCAAAGCCAGTGGACTGCAGCGTGGCGCGCTTGGTGCTTGGCGGTGGGTTCGCCGTGCCATTGCCGAAGCCGGTGCTCGCCACGGTGCCGCGAATTCCTTTATCGCCGCCCGTGCCGTTTCCGTATCCCGGTCCCCCTGGCAAAGCGGGAGAACCAAGACGATTGACGTTCGTGGCTTTGTTCGGATCACCTTTACCGGGGAGTCCGTTGGGATCGCCAAAGCCGCCGGTTTGCACTTTGTTCACGGGAGCCACCACCGTTGCCGGAGCAGCGCTACCGGTTCCGAGGTTACCGACTTTCACATCTTCTTTGGGCCGCTTTGGCTGACTCGTCGGGGTATCGATTTTCACCTGTTGGAATTCCGGATTGAGTTCCACGGGCTTGGCTTCCAAGGTCTTTATCTTGGGTGGCGCGACTTTTGCCGCGAGAAAAACGTGCGTCTGCTTGGGGTTCAGCTTTACCGGTTCAGGCACCACCGGCTTGGGAGCCGGAGGCGCAACTTTGGCCTTGACCTTCGGCGGGGGTGGAGGCGGTGGCGCAACGGGGATTTCCGTAACCGGCTGCATCAACTCCACAACTCGGAAGTTCAATGCCGTTTGCATCTGCTGTGGGAAGATCAGAGGAAGCGCGAGCAGAAACCCCACAATCGCAAATTGTCCGGCGGCGCTCAGTCCGATGCGGCCCCAGCGTGGCTTGGAATCAGGGAGCAAGGCCAGGCGTGCTGCCACCGGTCTCGTGCCGATAGCCTTTTTCCACGCCTGCGGGTCGCCCGTACGGCCGCGGTTGGCCTCAAAACCGACGCCCAAGGTGTTCTTACGTGGTGGATTCGCACTCATGGTTCTCATCCGCCTGCCACCTCGTGAAATTCGGGCCGCGGAACGTGGGTGGTTTAAAAATGCCTAACGCTCCCCAGTCCGCCAGCTAAATAGGAAGTGCTCTACCAGTACCAGCGTACTGACGAGGCTGAGGAAGCCCGATAGGACTTTCGTACTAGCGTCGCGAAGTCGCTAATGCTATCGCGAGCGCATGGTAACGCACCCAGTTTTAACCCGGCGAGGCAGTCTTGGTTGCGGGCGGGGCGCGCAACACGTAGATAGGATACCCTAAACCCGCCCAAGGTTGCGTCTCTTTTCGACGCCAGTGGTCCTCCCGCGGGTTTATCCTTACCCGTGGGGCCCCCGAAAGCCCCGGACTTCAGCCCGGGGATATGAGGCTCGTCGAAAAACGTCAGGGCGGCCTCTTCTGCTGCTCGATATAACTCTTTGAGAATGTTCTCGCGGGGCACCGCTGCAACTGGCGGGTGGGTTGGGATACAGTAAGAAACTGATATGGAAAAAGATCCCGAATGCCGGTCTGGAGACGCGCATACCGCGGACCCGCTGCCGTCGCTCAAGGATTGCGCCCCGCTGGTCGAGTGGCTGTACGCGCAGGCCAAGGCCTCACGTTGGGGGCTCTCTCGTGGGCATTTCGCGATGGCCCTGGAACGCAGCGTCACTAAGCGCTGGGCGAGTGGTGCGCTCAGTGCCCCTAAGCTTGAAGAATATCTCGGCGCGTTGCATCTCGAAGATCTAGCTCTGGCCACCGCTTGTGCCGAAGGGGGTGAGGCGGCTTGGGAGTATTTTTTCACCCAGTACCGCGCTTACTTGCACGCCGCGGCGGCCGCGATTATTCGCTCGGGTTCCGCGGAAGCCAGTGATCTCGCGGATTCTCTTTTTTCCGAGTTGTACGGTTTGGCCGGCGGGCCAGGCTCGGAGCGTTCGCTCTTCCGTTACTTCCATGGGCGCAGTTCGCTAAAGACCTGGCTCCGTGCCGTTCTTGCCCGGCGGCACATTGATGCCCTCCGTGCTGGCCGCCGCTTCGAGGAACTTGGCGAGGAGGAAACGGGCGAGGGGCGGCCGAAGATCTTCATCGGACCGCCGATCGAGCCCGCGGATCCCTATCGCGAGCGCTACGTCCGGTCATTCACCCGGGCCTTAGAGAAGGCGCTTGAAGACCTCCCACCACAGGAAAGGGAGAGGCTCCGCCTCTATTACGCCGAGGAAAAAACGCTTGCGGAGATCGGACGGCTGCTCGGGGAGCACGAATCCAGTGTTTCGCGTCATCTGGACCACGCGCGGCGCGATTTGCGGCAGGCGGTGGAGAACCTTCTTCGCCACGGTATCGGGGAGGCCAACGGTTCCGCCGTCGAGCCCGGACTAAGCGATGCGGAGATCGCTCTGTGTTTCGAGTACAGCGCGGAAGACACGCCTATCGATTTGCAAAAATTGCTGCCGCGCTCCAACTCGCGGGCCCCGGCAACCGCCAAGCGGACGCCGTGACCGCGCGGTGCAAGAAAAGTTTGAAGTTTCGTTCTAAGCATGGAGAAGCCTATGGCGTCTGACGAACGCGATCGGAGACTTGACCAAGCGCTGGCCCGCCATCTGCGCCCCGCCGCTCCGTCCGGTGCAGCCGCGAGATGGCCCGCGGTTCCCGCTCGGGAGAGCGGCGCGTGCCCTGAGTCGGAAACGCTGGCGGCTTATCACGAACGGTCTTTGCTTCCCGAGGAAATGAATTTCTGGAAGGAGCATGTGGTCGGCTGCGCCAACTGCCAGACCGTGCTCGCCCACTTGGAGGCCACCGACGAGATTCCTTGTCCGGCGGCGGACCAAAAGAAGGTCCTGGCTCAGGGAGAACCAGCGCTTCTGGCGTCAGCTGCTTACCAAAGCCAGCCTGCGCCTCCCCTAACGCCAGCAAAAAAATCTCGCCGCGTCCTCCTTCTCGGAGGCGCCCGCTGGCAATGGCTCGCTCCCGCGGGAGCCTTGGCCGCCGGTCTGCTGGTTTGGATTGTCCTGCATGAAAATCAATCCTGGCGGCCTCGAGCCTTGCCCGAAAATGAAAACAAAGTGGCCGAAAATCGAGAGGTTTCAACAGTCGCGCCGCGGTCTTCTCCGCCTGAAGAATCGTCCAGGAAACCACCATCGCCGGTCCGCGGAGGTGCGGGCCACGTAGCTTCCGATTCCACCAAGCAAAGCGAAAAGCTCAGCGAGACAGCCAGGACGCGGTCCCCCGGCGACAAAGAACTCAACGCGCGAAAGGACTCCCTGCGCGATGCTCCCGTGGATTTGCTGACTGCCGCGCATCCGCTCGACCTCGACGCCAAGAATCCCCGAGAGACATTACAGAAAAAAGAAGAAGCCCAAGGCGGAAATGTTCAAGCCGCGCTCGCGCAATCCGAGAACGCCCAAATTCAGAATCAATACAATTCTGCTCCGCAAAGAGTGCCCGGCCCCAGCCCTCTGAACCAGATGGAAAATCCGAAGAAGGTAAAGGGAGCTGTGGCTGCGCCGCCGGCCCCGCAACCGCCACCCAGTGCGGTATCCAGCTTCAGCAGCGCGGCTTCCCTCGAAGTCACCCGGGCGATTTCCAATCCGCGTTTGATCTCACCGCCGGGCTCGAACGTCAGGTGGCTCGCCGGACGCTCCGGCCTGATCGAATTCTCCGGGGATGGCGGCGCCTCCTGGTCGCGGCAAACCAGCGGGGTGCTCGCCGAGTTGCTCGGCGGTTCCGCTCCCTCGGACAAAATCTGCTGGATCGTGGGCCGCCTCGGAGCCATTCTTCTGACCACCGATGGCGGCGCGCATTGGGCCTCGATTTCTTCCCCCCTCGCGGAGGATCTTGGCGGGATTCGCTCGACGGACGAGCAGCACGCCACGATTTGGAACGCCCGAAATACCAAGAGCTTTGAAACCAGCGACGGCGGGCGGACCTGGAAGCAAGTCCCCCATCCCTGATGCGCTGGGCGCTCTGCCCGACCCGTGCGGTGCAAGAATCTTCGCCCGCGTCGTTCTAACCGAGAAGGCAAATCCAGATTGAGGTGAAAGTGATGAAGATCCCCGGGAGTAAGGCCACTACGCGATGGTTATGGATGATTTCGACTGCCCTGATGCTCACCGCCGGAGCGGCAATTCTTTATTGCGCGGCACCGGGCCGCAAGGTTTTTGCGTCACAAGAGAAAGAGTCCGGCCGCGCCAGCGCTGGCGAGCAATCCACCAGCTTGAACGATCAGACCGACCTGAACGTTACCGTGTACAACTCCAATATCGCCCTGGTACGCGATGTTCGACAGCTGCTGCTTCCTAGCGGTTCGTTTCGTCTGAAATTCATGGACATTGCCGCCACCGTGAATCCCGCGACCGTTCATTTCCGTTCGCTGAACGACCCGGAAAAACTCGGGGTCATCGAACAAAATTACGAATACGACCTTCTCGAGCCCGCCAAACTGCTGCACAAGTACGTCGGCAGGGAAGTCACTCTGGTGCGCTCGTATCAGGAGAACAACTCAACCAAGCGCGAAGAGATCAAGGCTACCTTGCTTTCCGATAACAACGGGCCGGTCTGGAAAATCGGCAACGACATCGTGACCGGAATGTTTGCCGAGAGTTATCGCTTCCCCGAAGTCCCGGCGAATCTCTACGAGCGCCCCACGCTGCTGATGTCTCTGGAAAACTCCGGCGCGAAAAAGCAGCTGATTGAAGCCTCTTACCTGGCGAGCAATCTGTCTTGGAATGCCGATTACGTCCTTACCGTCGCGCGGGATGACAAGAATGCTGACCTGGATGGCTGGGTTACCGTCGTCAACAACAGCGGCACGGCCTTTCATAATGCGCGGCTCCAGCTGGTGGCCGGAGAGCTGAATCGGGTTCAACAGACTGGCGGGCTGCGGGACATGGCGGTTAACCGGGCCATGGAGGCCAAGGCAGCTGCCCCGCAGTTCCAGCAGGAAAGCTTCAGCGAATACCATCTGTACTCGCTCGGCCGAAAGACTTCGGTCGAAGACAAAGAAACCAAGCAGATCAGCTTGCTCGAGGGCAGTGGCGTTCCAGTGCAGAAGATTTTCGTCGTGAACGGGCAGAACTACTATTACCACAATGCACAAAACCCAGGAGCACCGCTGAAAGATCCCGTGATGGTCTATTACAAGTTCAAAAACGAAGAAAAGTCCGGCCTCGGAATTCCGCTTCCTGCGGGTAACGTCCGTGTCTATCAAAAGGACTCCAAAGGCGGCATTCTCTTTGCCGGCGAGGATCGCATCGACCACACCCCCAAGGATGAGGACGTCAACATTCATATCGGCAACGCTTTTGATGTGGTCGCCGAACACAAGCAGACCGACTACAAGAGCATAGCGAGCCACGTCTGGGAGATGGAATTTGAAATCACGCTGCGCAACCACAAGGACACACCCATCACCGTGCAAGTGAACGAGCCTATCGGCGGCGATTGGGAGATGCTTTCTTCTTCCTACAAGTACACCAAGACGGCTGCCTTTGCGGCCCAATTCACTGTGCCGGTGGCCAAAGACGGCAAGTCCGTGCTGAAATACCGCATCCGCGCAAAGTGGTAGGGGGCAAATGGGGTTGGTAGTAGCGCAGCTTCATCCTGAGCGTTAGTCCGGGGATGCCGCGCTCGGTTTGGTCTTTAGGACGCTTCGGCGACGTAGATCATCTCGGGTGAAGAATCAGCGAGTGTCGAACGGTCGAAATTTCCATACAGCGCGGTAACGCGGAACCCGCATCGTGCCAGAAGGTGTTCGATCTCGTAGCGGAAGAAATACCGCAACGTCCAGGCGAACACCAGCTTCTCTTGGCGCCCGTCCGGATGCCTGATGGAAAAAATCATCTCCACGTCATTCCGTTGCTCCGCACGATGGAACGCGGCCACTCGCTCGGTGACGCGCACCTGTCGGCCGTCGTCGGTTTTGTACTCGGTCACCAGCATTTCTCGCATGTGCACGGGATCGTGCATGCGCTCGGCATCCGTTTGGAAGACATCCAGAATCAGCCGCCCGCCCGGCGCCAGATGCTTCTGAACGCAGTCCAGGCAATCGGTCTGCTGCCGCACCTCCAGGAGGTGCTGAAATGGCCGGAAAGGAATGATAACCAGCCGAAATGTTTCGCCCAGATCGAACCGCGCCATGTCGCCTTGAACCAGGTGAACGCGTTCGCGCGCTTCCACACGGAGTGCCGCGCGCTTGGTCACCGCGCGTTCCAGCATGCGCTCGGAAAGATCAAGCCCGGTGATCCGCTTTCCGTCCTCTGCCAGCGTCATGGTGATGCGCCCAGTGCCGCAGCCCAGCTCCAGAATGGGATCGCCGAAGTCGCGCGCGGCGTGGCGATAGAACGCCACGTCCTCGAGCCGTTTGCTCACGACGGGCGACTCGTCGTAGTAGTCCGCGATAAACGAATCGTATAACTGTGAGGCCATGAAAAGTCTCCGGGGAATTGCCAATCCTCTAGCGAGGCGCTAAACGGTCTTCTTTACCTCCATTACCTCATTCCACCAGCGCGTCCGCCTCAATCTCCACGAGCATTTCCGGGGCAATCAGCTTGCTCACTTCCACCATGCTCGTGGCCGGCCGGATCTCCCCGAAAAACTCTCCGTGCGCGCGTCCGGCCTTTTCCCACTCGGCGATGTTGGTGACATAAATTCGCGTCCGTACAACATCTTTGAGGCTCGCGCCAGCCTTGACCAGCGCCGCCTCGATGTTCTTGATGGTTTGCACCGTTTGCGCTCGCAAGTCACCCACACCCACAATCTTTCCATCCGGCCCCGTCGCGGTAGTTCCCGACACGGTAATGACGTTGCCCATCCTGACCGCCCGCGAGTAGCCTACGATGGGCTCCCACGGCGCACCGCTCGAAATATTCTGACGCGTCATGCTGGTCTCTCCTTCTCGGAAATCATAGAAAGAATAATCTACTCTCTTCGTGTTTGAACGTAAGAAAATGGTTCGCGCCGCCAGATAGCAGAACTGCTCGGAGAAGATGCTAGACTGATTGAGATTTGGCGGAGAAACCGAGAACACTGATGAAGTGCAACAACATTCTGGAAGCGGTTGGGCATACCCCACTGGTGCGTCTCAACCGCATCAATCAGGGTCTGCAGCCGCAAATCTACGTCAAGGCCGAGTTCACCAATCCGGGTGGCTCGGTGAAAGACCGCATTGGCATCAGCATGATCGACGAGGCCGAGAAAAAAGGCCTGCTCAAGCCCGGCGGCACAATCATTGAAGGCACATCGGGCAATACCGGTATGGGTCTGGCGCTGGTCGCGGCGGTGCGCGGTTACAAGTGCGTTTTCACCACCACGGACAAACAATCCAAGGAAAAAGTCGATCTCCTCAAAGCCCTGGGCGCCGAAGTCATCGTCTGTCCGACCGCCGTCGAACCGGATGATCCGCGCAGTTACTATTCGGTGGCGAAAAAACTCGCCCGCGAGATTCCCAATTCTTACTACCCGAATCAGTACGACAATCCCAGCAATCCCGAAGCGCATTACCGCACCACCGGCCCCGAGATTTGGGAAGACAGCGAAGGCCAGATCACCCACTTCGTGTGCGGTATGGGCACCGGCGGCACCGTCAGCGGCGTGGGAAAATACCTGAAGGAAAAAAATCCCCACGTCAAAATCATCGGCGTCGATCCCTACGGCTCGCTGTACTACGATTTCGTCAAGACCGGGCAAACCATCAAAGCCAAAACGTATGTCGTCGAAGGTATCGGCGAGGATTTCTTCCCAACGACCATGAATCTGAAAATTCTGGATGACATCATCCAAGTGAACGACGAGGAATGTTTCGTTGTCGCGCGCCGCCTGGCGAAGCTCGAAGGTTTGTTCACCGGCGGCTCCGGCGGCGGTTGCATCTCCGGGACGTTGCTCCTTGCCAAAGACCTGGGCCCGCATGACTTCGTGGTGGCCTTGCTGCCGGACACCGGCACGCGCTATCTCAGCAAGGTTTACAACGACCTGTGGATGCACGAGCGCGGCTATGTTGACGCGGCTACCGCCATCACCGCAGCTGAAGTGGTCAACGCCAAACACGCGACCGGCAAAGTGCGCGAACTGGTCATCGCGCGGCCTTACCAGACGGTTTTCCACGTCCTCAAGACCATGCAGGAGCAGGACGTTTCGCAGATCCCAATATTTGAGGAGAATGTTCCGATCGGCACAATTTACGAAGACCAGATACTCAACCTCGCCTTGCAGGGCAAGGATCTTCGTAAGCTGGTCGTCCGCGAAGTAATGAGCAAGCCTTTGCCGCAGGTGCCCAGGAGCGCACCCGTCGAGCGCATCACCCACCTCCTCAGCCATGAGAACCCTGCGGTCTTTGTCGAAATGGGCGATGCTCGTTTCGAGATCCTCACCAAATACGACCTCATGAGCACCGTCGCCAGCCTCATGGAACAAAAGCGCTGAGCGCGGCCGCATCTTGGAGCAGGCAGGATAATGGAACTGTGAAGATTTACGATTTCAATGAACGGCTGAAAGACGCCATCCTGATCGCCGATGGCGCGATGGGCTCGATGCTGCATGAAGCGGTGGGCTTCGAACGCTGCTTCGATGAGCTGAATTCTACCGAGCCGGAAGCGGTATTCCGTATCCACCAGGCGTACATCGAAGCCGGTGCGCAAATCATCGAAACCAACACGTTTGGCGCAAATCGCTTTAAGCTCGCGCCGCTCGGCCTGGCCGAGGAAGTCCAGCGCTTCAACAGCCGCGGGGTGAAAATCGCCCGCGAAGCCCGCGAGGCGGCGGCGCGTGAAGTGCTCATCGCCGGGTCCATCGGTCCACTGGGTCTCGGCGTGCAGTCGCGCCACCCGTCTCCCGAAGAAATACAGGAAATTTTTCACGAACAGGCGCTCGCGCTCGAAGAACGTGGGGTCGACTTCTACATCCTGGAAACGTTTTCCTATATCGAAGAGTTGCTCTTGGCCATCGACGCCATTCGCTCGTTTTCCGGCTTGCCTATTGTTGCTCAGCTCACCTACGCGGAAGAAGGCACAACCTACGGCGATGTCCGCCCCGCTGATGCCGCAGCGCAATTGAAGAATAAAAACGTCCAGGTAATCGGCGCCAATTGCACGCTTGGTCCGCAGGCGCTTCTGCCGATTCTCGAGGAGCTTGCCGCCGTTGATGGACTTCGCGTCAGCGGCATGCCCAACGCCGGTTTTCCCAAGCGCGAAGGCGATCGCATCGTGTATCCGAGATCTTCACCGGAATATTTTGCGCTCTTCGCCAGGGAAGCCGCTGCACTCGGGGTGCGGATTCTGGGGGGTTGCTGCGGTACGACGCCTGCGCATGTTCGCGCCATGGCCGAAGCCGTCAAATTGTTGCGACCCTCGAAAACCCATCCCGTCGTGCGGTCCGTCGAAACCGTGTTAAGACCAGCGCCGGTGGCCCATCGCGAGCCCGAGAGTCGGTTCTGGAAACAACTTCAGAAAAAGGAATTCAGCGTCTGCTTGGAAATCGATCCGCCCAAGGGCCTCTCGCTCGAGCGCATCTTCGAGCAGGTCGACAAGGTCATGGCCTCGAAAAAAGTGGATGCCATCGACATCAACAGCGGAGCCATGGCCCGCGTCGGCATGGACGCGCTGATTGTGGCCGGCGCTCTGGAAGCCCGCGGCATCGAAACCGTTCCCCATCTGACCACGCGCGACCAGAATATCATCGGCCTGCAAGCCGCGCTTCTCGGTGCATGGACCGTCGGCGGGGTTCGCAATGTGCTGGCCATCACGGGTGATCCGCCATCGGTCGGTGATTACCCGGAAACCAGCGGCGTCTACGAAGTCGATTCCGTCGGCCTCGTCAAAGTTCTGAACCGGCTGAATCAGGGCACCGACTGGGCCGGAAAAACTCTCGGCGGCAGGACGAATTTCACCATCGGCGTGGCTGTCAATCCCGTTGCCGACGATCTCGACAACGAAATCGAGCGCTTCCACGCCAAGGTCGAAGCCGGCGCGCATTTCGCCATGACTCAGCCGCTCTTCGACCCCGAACACTGGAACGCTTTCCTGAAGAAACTCGGCGGCAAGCCGGTGATCCCCGTGCTGATCGGTATCTGGCCGCTCACGAGCTACAAGCAGGCGCTGCGTTTGAGCAACGAAGTGCCCGGCATCGTCATCCCCGAGCCGCTGCTGAAGTCCATGGAAGCCGCCGGGAGCGCCGCGCGCGATCGCGGCTTTGAAGTCGCCCGCCACATGCTCGCCTGGGCGCGCACCGAACTCGCCGGCGCGTATCTCATTCCGCCGTTCAAGCGCTATGAAGAAATTCTCGAAATCCTTTGATGTACAGCCTTATCCCATCAAAGAGTGAATCTAGGCGAGCACACCAAATCTTGGCCGGCTGTGGAGATCGTTCTTATTGATAAATCCTTCCTCGGCAATCAGATCAGCCACCCAACTTCGCCGGAATCACGGCGCTGGTATGATCGTGAATGATCTTCCATCCATCCGGGAAGCGTTGCCACACCAGGCTAAACACTCCTCCGACATCACCTTTTTCACGTTTCAAATGCCATCGCCCCAGGACCAGCGCGGCTTGCGGCCCCAAAAATCGAAACTCTAGCTCCGAAAAATCCAGCTGTCCCATGGCCCCTCGGTCGGGATAATTCTTTTTATATCGCGTGCGCACCGCGTCCCAGCCGCGTGCCACGCCGCTGCTCCCGGAAAAGGTCAGTTCCGGGGAACGCCAATAGCCCTCCAGAAAGGCGTCCACATCGCCACGGTTCCACGCGGTCTGCTGCCCGCTTAGAACGGCGTTGATGGCTTCCTGGTCGGTGCGGCGCTCCTCGGCGGGATGGGCGAGTCCAGCGACCCCCATTGCCAGTGTAACCGTCACGAGTACCCAGCAACCCTTCGCTCGCATGGCCGCTCTCCTAGCCAAAACCTTGGTCTCGAGCGAGGATAGGCGACCACCGCCCGGGTCTCTCTGCTATCTTTTTTATGAGTGAAAATGAGTATTCACCCACGGCAAAGTTCCTGGTTCGACCAGGCCGGTTTCACTTGCTGTGCCAGCCAAGCCAGAGCCTTCCTGTCCCCAGGCGTTGATTCCCGTGTAGCCCAC
>Ga0066678_10000831_pt1 | contig 11238 bp, 7 predicted proteins | sample GraSoiAngelo_127_FD_62300 | JGI IMG/M metagenome (GOLD analysis project Ga0066678, IMG submission 62300) | Grasslands soil microbial communities from the Angelo Coastal Reserve, California, USA - 14_0927_09_40cm | ecosystem: Environmental > Terrestrial > Soil > Grasslands | place: USA...
TGCGAGCGAGTCGATCTCTTCCCAGAAATCCCAGAAGGTGGTCAGCGTAATTTCGAAGTGCGCGCTGGCAAGAGGTTCAGGAGATTTGGGGAGACGTCGAGCGGCCAAGCGCAGTCTACGTACGCTGTTTCGTCTGGCCCGGATCGCCTGTCCCTACCGAAAATGTCATCCGCCGCGAACGCCTTTGAAATCAGCGACTTTCGAGAAGGTGAACCTGAGAACGTGCCTAACCAAGCGATAGGGACGTAACGCATTGCCACATTGGGCTGAAAAAGCTGAATGAAGTTGTCGGTATGCACCATTGTTGCTCAACAGACAACCCTGTCCTTAGACTGAACACATGTACAGATGACACTTGGTCCCCTGGATTGGTAGGTTGGTCAGGATGGGCGATTCTCCTTCACGTGAGCTTGGTAAACGGCACCCGTACCCCGGCGAGATGGCTAGGATTCTCGGACAAAGACCGAATCTCGGACCAAGACCGAATCTCGGACCAAGACCGAATCTCGAACCAAGACCGAATCTTGAACCAAGACCGAATCTCGGATCAAGACCGAATCTCGGATCAAGACTGAATCTCGGACTAGGACCGAATCTCGCACCAAAACCGAGTCTCGGATCAAGACCGAATTTCGGACCAGGACCGAATTTCGGACCAGGACCGAATTTCGGATCAAGACCGAATCTCGGATCAAGACCGAATCTCGGATCAAGACCGAATCTCGGATCAAAACCGATTCTCGGACCAAAACCAGGAGGATTGCTCTTAGGCCTGGGGCTGGACCCAAAGCACAAAAGCGTCAACCAGCAGGCGTGGAAAGACGCGATCGGGGCGAAAATGGTCCCCGCCCGCTTAGCGCTTCTCCCTGAGGCGAAGCCACGCTGGGACCGCATCGGGCTGAGCGCTGGCGGACAATTGGCAATCCTAGCTGTCCTGCTTTTGCTACCGCAGATTTTCCCGGACCAGATGAATACCGCCCTGAAATATACTTACGTGGAGTTGATGCAGCCCGTCACGGAAATCCCGGTCGCCCCGGAGCCGGAGCCGGAGCCACCACCTCCCCCTCCAAAGCCGCCAAAGATAAAAGCCAAAGTTAAAGTTCCTCCACCGAAGCCTGCTGAGCTGGAACTAAAGCCGGTGTTGCCGGAAGTGGTGCCGGAACTGGTGCCGGTGAAGTTGAACCCTACGCAGCCGCACATCTTTATGGTTTTGAAGCCTGAGACACCTAAGGTACGCACAGTAGACGCGAAGCCGATAGACCTCAACCCGGTGTTAGAAGTCGCCAAAGTGGATTTTCCGACCACGCAGCCCAAGCGTCCGAAAGAGGAAGTGAAGATCGAGAATCTTGGGTCCGGCAGCACGGCGCCGGGAACGCTGGTTGCTGCAGCGAACAAAGTGCAGACCGGCGGCTTTGGCGACCGGAACGGAATCGCGGGGCCCGGAAATCCGAACCGCGCCGCCAACATCAATCAAGCCGGGTCGCCTCTTCTGCCCGGCGGCCCGGGCAATGGCAACGGCAGTGGCGGCGCCAACGGCATGCGCGGCACGGTCGCTGAGGCGCCGAATAGACAAGCGCTCGGCAAGGGAGGCGGGAACACTCCTGTTAGCATTTTGGATAGGCCGCACCCCGTTTATTCGGAAGAAGGCCGTACTCTCCGAATCGAAGGCGACGTAATTCTAGATGTGGTCTTCCTCGCATCCGGCCAACTTCAGGTGAACAGTGTGGTGAGCGGTCTGGGCCACGGTCTTGATCAAGCAGCAGTCCAGGCGGCAAAACAAATCCACTTCAAGCCAGCAACACGGGACGGGCACCCGGTAGATTTTCCAGCACGCGTGCGGATTTCATTCCGCGTGGCCGCCTGAGGAGGAAAGAGAGCCGAGCCTGCCGATCACCTGCGGACGGTGAATCAGGTCATCTATCGCTGGGTCAATCAGCAACTTCTCTTTTTTCCCATGTAGTTCCTTCCTGATCCTCTCCGACATGTCCCAATTCGAGAACGCCGAACCGTATCCACCTGACCGACGAGAAGCACGTGCTTAAGCATTAATTAAGCTGCAGAGAGGGCAATATTTCAGGAAGGCGGGAGCATCAGCTCGATTCGCGTTCGAAGCGGTCGAGGGCGGCGCAGCCTCTCCGTCGCCCGCGGTGCTTGAGAGCGATGGGGGAAAAAGGGGAATACCGATAGCAGTGTGACAAGGCGGGCGTGGAAAAAAAGAAAAAAATACCCGCGCAACAGCAAACGCTCGGTCTGTCCTACGACGGGCGATTCGTAAGGGACGGGTGCGCACGGTTGGCAAACTCTGCTTGGCCCGCTCTCACGTTGGCGGCGGCTCCAAGAATTGCGCGCAGAATAAGGAAAATGAGCGGCAGAAAAGGAGACTTACCAGACTCAGGGTAAAAGCAACTGCAAATGCGAGCGCCGAGCTGTTTTTAGGAGGCCGCGTTCCTGTAGTTCTCGGCAGCGGCCTCGTGGATGGTTTGGCTTTCGGGCGCTGCTTGAGGTATCCACCGATGAAACTGATTGATGTGTTTCAGCTTGATCTCCATGAGCAGTTTCAGGTTTTCGGATCCGCCGACTTCCTTGTAATCCGGGTCCAGGAAGAGCTGCAGGTCGTGACCGGTTAGATTGGCCAGTTCGGCGGCTTTGTGGGGAGGCAAAGCAGCTTCGTCGACGCGTTTTTCAACGGCGGCAGGCTGGTAGAAGCCGGTCACGCGCTGGCGGAGCGTTCGCAGCAGGCGTTCCGCGCGTGTGGTGCTGGGGCCATTGACGCGGCGCGTCATGGCCTGGTAGCGCAGATCGTTGAGGGCGCGCTTAATTTCGCGGGGTGTGTCGCAGACCATGACAATGTAGTGGCCCCAAAGCTTGAGTGACTCTTCGAACTCCGCCGAATTCTGTGCGTCCAGGTTGGTGCGCGCGCTCAGTTGGTAAGCAAGAATCCCAAACAGCGCCAGGAGAAATAGCGCGTCCACTCCATAGGACCAGGCACTTCCTTCAACCTCGGCGACGTCAAGCTTCAAATCTCCTGGCTTGGTGTCCGGACGCTGGAAGGGAAGCGGTTTGCCAAAATCGTTCTGAGAGACAACAGGCTGTTGTGAAGACGGGTTGGAATTGACGTCCGCGTTTGACGACTTCTGCAAAGATGCCAGGGGCTGGATGACTCCTTTCTGGTAGCCGACAACGACAGACGACACGAACGCGACAACGACCAGCAGAACCGGAGCAATCTTGGCGGTCATGCGGCCGGTCTGAGCCAAACTCTCCCAGAGGCGCACGCGCCACAACCGCTCGACTGCCTGCTCTTCTTCCTCCTTGCGAAGAATCTCAGCCGCCTTGAGCTCGAGAACCCGCCGGCGCTGCTCCGATGTGGTCTTGGGCAGGGGCGCTACGATGTTCACCAGTTTCTTGATATAGAACGTGCCGTACTTGAACCGCGCAACCGCTTTTTCCTGTTCGGTATTGCCGCCCCCTTCATAGGCAGCCTCTGCTAGCGCGATTTCCTTGAAACCGAGTCCAACGCAGTGCGTGACCTGGTTCCGGGCCATTCCGAGGACAATGATGCAGTCGCCGGCGGTAGTCAGGAAGTTGATGGACTCCAGAACGGTGACAACGCTCTCCGGCCGGCAGCGGTCGAGGTCATCAATAAAGATGATCACGCGGCGGCCTCCCCAGGACCATGCATCGCAGAAGTCGCCAAATTCGCGGGCAAAGCGCGGGCGGACACCTGGGTCGGGTTTTACGTCTTTGATGGTGGCGGCATCGCGGAGATTGTCGGTGAGCTTTGAGGGGTTGATTCCGAAGGCACGGGCTTTTTGGAAGATAGCGGCGAGAACGGCGAGCACCGTTGCCACCAGACTGTAATGCCCAATGTCCGCGGGCAAGCGGTCCTGTCTGGACCAGGGCAGGAAATACTTGATCAGCGCGATCATCTCCGAGGCAAAGGCTCTCATGTCTGGCAAACTCACGCCATGACGGGAAAGTTCGTAACTAAGAGAGCCGCAAAGGGCCAGCAAGAGGAGGATCATCAGAGGCCACTTGTCGCGAAGCCGAAAGTGCAAGAGGCGGGCGCGGAAGAACCAATTGTCGATATGCCACCAGGGTGGAACAGCCTGGTCCTTGATGTGTTGCAGGAGAGCAGCCAGCAATTGCTCTTCGCTCTGGTGATGCCAGGCGTTGAACCATACGGGACGGTAGCGGGACTTTTCGAGGTCGCCACGGAGCAAAGACATAACCGAGCTCTTGCCTTCACCCCATTCGCCTTCGATGGCGATCGTGACGGGCGGTTGGGTCTTGGGATTGCGGATGAACCGCGAGAGTCCCAGAGCCATGGGAGTAAAGTCGAGCGAATCCACATCACCGGGCTTGAGGGGGGCATCGGTAACGGTCCAGTCGGCGACAGAGAACTCTGTTGGCGGGGGAGGCGGAGGTGTAGCCACCACCGCGGAACAAGTCACAATCAGCAAAAAGGCAAGTAGCCAATACCAGGGCGCGGGGAGGCGATGGTTCGGCAGGGCGGCTTCCGGGCCACGCGTTTCATGGAACCAAGTGGCGCCGTCATCGGAAGTGGTAAGGACTAGACCGTGGTCGCCGGCAATGTAGCCCCGAGCCCCCTTGCCGAAAGCGAATGCCCGCAGTGCAGCGGTTGTTCGCGTGGGGACAACTGTGACCGGAGCGGCGCTTCCCTGAGCTGACGAGCTCTTGCCGATGAAGCCGTTTTCTCCAAGCAGGAGGCGCTGCAAAGAGTTATTCGACGAGGTGAAGGTATCGGCCAGGAAGATGGCCGGGCCGTTCGCGAGCTGGCTGGCCTTGTCGATGGGCTGATTGCCCTTGAGGAGGGAGCCATCGGACCAGGGCGCGCAGGTAAACGGGAGGCTTTTGTCCCGGGCTTCTGGAAGCGACGAGGTTGAGCACAGGTAGGGCGAGTCGCCAACTTTAGCGATTACTCTGCCGCCGTTCATCTCGGAAATGAGGGAAAGATCACCTTGGGCACCGGCGGGAAGGTTGAACCGTGCCTGCTTAAAGGTCCACTCCTTGCCAGCAACGTTGTAAATCCTTCCGCTGCGACCGAGAGCGTGGCAGGTCTGGTTGGAACAACTGACGTAGATCAGGTCGTCGTCCAACAAAAATGGCGTTGACGGTGGAACAGCATTGACACTCACATTGGAGTTTGCGCGCGACGAAACTTCTACGGATGGAGTGTTGGTGGCCACCCCTGCTCGGGCAAGCACTTTGGCTTTTTCGGACGCGTAGACCACAGGAACCAAGCGCTGAATTAGTAGACTGGCCGCCGCCTTCGGTGGGCTGCCGAGACGAACCATGACTGTTGATTTTGCAGGGACCACCGTACCAGCGGAAGGTGACTGAGAAACCACGACCAGTGTCCGCGACGGACCTGGTTGTTGCTGCTGTTGTTGTTTCTGCGGCGGCGCATTGGGTGCGGCCCCGGGCTCGTATTCCACTGCGAGTTGCAGTCCAACGCCTAGGGCGGTCTTGCGTGCAGCGTCCAGTCCCAAGCCGACGAGCGCTGGAACTCGGACAGCTGGCGTAGCGGCTGGAGGAGTGCCACGCGGGTTCGCGGCGGATGGCCTGGACGGCGTCGGTGTGGTGGATTGAGCTGGCGAAGGAGGCGGGCTGGCTTCGGCGCGCGCAGTGATTTTCAGTTGTTCCCACTTGTACTGTCCGGCGGCCCGGTGCAAGACCAAACCAAAATTACCAACGGCCCACACTTCCGGCCGGGTGACCTGGGAGTCGTCGACCGCGTTCGCAGCGTCGGGGATGCTGACCGCGATGCTGTTCAAGCGGCATGCGTAGTCGTCGGCCTTATCATTCGGACAGTCTAGGTAGGGGAGGCGGGCGTAAGGGTTGGTCTCACGCGGATACCAAAACCGCGTGGAAGGCGTGACGCGAGTGGGCTCGGCGTTCAGTGGTTGGAGGACAGCGTAGATAGAACCGCCGAGCATCAGGACCATGCAAGTAGCAAGGATCGCCACCTTGGTCCGCGACTGCAGATAGAAACCGCCCTTGCCTCTCGAGGGTGTCGCGTCGGGAGAGGCCGGAGCTGAAGCCTTTGAAGTAGCGGATGCGCGCATGGGTCACACGTTCCTTAAAGATAGTGCAGGAAAGAGCCCGAGCGTGACGGAATAATATGGAGCGTTTTGCGCACTTGGCAACGAGGGAGTGGAGCTCGGCTTTCCGCACGGCATGCCCCCGACCAACGCCGAGCAGATTAATGAGGGTTTGTTCGCGTTTCTCAAAGGGGCTGCGACTGCCGCGGCATCCTGATAGAGCGATTCATGTCGGAGGCTATTTGCACACTGTTTTGTCCTCAATGTGAAGGGTCGATAGGCGAGGCCGCGCTGACAGCGCGGCCTGTGGCTGGCGAATTGTTGTTTCGCACATGATTCCTTAGAATTTCCCGAGCCAATCTGCGGACGCGGAATCAGCGACAACCTGTCTCTGACGAATTGATACGGTGGAAGTTTCCAACGCAATGTAACAGCGTTACATTGGGTCGAAAACAAGCTGGATGGAGTTTTTGCGTACCACACCTGGCTGCACGCCTTCGGGAGGATTCTTATAGTTGGCTTCATCGTCCGCTTCGTCCTAGTGTTACGGCGGGCTGGCGCAGACCTTCTCGGTCTACGTGAGGCATGACACCCCAGGTTTTACGGCTGAGTATTCGATGATTGTTCGGAAGCAATTCGCTGATTCGGTTCCGCGGACAGGTAGCGGGAGCTTAAATCAGGGGATATCTCCCGCGGCGACGAACACCCATCATGCTTGCTACAATTTATGTAGGGCGGGTGACGCGGGTAGACTGCATGGCCGCCCTTGGCGGGAACGGCGTGCACAGCCGCAGCCTTCGGTTCAAGGGTGCGGGTTTGGACTTTTCCCAGACCTTCTCAATTTCAATCGCGCCACACTCCTCCCCCGAGGCTCCCCAATGGAATACCGGATCGGCTTGCTGCTCTCACTCGCCGTCGCCGGCCTCGCCGCCCTCATCGGCTTGGACCGCGACCGCTCCTTCTATTCCACCCTCCTCATCGTCATCGCCTCCTACTACGTCTTGTTTGCCATGATGGGCGCTTCGCAGCGCACCCTCTGGATCGAAATCGCTATCGCCTTCGGATTCTCCCTGTTCGCTATTCTCGGCTTCAAACGAAATCCCTGGTTCGTAGTCGCCGCCCTGGTGGGTCACGGCGTCTTTGATTTCGTCCACCACCTCTTCATTGCAAACCCCGGCGTCCCCTCTTGGTGGCCCGGGTTCTGCCTTGCATTCGACGCAGTTCTCGGCTCGTTCTTGGCTCTGCGTTTGATGACGCGCCCTGACATTCTCCCGTATGGTCAAAAAACTCAAACGAGTTGAAATAGCGCAACTTGCAGCTTTCCACAGGCTACCTCGAATGGACTTCTCCGACTGGAAAACAGTGTCTACGATTTCGCTTTCACGGGGTTGTAGATTCAGGGGGAATCCAAGATGCTGGGCGCGCCTGCTGGCCTACGTCACCGGAATGGTCAATCAAGAACTCCTACTGCGGAACGAATATCTGGGGGCAGAGGTGAGATCAAGGGTCGGTTGCTGTTTCCGGAAGGTGAAAAGGCGACACTAACTAGCTGAGATTGCTCACCGACTGGGACGCGAGGCTCTCCGAAAATCTGGCAGCAACGGCGAACCCGGACACCATTCTCGGCTGGTATCGGAAGTTCATCGCGAACAAGTTTGACGGATCGAGATTTCGCCGACGAGCAGGTCGACCGAGGTGATGCCCGTTACGAGCGCCGACCAATGTGCCTCTCGCAACGTTGCACGGATATGGTGTGAAATGCTGCGCATCAGAACACGAGCTTACCGTTGAGCTGCGGAGGGATGACGGTGTTGACCGAGATCCTTGTTTGGCCAGCATACACATGCTGCAATTTGGAGAGTCGGGCGAACAGCGACAGGGATGATGCGCTAACCCCAGTGTCAAAGACGCTTAGCGACTCCAAATGATCCAGCGATCCGAGTTCCTGTATAGTGGCGTCGGATATTGCAGTGTGGGCTAAACGCAACTGGCGCAGCTTTTTCATGGCAGCGAGAACCGGGGCAGACCGATCGGTGATCGCCGTGCTAGAGAAATCGGCAGCGACGATCCGCTCGCTGAGAGGGGCCAGAACGACGATTTCGTTATCGCCAAATTTGGCACCAAGCCACGATGCGCTAAGCACCAAATCGGCTGAGGTTCGGGACTGATAACCCACGACATTAGGGAGGCGCGACTGAACCTGAGAGAGGATTGGAGCGAAGGCCGCACGTTCCTTGGCAACAGCATTGAGGTCAATTTCCTGAAAGTTCACTTCAGCGGCGATCGTCTGGCCGGCAGTTACAACGGCGTCGGTGGCGTCCACAGCGAGAGTGTGCGACGCCCCGGATGAGATCCACGCTTCAATCAGCTTGACCTCGCTTGAAGACAACGGCCTCCTATTTGCGGCAGGCATGAAATCGTCATCGTTGGGAGGAAGCGTGATGCGATGAAAGAGTTCGCTGCCCTTGGGATCGCCAGCTTTGATGACGGGGCCATGCTTACTACCGCGCATGACAGCGGCATAAGTGTCGAGCCGCAGGTTCGCCTTGTGCTTGGCCGGTCCATGGCAAGTTACGCAGTGGCCTTCGAAAAGAGGCTGAATCCGGGCGCCGTAAAACGTGGCGAGGCTCTCTTCCGCAGAATTCATCGCGCCATGGCCCGAGCCCGACACTTCCAACAATCTGCGCAATTGCAGCGGCATGAATTCGATGAGATGGTTAGCGCCGTGAGACAACTGTCCTCCGCGATAGCCCGTAAACGAAACCAGGGTCACCGTGCCCACGAGCATAATTGCGTAAAGACGGGCCGGTCCGAGTGATCCGGCACGCAAGCGCTGCAACCAACACAGCCAGGCAGCAACCGCGACCAACACTCCACCCCACATATGCTGCTGAACCAATGGGCCGGAATATCCGCCACCTCTTGCGAGGCACCAACCGAGGACGGCCGCCACGATGGCTCCGCAAATCGCCACGCAGAGGAGGAGATCGACGGAGGCCAGTAGAAAGGGACTGTTGCGTTTTCGGCCAAGAATCTCGAACAGCGGAACCAGCAACAAGACGGCGATGGGAAAGTGAACGGACAGAGGATGAAAGCGACCGACAAACTGTAGCAATGGAGCGTGCTCAATTCCATCAGGCGGCGCAAACAGCAGAAGGGCCAGCAAAACCAAGAAGATCAGGAAAGAGGCTGCTGCGAAACCGCCGCGTGCCGAAGGGTTGCGGACAGACAAAGTCATGAAATTACGAGACTCCGCAAGACAAGCGGGGAGCGGGCGAGCCAAATCATGCCAAGACTTCCGCCAGAACCCGAGCGGGCTTTACACCGGTTAACTTCTGGTCGAGACCCTGGAATGGGTAGTTAAGCTTTCGGTAATCGAAACCGAGGAGATTCAGAATGGTGGCATGCAAATCACGCACCTCGACAGGGTCTTTGACGATTTCATAACCAAGGTCGTCGGTCTGACCAAGAGTCATACCGGGTTTTACGCCACCACCGGCGAGCCAAATGGTGAAGGCTCCGGGGTTATGGTCGCGACCGACAAATTTCATCACTTGGCCGCTGCGATTTTCGCGCATGGAGGTGCGACCGAACTCACCACCCCAGACGATCAGAGTATCTTCGAGCATTCCGCGATTTTTTAGATCAGCGAGAAGTGCCGCGATAGGCTGGTCGACTTCACGGCAGCGCTCGATGAAACCGATGTCCAAAGATTCCTTGGCGGTCGCTCCGTGGCTGTCCCATCCCCAATGATAAAGCTGAATGAAACGGACACCGCGTTCAGCGAGGCGGCGAGCCACCAGACAGTTGTTGGCAAAACTGGATTCACCGAGCTTCGAACCATAGCTCGCGCGGACCGATTCGGGCTCCTTGCGAATGTCCATTGCATCGGTCGCGTCCATCTGCATGCGGAATGACATCTCGTACTGGGCGATTCGGGTCAGGGTTTCAGGATTGCCGAATTCCGCATAGCGCTGCTGGTTGATTTCATCCATGGAATCCAGCATGTTGCGGCGCTGCGGCGAGCTGACTCCCGGTGGCGGATTCAAATACAAGACAGGCTCACCGTGCGAGCGGCATTGCACGCCTTGGTAAACGCTGGGAAGAAAACCGGTTCCCCAGAGCTGCTTGCCGCCGTCTGGTGTGTTGCCACCCGAGATGAGCACGATGAAGCCGGGCAAATTCTGATTCTCGGTACCAAGTCCATAGACAACCCAAGAGCCAAGCGAAGGATAACCGAGGCGGGGATTGCCGGTCTGAACCAGCAATTGCGCGGGGGCATGGTTGAACTGATCGGTGCGCATCGACTTGATGAGACAAAGATCGTCAATATGTTTTTCCAGGTTCGGCAGACGGTCAGAAATCCATTGGCCGCTTTGGCCAGTCTGATGAAATGGATATTGAGAGCCGAGAAGCTTTGGTATACCGGTGAGGAAGGCAAAGCGCTTTCCGGCCAAGAAGGAAGCAGGACAATCCTGACCATCGAACTTGGCAAGCTGAGGCTTGTACTCGAAGAGCTCCAATTGGCTGGGTGCGCCAGCCATATGAAGATATATGACACGCTTGGCATGCGGGGCGAACTGTGGCGGCAAGACAGTCAGCGGTGTTTTGGGATCACGCCTCAGGTCGAGCCGAACCGAGTCGCCAGTGGCCAGCTCTTCCGCAGAAGCGGAGGAGAAAGGCGATGCCAACGTGCCCAGGAACATAGCGCCCAGCCCACCGGTCATTGAACGCAAGAAATGACGCCGAGTCTGTGCCTGCAGACGAGCGAGAGTTCTTTCCGAATGCAGTTCACTGGAAAGATCAAAATCGTGATTTCTCGAAATGCGGTAGAAGGGATCGGTCATCTAGATCACCTGTTCATGGCCGCATCGAGGTTTAAGAGCACGCCGGCGACAGCCTTAAGCCCACCCAATTGTCTGGGGACCAATGCGGCGTTGGGATGTGGATTTTCAGAGATACGCAGCCTGGCTGCCTGCAGCACCGGGGTACTGGGAATGGTGACAGTCTTTTCAAATAGGCCGCGCAACACGGACATTTCCTTCGTTGTGGGATCGCGAGAGAGAACCAGACGGGCTTCGAATGCAATGCGGGCATCAAGAAGGCTCTCGCCATTTTTCGGAGCAACCTCCCTCAGAGCCCGTTTCGCCAACGCCTCCGCGGCTTCATCATA
>Ga0066678_10000844_pt1 | contig 11178 bp, 8 predicted proteins | sample GraSoiAngelo_127_FD_62300 | JGI IMG/M metagenome (GOLD analysis project Ga0066678, IMG submission 62300) | Grasslands soil microbial communities from the Angelo Coastal Reserve, California, USA - 14_0927_09_40cm | ecosystem: Environmental > Terrestrial > Soil > Grasslands | place: USA...
GGCCCGGCCAGCGAAGCAGATCGTCAATCCATTAATCAATGGATCCGTTCTGCCGGCCACTTCGATGCGGTCATCGACTTCGACAAGACTACCCGTGACCCAGAGCATCCCGAGCGCTTCTTGCCCGCGTTTGATTCTGGCGATCATCTCCACCCAACGCCGGCAGGCTACGCCGCAATGGCCCAGGGCGTTCCGCTCTCGTTATTTGCCCCCTTCGCGGAAGCGGTGCCAAAAATTGCGATCACGTTTGACGATCTGCCGGCGCACGGCCCGTTGCCTCCCGGCGAAACACGAATGGAGGTGATCTCAAAGATCGTTGCAGCACTACGCGGGGCCAACCTGCCGCCGACGTATGGTTTCGTCAATGGATTGCGCATGGAAGAACAACCAACCGGTGCCGCCGTGCTGCAGGCGTGGCACTCGGCGGGAAATCCCCTTGGCAACCATAGCTGGTCGCACATGAACCTGAACCAGCATTTATTAGACGATTTCGAGCAAGACGTCGCTCGCGATGAGCCTGTGTTGGCGAGCGTGATGAAAGATGAAGATTGGCACTGGTTCCGATACCCGTTCCTGGCAGAAGGAGATACCCTTGAGAAACGAGCAGGCTTTCGGAATTTCCTGCGAGAGCGCGGTTACAAAATTGCCGCGGTCACCATGAGCTTTGGCGACTACTTGTGGAACCCGCCGTACGCGCGGTGCAAAACGAAGGGCGATGCCGCAGGAGTCGCGGCCTTGGAGAACAGCTACCTAACCGCAGCCGACGAGAGCATTCAATACTCTCGGGACATCTCGCACACTCTTTATCAGCGCGATATCCCTTATGTGCTGCTCGTGCATGTCGGCGCATTCGACGCAGAGATGCTGCAACGTTTGTTGCAGCTATATCGCCATAAAGGTTTCGAGTTCGTGACTCTTCCGGAAGCCGAGCGCGACGAATTCTATCGCGGAGCTACCGATCACAGTCTTCCACCAGGACCTGACACACTCGAAGAGGCAATGAATACTCGTGGGCTGACGCCACCCTCTCACACCAATTTTGCCGCCCAGCTTGATTCTGTCTGCCGTTAGCGCGCTGGGATTCTGAGACCCGCAAACCCGGAGAAGAACGTGAATCGCATTCGTCCCCTCGCTAGAAGATAAGTTTCCCGCCGAACCACCATTGCCGCTGGCCGCCGCTGCCACCTAGACTGGCGTTCGTGGTGACCAGGGTGGAAGTGACCCTTCCGAACGTGCTGCTGTTCCGGTCGGCAGTCGGATTATTGAAATGCGGCGTATTCGTAACCCCGAACGCCTGCGCCTGTAACTGGAATGTAAATCGCTCGGAGATTTTGAAGTCCCGGTTCAGGCTCATATCCAGATCAAAATAGCCGGGACCGCGTAGTATGTTTCGCCGGGCGTCACCGAAGACACCCGGCGTAGTGACATGTTGGAACGAACTCGGGTTGAAGTAGTAACACGAGAAGCTGGAGGCGCAACTTGCGGCCTGTGGTTGCCCGCGTAGAATCCGAATGGGAGCTGCGATGTCCGGCACCTGGGTGCTGCCCGGCGCGTTCAGGGTGCTTCCGTTCCCGTCTGTGATGGTGAACGGTGTTCCGCTCATGGCGCTTAGCACCCAGCCGAACTGCCAGCCTCCAGCAAGTTTGCTGGCGATTCCGTTCTGTGCCCAGGGCTGGCCTGCGCCAAACGGCAATGCATACACGCCGTAGGCTTCAAAATTGTGAGTACGATCGAACCCGGCCAGCGCTCGATTCAAGCGATAACGCGAGGGAGTCGGCCACAGCAGGAACCCCAACTCCTCGTTGTCCTCGTAATCGATCGCCTTCGAGAATGTGTATGTGAAGCCAATTTGCGAGCCGTGGCCGAGGCGGCGTGTCAATTTGGCCTGCAACGAATCGTAGTAGTTGTTACCCAGGGGAATCAGTTGGCCAACGTCAGGCCAGCCCTTGCATTGCGCGCTCGGATTCGCCGCGGTCGGACAAACATTGCTACTGGTGTGGCCGAATTGGGCATTCAGAATTCTCCCATCTTGCCCGAAAGTGGCCGGCTGGCCTTCGATGGCCAGTGCCGGGTTTATATTTCTGTTCGTGAGAGGGCGTATTCCTCGCGATCCGACATAGCCAACATCACCGACAAATCCGGCGAATTCCTGCTCGATAGTCAGATTGAAAGATTGGATGTAGCCTCTGCGGAAATCACGCGTTATCGTCGTGGTCCCGACTCCGTCGGGCAGGGGATACACGCCCGGAGTTGTGCCGCCCGCCAATGCGATTTGCGGAATACCAATCGGCAAGCTGGCGTACGGACCCACTGCATTCAATCCTGTCAAGCTGGCTGCCGGCGCGAACGAATTTCCGGCCAGCCCTGTGAAGTCGGAGATGGTTACCGCCGGATAAGCATTTCTCAGGAACCGCCAGTTGTTCGCGTCGGCGCTGATTCCATAGCCCGCACGGACGACATTCTTTCTGGTCGGGCGGTAGGCGATGCCCAGACGGGGCAGGAATAAGCCATGTCCTACGTCCACCCCGTCATCAATAGGAATGCCGCTGCTGCCGCCTACTAAGACATTCATGGTGTTCGGATCCAGAACTCGGGCTCCCCCGATATCGCTATAGGCCATGGGGAAATATTCCCAGCGCACCCCGTAGTTGATGGTCAAGTTCGAGGTAACCTGATATTGGTCGCGCCCGTACCACGCCCACTGCGACCACCGCAACGCGTTCGGATTCAGGTTTTGTACCGCCTTACCAACTTCATCCGGTAGGCCGAGAAGGAAATCTGCAAAGGAATTGTATTGCGCCGAAGCGGGTGTGGCTCCGCCACTCAGTTCGCTCGCGGCTCCCGTGAAGCGCAAACTTCCGCGAGCCGTCTGAAACATCCCGCCCTGCGGCTGAAAATGATTCATCTGAACATGGTTGTATTCAAGTCCGAAGCGTACCTGGTGGCGTCCTTTGATCCAGGTTAAGTTGGCATTGCCAACGTACTGGTTATCGCGAAATACGAAGGGATTGCCGGTGTTTGGATTGCCCAGGTTGGAATAGGTATTGAACTGGAAGGCTGGAATTCCTCCTTGCAGGTGATCCGGTCCGTTGGTCCCTGGAATGTGAAGCGTGTCCAGACCGAAGTTGCTGCCGATATCGGTGCTCTCCGCGTTGATGCGCTGGCGCGTGAAGCCAGCGTTTATGTCAGCGGCGAGGGTTGGCGAGAATGCATAGGTGCCGCCCAGGCCCACCACCTGGATCCGTGAGTGCGCGTTTCCTAGCTGTCCACCAAGCGTGGCATTCCCCTCAGCCTTTCCCAGCGCCGGAGGATCAAAAATGAAGCTGCGCGACAGCGAGTAACGACCAAACACAGTGGAGTGATCGCTCGGAATGTAGTTCACTTTGCCATCGAAATTGTCACGATGAAAAAATCCTGTTTTGGAGACGAAATAGTTGTTAGTTGTACCCGAAAGGTTGGCCTCCGGTACGAATGACAACATGGTGAGGGCCGCAGGATCCACGTCGGAAAGACAAATTTCGTCGAGGACCCCGTTGCACGAAATTGGTGAACGCCCGGTCCCATTGGCCGCGCCGCTTCTGGGATCATAGACGTGCAGCGGGTTGCCTGCCTTGTCGGCAATCAGACCTCGAAAATCAAAGAAGCCATTGGCTTGGGCTTGCGTGTAAGCGAGTCCTCCAGTCGGCACCGTTTGGGGGTTGCCGCCGTTGGGGGCCTGAACTTGACGCGTCGATTCCCAATTGCCAAAAAAGAACAACTTATTCTTCTTGATCGGCCCTCCCAGCGATCCGCCGAGCTGGTTGAACACGTTTAGCGGAATGCGGAAGCTGGGTGGGTTGAAGTAGTTCAACGCGGAGAGTGCATTATCGGTATGAAACTCGTGCAGTTGTGCGTGCATGCGGTTGGTGCCTGATTTGATCTGCACGTTCACGGCAGCTCCGCCCACCATACCCTGTTCGGCGTCGAAAGAGTTGGTGGTCACGTTGACCGCGTCAATCGCGTCGACCGAAGGCACATAGGCGATATTGGCCGGCAGCCAGGGATAGGCGTCCTGAACCCCGTCGATTCTTGTGTTGTTGCCCTGCGAAGATTGGCCGTTAACGTTACTGGTCATGGCACGCTGCGGGTTTCCTGCGGCAGAATTGTTCTCAAATGGCAAGCTTGCGCCCGGAATGATTCTGTACAGAGCCTGAAAGTTTCTGCCTTCCGACGAGATAGCCGGGAGCACGGAAATTTGCGTCGTGTTCAGATCGGTATGCACGTCTGCTTTGTCCGTCTGCAGCAGCGGTGCTTCCGAAGTTACAGTAACGCTCTGGCTCGCTTGGGCTACATTGAGCTGTGCATCGACACGTTGCACAGCGTTGGCCGTTACCACAACATTCTGCGTCTCCTGGATGGCGAATCCCGACGCCGAGATCGTCACTTTGTAGGTTCCCGGCACCAGGGTAGGGAAGCGGTAGATGCCACTCGAATCCGTGGTCGCTTCGTGGGTTACTCCCGTTCGCACCTCTGTCGCTTGTACCTTGGCTCCGGCGATCGCGGCACGGCTAGGGTCGGTCACTGCGCCGGTCAGGGATCCATAGAGCACTTGACCATAACTACTCAGGGAAATCGCGCTGAAAAACAAAACGAATCCGATGATCGCCTTTAGTTCGATAATCGAACTATTACTGGACGCGAATACCAACGAATGTCTGGACATATCGACCTCTGCTTTCTTTCTGCACTCCGGTCTGGCAACGCGGTGATCCTGAACACCGGGCGGTTCGGAATCTCTCCCGATCTACATCGATGAGCTGCTTCTACTTGATTGAAAGATTGCTGCTGTCGCCCGCCGAACAGCCGGACAACGAAACGGTGATGGATGCCACGAGTGTGTTTCTCCGGTTGCTGCTTGGGCGTCACTAGACTTGGTCTGACGCATCCGGTGTTCTACGACGGTCCCCGGGCGGAACCAGTTCGCCCCTTAATTCGAGGCCCGAACTATATTTTGCTCCTTGGAACTTTGTCAAGCCATCCCGACACCGTCAGGAACCCTCCGGGCTGCCGCTTTGTCCAGACAGCCGTGAGGTTGCCTCAAGGTGGTTAGGAGCGGGGTGCCAAAGGAATGGAGTAGAGCCGCACTCTGAAGATATGTTGCTGATGAGGGTCCAGCAACAACTGCCGGCCCTGGTTGCTTTGATCCCCGTTAAGACGCTTCTCGGTTGTCCATTGTCCAGCGTGGCGCGAAACCTGTTCGATGCTTTCAATTCCGGCCATTCCCGGCTCGACATCAGGATCGCGCGCAAAACTGACGGTAAGGCCGCTGCCGGCAATGTAAAACTCTCCAGTACCGGTCTGCATGATCAACATCGCGCCGTCATCCGCAAGGAGGTTCTTAGCCGGCCAAGAACGCGAGAGCGTGGCCTCAAAGAGGTATCCTCCCAGGGCAACCGTTTGCGTTGGGCGTGGGCTCGTCGTGTGCAGAACCAAACCGCGGGTAGAGCCGCTTGCTTGGGCGGACAGCAAGAGATCACGAACACTTTCAAACAGGCCGTACACCTGCATCAACACGGGTTCAGGCTGGTCATCTTGCGGTGCCCGCAGGCTGTCGATACCAAAAGCGGAAAAACCAAATGCCCGTGCTCCACCATAGGCGTAGTACGCGTTGTAGGGAGCGCTTTCCATCCTCGCCTCAGGGATGAAGATCGGATTGCCTGGAATTTCATACCGCTGCACCCAGTATTCAAAATCAGGCCAGTAGATGTCGGGCGAGTAAAAGTCGATGCTGGGGGAAGCCGCACGGTAGATCTCAAGAAAATAGGGATGCGGCCCTCCGCTCGGATACTCTCCTGCTTTCTCGAGTGGGGCAGGGAGTTGCGCGTTGATGTACATCGGCAGCGCGTACTCTTGCTTGGCAGCATGGGCTGCGGCTTCGATGTAAATTGCATAGTTCCATGCCATGAACACTTCATTCGCCACGTCTCCAAACATGTCACTCCAGGTGCGGCCGTGCTCCTTGAAGTGCGACGACAGTTCGGGCGGGAGCTGAAACCGTCTTTCCTGCAGACTACGGACCAGCGTCCCGGGAATGGGAGCGCTGAACATCCGATTGGCTTCGGGAGAGCGGTCGCGGCCCCATCCCAGGTAGCCGACTTCATTCTCAACTTGGATCATGAGGACCGTCTGTTGCTCAGAGTCTTTCTCGCGGATGTGGCGCACATCAACGACGCGAAGGCGCGGCTGTCGCACCGCCGAGCTTCCGACGAGAGTTCCGAAAGAATTTGCAGCGGCGTTCCATCAGCAGCTTCAGCACGCGGGAACCGCCTTAGGTCCGATTTCACCCAGGATGGGGCGTAGTTCGAGAAAGCATTTTTCCAACTGCCGAACCACAGTATCACCAAGTGCATGTTGTGCTGTCGGGCGATCTCGATCCAGTGATCCAGGATGCTGAAGTCAAAGCTCTCTTCCTTCGGCTCGATCTGCTCCCAGGCGACGGGAATCAGAATCGTATTGACATGCATGCGGGCCAGGTTGGGGATGATCACATCCCTTGGGCTGATGTCCCGGCGGAAGAATTACCGAGTTCGCCTCCGAGAATAAGAAAAGGTTGGCCGTTGACGATGAGCTGCCCGGATCCGTTCCTCATCTGTACGCGCGGCAGGTCTCCAGCATGCAGGGTCGTGGTGACGATGGAGAGACAAACAAGAAGTGCAGCCCTTACCTCGATATTCAACTGCCGTCCCTCCAGGAGGAACCCATCTTCCCCGACGTTGCACGCTCAAGGTGAGCTGACGCCGAGGCGCCCAGCGGAGTATGTGTTCTGTTATCCGAGTACTCTCCGGCGAATCAAACTAGCCGGAGATCAGACCGTATGCTGGCAGCAAGACCGGGCGAATGCCGTGACTTGCCGCTGCTTGCGGACTACATCGATGAAATCGCGCCAGCTGACTGAAGCCGTGCCTGCGGCCCTCGAGGACCGTCAAACTGACGTCGTGGCTCGACGAAGGGGCCAAAGTGTTTCTGTAACACAAGCGCAACTGTGCCGCGCAAACGGGCGACGCTCGGTTCCGCTGCTGCGGGCCGGACACGCGGCGGCTTTCCGACCAGGACTGATTTTGCCACTTCACCTTTGATCACAGGACCCAAACGATTCCACAGGCGCGTGAACTCTCCTACAAACACCACTTCCTCCGGGGAGAGGCTGGCGATAATCATCCGCATTCCTCGACCGATCGCATGGGCCATGGCATCCAAAGCCTTACCGGCCAGGGTGTCTCCGCTACCCGCAAGTGACAGCAGGTCCTGAAAGCTGAGCCCCTTCGGGACGGCAATGGATTCGTGATAGTAGCGCAACGCTGCCCAGTTCGACGCGTAAACTTCCCAACAGCCGTGACTGCCACAACCGCAGCGCGGACCGTTGGACTCGATCGGGACGTGGCCAAATTCTCCTGCCATTCCGTTCAGGCCACGGACCAGGCGCCCGTCGCTAAGAATGCCGACCCCCAACCCCTCCGAGACCGTTACCACGATCAGGTTCGGCGTTTTTTCCGCTTGACCGAACCAGACTTCCGCCAGTACGCAAGCGTTGGCTGCATTTTCCAGATCCACGGGAAGGCTGGTCGCCTTTTGCAGCGGGCCTCGTAGATCGAACTCCGGCCACTTCAAGTTGGGGGCGAACACGACGCGTTGGCGCGCCGGATCGTACCTTCCAGGCACGCTAATACCAATTCCTTCAAAACATAGATCGGAGTGGTTCCGCACCATCTGTCCGGCAATTTCGGAAAAAGTCCTGGCGGCAGCGTCGGGATTCGGTGGTGTGCTGATTCGCTGTTGGGACAAAAACCGTCCGCTGATATCGGACACAGCAAACGTCGTCATTGCCGGGCGAAGATCGACCGCCAGGATTCCGCGGCGATTGTTCAATTGCAAATAGGTGGGGCGGCGTCCACGCGGCAGCCGGCCCGTCGCACCATAAGTCACCCACTTCTCGCGAATGAGTTGCTCTGTGATCAGTGATACCGTACTGCGCTGCAAGCCGGAGGCGCGGGCCAGATCGGCGCGGGAAATCGGCTGGCGACGCCGGATAAGATTCAGGACTATGCCGCGATTAATGCCGCGAGCCGTTTCGCTGGTCGCGGCCTGCGCATCGATGAAGTTCATCCGCCGCAAACGCCTGTCCTCCTCTCGCAGAAAAGATACCAGCATTGGATGTATAGTTCGAGCGGTGAACTATATTGTTTGCTCCCTCGCCATGTCAACCATCGCCAGGGGCTCTGCCTTCGACAAGATGACGGCAATTGCTTAGGTCGGCCAGTTTCGATACCGAGAGCAGATTCCGGCTCGATAAGCAACAGATGTCAGATAAGCACTTGGATTCAGCCGAGGAAAACAACGAACCAACGGGCCATGGATTAAGCCGCGGAAATCGAGATGCCTACGATGAAGAACCTGAGCGCTTCAGAATCAGGAGAGGAATACCGGAACGATGACCCAAGTTAAGGTAGCTGAGAGCAAAATACGCGCGTTGTTCGGGCCCAGTTGTTCTCCGCTTTGTTCCGCACACGAGGTGCAGCACAATGTGCAGCAGGATGTCGTCAAAAACTGGCAAACGTGCTAAGCGGCTAAATTGTGAATAGGGTGGCGGAGAGGGAGGAATTCGAACCCTCGATACAGGTTTTGGCCCGTATAACGGTTTAGCAAATTGCCTGTTCCACCGCCCTGTTGTTCGGATTCAATAGCTTATGTTCGGATCGGAGGCCGCTGTGCGGGGCAAGGTGCTCCTGTTCGGCAGCAGTTGTGCAACCAAATTGTGCAACTCACGACCCACAACGGCTTACAATATGCCGACGTTTTGGCACACACATGCGGCAATGCTCTTTCAGAATCCCTACGCGTGAATTCCAAGCCTTGTTTGAGCGCTTCTTGAGAAGGGATGCGACAGGGTCCTTTGACAATATTTTCCACTTTAGGCCTTCGACCAACGTCGCTACGGCAGGAGCTCGAGCGGTCGTAAGAAGCGCGGCCCTACACCAATTGCGGCGAAGTCGCGCCGATCGGTGGTCAGCACTCGATAGACTTTGCGGCGCTCAGTAAGGGCGGCTACCGTGCCGTCGACCAATCCAAGATCGAGCTCCTTGAACCTGGCGTCGAATTCGAGCGCGCGAACAAGATCGGAAGGCAGCGGCAGCTCGTACTCGTAGCGGGTCGCTGGATCGAAGATCTCGGCAATCAGCTTGCGCATGGCCGCCCGATTGTCTCTGAGGAAGTAGTCCACCTCAGCGAGCACCAGCGCTGGTACGATCACGACCGTCGCGGTGGTCAGAATTGTTTGGTATTCCGGAAAGGTCGGTTTGTGATCAGGCGTGTGGGCGAGTGCCTTGAGGAGCCCGCCCGTGTCGGCGATGATCGGGCCACTCAATCTTCGAGATCCCGAAACAGCTCGGATTCGTCTCCCAGCTTCGTGTCCGTGGACTCAAACAGTAACGTAGAGGGCGGTCGGCGACCGGTGTAGTACCGCGAAGCGACGACGCGCAGGCCTTTCCGAACCAGTTCCGAAGCGGAGTGCCCCGCCGCTCTCGCGCGTTTCAAAGCGCGAACATCCTCTTTGTTCAAGCGAATCGTTGTCGAGATCATCCGCGCCATACACTCACCATACAACAAAATAAACGAACTCGCAACGACCCAAAGGAGCCAACGGCGGCTCCATTGCTGCCAAAACCAAGGGTCATATGGAATATAGCAGCGAAAGCAGTTATTTTTTCTTCGGCGGCAAGAACTTCTTCTCGATGGAGGCCACGATCACGTAGTTGGGGTCCACCATCTCGTTCAAATGAATCCTCGCCACTTTGGAGAGCAGTTCATACGCATCCGGTTCTGACAATCCATAATCCTTATGGATCCATCCCACCAGCTCCTTGAACGCGATGCGCAGGCAATCATCCAAGGGTCGATAGGCCCCGACAGTCATGATCGCATCTTCGTTCTCGAAGCGGGGCCAGTTGATCTTGTGGCCTTTTATAACGCTCACCTGTATCCGTGCCCGCAGTGGAACTTCAATCGCTGTTCCCGCGACTTCGCCGTCACCCATCGCAGCGTGGCCATCGCCCATGTACAACAGCGCTCCTAACACATTCACGGGAAAATATACGGTGTTCCCCACGCTCGCCTCGGGAGAATCCATGTTGCCACCAAAGGCCTCTGGAACTATCGAACTGCGCGCCTCGCCTCCTGCTGGCGCCACTCCGATGCAGCCGAAAAATGGATGGAGTGGGATCTTCACCGAGAAATCCGAATCTAGCGCGCGGAAAGTCGCAGTGTTCGTGGCATGGTCTATGGGATAAAACCAGATTTTCTCAGGCAGCGGCGCATGCAGCATGGGAGTATAGGTTGTCTCATTGAGCGCCCCAAATCCCGGGGCAAATGCGCCCACGCCCTGGTTGCTGTCCACTTCGAGATGAAGGATCTTCACCTCCAGTGTATCGCCTGGCTCGGCGCCTTCGATGTAGAACGGACCAGTGAGCGGATTGTCGCCTTTCACCAAGCTCAGAGGGTCGCCAGGTTTTTGAATCACATTACCGAAGGCATCCACGGTATTGGTCTCTAGAATGTCGCCGGACTTGAGACGGGCCACCGGCTGCACCACTGCGTATACATATTTCACATCATTGATCGTGGCTTGGTATTTGACGAGATTACTCGCCGGCGCTTGCGCCAGCGCATTGACCGCACCTCCAATCCATAGCGTGGCTGTCAGAAACTTAGTGATCACGCAGTCCTCCTGTGTTTGCATCTGTCACAAAATAAACCACGAAGGACACGAAGGAAAAGCCACGTTCCAAAGGTCTTCCTTCGTGTCCTTCGTGATTATTGCCGTTTTTTAATCGAAAATCCCTAAAACGTCGCCCGCACTCCCAGTTGCAACTGACGAGGCGGCGAGATAATGTCGCTGGGCCTGCCGAAGGTCGGGGAACTGATCACCCCGTTGTACGATTCGGCATCGAAGTTCGGATGGTTGACCACGTTGAACATGTCCACTGTGGGACTAATCTCCACCCGTTCACCGATCTTGAACGGACGTGACAAGCGCGTATCCCAGACGTAGGTCGCGGCTGCACGACCGGTGTTCCGTCCCACGCCAGAGGGACGATCCTTGAGATGGCCATCTCCGTTATCGTCGGTGCCGGTGGTGATGTTAAA
>Ga0066678_10000854_pt1 | contig 11134 bp, 12 predicted proteins | sample GraSoiAngelo_127_FD_62300 | JGI IMG/M metagenome (GOLD analysis project Ga0066678, IMG submission 62300) | Grasslands soil microbial communities from the Angelo Coastal Reserve, California, USA - 14_0927_09_40cm | ecosystem: Environmental > Terrestrial > Soil > Grasslands | place: USA...
CCAGCTGACCGGCCCGCCCACGGTCGACGGCGACCGGCTGCTGCTGGACACCCGCGAGCACGGCCAGCTGGTCATCCGGCCCGTCGAGTCCACCGACACCTGGATGGTGTTCGACGGCCCGACCGGAGCCATGACCGCCTGGGAGGCGTACCAGCGGGGCCTGCGGCGACCGGCTACCGGCTGGTGCGTGAACCCGAGAACCAGGCCAGTGGGAACGACGGGCAGGTTTGTCTCGCGTGATGACCTCAGCTGACCCGCGTAGCCACGCTCGGTGAGAGGTCCTCTGACGAGCCGATCGCCGAATACGGGCGGGTAGCTCCCTATCCGCAAGAAGACCAGCCGCGCCGTCACCGTCAGGCTCCGGGCTTACTGCGACGAGCGCGACAGTTGGTCTGTAACCGTCGTCATACAGTTCCGTGCTGCCGTTGACGGCTGCTTGAGCTTTGCACTCCAATCTTGGGGGGCGCCCGGCCCGGTGCCGGGTCCCTGGGGGACGGCACCTACGAAGGGCATTGGATGAAGCGCTGCCGCTGGTTGGTCAGCCCGACGTGCACCGGATTGCTATTTCTCGGGTTGTCCGGAGTGACGCCGTCAGTTGCGTCGAGCCAGGGACAATCCGCCGCCACCGACCGTGCGACGTTCCGCGTGCGCAGCACGCGCCCTATCGGCGCCGCGTATGTCGACGTCGATGGGTTGCTGGCGAACTCGTTCACGCGCTCCGACGGCTCGGCCGGCACCTACGAGGCGCCCGTCCGCCTGCTCTACCCGGCGGCGCAGAAATCGTGCACCGGCGTCGGGCTTGAGGACCTCGCCAACGGCTTCCTCTACAACTTCGGCGTCCACGACGACTTCTGGAACCTTCATTACGCCCGGCGCGTGCTCACCGACGACTTCCTCATGCGACGCGGTGTCACCTACGCCAGCCCAACCTGGGACAAGAAGGCGATCGACCACCTGGGCCGCGGCCACCTCGAGCACCGCGAGGACGGGCTGCGAGTCGTCCAGGACGTCGCCGCCTGGCTGCGCGACCCGTCGTCGGTGACGGTGGTGGGCGGCGAGGAGCCGATGTGCCGGGCCGTGACGCTGGTGGGCTACGGCATTTCCGACTCGGCATCGCTGCTCCGCCAGCTCTTCGCCGACGGCTCGGCTCCCTTCGACGCGGGCCTCGTCCACGCCGCCGGCGCGACCTGCTGGGACTTCACCGTCGGGCAGGCAACGACGCAGTGCCCGAGCTTGCCGGTCGGACTCGCGGCCAAGGTCATGGCGATCGACAGCGAGACGGACCTCGACGTGCAGAGCGCGGCGAGCGCCCGGCAGGACGGGCTGGTGAACTACCGGCACTACGAGGTGGCCGGGTCGGCCCATCTCACCAAGGCCGAGGGCGACCTCATGGAGTTTGCCCGCCATGCCGAGGACGAGAACCCGCTGCTCGCGCTGGCGTTTCGGGAGACGGGCCGGGCGCAGAACCCAGAGTCGCTCGGCCCCGTCCTGCGCACCGCCTACGACGCGCTCATGCGGTGGACGACGTCCGGCACGGCGCCCCCGGCCAACGCCTACCTCGACGGCACCTTCGACCCGACCGGCACTTTCACCATCGCCCGCGACGCCGACGGCAACGCCCTCGGCGGTATCCGCCTGCCATGGCTGACCACGACGCTGCCCGACGGATCAACCGTCGGCGCCGCCGTCGCCCGCCACACCGGCACCGACGCCACTGGCGGGTTCCTCTTCGGCGGCCGCTACGAGTGCTTCACCGACACTACTCGGCGCTATCCGACGGCCGTCCTCTACGCCGATCGCGTCTCCTCCGGCGCCCGCTACGCCGAGTCGCAGCGCTGGATCCTGGCGGAAGACGGCGCGCTGTTCGAACGGTACGCTGCGAACACCGATCTCGGGCATCTTGCGTGCCCGCCGTGGCCGGACGGGTCAGTGCCGAGTCGGCGATAAGTGCCGGTGGCGTCTGGTCAGGACTTTCCCGCAGCGGTCGTCTCTACCGTGACGTCTGGTGTCGTCCTGTGATGTTCATTTCGTGACCACGGTGTGACCACAGTGAGGCGCGATCTCCTGACGCGATCGTAAAGAGGTCAACCTCAGCAACGGCATCAGATGTCCGGCCATTGCACCACAGCGAGTCGGGCGACATCACCCCAGTGGCTGGCGGCCAGCCGCGGTGGGCATCGCCGGCATCGTGCGGGCGGTAAGGGCGTCGGGCTCGTCGAAGGCGAGGGACAGGTTGAGCCGCATCTGGCGGCGCGCCCCGGCCGAGAACCGCACCGGCTGGGTGGCGTGGAACGTGCTGCCGTCGAAGAGCGTGGCGCGATTGCAGCGGTAGGGAACCTCGAAGCGGCCTCCCAGGGACCGCTCGTCGATGTAGCGCCGGCAGAACCTCTCGTTCACGAAGTCGGGGTAGCGCAGCTCGGGGCCTCGCTTCACGTCGAAGAGAGTGAGCCCGCCACCGGCGGGGTCGAGGTTGCACTCATCGGGGGTGAGCCACAGGTTCACGACGACAGAGGCGTTGTCGGCGTGGACCCCGACCCCCGTGTCGGCCAGGCACAGGATCGCCCAGTGGCTCACAAGGCGCATGCCGGCCAGCGCGCCGGGCAGCGCCCGGCGCAGCTCACCCGCCAGCTGGGCGACGGAGGGGGTGCGGGGGCGGGAGTTGTGCAGGTAGCGCTCGGCTAGGCCGCGGTGTTCGTCGCCCCAGTCGAGCACCTGCCAACCGCCGTCCTCCAGCAGTTCCTCGCGCAGGCGGGCCAAGGCGGCCACGGTGAGGAAGTCGTCGAGCAGGGCGACGTTGAACGGCTGGCTGTGGCGCAGGTCCCGCTGAGCCACGTTCCAATCCCGGTCGGCAAGGGTTGAGGTAGTCATCGGTGGCGCAGCTCCTCGATGGCGGGGGCAAAGCGGGTGGCGTCGAGCTCGCTCACCACCAGGAAGCTGATGCCGAAGCGTTCTCGGAACCGGTGGGCCCGCTCGACGACGTCACCCTTGGGGCCGACGAGGAGGTGGGGGCTTCCTCGCCCCTCCTCGTCGGAGAGGCCGTAGAGGCGGGCGGCCTCTTCGGAGGCGCCGCGTCGCTCCACTACGAGCCCGAAGAACAAGATGGTGCTCAGCTCCAGGGAGCCGAAGCGCTCTCCGGCCGCCTCCCTCACCCAGCCGAGCTTCTCGTCGGTGGCCGCCGCCGTCATGCTGGCCACGGAATGGCCGTCGAACCTCCCGCTGGGCAGGCGCACGTTGAAGCCGACGATGTCGGCTTCCCGGGCGGCCAGCGAGAGCACCCGGCGCCCGCCGCCGCCGACTTGGAGCGGGATGGGGCGCAGCCCGCCGGCCCCGGCCAGGGTGGGCCGGATCCGCTCGATGGTGCGGGCCAAGTCGGCCACCCGGTCACGGCGGACGGGCCGCCCGTCGAGCTGGCCCAGGTCGTGGTCGGACCATCCGGTGCCCAGGCCCAGCTCGAAGCGCCCGTCCGACAGCCGCTGGAGCGTCTCCGCGTCTTTCGCCACCACCGCCGCCGGCCGGAACGGGTTGGACAGCACCAGCGTGCCCAGGCGCAGGGCGGACGACACCATGGCCGCGGCGCCCAGCGCCGGGATCGGGGCCGACTGGTCGTCGAGGTGGTCGGAGACCAGCAGGGCGTCGAAGCCGAGATCCTCGGCCTGCCAAACCCGCTCCCGCCAGGCCGCCCCGTCGCCGCCGGCGTGGCGGCAGAGCATCCCGAAGCGGAACGGGCGGGCGGCGGAGCCGGGGAGGGTGGCGCCGCCCGACGCAGTCGCCGCCGTGGCCGCGGTCATGAGGCCACCCCGACGAGCAACGAAGGCGACCGGTCGGCCAGGCGGCGGTTGAGGGCCCGGCCGTAGGCGACAGCGGCGCGGCGGGCGGCGGCTTCGTCGATCCGCCAGGTGGAAACGCCAGCGGGGGTTCGGGGGTGTCCCCCGGGGGTGACAGTGCTCATCCGTGCTCCCCGGAGAGCAGCTCGGCCCGGCGTCCGCTCCAGGCCAGCACGCCCAGCGCCACGGGCAGGCAGGCGCCGGTCACGGCTAGGGCGGCGACGTCGACGTGGCCCACCAACAAGCCTCGCAGCAGCGAGACGTGATAGCGCAGCGGGTTGACCAGCGACAGTGTCCGGAGGTAGGCGGGGGCGGCCTCCACCCGCCAGAAGAGGGGGGCGGTGAAGGCCAGGGGGAGGGTGGCCAGGGACAGCACGAGGTCGCGGCGATGGTAGGAATCGATGGCCATCCCGAGCGCAACCCCGAAGCACAGCCAGGAGGCCAGCGACAGCCCCAGGCCCAGGGCCATGGCCAGGAGGCGGCCGGCTCCGAGGCCGTGGGCGAGGATGCAGAGGAGGACATACACGAGGACGGCCTGGGTCACGGCCACCACCGAGCCCGCGGCCACGATGCTGGCGGCGTAGTGGCGCAGTCCGAGCCCCCGGATGCGGGCCAGGGCATAGACGCCCCACTTCCGGTCGTTGGCCACGTCGGCCACCGTGGTGGCCCACGCCCGCAGGGTGAGGAGGGCGACGACGCCGGGGAAGGCGAACACAAGATACGGCAGCCGGCTGCCATACACCTCGACATCGCCGGTCAGCCCACCCACCCCAGCCACCAGGAAGGAGAAGAAGACCAGCGGCTCGAGCACCCGCCCGTAGTACAGGGACCGCCAGTTCCACATGCTGCGCAGGTGGAACTCGACCAGCGTGGCTGCATTGCTCATGACGCTTCCCTTCCGGCGGGGCCCGCGCCGGGGGAACGCGCCAGGTAGACGTCGCGCAGGCTGGCCGTCCGCTGCTTGAAGTCGGCGACCTCGGCGGCCGAGAGCACCATCCGCAGGAAGCCCGCCGTGGTCGTCCCGGGCTTGAGCCGGCCGGCGACGTGGCTCCCGTCGATCGACAGCTCCAGGAGCTGCCCGGCGAGGAGGGCGCGGAGGGCCCCGTCGGGAGGCGCGTCCAGGTCCACCTCGACCCCGACGACCTCCTCGCCCCGGGCCAGGAACTCCTGCACCGGCGAGTGGGCCACGACCGTTCCCGCCTCGAGGAGAAGGATGTCGTCGGCGAAGCTCTCCACGCTGTGGAGGTCGTGAGAGGAGACGAGGACCACGGCCCCGTGACGGGCGCGGCCCCGAAGCTCGCCGAAGAGGACGTCGGTGCCCTCCGGATCGAGGCCGCTGGCCGGTTCGTCGAGGATCAGGACCGCCGGGTCGCCGATGAGGGCTCGGGCGATCTGCATCCGTCGTAGCTGCCCTCCCGAGAGCGTCTCGGCGTTGCGCTCGGCACAGGCCGACAGCCCGGTGATCCCGAGCGCGGCGGCCGTGCTCGAACGGGCCTCCTCCCGGCCGAGCCCGAGCAGCCGGCCGCCGAGGAGCACGTTCTCGGCCACGGTCAGCGACCAGTCGATCAGGTCCACCTGCGGGCACCAACCCACCCGCCCGTTGGCCGACACCATCTCCACCGTGCCCTTCGTCGGGCGGATGAGCCCGCCCAGCAGGTTGAGCGTCGTCGACTTGCCGGCCCCGTTGGGGCCGACGAGGCCGGTGACCCGGCCGGCGGGCAGGCGGAAGGTGGCGTCACGGACGCCCCACACCCCGTTGCGATAGCGCTTGCCCACGCCTTCGACGCTGACCAGCGAGCCGGTGCCGCTCATGGCTGCCCCTTTACCTCACGACCTCTTCCAGGAGCGACGCTAGCGATGCGGGAGGGTGTCCGGGGGCCACGCCGACCCGTAGGCAGCGGGTCGGGAGCCGCCGGCTCAGCTCGGCACCCGTCCCCCGCGGATAGCAGGCCAGCGCCGGTGCCGGGCCAACGCCCCGAAGGCCGGCGGCCTCGGCGGGCACGAGCGCCACCATCCCGTCGACCGGCGCCGGTTCCGCGCCGCAGCCCGGGAACAGCGCGTCGGGTTGGACCAGCACCACCCGGCCGGTCACGTCGGAGACGGTGGCGCGCTGGTCGAGGCCGCGCAGGCGGCCGGCTTTCTCCAGCGCGGCCAGGGTCTGGCGTCGCAGTCCGAAGGGCGACAGGTAGCGCTCGGCCCGGCCGTCGTCCCGGCGCAGGACGAGAAGGTGCTCGCTGAGCAACCCGAAGCCTCGCTCCAGGAGGGCCAGCGTGGCCGCCGTCTTGCCCACGTAGTTGGGGCCCACGATGCACCAGGTGGCCCCGTCCGGGGCCCGGACGACGGATCCCCGGGCCACCATGACGCGGGCCGCCAGCGTCCGGGTCGAAAAGGGGGGGACCGGCGAAGGCGTGCCGGACCACGACCGGAAGTCGGCCGCCAGGCGCGGCGTCTCGCCCCTCTCGGCGATCACGACCACCTTGCGGGCCTCGTCCTTGGCCAGCAGCGAGCGGTAGAAGCCGCCGTCGCCCCACAGCCACACGTCGACGTCGTGACGGCAGTCCTCGTCGGGAGGACAGTCGTCGCCGGCGGCACCGTGGGCGCCGAAGAAGAAGCGGGCGTCGGCAACGTCACCCGCCTCGAGGTGCAGCCGGACGCGCACTCCGAAGAAGTCGAGCGTGAGGCCTTGGGCCGGCCCCGCCCCGGATACGAGGCGGTGCACTGCCGTGGGAACCTTCAGCTGTCTCAGCTGTTCGGGCACCATGCCTCCAGCGCGTCGAGGGCCCGCTCAAGGTGGCACTGCGGGCGGTAGCACAACAGGAGCGAGCGTCCCCGGGCCACGGAGCGGAAGTCGTCGGCGGGCACGACCCGGACCTCCCCCGAGACGGGAGCGGACGCCGGACCGAGGGAGAAGCCGAGATCCTCGGGACGGGTCATCCACGTAGTCCCCGACGCCGTGCGGATGGGTCGACCGGCCCGCTCCACGGCCGGGCCGAGCGCCCGGTGGACGGCGAGGCTCTGGCTGCGGATCCCGATGGGGCGCCCGTAGCGGACGACGCGGCCGCCAGCCCGGTGCACGGGGGCGATGTCGTCGGCCACGAAAGCCCACCCCCGCTGCAGCAGGCCGAGGAGGAGCGACGACTTGCCCGCCCCGCTGGCCCCGGTGACGAGGACTGCGCCGCCGCTTCCGCCGGCTTCGGCGCGAGCGGAAGGCGGGCAGGCGGCGGCGGCGTGCCGGAGACGGAAGGTGGACCGCAGCGGGGCCAGGGAAAACGGCGGCAGCGGCGTCGGGCGGCGGGCGGCGGCGAAGAAGCCCTCGTAGAGGACCGGTCCCGCCCCGGCGTCGACGAAGATCAGCTTCTCCACCCGGGCGTCGCCGAGGGCGGCGACGAACCCCGAGCGGTCACTGGTCGAAAGCACCACCCGCAGCCCACCGGCGGGAACCGCCGCCCGGTCGAGGTGATCGTCGAAGTAGTAGCGCAGGTGGTCACCGTCGAGGGCGGTCGGCGCTTCTACGGTCACCCCGACACCCCAGAAGGTGAAGTTGAGCGGTTCAGGCGACGACGGCATGACGCCTGCCGGCCCGGTCCGGCGCCGCCGGGCGCCCCTGCTGCTGCTGCCACTCCTGCCGCCACTCCTGGACCGAGCACTTGATGTCGGCGATGAGCTGATTGGAGCGCGGCCCCCGTCCCGGCACCCGCACGGCCACGGGGACGAACTCGGACGCCTCCACCACCGGGGGCAGGACCACGTCGAAGGCCCGCCACGGAAAGGAGGGTTCCAGCCCGAGCTCGTCCCGCTGCTCCCACAAACGACTTCCCGCCCGCACCTCGCACTCGGTCACATACTTGGGTGCCGGGAGGTGGCGCCAGCTCCGGGTCCGTTCCAGCAGCTGCTCCAGCTCGTCGGCGGTCTCCCCCGGGTGCCCCACGAAGACGCCCCACGTGGCCGGGATGCCGAAGCGCTCGCAGTCGAGCAGCGCCCGCACGTTGTCGGCCACGGTGCAGTTCTTGTTCATGCGGGCCAGATGGCTCTCGACCAGAGTCTCGACGCCCAACTGGACACGCACCCGGCCGAGCCGGGTGAGCCCCTCCAGGTCGTCGGAGGCGAAGTCAGGGCGGATCTCACAGAACACCTCGAAGTCGCGCACCACGTCGTGCTGGCGCAGCCAGCGGGCGAAACGGCGAGGCAGGGCGGTGTCGAGGAACTGGAAGCGGCGCTGCCCGTAGCGGCTCCGCAGCCGGTCCATCTCGGCCAGCACGGACTCCGGGGGGAACGACTTGAACCTGCCCTCGTACCCCACGTTGAAGTTGCAGAAATCGCACTTGTCCCAATAGCAGCCTCGGGACACCTCGAGCGACACCTGCAGGCGGGAGGCCAGCCAGGGCACCCGCGACACGTCCTCCAGGAACGGTCCGTGGTCGGGAATGACGGCGCCGAAGCCGTTCCCACCTCCCCGGATGAGCGCCCGCTCGCCGAACAGGGCGGCATCGAGGGCCGGCGCCCACCCCGCCTCGGCTTCACCGAAGACGACCGCGTCGAGGGTGCGGTGGTGTTCGAGCAGCAGGGCGGCCGTCTCCGGAGAACTGAGGTAGCCGCCGAGGATGACACGGGGGGCGCTCGGGCCGAGGCGCTTGAGCCGCTCGGCGAGCAGCAGCGAAGGAACCAGCTGGTAGTGGGTGGCGGTGAGGGCGACGACGTCGTAGCCGGCAAGCCGGTCGCACAGCTCGTCGAGGTAGCGGGAGAACGCCGCCCGCAGACGGGACCGGAAGGCCGGCGAGGGGGCACCGCAGGCGGAGGCGAACCGCTCCAGCTCGAGCGATCGGCCGCTCTCCCACCGGTCGAAGAGGGGGAGGAGGCAGGCGTCGGCCACGAAGGGGTCGTGGGTCAGCGACTTGTAGGCGGCCACGTCTGCGTCCGCCTTCCAGAACCGTCGCGGGAAGTCGACGTAGGCGTGCACCACGTCGGCCGGCATCCCTCCGGTCTCGGCGATGCTGCCGAGGAGCAGCGCCGGGTAGCAGGAGGCGAAGGGGGTGAAAAAGGGCAAGGAGACGACGGCGGTACGGCCCCGCGGGCGCCGGTGGATGCGGACGAAGGTCTCGGCCACGGCTCAATCTCCCTCCGGCAGTGGTGCCACCACGAGGGTGGTTCCGACGTGGGCGGCCTCGAGCACGCCGGCGAGATCCGCCACCGTCGAACTCACCACCCGAGGGCGCATGCCCTCCCGCCACGGCGAGAGCACGATGTGGACGGGGTGGCCGGCGGGGTACAGGCCGGCCAGGCGCTCGAGGATGGCCTCGAACCGGCCCGTGGCCGTGTGGTCGGGCCGGAGGCTCCCGCTGCCGAAGTCGCCGAACTGGAAGAGAACGAGGGGCAGTCGCCGTTCGACGCCGAGGCCCTGGCGCACGAACTGGCCGGCCTCGTAGAGCTGCGCTCCCCGGTCGAGCGGGACGGGCGAGTCGACGAGCATGGTGTCGATGCTCGAGATTCCGGGCACCACGCGGGCCCGCAACCCCCGCTCGGCGCACCGGCGCAGCGCCGACCGGGCCGAGGTCACCAGCCACAGGGGATGGCCATAGGTCACGAAGGCGGCGGTACCGCCATGACCGTGTGCCAGCTCGGCTTCGGCCACGAGGCGGTCGGCGATGCGGCCGTAGACCTCATCAGGGTCGTCGCCCGCCTCGTACGTCGGCATCAACGAGACCACCCGTCCATCGGGACACAGCCGCTCCAGCTCGGGGCCGATGGCTGTCATGTGGAGTACCACCGAGGCAGTCCGGATGGCCTCCTCGGCTTCCCGGGTCAGGCGGACCGCGCCTCCGATCCCGGCGCCGACCAGCACGAGGTCGGCGCCGGCACCCGAGGCTTTGCGGGTCAGCCGATCTCTGAGCCGTACTGGCGATGCAGTCCGCTCGCCATGATCGACTCCTCGATCGTCGGCTCGAAGAACTCCTCGAAGCCGAACTCCTCGTCGGTTTCTTCCAGTGACTTCAGGTTCTCGTCCAGTGGGTCCAGGGGATCCGGCAGCAGGTTCATGTCGATTCACCTCGTGGTGTGAAGGGCGTAGTGTGCCGTTGGGCTTGGTAGAGGGCCCGGTGTCGGCTGTAGCGGGTGGAACACCACCCGTTCGGGGAGGCGTTCCCGTCATCGGAGTCACCTTTCTCGAACGCCAGCCGGGATCCCGGCCTCGCTTGCGAACCTAGGGAAGGGTCCGGGAACGAGGTGTGAATATCGGCACCCGCCCCGGAAATAAACCGCGAACGACCTTCCTCGAGGATCTGCTCGCCCCCTCAGCGTGAGCGCCGCGGAGACCGTTGTCATGAGTGGCGCGCTACTCAAAGACGCGTGTGCGTTGCGTCGCAGACCGCGCCGGCGAAGCCACGCCACCGGTTCCGGCCGGCCCGAGCCTCGACGCCGTATTCGTCGCCGTGTCGACGGGGGGCACCGCTGCCGGCATCGCCCGCCGGTTGCGGGAGGAGGCCGCCTCCGCGGCTGTCGTAGGCGTCGACGTCAACGGCTCCGTCGCCTTCGGCGACAGGCCTTAGCACACGGCCTCAGCCCCCACTCCCGCGTCGCCCAGAACGCCTCCTTCAGCTTCGATCCCTGCCTGCAGCAGGACGTTCCCGACGGTTTCGTGGCCTCACTCTCGCTCGCGACGCCGGGCGGATCCCTTCACCCGAGCTTCGGGGCCGAAGCAGCAGAATCCCACCAGTTCCTGGCCACTCCCCGCATCCACGATCGCGTAGTAGCCGTAGCCCTCGTCGGATCGCTGCAGGAACATCTCGACATCACCGGGGTCACTGTCGTAGATGTCGAACGGCGCCTCGTACGTCCACCCCGCCGCACGCTCAGGCCTCACCCCGGGTGAAGGCACGGATGCGGAGGGTACTCACGGGCTCACTCTAGTTGCGCGGGCCGGAAGGCGACACCGTTGTACGCCGGCGGGCGGAGCCGCCGTGGGGCGAAGGCCAGAACCGCCAACGTGACGACGTACGGGAGGGTGGAGAGCAGTTGCCGGGGAATCGTGTCGGTGGCGGCGAAACAGAGGAGGAACCCGGCGGCGGCCACCAGCGTCCCGGCCGCCCGACCCGCCTGGCGTCGGATCAGTGCGCCGGCGCCGAGGAGTGCCAAGGCCAGGCCGACGAGCAGCAGAAGGGCGTGAACCGCCCGCTCGTCGCGCAGGGCGAGTGCATTGGCGGCGCCGAACAGAACGGCACCGAGAGCAACTCCGGCCGGCCGCCAGTTGCCGAAGATCAGCGCCGCCAAGCCGATGAATCCGCGCCCGCCGGTCTGGCCCTCTCGATAGATCCCCG
>Ga0066678_10000856_pt1 | contig 11123 bp, 12 predicted proteins | sample GraSoiAngelo_127_FD_62300 | JGI IMG/M metagenome (GOLD analysis project Ga0066678, IMG submission 62300) | Grasslands soil microbial communities from the Angelo Coastal Reserve, California, USA - 14_0927_09_40cm | ecosystem: Environmental > Terrestrial > Soil > Grasslands | place: USA...
CGTTCCGGTGGCAACCAGGCGGGCTGAAATTCGGCTTCGCCTCTTTCGATAAGATCGGCCACGAGGGATACGACGGCGCGCAGCGTGCGTGAGCGGATTTGGGCGATTTCAGCGAAGGTGCGGCCTTCTGCAAGCAGTCGCAGGGTTTCTTTCGCGGGGGAGGATACTTTTTGCTTCCCTGGGTTGCTGGCGCGGTCACCCTGGCGGAAGCGGTTTAGGACGTCCAGGATTTCCTGGCCGTACATTTCGACTCTTTTTTCGCCGAAGCCGGAGAGGCGCCGGAGTTCGGGGAGAGTCGATGGCTTTACGAGGCACAATTCCACGAGAGCGGAATCGTGGAGGACGACGAAGGCGGAGACTCCCTTGTCCCTGGCGGTAGTGCGCCGCCACTCGCGGAGGTACTCCTTCAACTCCACGTCGGTCGACCCCCGTGCGGTGGTTGTAGCAGGACGGGGCGCGGCCGGGCGAGTTGTCTCCGCCTTGCGAGAGGTTCCGCGTTTATTTCGAGGTTCTAGCTCCAGCCAGTCTGGCATGGCCGCACAGACGTCGCAATTGCCGCAGGACTCCCACTTGGGTGCTTCGCCGAAATGGCGGCAGACGTGGCGCTGGCGGCACTCCGTGGATTGCACGAAACGCTCGACTTCGCGGTAACGCTGCCAGGCGCGGCCTTTTTCAACGGGGTCCTCGATTTTGCCGATGAAAAAGGCGTGCAAGCCGATGTCTTTTTTTTGCCAGAACAAGAAGCAATCGGCGGGGAGCGCGTCACGCCCGGCGCGGCCCGCTTCCTGGTAGTACTGCTCGACGCTCTTCGGGAGTGAGAGATGAATTACCATTCGCACGGCCGCTTTATTGATGCCCAGCCCGAAGGCCATGGTGCCCACCATGACACGCACTTCGTCGGCCATCCACTTTTCCTGGTTTTCGCGTCTTGCGCTGCTCTGCATCTGTCCGTGATAACCAACGGCGGCGATGCCGTTTTCCCCGAGGAAATCGACGGTGTCGCCAACGCGCGCAATCGTGGGAGCGTAAACGATTAGGCTTCCGTCCGAGACCTGCTTGACGGCGCGGAGGAGCAATTCATTTTGCGTTCTGGCGTCACACTGGCGGACGATGTATCGCAGATTGGAGCGGCGAAAGCTGGCGATGTGTTTGTAGGGATCACGGAGGCGGAGCTGCTCGATGATATCGTGGCGGACGCGCTGAGTCGCGCTGGCGGTGAAGGCGACGATGGGGAGGTCCGGAAAAAGTTCGCGGAGGCGGCTAAGCTGGCGGTACTCGGGGCGGAAGTCGTGGCCCCATTCGGAGATGCAATGGGCTTCGTCGATGGCGAAGAAGGAAACCGGCATGCGGCCGAGCCAGGCGGGCGTGCCGTCGAGGGCGATGCGTTCGGGCGAAAGATAGAGAAGGCGGTAGTGGCCCTGGCTGGCGCGGCGAAGGATGAGACTGCGCTCGTCGCTCGAAAGCGAACTATTGAGAAAAGCGGCGGGGATACCCATTTGTTCGAGTTGCGCGACCTGGTCCTGCATCAAGGCGATCAATGGAGAAACAACTACCACGGTGCGCCGCCGGTCGAGGACTGCGGGCAATTGGTAGCAGAGCGACTTGCCACCACCCGTGGGCATCACCACGCAAGCGTCGCGTCCTGCAGCGATGCTCCTGACAATGTTCTCCTGGCCTGGGCGGAACGATTCGTAGCCCCAATAGCGGTGCAAGGCCTCGGAAAGAGGCGCGGCGTGTTCCGCCGTGTAGTTCTGTTCGGGCTCCGGCGGCCCCAGAGTTGCCATGGTTCCCTCTCCGGCCCGCGGTCAGGACCAAGCGGTATGTAGCAAGGCCAGTATGATGCCTCTTATCAGCACATCTCTGGCTCTGGCGATTGCCGCTACTTCTTCCAGTGTTGCGAAGCGAGTGTTGTATCCACTAGAAAGCACCCGCCGCATGAGCAACGTTGTGGCGAACGCAGCCATCTGGCACGGTGGGGAGAATGAATCCAGGATTCTTGACACCGTGCCCACCGAATCCGCAAGTGTATCCGTCGCACAAAACGACCTTGCTCTCCCGGAGGCGTGGTGTTCTTCCACAGCCAGCACCGGCGACTGCGACTAGGGATTCACCCTTTTTTTGTTTCTTCCCACGGTCGAGTTCCTTATCTATGATTCGTCGCACGAGTTCAGCAACAGAAATACCCTTTTCCTTGGCAATCTTTTCCAACGCCGCTTTTTGCGTTTCGAAAGATAGATGTTTGTTCGTTCGTATCCCATGCGGTATGACAGACACCATTATGTCCCGAATTGCACGCATTATTTTAACCGTTTAAGGCTTGCTTACCCGCCTTGAAGTGCTGGACTTGCGCTCGTCACTGGGTCATATGTCAAATGCAATTTCTGACAAGCGGGTGTGGGTTTCCCCATCGCAACTTCTCTCCCATGTATAATCCGGCGTCGATATGAGCGATTCGAAAGAGCCGCAGGCGATACCGCGTGGACCGGAGCGCGAGCTGAAGATTTACGCGCTCGGGCTCAGCGGCGGAAAACCGTCTGTTCCCGTGCCGCTGGATTTGCTGGAGCAAAAGGCGAAGGAAATCCTTGCGCCGCGGGCGTACCACTATGTTGCGGGCGGAGCGGCGCAGACACGATGCGCGCGAACCGCGAAGCCTTCTACCGCTGGCGTATTGTGCCGCGGATGCTGCGGGATGTTTCGAAGCGCAAGTTGAGCGTGGAGATACTTGGCGCGCACTTGCCCGCGCCGGTTCTGTTTGGGCCCGGTTGGCGCTCAGGAAATCGTTCATGACGATGCGGATGTGGCGAGTGCGCGGTCTGCGGCGTCACTCGGACTGCCGTTTGTGCTGAGCACAATGTCGAGCCGGTCGATGGAGGAGGTTGCCCAATCGGCGGGAGAGGTAGCAGAGTCACCGCGGTGGTTCCAATTGTGTTGGGGAAAAAATCCCGACCTAACGGCCAGCATGGTGCAGCGCGCGGAACGCGCCAGATACTCGGCGCTGGTGGTGACACTGGACACCCATTCGCTGGGCTGGCGCGAGCGGGACCTCGGCCATGGTTACTTACCATTTATGCTGGGACAGGGACTAGCGAACTATTTCAGCGATGCGGTATTCCCTGGGCTTTTGGCGCAGGCGCCGGAAGAGAATCCGGCGGCGGCGATTCAGCTGTGGGGCAGCTTGTTTTCGAACGCGACGCTCACCTGGAAGGACATCGGATTTCTGCGGCAGCACACCCGTGTTGCTATCATCGTCAAGAGAATTTTGCATAGGGAGGATGCCGCGCTGGCCGTGGACGCCGGTGTGGATGCGCTCATCGTTTCGAATCACCGCGGGCGGCAGGTGGATGGCGGCGTCGGCGCACTGGATGCGCTGCCGGGAGTGGTGCACGAAGTGAATGGGCGCGTTCCGGTGATGTTCGACAGCGGGATTCGCCGTGGGGCGGATGCTTTCAAGGCTCTCGTGCTGGGGGCACGAGCCGTGCTGGTGGGCCGTCTCTACCTGTGGGGGCTGGCGGTGGCGGGCGAAGAAGGCGTGCGGGAGGTACTGCTGAATCTGCTTGCTGACCTGGATTTGACTATGGCGCTGAGCGGGTACGCATGCTGTCACGAACTGGACGCCGCCACGCTGTGCAAGAGTGATTCGTCAGAGTTGCTGCGCCAGCCACAACTTTATTTTGTGCATCGCCAAGTTGCCGCGCCCATCCGCAGGTGCCATAATTCCATTTCAAACGCTGGCTTGTGGTCCGGGACATGCGTTTCCCGTCACCAAGCACTGAGGGGGCTCTATGGGACTGCGCGATAGCTGGATTGAAGAGCGGGAAGCGGGTGTGGCCGGGACGAACGGAAACAGGAACGTTTCGCAGATGCACCTGGCGCGGCAGGGCGTCGCAAGCGAGGAGATGCAGTTCGTTGCCAAGCGCGAAAGGCTGGAGCCGGAGCTGATTCGAAGCGAGGTAGCGCGGGGGCGGTGCATCATTCCCGCCAATATCCATCACCGCAACCTGGAGCCGATGGCGATCGGGATCGCCACGAAGTGCAAGATCAACGCAAATATCGGAAATTCCGCGACAAGCTCGAACATCGATGAGGAACTGAAGAAGCTGCATCACGCCGTGCACTATGGCGCGGATACGGTGATGGACCTCTCGACTGGCGGGGACATCCCCGTGATTCGCAAGGCGATTATTGGCGCATCACCGGTGCCCGTGGGGACGGTGCCGGTGTATGAAGCGATCTCCAGGGTCCGGCGGCCGGAAGACTTGACCATTGGGCTGATGCTGGAAGTGATCGAGGAGCAGGCCGAGCAGGGCGTGGATTATATGACGATTCACGCGGGTGTGCTGCGCGAGCATGTCCCGCTGGTGCGCAAGCGGATTACCGGGATTGTGAGCCGCGGCGGGTCGCTGATGGCGCACTGGATGGAGCACCACAAGAGGCAGAACTTCTTGTACGAGAACATCGAGGAGATCTGCAAGATTTTCAAGAAGCATGACGTGAGTTTTTCATTTGGCGATGGACTGCGCCCGGGGTGCATCGCGGACGCAAGTGACGAAGCACAGTTCGCGGAACTGAAGGTGCTGGGCGAGCTGACGGAAAAGGCGTGGGAGCACGACGTACAGGTGATGATCGAGGGGCCGGGTCACGTGCCGCTGGACAAGATTAAGGAGCAGGTGGACAAGGAGATGGAATGGTGCCACGAGGCGCCGTTCTATACGCTGGGGCCGCTGGTGATCGACATTGCGCCGGGGTACGACCATATCACGAGCGCCATCGGCGCGGCGATGATTGGATGGCACGGCGCCTCGATGCTGTGTTATGTGACACCGAAGGAGCACCTCGGGTTGCCGAATGCGGAAGACGTGAAGCAGGGCGTGATTGCGTACAAAATTGCAGCCCACGCGGCGGACGTGGCCCGGCACCGGCCGGGCGCGCGGGACCGCGACGATGCGCTGAGCTATGCGCGGTTTCTCTTTGACTGGAACAAGCAATTTGAGCTTTCGCTCGATCCACCAACGGCGAAGGCGATGCACGATGAAAACCTTCCCGACGACTTCTACAAAGAAGCCAAGTTCTGTTCGATGTGCGGGCCGAAGTTCTGCTCCATGAACATCACGCAAATGGCGGACGCCGAGGGTGGCCACGACCAGAACGAGCGGAAGCAGAAGTTTGTGGAGTTGTTGGCCAAGGTGCAAAGCGCCTAGCGGGAGGTCGCGGCAGATTGAAATTGGACCCAAGCGCATCGCTCCCATTTAGCGTGGACTGGCTCAGCTTTCTTTCGATGGTATTGGTGTGGCTTGTTTTCTTCTTCCTTTTCAAAAATCAGAAAGACAAAGGACTTCGAAGAAAGAGTCGAGATATTCGTTCACGTTCTAGACTACCATCTGCGGTCGGCGGGTCGAAGGGCAAGTGGGAGTGGCTTGGCGCATATCCGGAGGAGGCCGCCCGACGAGCGAGAGGCAAGAACTTTTCACCAACCCTTTCTCTGCCCCCGAGTCATGCGCTGGACAAGGTGGACGCGGCCAAGGGCAGTGGATGGTCGGAAAGGTCAGATGGCTGAAATCAGCAAAGCCGAGAACCTGCGGGAGGAATTTAATCGCTGGGCGGAGGCAGGGCGGGGCGAGGGGATGGAGCAGGATCACCTGCCCATCACGCTGCCGGTGCTGGAGAAAATGCGGATTGCGCCAACGGACAACATCTTGGACGTGGGCTGCGGGGCGGGCTGGCTGTCGCGGCGGCTGGCCAAGCTGGTGCCGGAGGGGCGCGTCGTAGGGATGGACATTTCGGACGGAATGATCCGCCACGCTCGGCGAAGCAGCATGGACTTTGACAATTTGATGTTCGTCGCGGGGGAAGTTGCCCAGATCCCCTGGCAGCCCAATTTTTTCTCGCACGCGATCGCGGTGGAGTCGTCGTACTACTGGCCCAATCCCGCCGCGGGCGTTAAAGACATTTTTCGGGTTCTCAGCGATGGCGGCTCGGCGTGGATTCTGATCAACTACTACCGCGACAATCCGCACTGCCACCACTGGGGTCCTCTCCTCGCGGTGCCGACGCACCTTCTCTCCGGCGAAGAATGGGACGAGTTATTCCGTGATGCGGGATTCACGAACGTCGCGCACCAGCGCATCGTTGATCTATCCCCGTCGCCGGAAGTCTACACAGGCCGTTGGTTCCGCGACCTGGCGCATCTTCGCGCCTTCAAAGAAGAAGGGGCGCTGCTCGTTCACGGAACGAAGTAGGAAGGCAGGTTACTTTTTTGAACCAAATGGCGCAGGTACGGCTCCTGCCCGCGCTACTACTGCTAACATTAATCCTAGCGTATCCATCCCCTAGGGCCGATCAAGCATTCCAGACCGTTTGGATTCGTTCGTGAGCGTGAATGACTGAAGCTAGGCCCAAGTTCCCGGTGCTGGTGGTGGACGATTCACCTGTCTACCGCAAGCTGATCGAACACGCCTTGGAGGACGAGGCGTATTCACCGTTATTTGCCAAGAACGGCCACCAGGCACTGGAACTCTACGCGAAACACGGGCCCTCCATTGTGATCACCGACTGGATGATGCCGGACTTTTCCGGGCAAGAGATTTGCGAGCGAATCCGCGGCGACCTACAGCATCAGTACACCTACATCATTGTGCTGACGAGCATCTCGGAGAAGAACAACGTAGTGAAGGGGCTGGCGGCGGGTGCGGATGATTACCTGACCAAGCCCTTTGATCCGGGCGAACTGCTGGCGCGGATTGGAGTGGGGCGCCGTACCATCGATCTGCACCGCGAGATCGAACGCAAGAACAAATTGCTCGAAGAAATGGCGCACACTGATCCCCTCACGGCGTTGCCAAACCGGCGCGCACTGGACGAATGGTCCGGGCGGCAGCTGCGGGGGGCGGCACGGCACGGTTATCCCTTGTGGGTCGTCCATGCCGACCTGGATTCCTTCAAGAGTATCAATGACACCTATGGCCATGATGCCGGCGATCAAGTCCTCAAAGAATTCGCCGCGATCCTAAAAGAATATACGCGGGCGTCAGATATCTGTGGGCGAATGGGCGGCGATGAGTTTCTATTGGTGCTGACGCATGTCGACGAGAGGCACATCCAGCTGACCGTGGAACGATTGCGCGAGCAGTTTGCGTCAAAGAAGTTTTGTTTTGGCGGCGCAAACGTCACGGTGACGGCGAGTTTCGGGACTTGCGGATTCATGGGCAAAGAGCCTCCGGAATTTTCAACTCTGGTGCAGCAGGCGGACAGGGCTCTCTATTCCGCGAAACGCGCCGGCCGCAATCAGATCAAGATCGAATTGTCCTGATGTTCCAGCTCCGGGATTCCCTCGTTCTTCTGATTCTGGTGACATTCCGAGAACTGTGGTATGAGTGGGCTGAGGCAGGTGATTGGCGATGAATGATCGCTCCGCACAGATGGCTTTGAGGGGAGCCGGCTCGGTCGCACTGGGCATGGCCACCGTGCGGTTTGCAGGAAGGCGGTTGATTTTGCTGGCGGGCGAAGTGAAGGGTTTGATTTGATTGTCGCCGCGACCAGCCGTGGCGTCAGATTCCCATCCCTGCCACCGGGGCTCGTGCCGGTGAAGGGAAGCGTCCTAAAGCCGTATGGGGGATGCCTCCGCGCGGAGAACAAAAATCTTTACATCAGCGGGACGTCGCAACTGCGCTGTGAATTCGGGCCGGTGGTTACGCCAGGAATGGACCCGCTTGCGCGGACGATGCTGACGCCGGACCAGCTGGAGCGACCGATTGGGTTGGTTATGAAAGAGTTGGGTGTGCGCACCCACCTCATCGATGCGCACGCCGGGTGGCGTAGCATTCTAAGGGGGAAACGGCTCCTGCGGCTGCTTGGGTGGAAGAAAAAGAAGTCCCGGAGGAACCTCGCGCCGCACCACACCACACCGCCGGTCCTTCCGGCAAAGCCAACCACGGATCCTCGCGTCGAGGTTTTCTAGTGACATTTCTGAGTACCGGGGTAGCCGTGGTGACCGGGGCGGGATCCGGCATCGGCCGCTCCTTGGCGCAACGACTGGCTGCCGCGGGCTCAGCGCTGGCCCTAGCCGATATAGACGAGGCCGGCCTCCTCGAGACTCTCGCATCGCTCGGGAGCAAGAGCGCAGCGGTCAGCACTCACGTGATGGACGTCGCTGAGGAAGCCAGCGTGAGCGTTTTCGCCGAAGACGTCAGCAGGCGGCACGGACGCGTCACGCTGCTCATCAATAATGCCGGCGTTTCACTGCATGGCGATTTTGAGGAAATTTCGCTGCATGATTTTCGTTGGGTCATGAGTATCAATTTCTGGGGCACGGTTTATGGCGTGAAGTATTTCCTGCCAATGCTGAAACGCGAGCGGCGCGCGCACATCGTGAACCTTTCGAGCGTTTTCGGAATTATTGCTCCGGCGGGACAATGCGCTTACGCGGCGAGCAAATTTGCGGTGCGCGGATTCACGGAGGCGCTGCGTCACGAACCGGAGGGCAGCAACGTGGGCGTCTCCAGCGTTCATCCGGGGGGCATCCGGACGCCTATCGCGCGTCGCTCGCGGATTGGCGCCGGGGCTTCGGCATCCAAGAGAGAAAAGAATATTGCGTGTTTTGAGAAGCTGGCGCGGACTTCGCCGGAAACGGCAGCGGCTCGAATCTTGCGCGGTGTGCAGCGCTACGAGCCGCGCATCCTGATCGGCATGGATGCGTATCAGATTGACATTCTGCAGCGTCTGCGGCCCACAACGTACTGGAAGACACTTTCCCGGAGGTTTGAACAGCTGGCGGCAAAAGCGAGATGAGGTTGCTACACTTGCCTCGCACTGGCCGCCCAGACAGTTTTTGACTCCACGGGGAACGGTGAATATACTCGGCGTTAGCTGGAAAGGACCGACCAATGGGCGTACTGGATCAAAGATTCGAAAAGAACTTCATGATTACCTCGGTGGACTATGTGTTCAACTGGGCGCGGAAGAGCGCGATCTGGCCGCTGACATTTGGACTGGCGTGCTGTGCGATCGAAATGATCGCGTCGACGACTTCGCGGTTTGATATGGCGAGGTTTGGAGCGGAAGTGTTCCGGCCGTCGCCGCGCCAGGCCGACTTGATGATCGTGGCGGGCACGGTCACGCTGAAGATGGCACCAGTGCTGAAGCGCGTGTGGGAACAGATGCCGGACCCGAAGTGGTGCATTTCGATGGGAGCATGCTCCAGCGTCGGTGGACCCTTTAACGCTTATTCGGTTTTGCAAGGTGTGGATCGCATCGTACCGGTAGACGTGTACGTTGTAGGATGCCCGCCGCGGCCCGAAGGCCTCTTCTTCGCGCTCTTGAAGCTGCAGGACAAGATCGACCAGATGACGCTAGCGAAGCGACCCACGGAAGTGCGCTTGCGGCCGCAGATGGTGGAAGAATTCAAACGCGGAGTCATGGTGGCGCAAACGCCGGAGCCACGATAGGGAAGAGAAAAAGCCAACCAGGAAACTAGATGAAAAGACAGTAAAGGATTCTAACACCGAGGACGCGGACTGCGCAGTGACGGAGGGAAAGAAGAAAAAGGAGAGAGAAGAAAGATGGCGTTTGCGCGAGCAGCGAAGACGAATGAGATCACGCCCGGAACGATCCGAGAGTTTCACGTGGAGGGCAAAGCAATTGCCCTGGCAAATGTAGGCGGCAAGTTCTATGCCATCAATAATACCTGTCTGCATCGTGGCGGGCCGCTGGGGCAAGGTGTTATGGACGGAAACATGGTGACGTGTCCGTGGCATGGCTGGCAGTATGATGTTACCACCGGCAAGATTGGGCAGAATCCAACGGTGGGGGTGGATTGCTACACCATTGAGGTCCGCGGAGAAGACATTTTCGTGGATGCCGGTTAACTTCTGTAATATATTGAAAACAAAGTTGTTATTGTGATTTTGCCAAGATATGGCTACCTCGGCTTGGCCTCGCCAGCAATGCCCGGTTTCCTCTAAGCCACATATTTTGTTTCGCTTTTTGAATGCCAGCGTGTATATTGCTGCCCACTCGAAGCCTCGATGTCAACAACGACCGCGGAACGACACTACTGGATCTTCAGCGCCGACCCACACCAGTATCACTGGGACACTCTCTTCGTAAAGGGCAAGGAGATGTGGCACGGTGCTGGGGCGAAGCCCGACGCGATTCGCGCCCTGAAACAGGTGCGCAAGGGTGACCGCGTATTATGCTATCACTCAGCCCCGGAGCGCTCGTTGTATTCGATCGCCGAAGTCACGCGAGATCCCTACCCGGATCCGCATGATCACAAGGGAAAAAACCTGGTTGCGGACCTGCGGGCATTCGAAAAGCTGCCCCGGCAGGTGACCCTCGCGGAGCTGCGCGCAAATCCCGCGCTCAAGAAGATGAAATTGCTGAAGAACGTGCGGTTGATCATTTCGCTGCTCACCGACCTGCAGTATCAAGAAATCCTACGCATGGCCGGAATCGTCGCGACGCCAGGAATGCCGTTGCCCTGATGCCGTGCGTAAGGACAGCGGCTGCTCCACAATTGAACTTGGAGCAGCGGGCCGCGTGTCTGACCGAAAGTAAACTGAGGTGAGAGATGGCTGCCTTTGGCCGCTCCGGCACTTTTATCGTTTGTCTTGCTGTCCTTTTTACGCTCCTCCCACAGAACACGCACCACCATACGATGCTCGAAGGCATTCCCTCCGGAAAGACGCGGGTGCTCGACCTGAGTTACGCGATTAGCGACAAGCTGGTGCCGTGGCCTGGAGATGAAAAGTTCTTCGAGGCCAAGGTCAACGCCAGCATTGAGAAAAACGGCTACTTCACGAGGAGCTTCTGGATGCTGGAGCACTATGGGACGCATCTGGATGCGCCGGCACATTTTCCGCCGGGGAAGGCGACGGTGGACCAAATTCCGGCCAAACAATTGTTTGGGCCGGCGGTGGTGATCGATGTCCGCGCCGAGAGTGGCAAGGATGCAGACTACCAGCTTGGCGCCGCACGCGTCGAAGCATGGGAGAAGGGGCACGGGCGGATTCCCGAAGAAGCGATTGTGCTGCTTAGGACCGGGTGGGCGTCGCGGTGGCCGGACGTGCGGAAGTACCGGAATCAGGATGAAAAGGGCAAGATGCATTTTCCGGGGTTCTCGGCGGAGG
>Ga0066678_10000867_pt1 | contig 11096 bp, 9 predicted proteins | sample GraSoiAngelo_127_FD_62300 | JGI IMG/M metagenome (GOLD analysis project Ga0066678, IMG submission 62300) | Grasslands soil microbial communities from the Angelo Coastal Reserve, California, USA - 14_0927_09_40cm | ecosystem: Environmental > Terrestrial > Soil > Grasslands | place: USA...
CGATGTAGAAAACGACGCCGATCGCGAGCGGGCGCTTCTTCGGCTTCTTGGCGTCTCCCGCCACCCGGACCCCATTTCGACAGTGGTTCTACAATTTGTGCCCCTAAGTCCTTTGACCGCAACAAAACCGCAGGGATTTTAAGTCCGCTGCGTCTACCATTTCGCCACCCCGGCGCCTTCATAGTCGGCACGTCTAGCTCTTCGGTGGGACGATGCGCTCCGCCTCCCGCTGTTTGGTGAGCAGGCGCTCCGCGAAATCCAGGCGTTCCTCGATCTCGCCCAGTCTTCGCTGCATCTCCTCCACCTCACCCAGTCGCCTCCGCAGGTCGTCGAGCTCGCCGAGTTTGCGCTCCACCTCGTCGACCATCTCGGCGACGTCACGCTTAGATCCCCACCGTCCCCGGACTCGACCGGCGGGTCGCAGTTGATCCGCGGGGATCAGCCTCCGGGCGACCACCTGGGCGACGGCGATGGTCAAGATGATGAACCCCACGCCGATCGCCCACACGGGTATCTCAAACATCCGCTGTCTCCTTCGCCCCCGAGCGTCTTAACATACAGGGCCCCTGACCGCTCCGCGCCCTCATGCGAGCGCGCTCCGCTCGGTCACGGGCTTCCCGCGCGCGCCGCCCGAGGGCCGCACCCGGGTGATGAACGGTGCGCGTCCATACGCTGCCGTGAACGCGTGCCGGATCTCCCGAATAACGTTGGCTTCGCCTTTCCCCTTTCCCCTTTCCCCCTTCCCTAGCAGTACGAGCACCGCGCCGCCCCAGCCCGCACCGGTGAGCCGCGCGCCCAACGCGCCGCCCCGTCGCGCCGCGGCGACCACCAGATCGAGCTCGGGGGCGCTGCATTCGTACAGACGCCGACACGACTCGTGGGCCTCGTACAGCAATTCCCCAAATCGCCGCAGGTGGCCCCGCGTCAGGAGCTGCGCGCCGAACCGGGTCCGCGCCGTCTCGCCCACGACGTGCAACGCACGCGAACGGAGCGGCTCGGCCAGGGCGCGCTTGAGGCGCGGCAGCCAACGTGCGGGCCAGCTGGCGAGCCACACCAGCTCCGGTAGCTCGAGCCGGAGACGCGCCACCGCCGCTTCGCACTCGGCGCGCCGCTCGTTCAACGCGCCCGCCCTCAGCTCGTGCCGGGTGCCCGTGTCCACCAGCAACAGCCGTCCGCGGATCGGGATGTGGCGCGCCGCGAGCGAGGCGCACTCGAGCAAGAGCGCGTGCCCCGGCCGCGCCAGCGCCGCGCACATCTGGTCCATGATCCCGCACCCCACACCCACGTAATCGTGCTCGGCCCGGAATGCCACGCCCGCGAGCTGGCGTGGGTTGAGCCGCGTGCTACCGAGCAGGCTCAGCGCCTGCGCCGCCGCGACCGTCAACGCGGCCGAGGAAGCGAGGCCCGCGCCGATGGGCACGTCGCTCGCCACGGCCACACGCGCGCCGGCCCCCGCGGGCGCCGCGCCGGCCGCGTCCAGCTCGCGCATCACGCCGGCGAGGTACGCGGTCCACCCGGCGGGGCGTCCCGCGCGCCAGTCGATGCGCGCCCGCGTCCCATCGTGCGTCGAGATCAGCTCGAGCACGCCCTCCTCCGCGGGACCGACTGCGACGCTGGTACGCTCCGCCGTCGCCACCGGCAGGACCGGACCGCCGTTGTAATCGGTGTGCTCGCCGATCAGGTTGACGCGCCCGGGCGCCGACGCGACGACCCCAGGGGCGACACCGAAGGTCGCGCGGAACAGGGCTGACACGTTGCCAGTCATGGGGTTGACAAGCATTCGGTTTGACAAGGATTCGGGCCAATGCTACCCTTGGCCAGCCGATTCCACCACCTGTCCAAGGCCACCCGGAGACAAAACGTATGCGGGCGTGCGTCAGGTACGCGCTGCTGCTGGTTACCGCGGCCCCGACCCTGCTAGGTGCGCAGGGCTTCGGTATTTACGAGCAAGGAACGTGCGCGATGGGACGCGCGGGTGCCGGGGTGGCGGCGCCCTGCGCCGACGGCTCAGCGATGTTCTTCAACCCAGCCGGCCTTGCCGGTCGCATGGGCGGGCACGTCACGATCGGCGCAACCCTGCTCGACGTGCAGGGCGGTTTCACCGACGACCTGTTCCAGCAGAAGACCAAGCTCGACGACCCGCTGCTCGCGATTCCGCAAGTCTATGTCTCGTACGGTCCTACGTCGAAGCTGGGCCTCGGCTTGGGATTGTTCGCTCCGTACGGCCTCCAGACGCAGTGGCCCCTGTCCTTCGACGGGCGGTTTGCCGGTTACAAGAACATTCTCAAGTCGGTCTACATACAACCCACGCTGGCCTATCAGCTGTCGCCCCGGCTCTCCCTCGGCGCCGGGCTCGATATCGTGCTGGGCAAGGTGGAGCTGAACCAGCGGCTCGACCTCGCGGACGCGCCGGTCCCGCTTCCGGGCGTGCCGCCGGGCACGATCTTCGGCCAGTTCGGGATCGCCCCCGGGACCGACTTCGCGAACGCCCACCTCGAGGCTTCCAAGACGACCGTGGCGGCGCATTTCGGGGCGATCCTCAAAGCGACTGACCGCCTGTCGTTCGGTGCAAACTTCCTCACTCAGGCCAAGTTCGATTACTCGGGCACGGCGAGCTTCACGCAAGTTCCGACGGGGTTAGTCGTGCCGGCGGACATCGTCGTGACGCCCGCGGACACGATTCACGCCGGCACGCCGATCGACGGGCTGCTCGGAGGACCGGCGTCCCTCGGCGGGCTGGACCTGTTCAACCCCACGACGGGCGTGTTCCGCTCGCAGCCCGTCACGACCACGATCAAGAATCCGTCGCAGCTCGAGCTGGGAGTGGCGTACAAGGTCGCCAATGGCTGGACGCTGCTGGGCGACTACCAGCTCACCTGGTGGAGCCAGTTCAATGAGTTGGACATCACGTTTCCCCAGGACGCCTCGGGTCTGTTGAACCGCAAGCTGTTCGAGAATTACCACAATACGAGCGGGTTCCGGTTCGGCGCGGAATGGGCGAAGGATGCGAAGTGGACGTTCCGCGGCGGCTATCTCCATCACGCTGGCGCGGCCCCCGCCGAGACGGTCACGCCGTTGTTGCCGGAGGCGCAGCGCAATGAGTTTACGATCGGAACGACCGTGAAGCTCGCCACAGCGCTCAGCGCCGATCTCGCCTATCAGTATATCCGGCAGGACGACCGACGCGGCCGGACCCGGGAGCCGATCTTCAACCAGATGCCGACGACCGGGTTGAACAACGGCTTGTACGACTTTCACGCGCACCTGTTCGGGGTGTCGCTCAGCTACGCGTTCTAAGGGAGCCCGACGATGACGATCCGCCGCATGTCGCTCGCCGCCGGACTGGTCCTTGCCGCCGTCGGCTGCAACAACGAAGACCTGTTCACGCCGGCCATACCCCAGTACGCCGGCGGCGCGATGTTCCAACGCTACGTGGCCATGGGCAACAGCATCACCGCCGGCGTCCAGTCGGCCGGGATCAACGACTCCACGCAGAAACAGTCATATGCGGCTGTTATGGCTGCGGCGATGGGGTCGCCATTCTACTATCCCAGCCTCAACGCGCCGGGGTGCCCGCCGCCGCTCACGAACATCTTCACGGGCGCGCGCGTCGGGGGTGGCACGAGCACGACCTGCGCGTTCCGCAACCAGAACATTCCGCCCTTCCTCACAGACGTCGCCGTGCCGGGAGCCGACGTGATCGATGGCTACGCAAACTTCCCGGTTCTGGGGACCAACTCGAACGCCTTGACGCTGCTGATGCTGGGCGGGCGCACCCAGACGCAGGCGATGATGGATGCCCGCCCGACGTTCGTCAGCGTCTGGCTCGGCAACGAGGACCTGCTGGGCGGGGCTGAAGCGGGCGACACGACCCTGGCGACGGACACGGCCGTGTTCCGGGCCGAGTACGCGCACGTGCTCGATTCGATCCAGGCGACCGGGGCGAGCGCGCTGCTCATCGCGGTGGGACTCGGACACTTTGTCAATAACGTCGTGCTGCCGTTCTTCTCCCGCGGCTCCACTTGGTTCGGCCTCGCCTCGGCGGGCGCCTTCTCGCCCGCCCCTTTCACCGTCGCCGCCAACTGCGCTCCCCCAAGGGGTGATACAGTATTCGTGAGCTTCGCCTACGGGTTCGGACTGCTCGCCACGGCGCAAACCGGGACACCGACGACGCTGGACTGCACCGCACCACCAGTGGACGAGCCGCCCGAGGTCGCGTTTTTTGTTCGGCTGCAGCTCGAGTACAACGGGATCATTCAAACGTTGGCGGCCGCGCACGGATGGGCCTTCAGCGACAGCGTGAACACCACGCTCGACTCGTTGGCGGGCGTCCCCAACCAGTTTGCGCCGTTCCCGAACACGGCCGCCGCCTGCAGTGGCTCCCCGTTCGGCCTCGCCTTCAGCTGCGACGGCATTCACCCCAGCCAGGCGACCCAACGCCTGATCGCGCGAAAGCTCGTCCGGGCGATCAACGAGAAGTACGGCTCCGCTATCCCCCCCGTCCCCTGACCACGAACCCGGCCAGCGCAGGGGGGTAGCGAACACGGCATCCGCCTCCTGGTGGATGCCGTTTTCTCAATGCGAACGTTCCGGCTCGTTCTCGCTCTCGTGGGCCCCGCCGTAACCGGCGGGGCTAACGTCGCCGCCCAGGCCGTCGAGCGCACCGACGCCCCGGACCGCGGCATCCTCCGGGTGACGTTCGATCCACGCATCATGACGTGGAACGACGAGTTCACCGATGCGGGACGCCGCGGGCTCGGTTTCGGTCTCACGGGGGACAGCGTGGGCAGCCGCTACATCCCCGTGTTGGGCCAACTCGAACAGAACGTGCGGACTGTGACTGGCGACCTGGTTCCCGTCATTCAGCCGCAGCGCCTGGGCCACGGCGATCAGACGCCACTGCTGCCCCGCTTCGTGGCGAGTCTCGGGGCCGGCCTGTTGAGCGTGCGCCAGGAGCGCCGCACCTACCCCATCACCGCCGAGCTCGGCGTCACGAGCCGCCTCTCGGTGAGCCTGACGGTGCCGATCGTGCGGGTCGCGACGCGGGCCGCGCTGCAGCTTTCGAGCAAGGGCGCCAATCTCGGCGTGAACCCCCTCGTGCTGAACACGCCCGGGGCACGAGGGACGGACTCGGCCTTCTTCGCGCAATTCGACACCGCGTTGAGTCGCCTCGACCAGCAGGCCGCGGGATGCACGCCTCCACCTTCGCCGTGTGCGGCGCGCGACAGCGCCGCGCGCTGGCTGGCCGTCCGCGATGCGTTGCACAGCTCCGTATACGGTCGGGGGCAGACCGGTTCGCCGTTCCTGCCGCTCGATTCCTCGACTGCGGGCCGGGCCATCGACAGCGCCGTCGCCCGGATCCAGCACGGCCTGAGCATCACATTCGGGATCGCCGGGTTCGATACCACGGTCGCGCTGGCGGCGGACACGCTCACCGGTCCCGCATTCGAGCAGGTGCTTCTGAATCCCGATCCGAACGGGTTCGGGTATGCCACCGTACCGTTCCAGAAGAACTTCCGCTACCGCCTGGGCGACGTGGAGCTCGCCGCGAAGTACCGGCTCCTGACCGGTGCTCACTACGCCGCCGCCGTGCAGGCGCTGGTGCGCCTACCGACGGGAGCGAAGGATTCGGCGAACGACTTGCTCGTGCAGTGGGTCGGCGATCACCAGCTGGATCTCGAGGGGGGGCTGACGCAGGAGCTGTCAGCCGGGCCACTCTGGCTCAACGTGGCCGTGCGCGGCGGGATCCAGCGGCCGGGGACGCGGGTGCGCCGGGTCGCGCCGTGGGACGCGTTTCTGGTCCCGGGCGCGGCCACGGCGGACCTGCGCTGGGATCCCGGGGACTACGTCGGCGTAGACGTCGCACCGCTCGTGCGGCTCGCTCCGGAATTCGCGGCCGGGTTCACGGCGGGCTACTTCTCCAAGGCCCGCGATCACTACGTATTTCTATCGTCGCAGGACTCGGTCGATCTCGCCACCCGCCTGGGGGTTCCGACCGCGGCCAGCGTGCTCGACGCTGGGACCGCGCAGCGCTCGCTCCGCCTCGGCTTCGCGGTGACGTACCACGCCCCCAATGTCGAGGGAGGATTCTCGATCGAGCAGACCGTCAGCGGCGCCGGGCTGGTACCCGGGGTGACGCTGTATCGGCTCGTGCTCCGGACGACGCGGAAGCTTTTCTGAGCAGCTCGGCCGCATGGCCCAGCGCCGTCTCCATGTCGGGATCGCCCAGCATGCGCGCCAGCTCGCGCGTGCGCGCCTCCCCGGTGACGGTCCGCACGTCGCTCGTCGCGACACCGCCGCGTGCCCCCTTGGCCACGACCAGCTGATGGCGGGCATACGCCGCGATCTGGGGAAGATGCGTGATGACAAGTGCCTGGCGGCGCTCGTCGCGCGTCACCGCCGCCAGCGCCTCGCCCACGCGCCCGCCCACCTCCCCGCCGATGCCCTGATCCACCTCGTCGAACACCAGCGTCGGCACGGCATCGTGCTCCGCCAGCACGACTTTGAGCGCTAGCATGAGACGCGATAGCTCGCCCCCCGAGGCGACCTTGGCGAGGGGACGCGCGTCGAGTCCCATATTCAACTGCACATCGAAGCTGACGTCCTCGGCGCCATCGGCGTGGTGCGTGGTGCGTGGTTGCAGCCGCACCGTGAATTGGCCGCCCGGCATGCCGAGCGCCGGCAGCAGCTGATTGACGGCCTGCGTCAGGCGGCCGGCGCCTTCCGTTCGCTCGGCGGTGAGCGCCGCGGAGGCGCGCGCCAAGTCGGCCGTGGCCGTCGAGCGCTGCCCGGCGATCTCGCGGAGATCCAAGTCCGCGGTGTCGAGCAGCTCGAGCTCACGGGCGGCCCGGTCCCGGGTGGCCAGCACGTCGGGGAGCGTGGGGCCGTACTTTTGCGTGAGGCGGAACAGCGCATCGCGACGCTGTTCGACCGTCGCGAGCCGGCCGGGATCGCCCTCGATACCGGCGCCGTAGTCGCGCGCCGCCTGCGCCAGCTCCTCCACGTTGGCGAACGCGCCGTCCACCAGGGCCCGCCACCGCTCGACCGACGGGTCGAGCTTCACCAGGCTCGCGAACAGCTTCGCCGCGCGGGACAGGCCTGCCGCGTTGACCGTTTCGAGCGCCTGCTCCAGCTCACGCGACAGCCTGCCCAGCTCGTCGGCGTGCGCGAGACGCTTGGCCTCCGTTTCGAGCGCCTCCGTCTCGCCGACTCGGGGCGCGGCGCGCGAGATCTCCTCCACCACGTGGCGGAGGTAGTCGGCCTTGCGCTGCACCTCATCGCGCTTCGCAAGCAACCCTGCTTCCCGCTGCTCGAGCTCCCGCAAGCGCGCATGCGCGTCGCGCACCGCGGACCGCTCCACGGCAGCCGTGGCGTAGAGGTCGAGGATGTCGCGCTGCGCGTCGGACTTGAGCAGCGACTGCGTCTCGTGCTGCCCGTGCAAATCGACCAGCAACGCGCCGAGCTGGGTCAGGATGCCCACCGTGGTCGGGCTGCCGTTGACCCAGGCGCGGGATCGCCCCTCCCCCGTGATTTCCCGCTTCAGGACGAGCCTGCCGTCGTCCACCTCCACCCCCAGGGCGGCAAAGGGCGGCAAAAGGCGGGAGAGGGCGGTAGTGGTGAATTCGAAGGCGCCTTCGATCACCGTCTTCGCGGCGCCAGGCCTGACCATATCGGCCGAAGCGCGCTCGCCGAGCAAGAGGGCAAGCGCATCGACCAGCATGGATTTTCCAGCGCCGGTCTCGCCGGTGAGGACGTTCAAGCCAGGAGTGAGGGATAGGGTGACGTCAGCGATGACGGCGAGGTCGCGGACTCGCAGCTCCGTCAGCACTACTTGCGCTCGCGGTCGGAGAGGTCGCCCCACTGCAGCTTCTTGCGCATGCGGGCGAAGAAGCCCTCGGGTCCGAGCCGCACGAGCAGCACCGGCTGCTCGGCGCGCTTGATCACCAGCCGCTCACCGGCCTGCATCGTGGTGCCAACCTGCCCGTCGAAGGACACGAGCACCTCCTCCGTCCAGGGGGGGATCGGCTCCACGGTAACGCTGGCCTGGGAAGGGACGACCAGCGGGCGCACGGCGAGCGTGTGAGGACAGATGGCCGCGACGACGATGGCATCGACCCCGGGGACGACGATCGGGCCCCCGGCCGAGAGGGCGTACGCCGTCGAGCCGGTGGGCGTCGCCACCACGATGCCGTCCGCCGAGTACTGGCCCACCTCGTCGCCGTCGACCGAGACGCGCAGCCGGATGACCCGCGCCACGCCGCCCTTGTGGACGACCGCGTCGTTCAGGACCACCGGCTCGGGACGGCTCTTGCCCTGCTTGTCCAGGATGAACGGCGCGAGGGCGAGGCGCGACTCGGTGGCGTACGCCCGTCGCACCAGGACGTCGAGCGCCCAGTCGAGCGTCTGCGCGGTGGCGGTGGTGAGAAAGCCGACGCGCCCCAGGTTCACGCCGAGAATAGGGGTGCGGGCTCCGTCGAGGCTGCGCGCGCCCCGCAGCAGCGTGCCGTCGCCGCCCAGGGTGACGAGACACTCGAGCTGGGGCGCGCTGTGCAGCGGGGCGGGCGGGGGCTCGGGCCACAGCCCCGCGATGTGCTCCTCGGTAAACAAGGTGAGACCGAGCCGGGGCGCGACCTGCGCGAGATGCGCGAGGATGGTCTTGAGATCGCGGTAGCTCGGGTTGCCGACGACCCCGACGTTCATGAGTGCGCGGGCGATGCCTCCGCCGCGAGCGCGCGCACCCGGGCCGCGATCGCGCTCCCCGTGAGGCCGACCTCCGCGAGCTGCTGAGCGCGCGGCGCGTGCTCGTAGGTGCGGTCGGGTGCGCCGAGCAGCCCGACGCGCACCTCCGGGGCGAGCGTCGCGACGAGCCCCGCCAGGTGGGCACCGAAACCGTTGGTCACGGTCCCGTCCTCCACCGTGACGAGGAGGCGATGGTCGCGCAGCAGGCCGTCCAGCAGGTCGCGGTCCACCGGCTTCACGAAGCGGCAGTTCACCACGGTGACATCGAGGCCGTCAGCGGCGAGCAGCTCGGCGGCGGCCAGCGCCGGCTGGCACATGGCGCCGACCGCGAGCAGCGCGCACTCCCGGCCCTTGCGCAGCACTTCCCACGTGCCGTACCGGATGGGCGCCACCTCGGCGGCGGGAGGCGCCTCCCCCGGCGCCCGGTCGCGCGGGTAGCGGATCGAGAACGGCCCGTTGGCGTGCTCCAGCGCGCAGCGCAGCAATCCGATCAACTCACCGCTGTCTTTGGGGGCGGTTACGGTCATGTTCGGGACCGCGAGCAGGTAGGCGATGTCGTACAAGCCCATGTGCGTCTGGCCGTCCTCGCCGACCATGCCGGCGCGGTCGAGACAGAACACCACGGGGAGGCGCTGGATCGCCACGTCGTGGATGATGCTGTCGTAAGCGCGCTGCAGGAACGTGGAGTAGATCGCGACCACCGGGCGGATGCCCTGCGTGGCGAGACCCGCGGCGAATGTGACGGCGTGCGCTTCCGCGATGCCGACGTCGAAGAACCGATCGGGCCACTTTTTCTGGAACACGCCCGTTCCCGTGCCCGATGGCATGGCGGCGGTGATCGCCACGAGCTTGGGGTACTCGCCGGCGAGCTGGGCCAGCGCTTCGCCGAACACCGCGGTCCACTGCGGCGGCCCCGCTTTGACGGGCCGCAGCTCGCCCGTGACGGGGTCGTAAGGCGCCCGGGCGTGATACTTCTCCCTGTCGGGCTGCGGCAGGGGGAACCCTTTGCCTTTTTCGGTAATGACGTGGACCACGCGCGGGCCCTTGAGCGTCTTCACGATTTCCAGCGTTTGCACCATTTGCGCGATGTTGTGCCCGTCGATCGGCCCGAAGTAGCGGAACCCGAGCTCCTCGAACAGCATGCCCGGCGACCAGAAGTTCTTGATGCTCTCCTCCATCGTCTTGGCGAAATCGACGAGCTTCTGGCCGCCGACGACGTGCGAGACGGACTCGATCAGCCCTTTCATGCGCTCCCGGATGCGCACCGTGAGCGGACTCGCGATGATCGAGCCCAGGTACTTGTTGATGGCGCCGACGTTGGGCGCGATCGACATGCCGTTGTCGTTCAGCACCATGATGACGTCGCGACCCGAATGGCCCGCGTTGTTCATCGCCTCGTACGGCAGGCCGCAGGTGAGCGCGCCGTCGCCCACCACGGCGACGACCTTGAACTGCTCGCCCTTCAGATCGCGCGCCGTGGCGATCCCGAACGCCGCCGAGAGTCCCGTGCCGGCGTGCCCCGCGCCGAACTGGTCGTGCGGACTCTCGTCGCGTCGCAGGAAGCCGGACAGGCCGCCCGGCTGGCGCAGCGTGGGAAGGCGGTCGTTGCGGCCGGTGAGGATCTTCCACGGGTAGCCCTGGTGGCCGACATCCCACACGATCCGGTCGCGCGGGGAGTCGAAGCAGTAACACAGCGCGACCGTGAGCTCGACCACGCCCAGCCCGGCGCCGATGTGGCCCCCCGTCTGGGACACGACCTCGATCAGCCGGCGGCGCACCTCGTCGGCGAGCGGCTGGAGCTGCTCTTTCGGCAGGCGGCGGACGTCCGCCGGACCGGTGATCGGGTCAAGTAAGGACACGGTGCCCGTTCCGACTTTCAGTTAGGCCTCGTCACAATGTAGTGCGCTAGGCCCGCGAGCGTAGGAGAAACTAACCCTGCCTGCCGCAGGCGGTCCACCGCCCGGGCCGCCAGACGCTCCGCTTCGGCGCGCGCGGGGCCCGCGCCCAGCAGCGTGACGAAGGTCGACTTGCCGCCCGCCGCGTCTTTGCCCGCCGTCTTGCCCAGCTGGTCCGAGGTCGCGGTCGCGTCGAGCACGTCGTCGTAGATCTGGAATGCGAGCCCCACGTCAGCGCCGTACCCGCGCAGCGCCTCGCACGCGGCCCCCGGCGCTCCTGCGGCCATGGCCCCGATGACGCAGGCGGCCGAGATGAGCGCACCCGTTTTGCGGCGATGCACGTCCTCGAGCTCCGTGGGCGGCAGCCGCCGGCCTTCGGCCTCGAGGTCCAGCGCCTGACCGCCTATCATGCCACCGGCTCCGGCCGCGCGAAACAGCTCGAGTGCAATCCCCCGGCGGGCC
>Ga0066678_10000880_pt1 | contig 11047 bp, 10 predicted proteins | sample GraSoiAngelo_127_FD_62300 | JGI IMG/M metagenome (GOLD analysis project Ga0066678, IMG submission 62300) | Grasslands soil microbial communities from the Angelo Coastal Reserve, California, USA - 14_0927_09_40cm | ecosystem: Environmental > Terrestrial > Soil > Grasslands | place: USA...
GACGACAAACAAGAAGGCATCAGCGGTCGGCAGCGCCGGCCGGCACCGGCTCGGCCGCTTGCGTCGCCGGACCTCGGCGGGTGCCACGCGAGGGCCAGGCGAGATAAGCCGTCAGCACCACCACGAGATAGCCCCAGTACAGACCGATCTGCGCCAGCGCCGGCGCGGAATCGTAGCCGAGAATTGTGTGCAAGAACTTGCCCGCGCGCGAAGTAATCGCGATCAGCGATTCGGTATCCCATGGGCGCGGCCCGAGGTCACGGAGCAGCGCTGCTTCTTGCAGCTCCCTGAGGCCGTTGCTGAGAAGTCCGGCCGCCAGCACCATGAGCGCGATCGCGGAGATCAGGAAGAACTGGCGCAGCGGTATGCGCGCGGAGCCGTAATACAGGACGACGCCTGCCGCCGCAGCGACCGCGAACCCCAACACCCCGCCGAATACGAAGGCCACGTCCGAACTCTGGCTGGTCGAGCCCGCGAAGAGAAAGAGCGTCGTCTCGAGCCCCTCGCGGCCAACCGCCGAGAACGCCAGCAGGGCGAGCGCGGCAATCGAGCCGCGGGAGAGAGCGCTGTCGATCTGGTGCCGCAGCGCGCTGGAAATGCCCGACGACTGCCGCTTCATCCAGAACAGCATCCACGTGAGCACCGCCACGGCGAAGAGCATCGTGAATCCTTCGAACGCCGCAAGCACCCGGCCGTCGAGCTCCCGCGATGCGATCTCGAGACCGGCACCCACGGCGAGGGCGAGTGCCGCAGCGGCCGCTACCCCGTACCAGATCTCGCGAAAGTGCCGCTTCTGGTCGATCCGCCTCAGGTAACCGAGAAGGATCGTGACGATCAGGGCTATCTCGATCCCTTCACGGGCGGTGACCAGCAGCGAAAAGAGCATCAGGGACGGGGCAGCAAGTTACGAGGCGGCATGATTAGTACATACTTACTTTAAAAGTGTGGCGGCGCTTAGTCAACGGTACCTTGTGAAATTGTACGCAAATGCAAGCCGCCGACCAACTCGGACACTATCCCACGGCTGAGGCCTCTCCTTCTTGTGCTAAGCTGACTCCAGACGATGACTGTCGCTCGGGACGGCCGTGACGCCACCATAGCCACATCTTTCCTCGACGGAGCCCCCGTTCCCGCTCTCGCCTCGACCGTCAACACCGCCGAGCCCCAGTTCTCCCGCAACCAGACGCGGATGCGCGCCCTCGCCGAGCAGCTGCAGGCTGCCCTCGCGACTGTGCGCGCCGGCGGCGGCAAGGAGATGACGGAGCGTCACCGCTCCCGCGGCAAACTGACCGCCCGCGAACGCGTCGACCACTTGCTGGATCCGGGGACCGCGTTCCTGGAGCTCAGCCCACTCGCCGCCTGGGAGATGTACGAAGGTGACGCGCCGGCCGCCGGCATCGTCACGGGCATCGGACGCGTCTGCGGGCGCGAGGTCGTCATCATCGCCAACGACGCGACCGTCAAGGGCGGTGCCTACTACCCAATGACCGTCAAGAAGCACCTGCGGGCCCAGGAGGTCGCCGAACAGAACCGCCTGCCCTGCGTCTACCTCGTCGATTCCGGCGGCGCGTTCCTTCCCCTCCAGGCGGACGTCTTCCCCGACCGCGAGCACTTCGGGCGCATCTTCTACAACCAGGCCCGCATGTCGGCGAAAGGCATTCCGCAGATCGCCGCCGTCATGGGCTCCTGCACGGCAGGCGGCGCCTACGTCCCCGCGATGAGCGATGAGACCGTGATCGTCGAGGGCACCGGCACGATCTTCCTCGGCGGCCCTCCGCTCGTGAAGGCCGCAACCGGCGAGGAGGTCTCGCCGGAGGACCTCGGCGGCGCCGCGGTCCACACGCAGATCTCCGGAGTCGCCGACCACTTCGCCTCCGACGATGAAGAGGCGCTCGCCATCGTCCGCAGCGCCGTCGCCAACCTCGGCCGCGGACCGCAGCAATTGCCCTGGCAGAGGGCGCCCGTCGAGGAGCCTCGATACGATCCGGCCGAGATCTACGGAGTCGTCCCGGCCGACCCCCGCCGCTCCTTCGACGTGCGAGAGGTCATCGCCCGCATCTTCGACGGCAGCCGCTTCCACGAGTTCAAGTCGAACTACGGGGCCACCCTCGTCTGCGGCTTCGCACGCATCGCCGGCTACCCCGTCGGGATCGTCGCCAACAACGGCATCCTGTTCTCCGAGAGCGCGCTCAAGGGCGCCCACTTTATCGAGATGTGCGCCAAGCGGAAGGTCCCGCTCGTCTTCCTCCAGAACATCACCGGCTTCATGGTCGGCAAGAAGTACGAGCACGAAGGCATCGCCAAGCACGGCGCGAAGATGGTGACCGCGGTTGCCTGCGCGGAGGTGCCGAAGTTCACCGTAATCATCGGCGGCTCCTTCGGCGCGGGAAACTACGCGATGTGCGGCCGTGCCTACTCGCCGCGCTTCCTTTGGCTCTGGCCGAACGCGCAGACTTCCGTGATGGGTGGACAGCAGGCGGCGAACGTACTGCTCACGGTCCGCCTCGACAACCTACACGCCGAAGGTCACGACATGACGAAGGACGAGCAGGCCGAATTCATGGCCCCGACCCTCGAGAAGTACGAGCGCGAAGGCAGCGCCTACTACAGCACCGCCCGCCTTTGGGACGACGGCATCATCGACCCGATCGACACGCGGATGTACCTCGCGCTCGGCGTAAGCGCCGCGCTCAACGCGCCCATCCCGGAGACAACGTTCGGCGTCTTTCGGATGTAATGGCTGGTACCAAATATGCGGGACATTTCTTGACGCGACGCGTGAAGCTCGCTAAGGACGAGCGGGTTCTCCGGTCATGGAACGCCTTTCGCGTCCTACCGATAGCGTTCTATTCCTTCGGAGCCCTGACTGTCACAACCCATCGCTTAATTTGGACACCCATGCCCTACCCTTTTGATTGGTTTTCTTGGGCAGCGGATCGATCAGAGATTAAGTCCGTAAATGTCAGGTCATTGTCCTGGTGGCACTGGCCCCGGCTCTCGGCGCTGCATGTGGCAGCGAGAGGCTCGAATCGTGACTTTGGGCTCGACAGCTGGCCCATTTTTTGGAGAACCGAAGGCTTGGCAAAGACGATCAGAAAATGGGCGAATACCTAAAGCTCACCGTAGATGGCCCCGTCGCCAACGTCACGATGGCGCGTCCCGACGTCCACAACGCCTTCAGCGAGCACCTCATCGCCCAGCTGCACGACGCCTTCCGCTCGCTAGGTGAGGACGACAGCGTGCGTGTTGTCGTCCTCACCGGCGAAGGCAAGTCCTTTAGCGCCGGCGCGGACCTCGACTGGATGCGGCGCGCCGCCTCGTTCAGCGAGGAGGAGAACGTTCGTGACGCCGCTGCCGCAGCAGCCCTCTGGCGCGCGGTGGCGGAGTGCCCGAAGCCGGTCGTCGCACGGGTGCACGGGAACGCCTTCGGCGGCGGCGCGGGGCTTGTCGCCGCCTCGGACATCGCTATCGCCGCAGAAAATGCGATGTTCGGCTTCACCGAAGTGCGCCTCGGCCTCCTGCCTGCCACAGTTGCCCCGCACGTCGTCGAGAAGATCGGCCCCGGCCGCGCGCTACCCCTCTTCCTCACCGGCGAGCGTTTCGACGCTCAGCGGGCGCTGGCAATCGGCCTCGTGCACCAGGTCGTTCCTCCGGAGCAGCTCGACGTCGCAGTCGGCGCGATCGTCGACCAACTCTTCGCTGGCGGCCCGAACGCCCTCCGCGCCTCCAAAGAGCTCGTCCGCCGCGTCGCCTATCCCGATCGCGCGAAGATCGATGAGTACACGGCTTCGCTTATCGCTTCCGCTCGCGCCGGAGACGAGGGACGCGAGGGCGTGGGCGCCTTCCTCGAGAAGCGCAAGCCGGGTTGGGTGGGCGGCCCCTGATGCTCAGACGCGTCCTCATCGCCAACCGAGGCGAGATCGCCGTCCGCATCATGCGCACCTGCCGTGATCTCGGCATCGAGACCGTCGCCGTTTACTCGGACGCCGACCGCCGCGCGCTGCACGTCCTCGAGGCGGACAGCGCCGTCTACATCGGCGCGTCGCCGCCCACCGAAAGCTACCTGCGAGTCGATTCCATCGTTCAGGCCACCGTCGACAGCGGCGCCGAAGCGCTCCACCCCGGCTACGGCCTCCTCTCGGAGAACCCGGCCCTCGCCGAAGCCTGCGCCGAGGCCGGCATCGTCTTCATCGGTCCGCCGCCGCAGGCCATGCGCCTGATGGGCGACAAGTCCGCCGCCCGAGACTTCGCCGATTCGATCGGCGTGCCGACCATTCCGGGTTATCACGGTGAGGGCCAGGACATTGCCTTGCTCCAGGCCGAGGCCGAGAACATCGGCTATCCGCTGATGGTGAAGGCCGCGATGGGCGGCGGTGGCCGCGGCATGCGGCTGGTCGGGTCGCCCGAAGACCTCGAAAACGCCGTGGAGAGCGGCCGACGTGAGGCCGAGCGCGCCTTCGGCGACGGCCGCCTCCTCCTCGAGCGCGCCGTGGAGAACGCCCGCCACATCGAGGTCCAGGTGCTGGCTGACTCCCTCGGCAACACGGTCCACCTCGGTGAACGCGACTGCTCCGTCCAGCGCCGCCACCAGAAGGTCGTCGAAGAGACACCGTCGCCCGCGGTCGATGATGAGCTGCGCACCCGCCTCGGCGAGGCGGCCACGCGGTTGGCGAAGGCCGTCTCCTACCAGAGCGCGGGCACCGTCGAGTTCCTCCTCGGAGCCGATCGTGATTTCTACTTTCTCGAGATGAACACCCGCCTCCAGGTCGAGCACGGCGTCACCGAACTCGTCGCCGGGCTCGATATCGTTGCCCTCCAGCTCGCCATCGCCGCCGGCGAGGCGCTTCCTTTCGAGCAGAACGACGTGAAGTTCAGGGGGCATGCCATCGAGTGTCGCGTTTACGCCGAGGACCCGCTCAAGCACTACCTGCCGAGCCCCGGGCGCGTCACGGCCTTCGAAACACCGTCCGGGGAGGGCATCCGAAACGACGTTGGCACGTATGCCGGCGATGAGGTTAGCACTTACTACGACCCGCTGCTCAGCAAGCTGCTCACCTGGGGCCGTGACCGCGCCGAGGCGCTCCGTCGCATGGAACGCGCGCTCGCTGCTTATCGCGTGGAAGGCGTACACACAAACTTGCCGCTCCTCCTGGCGATCGTGGCGCATCCAGATTTCCACACGGGGAAAGCGACGACGGAGTTTCTCGACCTGCACCTCAGCCCGGAGGCACTCGCGCTCGCGGCGACGGACGAGGCGCTCATTTCCGCTTTTGGCGCGCTAGCCCTCGGGATCAACGACAGCACCTTGCCCGACCCGTGGCTGACCGCCGGCCCGCACCGCGCGGGCGGCCGGATGGTGCTCGCGCTGCGCTCGGAAAGCAGTGCGCAGGTCGTCGAGGGGCAGCGGGTCGCCGGCAGCACAGACGAATGGCGCCTGAACGTACAGGGCCGCCAGAAACACGCGCGGTTCTCCCGCGTTCCGCCGAATCGCGTCATCACGGAGGCGGACGCCCGCGCCTGGCCGGCGGAGGTGCACCAGACAGCGTCCGGCGTGGTCGTCACGACATCGGGCAAGACATACAGGTTCCAATGGGCGTCCGGTGAAAAGCATGCCGCGCGCGCCGAATCCCACCGCCAGCGGGGGCTGACGGCGCCGATGCCGGGCCTCGTTCTCAAAGTACTCGTCCGAGCAGGCGAGAAAGTTCGCACCCACCAGACCCTCATCGTGCTCGAGGCGATGAAGATGGAGCACAATATCGACGCGCCCTATGACGGGACCGTCAAGAGGGTGAACTGCGCAGAAGGCGGGCGCGTGGCGGAGGGCGCGGTGCTAATCGAGCTGGAGCAAGACGCAGTGAAATGAGAACGCCCGACCGAGTCACTATTACTGAGGTCGGTCCGCGCGACGGCCTCCAGAACGAGGGCCGTGCCATCCCGCTCGCCGAGAAGATCGCGCTAGTAGATGCATTATCGGAGACAGGCCTGACCCGCATCGAGGCCGCATCGTTCGTAAGCCCGAAGGCCATCCCACAGATGGCCAATGCCGCCGAGGTCATGGCAGGCATTCGTCGGAGCCCGGGCATCACTTACATCGGGCTCATCCCGAACGAGATGGGCGCCCGCAACGCGATCGAAACAAGCGTCGACGAGGTTGCCGTCGTTGTGTCCGCCAGCGAGTCCCACAATCGTGCCAACGTCAACCGCACGATTGCCGAATCGCTCGAGGCCATCAGAGACATTGCCTCGTTATGTCGCGAAGCAACCGTCCCGTGGAGCGGCTATATCTCAACTGCGTTTGGCTGCCCATACGAGGCCCAAGTCGATGTCGCTCGCGTGATGCAGATTGCCGAGCGCCTGCGGGATACCGGCGCCGAAGCCATCGCCCTCGGCGACACGATCGGCATCGCCAACCCTCGCCAGGTCTCCGAAGTCGTGACCCTGTTCTTCGAGCGACTTGCCGATACGCCGCTGCGCCTCCACTTCCACGATACGCGCGGCATGGCCCTGGCGAACGTAATCGCCGCTATGGAGGCGGGCGCCACGCAGTTCGATGGCTCCGTCGGCGGTCTCGGCGGCTGCCCCTACGCGCCCGGTGCCTCGGGCAATGTCGCCACGGAGGATCTCGTCGCCATGCTCCACGCCATGGGCATCGAGACGGGCGTGCAACTGGACGCGCTCCTGGACGCCGCCTGGCTCTCCGAAGACATCGTCGGCCGGCCCCTCGACGGTCGCGTCAAGCGCGCGCTGCCTCGCCCGGCGTCCAGCCACCGCGCGACGCAAGTGGATTATGTCCCCTGATCTGTCCGACGCTTCGGAACGAAATATCTATCGAGAGGACGGGGACCTGGCGGACGGTCTGCGACGCCGGGACCCGCTTGCTATGGAGGTTCTTTACGAACGGCTGGGGCGCCAGGCCTTCGGTCTTGCCTATCGCATTCTCGGCGACGGCCCATCCGCGGAGGACGTCGTGCAGGAAGTGTTGCTAACCGTCTGGCGGCAGTCCGACCGGATCGACGTCGCCCGCGGAAGGCTCAACTCGTTCGTCATGACCCTCGTCCACCACAAGGCGATCGACGCTTTGCGGGTCAAGCGAGGCCAGCAGGCCCGGCAGGTCTCGGTCGACTTCGCCGACGTCGAAAAGGTAGGCACCGACTTCTCTGAACGAGTGCTGCAGACGATTGCCGGCGGAGACGTACGGGAAGCTCTGACGAAGCTTCCTGAGGAGCAGCGGCGCCCTATCGAGATGGCGTACTACGAAGGCCTGACGCATTTGGAGATAGCGACCGCCTTGGACCTTCCGTTAGGGACGGTGAAGAGCAGGCTGCGGCTCGGCCTGGAAAAGATGAGAGTGGCATTGAGATCTGGATCTGGTGATGAACTGCGACGAAGTTGAAGACCTGCTGGGCGCCTACGCCCTGGAAGCGCTCCCGGGCGACCTTTGGGCTGACGTCAGCGCCCACCTCGCCACCTGCTCGAAGCACGCGGAGGCTGGCGAGCTGCGCGCCGTTGCCAGCGCACTCGCCTTCGCCGCGCCAGAGGCTCAACCATCGGCCGCGCTGAAGACGCGACTAATGGACGCGGTCCGCGCTGAGTCATCTCCTCCTGCTGCGGTGCCCAAGCGCATCGGCATTCTCGGCCCGCTGAGGCAGCTGGCGTCACGACGCGCCATTCCGTATGCGCTGGCTGGAGCGCTTGCCGTTGCCCTCATCGCGCTCGTCCTCACGAACCTGGACGGCGGCGATTCTACCCGTCCGGGCCGCGCCACTGTGTCCCTCTCGGGCGAGAACAGCGCCGGCGCGGTTGTGTACGAACTGGAGGACGGCATAATCGTCCTCGATGCTGCTGGACTCAAACCTTTGGACGCGGCGCACACTTATCAGCTCTGGTCGATCGCTTCCGGCAAGCCTTCGAGCCTCGGTCTCCTCGGCACCGCCCCGAACGGCGAGGCGCTTGCGGTCGTGCGTGTGAACATCAACGACATCGATTCGCTCGCCGTCACGATGGAACCGGCCGGCGGCAGCATCGCACCAACCACGGATCCCGTCCTCAAAGGCGAGGCCTGAGAGCAGGACACCTAACTCGCCGCCTGCCGGCCGCTAACCGCCACACGCGGTTCGCGCTCGTTCCTGTGCTATTCTTTCGCCGTGCCTAGACTAGCCGCCCGCTACGCCATGCTCGAGCAACTGCTCGCCGAGGGCGTCCGCTACATCTTCGGCAATCCCGGCACAACCGAGCAGGCGTTCATGGACGCGCTGCAAGACTACCCGCAGCTCGAATACATCCTGGCGCTCCACGAAGGCGTCGCGACCGGCATCGCGGACGGCTACGCGAGAGCCAGCGGGCGCCCCGCCTTCCTTCAGTTGCACATCACGCCCGGCCTCGGCAACGCGCTGGGCATGCTTTACAACTCGTACCGCACCCACACGCCGCTCGTGGTGTACGCCGGACAGCATCCCCAGAAGGGCGGTTCGCAGGAACCAATCCTCGCCGGCGATGTCGTGCGTCTCGCCGAGCCGCTCACCAAGTGGGCCGTCGAGGCGCAGGACGCGTACGAAGTGCCGATCCTCCTTCGCCGCGCCTTCAAGCTGGCGATGGAGCCGCCGAGAGGCCCGGTGTTCGTATCCGTGCCCACGAATGTGATGGACGAGGAGGCCGACGTTGTGATCACGCCATCGACGAGGGTCGATACCCGCGCACGGCCGGACCCGGCCGCCGTCGAGCGGATCGCCCAGCTTCTCCTTGATGCCCGCTCGCCGGTGATCATCTGCGGCGACGGCGTCGCGGAAAGCGGCGGACAGGCCGAGCTTATCCAGCTCGCGGAGACGGTTGGCGCCCGCGTGCATGCCGCCTTCTCGGCCGAGCTTCCTTTCCCGTCTCGCCACCCTCTTTACGCCGGTCTCCTGAACGTCATCTCGGCGGCCGGCCTGAAGGGCCAGCTCTCGTCCGCAGACGTCGTTCTCGCCGTCGGCACGCCGGTGCTGCCGCTGCTTTTCCCCATCGAAGGCTCGCCCTTCGCTGACGGTGCGCGCCTAATTCACATAGACCTCGACTCGCGGGAGATCGGCAAGAACTGGCCGGTCGAGATCGGGCTTCTCGCCAACCCGCGGCTTGCCATGGCAGACATCGTCGCCCGCCTGAAGAGCACGGTGACCCAAGAGCAGCGGGGTGCCGCCCGCGACAAGGCGAAGGCCGTCGAGACGATGAGCGTCCAGATGATGCAGGTGCTCGAAAGCGCCGCGCGCTCACGCTGGGACGCCACCCCAATCAGTGCCGGCCGCATGATGAGCGAAATCGCCGACGCCATGCTGCCGGACACAATTATCTTCGACGAGGCCGTCACCGCCGGCGGCTATCTGATGCGTTACCTGCGCTTTGCCGAGACTGGCGCGCACTATCGAGCCGCTGGAGGCGGGCTCGGACCAGGCATGCCAAACCCGATCGGCATCAAGCTGGCGCGCCCGGATCGGCCCGTTCTTTCGGTAAGCGGCGACGGCGCAGCGCTATACACGATCCAGGCGCTATGGACCGCGGCCCACCACAAGATTCCCCTCACCTGGGTAATCGCCAACAACAGCGCCTACCGCATCTTGAAACTGAACATGCTCGAATACCTCGGCGAAGGCGCCGCCGGACGCCAGTTCGTCGAGATGGACCTCACGCAGCCGGCCGTGGACTTTCGATCGCTCGCAGCGGGGTTTGGAGTGAAAGGCGTTCGCGTCGATCAGGCGGACGACATCGGCGATGCCATTCGCGAGGCTCAGAACGCTAACGAACCCCGTCTCGTAGACGTTGCTATTGAAGGGGATGTCCGCTCCCGCTGGCTGTAACATCCTTTCTCCTACAACTTGACTGCTTTACGATTGACGGCAATACGGTGAATGGTTCATGGCGAACTCCAAGCAGGAATATATCGAGGCCTACGAGACCTGGCAGGCCCACCTGCGCGATTTGCACAAAGTGCTGTTGGAGGGGCAGAGGCTGGAGCCGCCGAAACTGAAGGGCCTCCTCAACCGAGAGGCGCGATCGAAGGAGCGCTACGATGAAGCCAGGCGGCAGCTCCTGGGCCTCTCAGACTGATTAGCCGTCCGTTCATGATGAAACCTGCCCGTATCTCGACCTTCTGGACGCACGTTCTAGCAGTAGATTATGCGTGCGGCAGTCTGGACACTACCGTTGGCTAAATCCCTGGACAAGGCCAGGGAGGCCCCGGCACGGGAAGAACCGGCCGGCGATATCGCCGCGCGCGCCGGCTCCCCGGACGTACTGGCGGAATGGGACCTTGTCAAGCGCGCTCAGCAGTTCGACGCCGCCGCCATCGAGGCCCTCTACCAAGCCTACTACCCGAAGGTCTACAACTACAGCTTCCTCCAGATGGGAGACGTCCAGGCCGCCGAAGACCTGGCTTCCGACGTGATGCTGAAGATGATCGAATCGATCAATAAGTACACCTTTCGGGGCCTGCCCTTCGGCGCCTGGGTCTTCCGTATCGCCCGCAACCGCCTGATCGACCTGCACCGTCGTCGCCGGCGTCGCGGCGAGGTGGACTTGAGCGAGACACTTAGCAGCGCGCTCGCTAGCCCGCAGGCGCTCGCCGAGCGGGCCCTCGAGCGAGGGCAACTCCAGGTGGCCCTCAAGCACCTGACGGACGAACAGCGACAGGTCATCGTCCTCAAGTTCATCGAGGGCTTCGACAACCGATCAGTCGGCAAGATCATGGCCCGCAGCGAGGGCGCCGTGAAGTCGTTACAACACCGCGCGCTCGGCTCGCTGCGGCGCCTCCTCTATTCCGATCGCGTGTAACCATGGAATTCCGAAGCTTTAACTCCGTCCTCGACGAATGCATCGCCGCTCTTCAGCAGGGCGATACCGTCGATGACTGCCTGGCGAAATATCCGTCGCACGCGGACCGCCTCGAGCCGCTCCTCATTCTCGCGGACAAGGTCCGCAATACGCCGCCCGCACTCCCACGCCCGTGGCCACAGGCTGCCGCCTGGCAGCGCGTCCGCCAGCGGGCCACCGACCTTCGCTCGTCACCCCAGCCCGTCCA
>Ga0066678_10000885_pt1 | contig 11039 bp, 10 predicted proteins | sample GraSoiAngelo_127_FD_62300 | JGI IMG/M metagenome (GOLD analysis project Ga0066678, IMG submission 62300) | Grasslands soil microbial communities from the Angelo Coastal Reserve, California, USA - 14_0927_09_40cm | ecosystem: Environmental > Terrestrial > Soil > Grasslands | place: USA...
GCGCGGACGCGATTGTCGCCGTGGGCGGCGGCGCTTCTCTCGACATGGGCAAGGCGATCCGCCTGCTGGTGCACCACGACCCGCCGCTCCTCCGCTATGACGACGCGAAGGGCGGCGACCAGTACATCACGGACCGACAGCCGCCGTTCCTGGCGGTGCCCACCACCGCCGGGACGGGCAGTGAAGTGGGGCGCTCGACCGTGCTGATGATCGACGGCACCAAGGTGGTGATCTTCAGCCCGCACCTGCTCGCGAACGCCGCCATCCTCGACCCGGAGCTGACGGTGGGGCTGCCGCCGTTCATCACCGCGGCCACGGGCATGGACGCGCTCACCCACAACCTCGAAGCGTACGTGGCGAAAGGCGATCATCCGCTCGCCGACGCCATCGCGCTCGACGGCCTGCGCCGCATCGGCCAGCACCTGGGCCGCGCCGTGAAGAACGGCAAGGACATCGAGGCGCGCGAGCAGATGCTGCTGGGGAGCGCGATGGGCGCGATCGCCTTCCAGAAGGGGCTCGGCGCCTGCCATTCGGTGGCGCACGCGCTGACGCCGGTGGCCGGCACGCACCACGGCCTGGCGAACTCGCTGATGCTCCCCACCGTCATCCAGTTCAATCGTCCGGCGGCCGAGGAGCGGCTGGCGACGGCGGCGGTGGCGCTCGGCGCCGACCCGCGGATGAACGCGAAGGAGCGCGCCCACGCATGCGCCCAGATCGTCGACGATCTGCGCGCCCAGTGCGGGCTCCCTCGCAAGCTGTCGCAGGCGGGGGTGAAGCGCGAGATGATCCCGCGGATCGTCGACAAGGCGATGGCGGACGCCTGCCACCAATCGAATCCGCGCCCGTGCACACAAGTGGATTTCGAGCGGATCATCGAAGAGGCGTTCTAGCCGCCGCCGGTTTCCGCGGGATTCTTTCACCGCACGGACGCCACGGGATCCGGTTCCCGGCGTACAATGGTGGAATGGATCCGTCCGCCGCCTCGCGCAGGGAGCTTTCGCGGCTGGCTGCGCGCGAGCCCATCGACCTGGCTCGAGCGGCGCTGGCCATCGCCCGCGAGGAATACCCTCAGCTGGACGAGGCGCGATACCTCCGCGCCCTGGACGAGTTCAGTCATCAAGTGATGCGCGGGCTGCCCGCCGGCGCGCTGCCGGAGCGGCGGGTCGGCCGCCTCAATGCCGTGCTCTTCCACGAGCTCGGCTTCGCCGGCAACCAGGGCGATTACTACGACCCGCGCAACAGCTTCCTGAACGAGGTGATCGACCGGCGCAGCGGGATCCCGATCACCCTCTCGCTCTTGTACATGGAAGTGGGACGGCGCTGCGGCTTGCGAGTGGACGGCGTCGCCTTCCCCGGCCACTTCCTCTGCAAGGTGTCGCTCGACGACGGCGAGCTGATCGTCGACGCCTTCAACCGGGGGCAGCTGCTCGGGCTCGCGGAGCTGAAGCGGCGATTCGCTTCCGCGGCGGGCGATGCGGCGCGTTTCGATGCCCGGCTCCTGCGCGCCGCCCGGCCGAAAGAGATCCTCGCGCGGATGCTGCAGAATCTCCGTTCCATCTACCTGGAGGGCGACGACCTCCCTCGCGCGCTCTCCGCCGTCGACCGGCAGCTCCTGCTGCAGCCCGATGACGTGCGCGTGCTGCGCGACCGGGCGCGGCTGTGCGAGCAGCTGGGTGGCCCCGGGGCCGCTGCCGCCGACCTGGAGACGGTGCTCCGGCTGGACCCGGCCTCCTCCGACGCAGCCGCGCTTCGCGCCCGGGTCGACCGGCTGCGCGGAGCCGGCAAGTTGATGAATTAAGGCTTGTACAGTCGGAGGCGCTCGACGGGCTCGCCGCCGACGAGGTGCTTCTCGACGATCTCCTCCACGTCCTCCACGGTGACCCGGCCGTACCAGACGCCCTCGGGATAGACGACGACGGAGCAGCCCCGCTCGCAGTTGTCCAGGCAGCCCGCCTTGTTGGCGCGCATCTCGCCGGAAAGGCCGCGCGCCTTCAGCGCCGCCTTGAAGGCCTGGTGGAGGGCTTCGCTCCCCTTCTGCGCGCACGAGCCGCGCGGATGTCCGGGGCCGCGGTCGTTGAGGCACACGAACAGGTGCTTGCGGAAGGGCGGCGGCACGTCAGTCCCGTTCCAGCGCGATGCGGAAGGCGGCGGCCGGATCCGGGGCGGATCCGATCGAGTCGTCGAGGAGGGCGTCGGCGCGTCCGCGCACGGCGGCCACGGCGTCCAGCGCGAGCACCAGGACGCGCCGCGGGACCGCCGCGAAGAGCGCCTCGCCGGGTCGCGCCAACGCGACCACGGCGGCGCGCGCGGCGGCGGCGCGCTGCACCTCGTCCGGCGTGTCGCAGGCCACGCACGCCGCCATGTGCGTCGCGCGCGCGGCGCCGCACAGACGCTCGAGCTGCTCGCCAGGAAGGAAGCGTGCATGGAGCAGCACCGCGTCGGCGCCCGCCGCGCGCGACTCGTAAACCTGGAACTCTTCCAGCAGCAGGTCGCAGCGCAGCACCGGGACGGAGACGGCTTGCGCCGCCCGCGCGAACATGGGCACCTCCGCCGCCGGATCGTCCACGGTCATGGCGATGGCGGCGACCTCCGCCTCATCGAGCGCGCGCGCCGCCTCGAAAAGCCCCGCGCGCGAGGCGGCGAGCACCGGGACGTGCTCCACCGCCTGTCGCTGGCGGTCGATTGCCTGAGCGAAGTTGCGGATGCTCGGGGCGATCCCGCGCGCGTCCGTCCTGGCCGCGGCGAGGTTCTGCTCCCTTCGCGCTCGCACCGCTGCGTCATCCACTCGCACTCCGTGAACATCCACCGTCCTTGGGCTCGGCGCAACGCCAGAGTGATCACCGTGAAGGTCGCGAGGGTCGCGAAGTTTGCGTTCGAGAGACGGATCTTCGCGCGCTTTGGTCTTCGCGCCGGCCGCGCGGGTCAGAGCAGGCGCAGGAGCCGGGTGCGGATACCCTCGCGAGTGCGGCCGTCGGGGGCACAGCGGAGCGCGCGCTCGAGCGCTTCAACGGCTTTGCGCCGGAAACCCTTCTCCAGATAGAGCTCGGCCAGGCTGCAGAGCGCGGCGAAATGCGTCGGCCGCAGCTCGACGGCCTTCTCGTACTCGCTCATCGCGCGGAAGGCCTCACCCGTCTCGCGCAGCGCGCGCCCGAGGGCGAAGTGATTGCGCGCGGAGAAGGGGTCGGTCTTCGCTGCGAGCTCCAGCGCACCGCGCGCCTCTTCCGGGCGGCCGTGGGAGAGGTCCTCGACTCCTTCCTTGTAGGCGCGCTCCGCGGCTTCCTTCTGCTCGGCCGAGATACCGTGCGGCATCTCCAGGCCCGCGTGCACGCGGCGCAGCACGTCGGCGAGGTGGAACGGCTTCTCGATGTAGTCGTCGGCGCCGAACGCCTCGCGCGCGTCCTGCGCGAACCGCCAGCCGCGGTAGACGGCGCTCATCATCAGGACGGGCACGTTGCGCAGCCGGGCGTCGCCCTTGATCCGGCTGCACAGCTCGAACCCGTGCACGTGAGGCAGCATGGCGTCGAGCACCACCAGGTCGGGGGGCTGGCCCTTGAGCTTCTGTTCCGCCTCGCGCCCGTCGCGCGCCGTCTCCACGGCGTAGCCCTCCGCGCGCAAGGACTTCTCCAGCAGGCGCAGGATCTCCGGCTCGTCGTCCACCACCAGGACCCGTGCGGGTCCGACCCTCACCGTCTCCTGGTGGACGATCTCCTCGTCCGCGACCGGCTCCGCGTCCGCCACTTCGAGCGCCAGCTCGTCGAGCTCCATCGTCGGGATCTCCACCTCGTCGGTCCGCACCCCGATCTCGCCAGGGCGGATCGCGGCGATCCGCGGCGGCGCCTCGCGCGAGAGTCCCTCGCCATGCCAGGCTTCCTCGCCGCGGTCGCGCGCCTCGTACGCGGCGGCGATGGCCTTCTCCACCGTGGCGGGCAGGGCGGCGTAGGGCGACACCAGCATGCCGGTGATGAACTGCAGCTCGGCCAGCGTGTCGGGCGTGTAGGAGGTGAAGTCGACGGCCACATGGAGCCGCTTTCCTTCTGTCGAGAGCGGGAGGAGGAGGTCCGCCTCGGCGACCGGCCGCGGGATCAGCTCGAGCGCCGCCAGGGGGATCGCGGTGCGCGAGAGGTCCACCGCGGGAATGCCTGCATGCTCCGCGAGCACGGAGAGCAGCTCCGGCTCGTTCAAGGCGCCGCTCTCCAACACGCGCTCGACGAAGGTGGCGGATCCGGGCGCCGCCGCCAACGTGCTCCGCATCCACCGGTCCTCGACGTACCCCTTCGAGACCAGCAGCCGGCCGATCTGCTCCGCTCCCGACAACGTTTCCCCCGCGAATCGAGATCCGCGCAGCGAGCACGCTAGCACGGTCGCCGGCGATCTTCGGTGAGACCGATCACGCCGCGAAGAGAAAGTCGCGTCCTTCCTGGAACCCGCGCGGCGCAAGCTCTGCGCGGATGTCGTCCCGCGCCCCCGCCGCACCTACTGCGCACAGGATCAGCGCGCCGTCTGGCGCGCCGAGCTCGGCGGGCGGGGCGACGCGCAGGCCGCGCGCCACGCGCTTGCGGGGGTCCACGTCCCAGAACCTTCGCGGCCGCATTCCGCGGGCCTCGAGGGCGCGCGCGAGCCGCTTGCCAGTCGGGCCGGCGCCCCAGACGTCGAAGGGGCGTTCCCGGAGCGGACCGCGCGCGAGGTGCTCGGCGCGCAGCTCGATCATGCGCTCCGGCCGGTACGCCTCGCCCCGCCTGGTCAGCCGGCCGGGCGAATCGCGCCAGAAGAAGAGGACCCGCGGCACCTTCGCCATCCTCCAACCGGCAGCGGACAGCCTGAGGAGGAGGTCCCAGTCCTCGGCCCAGCCCGCGTCGCGCCAGCCTCCGACCGAGTCGAGCGCCTCGCGGCGGAAGATGGTGCTGGGATGCACCAGGGGCGCCTCGATGAAACGGGCCGTCTCGCATTGCTCCCAGGTAACCACCGAGTCGAGCCACGCCTCGAGACGGGCGAGCCCCGGCGTGAGCGGGCCGGGGAAGCACCGCACCAGGCTCCCGACCGCGGCGAGGGACGCGTCGCGCGCGAGCAGCTCCGCCTGGAGCCGCAGCCGGTCGGGGTGGACCAGATCGTCTGCATCCATGCGCGCGATCAGCTCGCCGCGGCAGCTCGCGAGCCCGAGCCGCAGCGCGGCGACGAGGCCGTGCCCTTCGCCTTGGATCACTCGGACGCGCCCGTCGCACCGCGCGACGCGCGCCAGCGCTTCGGCCGTCCCGTCGCTCGAGGCGTCGTCGACGCAGACCACCTCGAATGGCGGCGCCGCGCGCTGGCCCAGGATTCCTCGGAGCGCCGCTTCGATGGTCGGGGCGGCGTTCCGCGCCGGCAAGAGCACGCTGATCACGCTCGCAGGATACAACGAGAAACGGTGACCCGGCCCGGACAAGTCGCGGGGCTCCGCGCCCGCACCCCGCTGCGCATCGCCGCGGAGCAGCTGCTGCACGCCCGGGTCGCCGACGTCCGCGGCGCCGGGGCGCGCGCCGCGCGCCGCCTGGACCCGAAGACGGTCCACGATCTGCGGGTCGCCTGCCGCAGGTTGCGCGCGGCGGTGAAGCTGTTCGGCAAGAAGCGGCTGAAGCGGCTCGACGGCCGCATCGAGCACCTGCAGGACGCGCTGGGCGAGCTGCGCGATCTGCAGCTCCAGCAAAGGTGGCTGTCGCGACATGGCGCGGACGTGCACCGGATCGCCGGCGCGCTGGCCAAGGCGGAGGCGCACGTCCGCCGCGCGGTGGCGCTGTGGACGCGCCGCTCGGAGCCGCTGCTCATTCGCGCCGTGACGCGCGTCCGCGGGCGCGGCTCGCTCGGGGGGCACAGAATGCGCAAGCGGCTCCGCAACCGCCTGGCGCCGCTCGAGGAGGCGCTCGCGCAGCGCGATCCGCTCGAGCCGGCCGCAGCGCACCGCATCCGCATCGCGGCGAAGAAGCTGCGCTACGACGCCGAGCTGTTGCGCGATGCGTTCCGCCTCTCGAGCGCCATCGAGGTGCTGTCCGCGATGCAGACCGCGCTGGGGGACCTGCACGACTCCGACGTGCGTCTCGAGAGGCTGCGGGCGCAGCCCCGGCTCGCGCGCGCCGCGCGCGCAGAGCGCCTGCGCGGGGCCGCTCAGGCGCGGCGCACCGTACGGCGCGCGAGGAAGCTCTGCTCGAAGCTCCGGCAGGAACAGCTGTGATGCGAGCAGGGAAGCTATCTAGCCGCCGCGAGCGGCGCCGTGGAAACCGGCGGCGTCCGGGAGAGAAGCCGCCGCAGGCCTGCCGCTGTGCCGAGGAAGTCCACGCGGCAGCTCGCTCCGCGAGACCGGGTGGGAGCGAAGAAGAGATGCGCTTGTCCGAGCCGGACGGTTGCGCCCTCGCAGCTGACGTCATCGACGACGGAGACGTTGAGCGGGAGCGCATACTGGACGCCGGGCTCGCCTGACAGCTCGACGGTGAACCCACCGCGCCCGGGCCGCAGGTGCGCAGCGGCGCCGCCGGCCGCGCACGAATAGTCGTATCGCAGCGGATCCGAAACCGGCGCGGGACCGCGCGCGACGCCGAAGGCGCAGACCGGGTCCTTGCGAGACCAGAGCTGCAGCGCTCCTGCTGGACGGACGACGAAACGGTCCGCGCACTCGTCCGGAAGCCGGTCGCCCGGGTAGGCGAGGAAGTGATTCACGCCCAGGGCCGCGACTCGCTGGCTGCACGGTGAGACGAAGAGCCAGACGGAGTCGTCGGCGGGCGATGCTGCCCGGCCGGGCGGAGGCCGGAAATGGACCAGCGCGTAGCGGTTGAAGATCTCTTCGCCCAGGCCCGGCGAATCGGGCCCGAGGAAACGGAACATTCCCACGTCGGGCGCGAACTGGACCGCGGAGAGCACCGGCCACCCACGGCCGGCGAGCGAATTGGCGATGTGGGTCGTGTAGTCGAGCAGCCGGCCCGGCTCGGACGCGAGCGCGCGTTCCACCTGAGCGTGCCCGCTCCCTCGCGCGAAGAGCTGGTCGCTCCCGACCAGCGGGTGCACGCCCACGTTGGCGAGCACGAGGGGCAGCGCCCAGCCGAGCGCGAGAAGGCGCGGGCCCCACTGGGTCTGCAAAAGGGCGATGCCTGCCAGCGCGGCGCCCGTCGCGAGCGCGAAGGGGGCGAAATGGTTCCAGCGATCGACCGTTTCCAGCTCCGCGCCCGGAGCGACCGCGACGGCGAGGGCGAGGGCGCCGCAGAGGAAGACGGCCGCCGCGGCGATCTCCTTTGCGCGCAGCGCGGCCGGCAGCGCCGCATCCGTGAGCTCGGCAACGAGCGCGGCCGAGAGTAGCGCGGTGGAAAAGCCGAAGATGAACCAAGCGCGGTTCCACGGAGAGAGCTGCAACAGCGTCAGCACGCCGAACCAGGCCGGCATCGGGACCAGCAGCCACACTGCGAGGAGGGCCCAGGCGGCGAAGGTCGCGGGGCTGGCCGCAAGCGCGCGTCGCGCCGCGGCGCGGACGCGCGGGCTCACCGCCGCGAGGGCCGAGCAGAGGAAGAACGGAAGCGCCTCGACCGCGGATGCTTCGCATTCGTTCAGCTTCTCGCGCCCCAGCACGACCGACGGGTCCGTGAAGGGTGCGTAGACCCGGAGCGATGGCCAGAGCAGGTCGAGGAGCCGGCCAAAAGGCAGGCCTCCCGCCTCGGCCAGGCGGCGTCCCGGATACACGGTGTGCGCGATGACGGCGAGGAAAGGCGCGTAGTAGGCGATGGCGAGCGCCACGCCGCACCCGACGAGGACGATGGAGGGCAGCGCCGCGCGCAATGCGGCCGCGGGACTGTTTCGCGCGCGCCACCGCAGGTCGAAGATTGCCGCGCAGACGACGAGGAGCAGGGGCGGCCAGATCGGCGGGTAGAAGACGAAGAATGCGCAGGCCGACAACCAAGCGGTCGCGCCGTGCCAGAGGATGCGCGGCACGCGCCGGGGCTCGCGCGCCGCGCGTCCAGCCGCGGCGACCGCGAAGCAGGCGAGAAGCACGGTCTCCGGCAGGCCGCTCGACAGCCACCAGGTGAAGGCGGAGGAGAACGCGATCGCGAGCGCGGCGAGGGCCGCGATCGCCCCACGCCGCCGCTGCTGCTCGTCATCGAGCCCGTCGCGCGCGAGCAGCGTGCGCAACAGTGCCCAGACACCGAGGAGCAAGAGCGCGCTGCGCAAGAACCAGCGCACTCCGTGCGACCAGGGGGTGCCGAAGAGGAGCGGCCAGAGCAAGGGGCGGAACGGCAATCCCCAATCGAGGACGGGCGAATCGCTGGTGTTCCGCTGGATCTGGCCGAGCCCCTGGCGGAGGTTGACGAGAGGGAAGCTCGGCTCGGCGAGCTGCTGGGAGCGCGCCGTGGGGAGGTCGATGCTCCACTCGTCGGTGCGGATAGCGCGCGAGGTGCCCAGGCTCTCCTGTGGCTCCTCGCCCTGCCTGGGATCGAAGAGGAGGCTCTTGCGCGCCCCGTGCGAGATCGAGCTGCCGCTGAATCCAACGAGGCCGAGGAGGAGGAGCCCAGCCGCCAAGGCGAAGGGCCAGCGCGGCTGTCGCATCGAGAGAAACCCTAGCATGCAGCGGAAACTTTCCTCCTCGTTTCGTCCATGCTTGTCTGAGCCGGATGCCGGTGCGCCGCGTGCTGGCCGTGATCCCCAGCCACAACGAAGAGGAGGCGTTGCCGGCGGTGATTGCCTCGCTGCGCGAGGCGGCGGCGCGCCTGCCTTGGGAGCTCGAGGCCGTGGTCGTCGACGATGGCTCGACCGACTCCACCGCCTCGCGCGCGCTCTCTCTCGGCGTCCGCGTGGTGCGCCTGTGCCGCAACCTGGGAATCGGTGGGGCCATGCAGGTGGGACTTCGCATGGCGCATCGAGGAGGATTCGACTGCGCGGTGCAGGTGGACGGAGACGGACAGCACCCGCCCGGCGAGCTGGCGCGGCTGGTCGCCCGGCTCGAGCAGGACCCGGCGCCGGATCTGGTCGTCGGCTCGCGCTTTCGCGAACGGGCCGGGTTTCGCAGCACTCCGATGCGCCGGTTGGGCATCCGCTGGTTCAGCCTGCTTCTCCGCGCCCTCTGCCGGCTGCGCGTCACCGATCCGACCTCGGGATTCCGGGTGTACGGCCCGCGTGCGCTCGCGCTCTTCGACCGCAGCTTCCCGTATGACTATCCGGAACCCGAGGCGCTCGTCCTCGCGCAACTGAGCGGGCTGCGAATCGTGGAGGAGCCGGTGGCGATGCTCGAGCGCCAGGGCGGCCGGAGCAGCATCCGGGGCGTCCTCAGCTCCTCGTACTACGTGCTCAAGGTGACCGTCGCCATGGTGCTCGCCGTCGGGCGCGCTCGATTGCGGGAGGACTGATCATCATGCAGCAGTTCTTCGAACGATACTGGGTCTTCGGCGGGACTTGCCTCCTGTTCGCGCTGGTCACGCTCCGCCTCATCATCCGCGAGCGCGTCACGCTGCAGGGCACTCTCGCCTTCCTCCTGCTGCTCTTCGGGATGGGGCTCGCCTCGCTCTTTCCCCAAGCAGACGCCTGGATCGCCACCCGGATGGGGTTCACGCTCGTCTCCAACTGGTTCTTCGCCCTGTGCATCGCCGCGCTGTCGTTCCTTCACCTGTTGGCGCTCATCTCCATCTCTCGCGTCGAGCTCCGATCCATCGCGCTCACGCAGGAGCTGGCCCTGCTCCAGGAGAAGCTCGAGCGCGCTCTTCCCGCGGTGGGGGAAAGGCCATAACGCAGGCTCCCGAGCTGCTCGTAGTCAGCTACGGCCCGCCCGGGTCGCTCGACCGGGTCCTCGCCTCCGTCGCGCGGCAGACGGTGCGACCGTCCAGCGTCCGGATCTGGCACAACGGGCCGTCGTTTCCCCCGCCGCCCGTCGACGGCGCCGAGATCTTCCACTGCGGCGACAACCTGGGCTTCGGCGAAGGCGTCAACCGGTTGGTCGAGCAGGTCGAAAGCGATCACGCCGTCGTCGCCAATCCGGACCTCGACCTCGACGAGCATTGCGTCGAGCGTCTCTGGACCGAGATGGCCGGGCACCCGCGGGCGATGGTTTCCGCCGCGGCGCTCGCCTCGGGTGGCGCCGACCGCCGCGTGAACGCGTACGGCCAGCGGCTCACGGCGGACTACCTGGGGATCTGCCCTGACCGCGGAAGATCCTGGCCTGCATTTCTCGCCCAGGCTCCCGACGAGGTTGCGAACGCTCCGGAGCGATACCTGGGGCCTTCGGGGGGGCTCTTCGCGCTCAACTGCCGTGAGTGGCGCGCCCGGATCGGGGGACCGCTCTTCCTGCGCAGCTTCTTCCTCTACATGGAGGACGTGGCGCTGTGGATCCGGCTGCGGCTGCATGGCGCCGAGATCCGCTTCTGCCCCACCGCGTGGGCCTCGCACGCCTGGAGCGCATCGACGGGCCAGCGCAGCGCGAAGAAGCTCTACCACGTAGAGCGGAACCGGCTCTGGCTTCTGCGCGCGCTCTTCGGCACGCCGCGCGCCGCCGGGCTCTTGCCCATGACCGCGCTTCGCTACGCCGCCTACCTCGCGCGCGCGCGCAGCGTGGGCCCTGGGGGCTCGGGGCTCGCCAAGGCGCTCCAGCTGGCGCTGAGCGAAGGTTTGCGTGGAGCGGTTCCTGCCGAGCTGGGCGAGTATTTTCGCGGGTGCGATGCCTCCGCCTTGCCGAGGAGCTTCTTCGCGAGCCTCCGCGAGCAGCTCGCCAACCCGGTCGAGTAGGGCGCTTCGCGCGCCTACACCCACCGGCCGGTGCGCGAGGCCTTCAGGATGGACAGGAAGAAGCTGGAGAAGACGATCTCCAGCCCCACGGCGCACAAGGTACCTCCGAGGATCGCGAGGTGCGTTGCTTTGGCATCGAGCGCCCCGCCGTGCGTGGCGATCCAGCCCGCGAGGATGCGCGCGTCGACGGTCACGCCGCCGAGGAAGATCGACGCGCCGGCGACGATGCCGGTCTCCAGCCGCAGTCCTTCCAGCAACCGCTCCTCGCCGGAGCTCTTGCCGATGCCGTCAAGAACGAACACGGCCTTGGCAAACAA
>Ga0066678_10000889_pt1 | contig 11025 bp, 9 predicted proteins | sample GraSoiAngelo_127_FD_62300 | JGI IMG/M metagenome (GOLD analysis project Ga0066678, IMG submission 62300) | Grasslands soil microbial communities from the Angelo Coastal Reserve, California, USA - 14_0927_09_40cm | ecosystem: Environmental > Terrestrial > Soil > Grasslands | place: USA...
CCGCGCCGCCAGCGACTGGTCGAGATCGCGCACGAGCGCGAGCTGCTGATCCTCGAGGACAACCCGTACGGCATGCTGCGCTACGAGGGCTCCCCGAGGCCGACGCTCCGCTCGCTCGACGGCGGCGTGTACGTGATGTACCTCGGGACCTTCTCGAAGATCCTCTCCCCCGGTATCCGGCTCGGCTGGGTCGCGGCCCCGCCGCCGGTGCTCGAGAAGATCAACCTCGGCAAGCAGGCGGCCGACCTCTGCACCTCGACGCTCACGCAGCTGCTCGTACGGGCGTACTTCGACGAGGGGATCTGGCGCGACTACATCGAGTCGCTGAACGAGATCTACCGGGCCCGGCGCGACGCCATGCTCGATGCGCTCGCCGAGTTCTTCCCGCGCCAGGCCGAGTGGACGCGCCCCGGCGGCGGCCTGTTCATCTGGGTCACGCTGCCCGACTTCATCGACACGACCGACCTGCTGGCGCGCGCCCTGCGGGAGAACGTGGCGTTCGTCCCCGGCGAGGGCGCGTACCTGGACGGCCGCGGCCGCAACTCGATGCGTCTCAACTTCTCCGCCTCGGACGAGGACACGATCAGGGAGGGCGTGCGCCGTATCGGCGAGGTGGTGGCCGAGCAGGTCGCGCTCTACGGCACGCTCACCGGCGACGACCGGGCGGCCGCCGCCGAGCGCGCCCGTCCGCGGGCGACGCCGCCCGAATCCTCCGGGGATGCCGCGGAGGAGGAGGGCACGGCGCGCGTCGTGCCGATGCCGCGCCGCCGCACCGGCGAGGGCCGCGCCCACACGTCATGAGCAAGGTCGCCGTCCTGAAGGGCGGGACCTCGCTCGAGCGGCAGGTGTCGCTTCGCTCGGGGGCGCGCGTCGAGGACGCGCTCGAGCGCCTCGGCCACGAGGTTGTCTCGATCGACGTGGGGGCCGACCTGATCGAGCGCCTGCGTGCCGCGGCGCCCGACGCCGCGTTCATCGCGCTCCACGGGCGGGACGGCGAGGACGGCACCGTCCAGGAGCTCCTCGAGATCCTCGGGATCCCGTACACCGGCTCGGGGATCCTCGCCTGCATCCGCTCGATCGACAAGGTCCTCGCCAAGCACCTGCTCGTCGAGGCGGGCATCCCCACACCCGAGTTCTTCGCCTTCAGCGAGACGGCCTTCCGGCAGCTGGGCGCGGCCGACACGCTGCAGGCGATCGAGGAGCGGCTCGACTTCCCGATCGTCGTGAAGCCCGCGTCGGGCGGCTCGGCGCTCGGGATCAAGTTCGCGCGGACCGCGGCCGACGTGCCCGGCTGCCTCGTCTCCGCCTTCTCCTACGACCAGAAGGTCCTGCTCGAGCGGCACGTGGCGGGCCGGGACCTCGCGGTGTCGATCGTCGACGGGCCGGGCGGGCCAAGCCCGCTGCCGATCGTGGAGGCCGTCCCGCGCGAGGAGGACTTCTACGACTTCGAGGCCCGCTACGAGATCGGGCGCACCGAGTTCATCTGCCCCGCGCGGATCAGCGAGGAGCACACGGAGCGCGCCCACGCGCTTGCGGTGGCCGTCTACAAGCTGCTCGGGCTCTCCGGCTTCGGGCGCGTCGACCTGATGCTCGACGAGGCCGCCGGCGAGCTCCAGATCCTCGAGGCGAACGCGATCCCCGGGCTGACCGAGACGAGCCTGCTGCCGCAGGCCGCCGAAGCCGACGGCACCGAGTTCGACGCGCTGATCGGCCGCATCCTGGAGCTGGCCCTGGAGGGACGAGCGTCGGCGGCGAAGGTGTAGGGAGCCGGCGCTCCGCGGAATTACATCCGCGCCCCGGCGTGATTCAGAACGGCCCCGGCGCGGACACCTGCCCGAATCGCCTCACGAGGGCGACGAAGGGGGAAAGGATCGCCCGGATCTCGCTGCTGTCCTGACTTAGCTACACCATGTGTAGTCAAGTCAGGATTGCGGAGCGAATCCTCGCCGGTTTGGCGCGTTCGCGCTTACCCCCTCCTTCGTCGCCCCTTGATTCGGTTCGACCGGCTGACACGCCGGGGCTGGAAAGGGCGCGCCGCTAGCTCTCGCCGCCCGAGGCGAAGTCCTCTGGGGAGACGTTGTCGAGGAAGTCCTTGAACTTCTCGACGACCTCGTCCTGGTCCTCGACCTCGTGCTCGAACTCGATGGCGGACTCGGCGATCACGTCCTCGGCCGCGAAGATCGGAGCCTTCGTGCGGACGGCGAGCGCCAGCGCGTCCGAGGGGCGGGAGTCGATCTCCACCTCCTTGCCGTTCAGTCGCAGCGAGATCGAGGCGTAGAAGGTGTTCTCCTTCAGCTCGGTCACCGAGACCCGGGTGCAGGCGATGTCGAGCTCGGTGAGCATCTCGTCCATCAGGTCGTGGGTCATCGGACGCGGCGTGTTCGCGCCCTGGAGCTTCATGAGGATCGCGGCGGCCTCCGGGTGGCCGATCCAGATCGGCAGGAATTTGTTGCCATCGCGGGTCTTCAAGAGCACGATCGGCTGCTTGCCGACCATGTCGAAGCTCACGCCATAGATGACCATCTCCTGCACGGCGACCTCTACCAGGTAGGGGACCGGGCGAAGTCTAGATCACGGATCGCCTCTACCGACGCGGCGGAAACGCCTCCGACGGGGGCCCCGCCGGCCCCGCGAGGCGGCCCTAGGCCTCGATCAATCCGCGCCGAATCGCGTAGCGCACGAGCTCCACGCGGTCGCGCATCCCGAGCTTGGCGAGCACGTTCGCGCGATGGGACTCGACCGTCTTCTCGGAGACCCGGAGGATCTCGGCGATCTGCTTGTTCGTGTACGCCTCGGCGATCAGCTTCACCACGTCGTGCTCGCGCGGCGTCAGCGGATCGCGCGGGGCGTCCTCGCCCCCGGCGACCCACTCTTTGACGAGCGCGCTCTGGGTGGTCGAGGGGAGGAACGGCCGGCCCGCCGCGACCGAGCGGATCGCCGCGAGCAGGTCCTCATCGGCGGCGCGCTTCAGCACGTAGCCGAGCGCCCCGGCGCGCAGCGCGTCGAAGAGGTAGTGCTCCTCGTCGTACATCGAGAGCAGCACGACGGCGACGTCCGGGCAGTGGCTCTTGATCTCGCGAGCCGCCTGTAGCCCCGTCATGCGCGGCATGGCGACGTCGAGGATCGCCACGTCCGGCTTCTCGCGGATGGCGGCGTCGACGGCGGTGACCCCGTCCTCGGCCTCGGCCACCACGTTCATGCCCTCGTGGCGGTCGATCAGCATGCGGAGCCCGCTCCGCACGATGCCGTGGTCGTCTGCCAGCAGGATGCGCAGCATCAGGGCACCTGAAGGGTCAGGGAGGTTCCGTGCCCGGGCGCGGACGCGACCCTGAGCTTTCCGCCGACTAGCCGGGCGCGCTCGGCCATCCCGCTCAGGCCGCCCCCTTCGGAGCTCGAGTGCGGATCAAAGCCGCGGCCGTCGTCTCGAACGGTCACCTCGAGCCCGTGCCCGTTGCTCGACAGCTCCACGTCGACGCGCTTCGCGGCGGCGTGGCGGGCGATGTTGGACAGGGCCTCCTGAGCGAAGCGGTAAACGGCGATCTCCTGGTCCGACTCAAGGTCGACAGGGTCGCCGCTCACGCGGACGTCCGCCGCCACACCGGTCTGGGCGGAGAAGCGCCGGATGTGGCTGACGATCGCGGAGACCAGCCCGTGGTCGTCGAGCGCCGTGGGGCGGAGCTGCCGGGCGAGGGTCACAAGCTCACCCATGGCCTGGTTCACGAGCTTCTTGACGTCGGCGAGCTCCCGCTTGAGCTCGGGCGGCGCCGTCTGGCTCACGGCCTCGAGCCGGAGCAGGATCGCGGTGAGGGACTGGTTCACCTCGTCGTGGAGGTCGCGCGCCAGCCGCCGGCGCTCCTCCTCCTGGGCCCTCACCACGAGACGCCCGCTTCGCTTGCGCTCCTCGTCGATGCGGCGCAGCATGCGGTGGAAGGAGGCGGCGAGACGGTCGACCTCGGCGGCGCCCTCGTCGTAGTGCGGAGCCTGGAAGTCGGCCGGATCGGCGGGATCGATCGCCTCCACGCGCTCGATGAGCCGATCGAGTGGCGAGAAGCGCCGGCGCAGCATCAGCATGTTCACGAGCAGCACGAGCAGGATCGACAGCCCGAGCAGGGCGAACTGCCCGCGCTGGTCGGCAACGGTGAGGTTCAGGCGTGCCGCGACGCTGGCCGCGAAAAGCGTCGCCACGACCATGAACACGTTGGCGGCCACGACCTGGCCGGCCAGGGACTTGGAATTCGGCGTACTACCGCGCTTCATGGAAAAGATGGGGTCCTCACCCCATATCGGCAGAACACCGTCCCTCCGACAATCCAGGTAACAACTTGGGCGCCGCAGAGCCAAGCGCCTACTTCCGCAGAGGGTTCTAGGGTCATCGCCGGGGCGCCATTTGGCGCCCCGGCCGGTTTCTGGGACCGGCGCCGGACCGCAACCAATCGTGTACACCTGAGTTGGCGCAGTTGCTTTCCCCCGCAGGTGCTTTCCCCAGGAGGACCGAAGTGCGGCTCAAGCTGGCAGGGCTTGCTTTAGCGGTCGCGGCAGTCGGCCTGTGCGCGCCCCAGAGCGCTGCCGCGCTGAAGTGCCGCGGCTACCACTACGACACCGGCGGCCAGCCGGCGGCCGGCAAGCCCAACGATCCGCTCTTCCCCAGGCAGTGGGGCCTGCGCCAGATCCACGCGCCCGCCTCGTGGAAGTACGGCACCGGCAAGGGCGTGCCGATCGCGATCGTCGACTCCGGCGTCGATCTGTTCCACCCCGACCTCAAGGGGAAAATCGTGCGCGGTACCGACCTCGTGAAGGGAGGGGGATCCTGCGCCGGGCCGCAGGACGAGAACGGGCACGGAACGCACGTGGCCGGAATCGCGGCGGCCAAGACGAACAACGGCATCGGGGTGGCCGGCACCGCGCCGGGCGCCAAGATCATGCCGGTGCGCGTCCTGGCCGCGGACGGCACGGGCGACGTCTCCACGGCGGTGGCCGGCATCAGGTGGGCCGCCAATCACGGCGCCAAGGTGATCAACCTGAGCTTGGGCGACACCCCGCTCGATCAGACGAACGGCACCGCGGCGAGCACGGAGCGGGCCGTGGCGTACGCCTGGAGCAAGGGGGCCGTGATCGTGGCGGCCGCCGGGAACGACGTCTTCCCCGTCTGCGACTCCCCGGCCGCCGCAAGGTACGCCGTCTGCGTCGCCGCGACGGATCAGCGCGGCCTGCCCGCCGCCTACTCAAACCTGCCGAACGACCCCAACGGCGGCGCCATCGGCCTGCGCGCGCCGGGAGGCGACGGCGGCGGCATCCTCTTCTGCGGCTATGACGGCGACATCTGGTCGACCATCTGGCCCGGCGACACCGTCGACAACTGCGGAGGCATCAGCGGCTACGACACGCTGGTGGGCACCTCGATGTCCGCGCCGTTCGTGTCCGGCACGGCGGCGCTCCTAGCGGCCAAGGGGCTCACCAACGGCCAGATCCTCCAGTGCCTGAAGACCACCTCGTCGAACCATGGGAGCTTCGACCCCGTCTTCGGCTACGGGATAGTCGATGCCCTCGCGGCCAACAGGACCTGCAGCAGGACCACCACGCTCGTCTATTCGCCGGCCACCGGGTCCACGAGCCCACCGCCGAAGACCCACAGGCACAAGCACCACGTGCGCGTGTCGGTCCGGAAGACGAGCCGCGAGCAGCTCGAGCGCACCGGCAAGCTCCACGTGACGGTCCGCAGCGACCGCAAGGTGACGATTGAGCTGCGAGCGCTGGTCAAGCGCGGGGGAAAGTCGGTGACCGGCGCGAAGGCGACGGTCACTCTCAGGCGGGCCGGCAAGCGGGGCAAGACCCTCGAGCTCAGCAAGAAAGCTCGCAAGCAGCTCGCGAAGCGCGGGCCGGTTTCGGTCGTTGTGCGCTACAGAGCCGGTTCCACGAGCGGCACGGCGTCCCCCGGCAACTGAGCCGGTAACGCCGGCTCGCGCGAAGGCGGCAGGAGTCCGACCACGGCGCGCGAAACCCGTCGCCGTGACCAGCGTCGAGATCAGCAGAACCCTTGTGAAGTCCCCGCCGGAGCTGTGGTCGGAGCTCCAGGGCGACCGCCTCACCGAAGCCGTGGACGGGCGGATCACGGAGTCGAGCGAGCCGGAGCGGACCCTCGCCTGGGCCGGCCGCGGTGCCTCCGGCACCGTCCGGCTCGAGTCCTCGAGCTGGGGAACGAAGGTGACCCTGACGGCCGAGATCGAGGAGCAGGTGGCAGACGTCGGGCTCTGGGAGCGGATGCGAGGCATGCAGCCCCCGCCACCACGGGCCCCCGAGGTGGAGCGCCGCCTCGAGGCGCTGCTGGACGAGCTCGGGCAGGCGCACAAGCAGCCCTTCACGCGCGACTGACCTCCCGGACGCGGACCGCCGCTCCGTAGAATCCCGCGCCCCGTGCGCCAGAAGTCCCCAGAGACCTACGAGGAGAAGCTCGCCCAGCTCCAGGAGCTGCGCGAGGCCGCCATCCACTCGGCCTCGGAGCAGGCGGTCGAGAAGCAGCACGCGAAGGGGAAGCTCACCGCCCGGGAGCGGATCCAGAAGCTGCTCGACCCGGGCTCGTTCCAGGAGATAGACACCTTCGTGCGCCACCGGACGTACGAGTTCGACATGCAGAAGAACCGGCCCTGGGGCGACGCGGTCGTCACCGGCCACGGGCTGATCGAAGGGCGCCCGGTCGCGGTCTTCTCCCAGGACTTCACGGTCTTCGGCGGCTCGCTCGGCGAGGTGATGGCCGAGAAGATGTGCAAGATCATGGACCTGGCGGCCCGGGTCGGCTGCCCCGTGATCGGGATCAACGACTCCGGCGGCGCGCGGATCCAAGAGGGCGTGGTGTCGCTCGGGGCCTATGGGGACGTCTTCGTCCGCAACGTCCAGTGCTCGGGCGTGATCCCCCAGATCAGCCTGATCATGGGCCCGTGCGCGGGCGGCGCGGTCTACTCCCCGGCCATGACCGACTTCATCTTCATGGTCAAGGAGACCTCGCACATGTTCATCACGGGTCCCGACGTGATCAAGACGGTCACCGGCGAGGAGCCGACGTTCGAGGAGCTCGGCGGCGCGATGACCCACAACACGAAGTCGGGCGTCGCGCACTTCGCCGCCGACAACGAGGAGTCGTGCCTCGAGGACGTCCGCTACCTGATGTCGTTCCTACCGCAGAACAACCTGGAGACGCCGCCGCAGGTCGAGCCGGGCGACGACCCGGACCGAATGGACGAGGCCCTTGACCACGTCGTTCCGGACAACCCCAACAAGCCTTACGACATGCGCGACGTCGTCTCCCACGTGGTCGACGACGGCGAGTTCTTCGAGGTCCACGAGCACTTCGCGCGCAACATCATCGTCGGGTTCGCGCGGCTGAACGGGCGGCCGATCGGCATAGTCGGCAACCAGCCCTCGCAGCTCGCCGGCGTGCTCGACATCAACTCGTCCGAGAAGGGCGCCCGCTTCGTCCGCTTCTGCGACGCCTTCAACATCCCGCTGCTCACGTTCTGCGACGTCCCCGGCTTCCTGCCGGGAACGAGCCAGGAGTGGGGCGGGATCATCCGCCACGGGGCGAAGCTCCTGTACGCGTTCACCGAGGCGACGGTGCCGAAGCTGACCGTCGTGACCCGCAAGGCGTACGGCGGCGCCTACGACGTCATGAACTCGAAGCACATGCTGGCCGACTTCAACTTCGCGTGGCCGACCGCGGAGGTCGCCGTGATGGGGCCGGAGGGCGCGGTCAACATCATCTTCCGCCGCGACATCGCCAAGTCGCCCACGCCCGACGAGCGCCGGGAGAAGCTGATCGCCGACTACAAGGCACGCTTCGCCAACCCGTACTCGGCCGCCGAGCGAGGCTACATCGACGACGTGATCGTCCCGCACGAGACGCGCCCCAAGCTGATCCGAGCGCTCGAGACGCTCCAGACGAAGCGCGTTCCCGGGCCGAAGCGCAAGCACGGGAACATCCCGTTGTAGCTCCCTAGGCCCGGGCGTATGCTGCGCCCGTGACGACGTTTCGCACCGTGCGCGTGGCCGCCATCCAGGCGACGCCCGCGATCCTCGACGCTGAGGCGTCGGTGGCGAAGGCCGTCCGGCTGATCGGCGAGGCGGCGGGCAGGGGCGCCGAGCTTGTGGTCCTGCCGGAGACGTTCGTCTCGCTCTACCCGTCGAACCGCTGGGCGCGGGCGGCGGCCGGCTTCGGCGGCGTCGACGAGCTGTGGGAGCGGATGTGGGAGAGCTCCGTGGAGGTGCCCGGGCCGCTCGTCGACCAGCTCGTCGCCGCCTGCGCGGAGCACGCGGTGCACTGCGCGATCGGCATCAACGAGCGCGAGCTCGAGCGCCCCGGGACGCTCTACAACGCCATGCTCCTGATCGGGCCCGAGGGCCTCCTGCACAAGCACCGCAAGCTCATGCCGACCCATCACGAGCGCCTCTTCCACGGCATCGGGGCGGGTGACGACCTCGAGGTGGTCGAGACGCCGGTCGGACGGGTGGGCGGACTGATCTGCTGGGAGAACCGGATGCCGCTGGCGCGCTTTGCCGTATACCAGGGCGGCCCGCAGATCTGGCTCGCGCCGACGGCCGACGACACCGACGGTTGGCTCGCCAGCGTGCGCCACATCGCGATCGAGTCGGGCGCCTACGTCGTATCCGCACCCCAGTACATCCCGCGGAGCGCCTTCCCCGACGATTTCCCCGTTCCGCTGGACGGCGAGCCCGACACCGTCTTTGGCCGCGGCGGCGCGGCGATCGTGGAGCCCACCTGGGGCGGGGTGATCGCGGGGCCCCTATACGACGAGGAGGGGATCGTGATCGCCGACTGCGACCTGCGCGAGGGGCTCCACGCGAAGCGCTGGTTCGACGCGGTGGGCCACTACTCGCGCCAGGACGTGCTGCCGGTGCCTAGATCGCGACCGGCTCAGCCGGCTCCGGCGGACGGGGCGTCGGCGAGCGCTCCCGAAGAACGACCCGAGCCCCGAGGCGCGGGCTCACAGTGATGTTGCGGCGGCGCGTGAGCTCGAGCTCGTCCGAGGGGCGCCCCAGCTCGTAGCGCGATAGCACCGCGCGCAGCACGATCTTCATCTCGAGCTGGGCGAAGCTCGCCCCAAGGCACCGACGCCGCCCGCCGCCGAACGGGATCCACGTGTACGTGCCCGGCCCGTCCTCGAGGAACCGCTCCGGGCGGAACGCGTACGGGTCCTCGTAGATCGCGGGGTCGTGGTGCACGAGGTAGGCGTTGGCCACGACGCAGACGCCGGGCGGATAGGGCCATCCGCCGATCTCGATCGGCTTCTTCACGAGCCTCGGCGCGGCGTTGGGCAGGACGGGCCGGCGGCGGAGTACCTCCTGGATCGTGGCCGTGAGGTAGGCGTCGTCCTCGCCGTCGTCTATCTCGTCTGCGAGCCGGGCGAGGACCTGCGGCTCGCGGGGCAGGCGCTCGAAGGCCCACGCCAGCTCCGAGGCCGTCGTCTCGTGGCCCGCCACGAGCAGCGTCATCAGCTCGTCGCGGAGCTCCTGGGCGGACATCTCGGTGGCGTCCTCGTGATGCGCCTGCAGCAGCATCGCGAGCACGTCATCGCGCTCTGAGTCCTCGCGCCGGCGCTCGTCGATCAGCTCGAATAGCAGCCGGTCGGTCTCGTCGCGCAGCCGGGCGAACCGGTGCCACACGGGACCGCCGAGCACGTTGCGCTGGAGCTGCGGGATCATCGACAGCGGCCGCGCGCCGATGTCGAGGATCTGGGTGAGCCTGTCGCGCATCGCGTCGAGGCGGTCGCCGGCGTCGAGCCCGAAGACCGTCCGCAGGATGATCTCGAGCGTCAGCGCCTGGAGGCGGCGGTGGAACGAGGCGGGCTCGTTCAGCGGCCAGCTCTCCACCTCGCGTTCGGCAACCTCCTCCATCAGGCCCGAGAGCCGCAGCATCTTCTCGCCGTGGAAGGCGGGCAGCATCAGCTTGCGCTGCTCGAGGTGTGCTCCCTCGTCCAGGAGGATCACGGAGTTCGTGCCGACGACCGGCTCGAGGATCACGGCGCCCTCGCCGGGGTGCAGGACGTCGGGCGGGGCCTTGAAGAGCTCCTTCAGCTCCTCCGGGTCGGAGAGCATGACGAAGGGCGGCGGCCCGATCAGGCGGATCGTGAATCGCTTGCCGTAGCGCGCGCGGCAGCGCTCGAGGAAGGGGTGCGGGCGCGACCACCAAGCGATGGTCTGGACGATCTTCGGCGCCCGCGGCCCGGGCGGCAGCTGGTCTCTCATCCCCATTCTCAGTGGTACCCGAGCGGCCGCGGCGGTGTGTGTGAACTGACACATTCGAGCGACTTGCTTGCGGACCCCCTGCCGGTTACGGTGAGCTCGAACGGCGAACTGCCGAGACTCGCACATGCTCGACCACATCTCGTTGAAGCCGCGTGGCGTGATTAGCCGCCGGGCCCTCCTCTCGATCCTGTTCGTGCCCGTCCTCATGGTGCTCGGTCCGGCGGCTGGAGCGCACGGGGCAATGAAGACCTTCGGCTACACGGGCCAGCAACAGACATTCGTAGTCCCGGCGGGGGTCTCGCATCTTCAGGTGCTCGCGGTCGGCGCGCATGGAGCTGGCTTCGGCGGAGCCGGCGCGGTCGTCTCCGGCACGCTCACCGTGTCCCCGGGCGAGACGCTCTACGTCGAGGTCGGCGGCGCGGGAGTCTTCCGCGATCCTTCCGCCGCGGCGTTCAACGGAGGCGGGATCGGAGGCTCTGTACCCGGTGGCGGTCCCGACGGCGGCGGCGGCGGAGGCGCATCGGACGTCCGGACGATCTCGATGGTGCCTTTGGACTCGTCCGTGTCGCTCAACTCGAGGCTGATCGTCGCAGGTGCCGGCGGCGGCGACGGCACGAGCGGCACGAGCGGCGGCTCTGGCGGAATGGGTGGCGAAGGCGGTAGCGCGGGTGCCACGGGCGCGAACGCGGGCTCGGGGCTTACGAACGGCGGCCAGGGCGCGGGGCCGAGTGGTCCTGGAATGGGCGGCAGCGGTAACGGCGGCGGTGCGGC
>Ga0066678_10000890_pt1 | contig 11024 bp, 10 predicted proteins | sample GraSoiAngelo_127_FD_62300 | JGI IMG/M metagenome (GOLD analysis project Ga0066678, IMG submission 62300) | Grasslands soil microbial communities from the Angelo Coastal Reserve, California, USA - 14_0927_09_40cm | ecosystem: Environmental > Terrestrial > Soil > Grasslands | place: USA...
GCCTCGCTGGCGGGTAGCGGTTCGGCGGTGTTTGGAGTTTTCCCGAGCCCAGCGATGGCGCGCCGAGCCGCTGTTGGGTTTCCGCACGATCAGACCTTCGTTTGCGAGACCGTCTCGCGCGACAGGTACGCTCGTTTGATGCGCATCGCAGGCTAGTCTGCCGGCGTGTCGTGGATTCGGCCTCAGCGTCTCTTCGTGTCCATTCCGTTGTAGAAGATCTTTCCGGTTCGGTTGCAGGTATGTTGGTGTGGCCACGGAATGGTCACACGGAGCGCAAGCGTCGTGAACGACGACCGATTTAAGATTTTCTCTGGGACCGCGAATCCAGTATTGGCGGAAAGCATTTGCAAGGAATTGGATGTGCCGCTCGGCAAGGCCCTGCTGGGGCGCTTCAGTGATGGCGAGATTTATTTCCAGATCCTGGAAAACGTTCGCGGGGCGGACGTGTTCGTCGTTCAGCCGTGTCATGCTCCGGTGGATTGTCACCTGCTGGAACTGCTGCTGATGATCGATGCGTTCAAGAGAGCATCGGCGTGGCGGATTACCGCGGTGCTGCCGTACTACTGCTACGCGCGGCAGGACCGCAAAGACAAGCCGCGGGTTCCCATCTCCGCGAAGCTGGTGGCGGACTTGTTGGAAACTGCGGGTGCCAGCCGGGCGCTGACTTTGGATTTGCACGCGCCGCAGATTCAGGGCTATTTCGACGTGCCGGTGGATCATTTGTACGGCTCGCCGGTGCTGGTGGAATATTTCCGGCATTTGAAGTTGCCGAATTTGACGGTCGTTTCGCCCGACGCGGGCGGCGTGGAGCGCGCGCGGTTTTTTGCAAAGAAGCTGGATGCGCCGCTGGCCATCGTGGACAAGCGCCGCGTGGACGTGGACGTGAGTGAAGTGATGCACCTGATTGGAGACGTGCGCGGGCGCAGCGCGCTGGTCGTGGACGATATCATTGATACCGCGGGAACTTTAGTGAAGACCGCGGAGGCGCTCCTGCGGGAAGGCGCCACACAGGTGTTTGCCGCTTGCACGCACGCCGTGCTTTCCGGTCCCGCCGTGGAACGATTGGAGAAATCGCGGATCACCGAAGTCGTGGCAACAGACTCCGTTCCATTGACGGAAGCGGCGAAAAAGATGGGCAAGATTCGCGTATTGAGCGTCGCCGATTTGCTGGCGCGCGGGATTCGCTCGATTCACGAAGAGACCTCGATCAGCGAACTGTTTATCTGATTTTGTAGGACAGACATTCCTGTCCGTCCTCTGAGGAATTGCAGGACAGGCGAGCGGACAGGCAAGAATGTTTGTCCCACCTCGCATTCAAGAAGGGAAGAAGGACATGGCACAGAAGGCAGAAAAAGCGGAAAAAATTGTAGTGGAAGGTGCGCCCCGCAGCACGCGCGGCAAAAACGAGGCGCGGCGGCTCCGCCAGACCGGCAAAGTTCCGGCCGTGTTGTACGGAGGCAAGGGCCAATCCATCACTCTTGCGGTGAACGCCAAGCAAGTGAACACGATTCTCCGTTCGGAGAGCGGACATAACACTCTTTTTCAAGTGGATCTTGGCGGCAAGCACGAGCCTGCGATTCTGAAAGATTGGTTGACGGATCCCGTCACCGGAAAACTGCTGCACGTGGATCTTCTGCGCGTAGCCATGGATGTTCGAATGAAGGTGATGGTTCCCGTGCACACGTTTGGCGAGCCTGCCGGTGTGAAAGTGCAAGGTGGAGTTTTTGAAGTCGTGACGCGCGAAGTGGAAATCGAATGCTTGCCGGCGGATATCCCCACCGAGTTCAAGGTGGATGTCAGCGGATTGATGCTCAACGCGCAGTTGCGCGCCAGTGATTTGCCAATGGACACCACCAAGCTCAAGCTGCTGACGGAGCCCGAGCGCGTGCTGGCGCACGTTGTAACGCTCAAGGTTGAAGAAGAGAAGCCCGCGGAGGCCGTGGCAGCGGAAGGTGCAGCGCCGGCCGAGCCGGAAGTCATCAAAAAGGGCAAGAAGGAAGAGGAAGGCGAAGAAGGCGCCGAGGCGGCGGAAGCCAAGCCCAAGGCGGAGAAGACCGAAAAAGGCGACAAGGGCGAAAAGAAAAAGTAACGCGCGCGTTTTGCGGGCGCCTGGAAAAAGGTCTATGCGGCTCATTGTCGGACTTGGGAATCCCGATCCGGAGTATCAGTGGACGCCGCATAACCTGGGTTTCATGGCGGTGGATGAACTGGCGAATCGCAGCGGGATTCGCGTGGAACGGCCCGAAGGCAAGGCGTTGGTGGGCCCAGGAAAGATTGCCGGGGAGGAAGTGCTCCTGGCGAAGCCGCAGACGTACATGAATCTCAGCGGCGTATCCGTAATGGCGCTGCTGGGAAAGTACGAACTGGGCGTGGACGATCTGCTGGTGCTGTGGGACGAAGCGCAACTGCCGCTGGGAACGATTCGGATCCATCCGGACGGCAGTGCGGGAAGCCACAACGGCGCAAAGTCCGTGATCAGCTCGGTCGGGACGCAGGAATTTGCGAGGCTGCGGCTGGGTTGCGGGCCGGATCATCCGCTGAGCAGCCGCAAAGAATATGTGCTGCGGCCGATGAACAAGGCAGAGCTGGAAGTCGCCGCGGAAATGATCGGTGAAGCTGGAGACGCCGTGGAGATGATCCTGAGCCAGGGACTTGATGCGGCGATGACCAAGTACAACCGGCGGAAGCCGGCTGAATCGGAAGAGGCGGAAGAAGAGTAGAAAGAGTTTTTTCGTTTTGCGCGTATGGAAAAGATTTGAAGCGACGCCGATTCGTTCGGGGTCAAAGAAAAAGAGGTCATCATGGAAGAACGTTATTACGATTTGGTTTTCATCGTGAGGCCGGCGACGCCGGAAGAGGAAATCAAAAAGCTGCTTGCGGTCGTCGAACACACTTGCGCCGAAAAGGGCGGCAAGATCGAAAAGACCGAGCACTGGGGCACTCGGAAGCTGGCCTACCGCGTGGCCAAGCACCGCGAAGGAATTTACGTGCACCAGGAAATCCGCACCACGCACGGCGAATTGATCGCCGAGCTGGAACGGCGCCTGCGCGTGCAAGACAACGTGATCAAGTATCAGACCGTGCGGCTGGACGAAGATTTGAAACGCCAGAAGAAACTTTCGCTGAAGCGCGACAAGCGCGCGGCACGGCGTCCGCGGCGCACGACGCCAGCGCCGGCTGCTGCGGCAGCTCCGGAGCAGGCCGCGGCGCCGAGCTAGTTCTGCGCGACGAGAAGTTTTCTTGTTTTGAGCAAAGTGACTCCGGGTGACCGGCTCACAAAAGTTTGTTCTCGGCAAGGCCGGGGCGATAAGTGAAAGGGTGGAAGGTATGGCAGAGGAACAGAAGCAAGCACCAGCGCCGGGAGGAGCTCCGCGGCGTGAAGGCGGCCACGGCGGCGGGCACGGTGGCCCACGGCGCGAAGGTGGCCCAGGTGGTGGCGGTTCGGGCGGACCTGGCGGTCCTGGAGGCCGGCCCAGGGGCAAGCGCCAGTATTTCCGCAAGAAGAAGGTCTGCAAGTTCTGCGTCGAGAGGATGGACTTTATCGACTACAAGCGCGCGGACATTCTGTCGCAGTTCGTGCAGGAGCGCGGGAAGATTCTGCCGCGGCGAATGACGGGCGTTTGCGCGCGGCACCAGCGCTGGCTGGGCGTGGCCATCAAGAGGGCGCGCAACATCGCGTTGTTGCCATTTTCTGGAAGCGCGGCGGGCACCCAGGCGCCGCGCGCGGTAGTGCCGGGGGCGGCCCATGCCGCGCCGTCGCATGGAACGCCAGCACCGGCTGCAGCGCCCGTAGCCGAAGCGCCAAAGGCGTAAACCCTCGCGGGGCTGACCCCTGAGAGGCAAGGAAACAGGAGCTTAGAGAGAAGACATGCAAATCATTCTTCAAGAAGACGTCGAAAAACTGGGCCACCGCGGGGATGTGGTGACGGTGAAGCCGGGCTATGCGCGCAATTTTCTTTTGCCGAAAAAGCTTGCTGTGGAGGCTACCGCCGGCAACTTGAAAGCGATCGAGCGGATTCGCACTTCGCTGGCGAAGAAGACGGCCACGGAGCTGGAAGCGGCGCAGAAACAAGCCGAATTGCTGAACGGCGTGGCGTTGAAGTTCACGCGCAAGACTGGGGAGAACGATCAAATGTTCGGTTCGGTCACTTCCGCGGATATCGCGGAAGCACTGGCGGCGCAAGGCTTCAAGATCGACAAGCGCCAGGCACAGCTTGGCGAGCCGCTCAAGACCATCGGAGAATTTCCGGTGACCATCAAGGTGTTCCGCGACGTGACGGCGCAGATCAGGGTGGCGGTCGAAAAAGAAGCGTAGCAATTGAGCTCAAATTCCAGCCGGTGAACACCGCAATCTGCGGCGCTACATTGAATCCACAGGCAAAACTTCGATGCGCGCCTGGCGCAACGCGGCACATTTTTCAACGCTGCACGCGGTGAACAACATTGCGCCGAGAAAGTCAAAAAGTTTTGCAGAGATTTCCGACGCGATGCACAGGCAGTCCAATTGACGCAAAATTTTCCTCCGCGCACAATGCGCCCAGCGTAGGAAAGCAGCAAACAGGAATTGGTCGAGCCCATCATAATCCTCGCCACCTGAAAATTTCTTGACTGGTGCGTCCCGTACCGAAGACGGTCTTGCGCGGCAAAAGATCTTTGTGGTATGTTGGGCGAACAAAAAGCGAACTATAGGAATGACGTTCTATGCCTGTTGACGCGACACTTGAGAAGCCCTTACCGAATAATCTGGATGCGGAACGTTCCGTTCTGGGCGCGATTCTGCTGGATAACCACGCGCTGAACCCGGCGATTGAACATCTACGGCCCGAAGACTTCTTTCTGGACCAGCACCGGCGGGTGTTTACGCAGATGATCGCGCTGGGCGAGGGCCAGCAGGCCATCGACCTGGTGACGCTGACCGAGGAGCTGAACCGCAAGGGGGAGCTGGAAGCCTCCGGCGGCGCACCGTACCTGGCGTCGCTCGCGGATGGCATGCCGAAGGTCACGAACATCGAGCACTACGCGCGCATCGTCAAGGAAAAGGCGATTCTGCGGAACCTGATTCACGCCACGCACAACATTCAGCAGCGCGCCTTTGAAGGCGAGGACGGCGCGGACGCGATTCTGGATAACGCAGAATCTTCGATTTTTGCTTTGGCGGAAGACCGCGCGCGCGCGGGGCTGATTTCGGTAAAAGACATCGTCCGCGACAATTTCGAACGGCTGGAAAGAATCTTCCGTGAAGGAAAGAGCATCACGGGGATTCCCACGGGCTACGTCGAGCTCGATAAGCTCACGTCCGGCCTGCAGCCTTCGGAACTATTGATTCTGGCGGCGCGGCCTTCGCAGGGGAAAACGGCGCTGGCGCTGAACCTGATGGAAAACATCGCCATTCGCGGCGGACACCCGGTGGCCATGTTCAGCCTGGAAATGTCCAAGGAATCGCTGCTGCAGCGGCTGGTAGCGTCCGTAGCGCAGATTGACGCGCACAAATTCCGCACCGGCCATTTGAGCAAGGAAGACTGGCGGCGGATGACGGAATCGCTGGGGACGATTTCATCGGCGCCGCTATGGATCGACGACGCCGGATCGATCAGCGTGCTGGAAATTGGGGCCAAGGCGCGGCGGCTGAAGCGCGACAAAGGATTGTCCATGCTGGTGGTGGACTATCTCCAACTTATTACCGCGCGGGGACGGTTTGGCAACCGCCAGGAAGAAGTGTCCAGCATCTCGCGAGGATTGAAGGGCATGGCGAAGGAACTGCAGATTCCCGTGCTAGTGCTCAGCCAGTTGACGCGCGCGCCGGAGCGCGACGAACGCGGGCCGCAACTATCGGATTTGCGCGAATCCGGCGCCATCGAACAGGACGCCGACGTGGTGATGTTCATCTACCGGCCGCATTTCTTCAAAGCGGGCGCGACGCCGGAAGAAAGGGAAGAAACGGAACTCCGAATCGCGAAACAGCGAAATGGACCGACCGACATGGTCAAGTTCGTATTCCGGAGCCGGTTCACGCGGTTTGAGGAGGCGGCGCCAGACGCCTTCTCACAATTCGCCCCCGACGATATGTAATTGCTGCCACAGCGCGGCAGTTTGCCCACGGTCGAGGCACGCCTGAGCCGGCCGCGTGATTATTGGACACAGCTAGAGGGAAGTGTAGGACACCTGGGAAGAAGTCCGATCCAACCATAACCGGGTTTATCCCCTCCTCTACCCTTCGTCGAGGAAGTGTGCACAAGCTGCTGATTTGAAGTGAGTTAAAGACTTGCCTGTTACATCGAGATAGTGGGTAAGTTATAGAAGATAGGTGTTCAGGCACGGAACGACGGATTGGAATTGGTTGCGCAGACTTGGTTTGAAGAGCTCCCACCCCTACCCCATCAATTTGGATGAATGAATATCAAAAGAAAGGGCTTACAAAATAACTTCTTCGAAGATGACTGCTTTTTTGGGTCGATAGAATGTCTACGTCGAGGCAAGGCAAGGGCATGCGGCTTGCACTGAAGAAGGGTGTTGTCATTCACGCGGCAGCCAAAGTGGCTGGCGGCAGGCCGAAGCCATGCGAATGGCGTACACTAAATTTTTCGGAAGGCACATGGCAGGCACACGGAAAACTCCCCACAAAGAAGTGCGACGCCCGGTATGGGCGGAAGTTTCGCTTGGCGCGCTCACGCAAAATTTGGAAGCGATCCGCAAGTACGTAAACCCGCCTCACGAAAAACGCAATACGCCGCGCAAGATTCTCTCCATCGTCAAAGGGAATGGCTACGGGCACGGCGGACCGGAAGTAGCGAAGGCGCTGGAGAAGGCGGGCTCGCACTGGTTTGGCGTGACGTGCACAGACGAGGGGATTGCGGTGCGCGAGAACGGCGTCCGCAAGCCAATCCTGGTATTGACGAGCTTCGTGCCAGGAGAAGAATCGCGCCTGGTGGAGCACGACCTGACGGCGGTGATTCACCGGTGCGAACAGCTGGAATTGCTGAATGCGGCGGCGGCGCGGCGAGGCGGCAAGAAGCGCGTGCCATTCCACTTGAAAATCGACACGGGAATGAACCGGCTGGGCGTTTCTTCGACGGACATGGATTGCTTTGCGCGGCAATTGGGGAAGTGCAAGCACCTGGAGCTCACCGGCATTTTCTCGCACTTTGCATCGTCGGAAGTTTTTACCGATACCGCTGTTGGGCAGCAGACGCGCGAACAAGAAGAGCGATTTTATGCGGCGCTCGAACGCTTGCGCGCCCTCGGGATTGATCCGGGCCTAGTGCATCTGGCGAACAGCGCGGCGATCGTGTCGCGGCCGGAAACGTGGGCGGACATGGTGCGGCCCGGAGCGATTCTGTTTGGCTACCATCCGGGCTACGATCCCGCAGAGAAACGCGAGGAAGCGGAGGCGCGGTTGCCCCTGAGACCAGTAATGAGCCTGCGCGCGCGGATCATCAGCATGCGGAACGTCCCCGCGGGCGCGGGAGTCGGCTACAACGCGACATTCGTGGCCAAGCGGCCGTCGCGCATCGGCGTTCTGGCGGCGGGGTATGGAGATGGCATCCACCGTTCGCTGGGAAATCGCGGGAACGTACTGTTGCGCGGGAAGCTCGCGCCAATCGTCGGCATTATTTCCATGGACGTGACCATGATCGATGTGACGGACGTCGAGGGCGCGGAAATCGGCGACGTAGCCACGATTCATGGGACGGACGGCAAGGAAGTGTTGCCGGCAAATCGCGTGGCGCGCAGTATCGGGACGGTGACCTCGGATCTGCTATGCGCTGTGAGCCAGCGTGTACCCCGGCTGTATTTCCCATAAGGGGAAAGTCCTGCTGGTTTCACCGGAATATCCACCACGCCACTTAGAAACCCGCTTGACGCCGCAATATTGAGAGAGTATATAAACCACGGCGATGTAAAAACGTCGCACATCCCGCATCGGCCCTCTCCCACTCTCCGCTCCTGCGGGCTGGCTGTACTGATTTTGCAGTGAAAGCGCAAAACTGTGAGGTCGTATGAGCCGGATGGGTAGTGAAGCGCAGCGGCGCATGCATTCTCCAGAATTCAAGATTTCACCTCAACGAGAAGGAATCGGCACGAGCGTGCGTCCCGGGTGGGGCCGTGGCTGGGATTTTTGGGTGGTCCGAGCGTTCCTGCTCGCGTGCACGGGGGCGGTGAGTTACACCTTGGGGCCGTTCGGGCTGCGAGGATTGCAAGCCGGCGGCGTAGGAATTCTGATTGGGCTGGTAGTTTTGTTTGCGGAGTTGCGATTGCGCCGGGCCGCGTTGAGCGGGTTGCTGGGCGGCGCGTTTGGGGCGGTGCTGGGTGTATTCGCAGCGCTGCTGGTAACGCTGGTGATCTCCCGCACGGATGAGCCGGAACCGACCAAGTCCTTTCTCGAATTTGCGGCGCTCTTCGGTTTTGGCTATTTGGGACTCGTGCTTGGCTCGGGCCGGGGCGGAGAGCTGCAAGTGGATGCGCTGGATGGGTTTTTTGGGAAGAGGTCCACACCCGCGGAATCCATGAAACTTCTGGATACCAGCGTGTTGATTGACGGGCGGATTGCGGAGATATGCGAGGCGCAGTTCATGGAAGGTGTGCTCGGAGTGCCGCAATTTGTGCTACACGAATTGCAGATGGTCGCGGATTCTTCGGACTCGCTGAAGAGGCAGCGCGGACGGCGCGGGCTGGAGGTACTGCAACGAATTCAGAAAATGCCGCAGGTGGAAGTGCGGATTCTGGAAGAGGATGTGCCCCAAGCCGGGGATGTAGATCACAAACTGGTTGAACTGGCGCGGCGGACGGGCGCAAAAATTGTTACCAACGATTTTAACTTGAACAAAGTGGCCACGGTGCAAGGGTTTTCGGTGCTGAACGTAAATCAATTGGCGCAGGCATTGAAACCGGCCGTGCTTCCAGGCGAGCCCATGCGGGTTTTGATTCTTCGTGAAGGGAAAGAACAGAATCAAGGCGTGGCTTATCTGGAGGACGGCACAATGGTGGTCGTGGATGGCGCGCGGCGGCTGATCAACAGGAGCGTTGACATTATTGTCACATCGGTGCACCAGACCACCGCAGGGAAGATGATTTTCGGACGCCTGGAAGAACGCGCGGAACAGGCGGCTCCTGCGGTACGCCACGCTGCGGCGGGACGGGGAGAGAGCAACGGCGTTGTGCGTTCCGAGACGACGGGGAGCCGGTCGGCGACATCGACTCGTCTGCAGGAACAGGGCACGCTGGAGCGCCAGGCCCGCGCCATCTTACCTGAACCCGACGCCGGTTGAGCGATAGCCCGCCCGAGCCGTCAATTTCACCCCGCGCCTCCCTTGAGGTACACTCTGGAGTTTGCGAATCCACGCCCTGAGGCGTCCGGGCGGATCGCCCCCAATATGAGCCGAATTGCTGCCATTCTTCCAGCGGCGGGGATGGGAACGCGCATGGGCGCGGAAACGCCCAAGCAGTTTCTGGAGCTGGACGGAACGCCGATCGTGATCCTGAGCCTGCGGCGGATCGCGGCGTGCCCGCAGGTGACGGACATTATTGTGGCGACGCGGGCGGATGAAGTGGCGCGGCTCGAGGGGCGGATCAAGCAGGAAAAATTCAAGCAGGCCGTGCGCGTGGTGAAAGGCGGCGATTCGCGGCAGGATTCCGTAGCTGCGGCGCTGCGCGAAGTAGCGAACGGAACGGAAATCGTGCTGGTGCACGACGCAGTGCGGCCGTTCGTTACGCCGGAGCAGGTTGCGCGTGTGATTGAAGAAGCGCGGCGATGCGAGGCGGCGATTCTGGGAATCCCGGCCATGGACACGGTCAAGGAAGTGAAGCGCGCGAGTCTACCCGAGGATGTGGCGTTGATTACGGGCACGGTGCCGCGCGAGCGCGTGGTGCTGGCGCAGACGCCGCAAGCGTTTGCGACGAAATTATTGAAAGAGGCCTTTGCACGCGCCGAAACCGATGGAGTGAACGCGTCGGATGAGGCGGGGCTGGTGGAGCGCATGGGACACGATGTGCATGTGGTGCTGGGTTCCGAGCGAAACATGAAAATCACCAAGCCGGCAGACATGGAACTGGCGCGGTTTTATATGGAACGCGAGCGGCAGAAGGCTTGAGAATGAACTCAAGTTCAACAGCGAAGACGATCCTGTTTTGGATTTCGATTGTTTTTCTTGGCGTAATGCTTTGGAAGCTGGTTTCTGCGAACGGACGTTTGGCGCAAGGAGACGAGCCCAGCTACGGTGAGTTCATGAGTAGGGTTGACGACATAAAAGAGGTGACGCTCTATCTGTCACCAAACAGCTATGAGCTGACGGGAGAGTATATACAGCCTGCAAATCGAAGATTTCATCTGACAGTTCCCAAGGAAGTCGTTCCCGACCTCTTGAGCCAACTTCGCGAACGAGGTGTTCTGGTCAGGGTGAAGGAGGTTCGAAGTGGAGATTGGGTCCTGATTCTTCTGAACGCGGCCCCGTTGATATTGCTGGTTGGTTTCTGTCTTTTCCTGATGCGGCAGACGCAGGGGAAATGGCGACGAACTGGAGTGGCGATACTCGGTTCGCCGCGAACTGGAATTGGATATGACTTGCACCGATTAGAACAGGGACGACCGCTCATTGTTGGCGGGATCGAGTTGCCGTTTGACAAGGGGCCGGTGGGGCATTCGGACGGGGATGTGCTGGCGCATGCGTTTTGCGATGCGCTGCTTGGGGCGGCAGGGCTGGGGGACATTGGGACGCATTTTCCGGACACCGATCCAAAGTGGAAAGGCGTAAACAGCATGCTCTTTCTGGAACACGCGAAAAAGCTGCTGGATGAAAAGCGATTTACGATTGAGCACGTCGATGCGGTGGTGATTACCGAAAAGCCCAAGCTGGGGCCGCACTTTCCGAAGATGCGTGAGGCGCTGGCGAAAGCGCTGGGCGTTGGCACCGAGAAGATTCATCTCAAAGCGAAGACCAACGAGGGTGTTGACGCGATCGGCCGCGGGGAAGCCATCGCGGCGCACGTGGTCGCTACGCTGACCTCGCGATAATTTGGCAAAAGAACGG
>Ga0066678_10000894_pt1 | contig 11012 bp, 11 predicted proteins | sample GraSoiAngelo_127_FD_62300 | JGI IMG/M metagenome (GOLD analysis project Ga0066678, IMG submission 62300) | Grasslands soil microbial communities from the Angelo Coastal Reserve, California, USA - 14_0927_09_40cm | ecosystem: Environmental > Terrestrial > Soil > Grasslands | place: USA...
TTATCATCTACGATCAGCAACCGGCTCTGCCGTGCATGCATCATAATTTCTTCACCGTGAACAAGCTTTCCATCTTTTCACTGAGACGTCCAAATTCAACCGGTTTGGTGTCGTAGTCATCGCAGCCTGCCTCAATTGCTTTCTCGCGATCCGTTACCCAAGCGTGCGCGGTGAGCGCGATGATGGGGATATGGCGAGTAGCCTCGTTAGCCTTGAGGAGACGAGTTACTTCCCAGCCGCTCATAACTGGAAGACTTATGTCCATCAGAATGAGGTCAGGTGTTTCAGAACGCGCCAGCAAAAGCCCCTTCTCGCCATCCTCCGCGGTGACGACAGAGTAGCCCTTGCGCTGAAGCCGTCTGGACAGCATGTCCCTATTCATTTCGTTGTCTTCGACTAGCAAGATTTTCTGCATTCTAGTTTCTCCTGGTCCTAGAAACTCTGATTACGGCTGGCTTGCTGTCTGCTTGGCGGTCTGCTACACGAGATAAGGGGAGCGGATGGTCATCCGTGATGGTGGAAGATCGAGTGCCCCGGTGCTTTTCAACAAGAACTGCCAGGCGGTCCCGGTCGACCGGCTTGATGAGATAATTGGAGGCGCCCAGGTCCAAGCCCATGGCCTCATTGTCGACGATGGTGACCATAATCACCGGAATCTCCGCCAACTCGGAATCGCTCTTGAGCTTCTTTAGAACCGTCCATCCATCGCAGTCAGGCATGACCACGTCCAGGGTTATAAGCAGCGGATGAAATTGCTTGGCAAGGCGAATGCCCTCTTCTCCATTCGCGGCGGCCACCACGCGGAAATCCAGTCTTGTCAGGAAGCGCGACATCAGATCGCGGACCGATGGGTCATCGTCTATCACCAGAATGGTTTCCAAGCCGGTTTTGGTCTCCGCCGGTACCGCCGCCAGTTTGCTGGCACTCTCTGACGGCGCGGAATCGGCCGTCTCGATGACGACTTGGGCGGGCAGCCCGACCGTAAAAACGGCGCCCTGGCCAATCTCGCTCTCCACGCCGATCTGCCCCTTCATCATCTGAACGAAGCGGTGAGTGATGGCGAGTCCCAGGCCGGTGCCGCCATACTTGCGGGCAATGGAGGCATCCGCCTGGGCAAACTCTTGAAACAAGTTCTGCTTTTGCCTGGCAGAGATGCCAATCCCGTTGTCGCGGACTTGGAATTGAATCCAATCTCGATCCTCGACCTTGATTTGCTCCACGTTCACGGAGACGCTGCCGTGGTCCGTAAATTTGCAGGCGTTGCTCAGCAGGTTGAACAGGATCTGGCGGACCTTGGTGATATCGGCCCGCATCATGTTCACGTTCTTGGCCAGCTGGACGTGAATTGAGTTGCCATTCTTGGCCGCGGCGGGTTGCAGGGTCGTGACCATCTCCTCGATCACCTGTGACACTTCGAAGGTCTCGAGGTGGAGCACCATCTTGCCGGCTTCAATCTTCGAAAGGTCAAGCACGTCGTTGATCAACGACAACAGGTGTTTTCCGGACGCCTGGATTTTTCGGAGGTCCTGAACATTCTCGATCTTGCCCGAGTCGCGGGTTTCCTCCTCCAGCATTTCGCTATATCCGATGATGGCATTGAGCGGTGTCCGCAACTCGTGGCTCATATTTGCAAGAAATGTACTTTTGGCGCGGTTCGCTTCCTCGGCCGCATGCTTCGCGTTGAGGAGCTCTTCTTGGGTCTGTTTGCGATGAAAGATTTCTTCCTCTAACTCCTGTGTCCTGGTCTTCAATTCACCGTTAGTGCTCTGCAGTCGAGTATCGCGCTGCTGGATTTCGGACAGCATGGTGTTGAATCCATCGATCAATCTCCCAATTTCGTCTCCATAAGACTTAACAGCTCGAACGGCGTAGTTCTTGTTGGTGGAAACCATTCTCATGGTGTCTTCTAAGTGCAGAATGGGGTTTGAAATCAATCCTTGCAGCTTGGAAGAGACGAAAAATGCGAACAACCCGGAAACCAAGACGAAAATAATGAGGATACCCGCATACCGTCTGGCCCTCATACTCCACTGGCGCATGTCCGATTGCAAAAACAGTGTTCCGACGCGTTCCCCGTTCAGGGTCACATCGTGGAAGACCTCCAGGTATCCTGCTTTGAAGCGGTAGCCTTTCCCCTGCAAATGGGAAGGAAGGTAGGCCGGGAGGGTCGTCTTGCCTCGAAAATAGTAAGCAAAGATCTTTCCGTCGGGTCTATACAGGACAGCCGTGATGATGTCTTCTTTGGCGGTGAGCGCTGACAGTGTAGCGGTGGCGGCGGGTTCGTCCTTAAATTCCATAGCTCCCGCGCTGTTGTATCCGATAATCTCGGCTTGAGTCATCAGATCCTGAGTGAGCAGATGACGAAAGGAGACCAGGTCATAAATAAGAAAGCCAACCGAGGACAGGATCAGTGCGATGCTGCTGGTCAGCATCATGATCAGCGTGAGTTTGCGCTTGATGGATAGATTCTGAAGGATCATCCCGGCTTTCTCACTTCTACGGCGGGTTGTTGGATGATTCTCGCCAGGGTTAGCAGTCTTGAACTGATGGTCAGCTCTGCTTGGTGCGCCGACTCAACATTGACCTCGAACCGAACTCTGTTGTCTTCCACGGTGAAGCGAATCATCCCGCCACGCTCGGCAAAACCGGGCGTTTCGCCGACTGTCAGAATTGGCTGGCCTTTTACAGCTTGCACCACCTCATCGATGTGCGCTTTTTCCGACACGCTCACAAACAGGATCTTGCACTCCCTGAGCTCCTTGACGTCGGTGCCCCATTTCAGCCGTTTGACGACAAATCCCCGCGCTCCGATTTTCTTATTTTGGACGATTTGATCGATAATCGTTCCGAAGGGATCCGTTCCCAGGATGCCAATCACAATCGGAGAATCGGGCTGGGCAAAAGCCGTCGCCGGCCATTCGACAAATTTTGCAAAATTGAAAATGAAGCCGGCCTTGATCAAATATTCCGAGGAATCGGACGAGTTCGGGGCCTGCGCGAAAGCCTCGGGAGTCCAACTCAGCGAAACACTGAGCGCCACGATCAGAATTCCCAGTCGTCTCAACATCAAATTAACCGTCCACTGGTAGCGGGCAATCTGAGAGCTCACCCGGCAATCAACTTTAGAATTTCACAGTAATACTTCCAAAAATGCTGCGCTTTACCGCCGTCGGGGAGGTAAGCACGAAGTCCGGCAAAAATTCCAAGTGCCAGTTATTCAGCAAATTCTGGCCGCCGATCGACAATTCCAGGCTGGTAACCGGTCTCCAGCCCAAATGTGCATCTAAAGAGTAGTAACTGGGCAGCGCTCCGACTGCTCCCGCGAAGTTCAAGCTGGGAAGGTGGTCCACAAATCGAACCGTGGTGTCCTGCTCAAAATGCTTGGGCAAGTCGACCGAAGATCTCAAATACCATTGATGACGAGGGCTTGAGCCGTTCGGATTGTCGGGAGTCGGATCCTGACTGTCGGCGTTTTTGTGAATGTTCATTTGCAGATAGCTGTAGGAGGCCGCCAACCTCCACTTGGGAACGACTTTCCAGTCTGCAAACAGTTCGACACCGTAAGTTCCACCGCTCATTTTGTTGGAGGCAACAAAGGGGATGACAATATCAGTCGGGGCAGGGAGCGGTTCTGCAGAAGGGACACCCGGCTCGGCGGTACGAAGGCCTGAATAATTGTTGTAAAAGGTTGCTAGGTCGAGCGAAAGGTTGCTGGTTGCCTGCACTCGATAACCGAGCTCGTACGCGAGAAGGTCTTCGGAATTAAACTGTGGGCTGCCGAAAACCGCCAGCACCGCCGGCAACGGCGTGGGGTTCGAGAGCGTCCCCGGGGGTATAACTGCTGAATTCAGCCGCAAGCCCTCCTCGGTCAGGGCCGGAGTTCGGACAGCGCGTGAAACTGCAGTCCAGATCGATTGATTTGGTGTGACGGTCCAGAGCAATCTGGCGTTAGGCTCAACTTCAAACCCGGTGAACCCGTTGCGCTCGAATTTGGATCCCAGCGTGATCTGCAGCCGATTGTCAACCAGGCTGATTTCATCCTGAAGGAATGTGCTGAACTGATTGAGAGTGACTTGATTAGGCTGGAGGGAAACCGTAAAGCTGGGGTCGTTCTTGTCACGGATCGAGCGATAACCAAAGCCCCATACGAATTGTTGTGAATCCCCGGTGTGAAAGGCATGTTGGAAGTCGATGTCGAATATGTTTTGATGGTCCCCGAAAAGAGAATGGTCGTTGATGGTGGTATTGTCATAGTACATCTGCAGCGACATCGAAGATCTTTCGGAAGTATGATTCCAACGGCCGAGAAGGTTTCCTCCACTGTATTTCCCGTCATTGGGGAAGGTGTTCGAATAGGGGGGAGATAACGACGCCACGGTCAGAGTCTCATCAAATCTGCTGCGGTATATATCTCCTTGCAGCGTCAGCGAATTCGCTCCGGTTGGTGTCCAATCCGCGCGGAATCCTCCGCGCAAGGCATCCCACCCGTCGTGCGCTGTCATACCCGATGGGTATGCTGAAGGCCCCCAATCGAAGTACTTTGCGTAAGCTCTGTAGTAGGTGTTGTCGCCCAGCTTGCTGCCATAGCGAGCGCCGCCAGCTGCTCGCTCCTCCGTTCCGGCTCCTGCCGTCACGACGGTGGACTGAGTGGATTTCGCTTTTTTAGTGATGACATTGATGACCCCGTCGACGGCATTGGCTCCCCACAGAGTTGCTCCCGGGCCGCGGATCACTTCGATCCTGTCCACATCCTCCAACATCACATCCTGGACATTCCAATACACACCGGAAAACAGAGGCGTGTAGACACTTCGGCCGTCAATCAGAACCAGCAGTTTGTTGTCGAAGCGCCCATTGAAGCCACGCGAAGCAATGGCCCATTTGTTCTCGTCAATTCGAGCCACTTGAAGGCCAGGAGCCATTCGCAGTGCTTCAGGAATGCTCGTTGCTCCTGAACGTCGAATATCCTCTTGGGTTATCACGAAGATCGCGGCCGCGGCGTCTGCCACTTTTTGCGTGCGCTTAGAGACGGAGGTTACCTGCATATTCATCAGGTCTTCCATGCTCATGGCAGTGACGTCGGGAACGTTCCGTGAAGTCTGGGCCACCGTGGTGGCCGCAACGACAACTGCGAGGAAACCGGCCAAGAAAATACGCCCAAGGCGCGTTGCCGGCCGGCTCCCGGGGTTGCGATTGAACAGCATATTTAGTTTCCCTTCTCGGAGGTCGTCAGTGAAACGAGCGTGCGATTCCTGACGCCGAACCATCTCGGACAGATGGATCGGAGCCCTTCCTAGTTCCAGATAAAGTCGCTTCTTTCCGTCGTTCATGTACGCACCCCAGGCGAACGCCATCAGTCAGAATTAAGCTATCGGTCCATTCCAGCAGAAAGATTTGTCGGTCATTGCGGCGGTCCCTGCCGCCAGGGAAAACCCTCTTTGTAAAAATGAGCAATTTGGGCTCATATAGATTTTTCCCCCGTTACTGTGAATACGGTCGAGTATGTAAGTGTGTCAGGCCGCCGAAGATATTCTAGGAACGCGCGAGACTGTTCATGGGCCTGACTTTCACCGCCGAGTGCGCGTGCCAGTTGAGGTCTTGCAATCTCTAGTTTTAATTCCCATTGCTTCAGAAGCCGCGGGTCAATCTCTCCTGCGATTAGGTGATAGCACTCCACCTGAACGGCGAGGTTTGTCAGACCTGCTTTCTGCGCTAACCAGAAAAGCTTTCGCCCCACGAAAGGATCAAAACCGGTAGCCGACAGCGCAGTGACGACTTTCTCGGCTGTGCTCTGTACCCCTGGGTCCTCCGGGTAATGCCACAGAAGTTGACCGTCCAAGTCTTGCAGCAGAACAGTGCCGCCCGGCTTGCAAACTCTCGTCATTTCAGCGACAGCCTGTTCTTTTTCCCTTAGGTATTGGAGCAACATGCGGCAGTACACAAGGTCAAAGCTATTCGATTCGAACTCCATCGCGTGGGCGTCCCCGCAAGCGAATTTCACACGCGCATTCTCGTGATTTCTCCACACCGCCTGCTGCACACGGTCGGGGCTGATGTCTATTCCGGTCGCCCTGATGGAAGAATCCATTGCAGTCACGGCGTCCAGAATGACTCCGGGACCGCATCCAACGGAAAGGACTTGCGCGCCCCGGTGCACATGATGCGCAAGGTATTTTTGCGCCCAAACGCCGGGATCGACCTTGAGCTCGAGGCGCAGTGCCTCGCGCGGGTCCTCCATGATGTAGTCTATCGGCGAGGCTTGGCTCATCAGTGTTCCTGCCCGATAAGACTTGGCTGCAGCGCATGCCTTTCGGCACGCGCTAATAGTCTTGCGTAGAAGCCATCAACATGCCGGTAGAAGCGGAGCTGTCCTTCCTGTAGCCACGTTCCCTGGCAATAGTGGCGGAGGAATTCTGCCCCCAGCTGCAATAGGGCAGGCGCAGCGATTTCCTCGGTGATCACGGGAATCGCGTCAAGCTCAAAGTCGTCATACATAGAAGAAGACGCTCTGAGGAGCGAAGCCACCACGTCCACAACGTCACCTTCGGGAAGCGTGGGGTGCAGCAGCAGGTCGCAGCGATTTTCGATATAGCTGAAGTTCAGGCCCAAAGGACCGCGATACGCGATGACCGCACCGATCGGTTCATCCTTGTACTCCCGGTAGGCTAGCCACACGCGACGAGACCGCCGTAGGCCTACCTCGCGGTACAACTGGTCCACCTCGGTCAGTTCCGGGTCAGTTAAGAGTTGCTCGGCGGCGACATAAATACTGCCGCGCGCGACGGAAGCAATAACGGAAAGGGCCTCTTCATGAGAAGGATCATAAGGGACGACGCGAACTTTCCCCCCCGAAGGCAGTGACGAATTCCTCGGCAGCGCGAAATACATGTGCCGCTGAACTGACGAAAGAGACTGGCCGATCGTCTGAACCATGGATCCGAACACCCTTGAGGGGAAACGGTTCTCCGGTCGAAACCAATTTTGATGCGATTCATCCACGTCTCTTAGGATGCTCGCGGCCGTTCCTGCCAATATTACGGCGCGGGACGCGACTGGGTTGTTCTCAGAAACCAGGTGTTGCGAAGTCCAGCCATAATGCGTCGTACGCCAAACTGCAATCGAGGCACGGCCCCTTTTGTTGTCACCGGCCGTGAGGACGTAGAGAAGGGAGTTGCCACCGCGCAACATCCGTCGCCAGTTCTCTCTCACTTGTTCGAGATGGGGAAGAAGGCGGGCAGCTTTGTCGGGATAAAGAAAACCGGTGCGCTCGTACAACGCAAAGACTTCGCTTACGGACAAAGCATTGACCTCGACGCCGTAGGAGTCGTAGACGTCCGACAGCCGCGGAAGGCTGCTCAGCGTCTTCTTATCTAGTGCATCCAAGGACATCTCGCCTCCGCACCGCTCACGCCAATTCCGATCTGAATACCCAGTGCTAAATGCGGCCGAGGTTAGGCCTGCATTTCGAGCCAGCATGACGTTCCCTCCCAAACTCTCGACGTAGTTCGCAGAGGGGAATCCAAGCGTTCAAAGTCATAGAACTATCAGTACTTATAAGGACTCGCTTTGCTAGGCCAAATGGACCAGTAGTACTGTTTTGATGGGACGTTCCAACGGATTATTGGCTTCTTAGATACACGGCATGGCGCCGGTTTTCTAGGTAGGCTCTGGGCAGGTCTAATGTGGGTCCGATTGCTCTCTGGTTTGCAGAAACAAAAGGACTTACGATGTCCCTCCCAATATTAGGATCAGGATGAGAAACTGGGTCCGGGGCGCGAGAGAGTCACCCCGAGGAGGGTTCTACCAGCTTTCTAGGTTGCCCGGTGGCAAGGCAAGTTCCAAACTACCGCACTGCCTAAATCGTGCTGTACAGCAAAGACCCTTTTGCGCTGCAGTTGAACCGGTATACAGGAAGCCCTATCCTTTGGTAGTCACCGGAAAGCTGGTGCCGGGAATGTCCCCGAGAGGGCAGTCGTGACCTACAAATCGGAAACTCCGTTCGACAATATTGAGAGTGCTCTTGAGTATGTGAATCAGCTGCTAGAGGCGGTACGCGAAGCGCGAGATCAAATTGAGGCAGAAATTCTTCGCGCGTCGAATTCTCAACTGGCGCGCCGAAAGCAGGCTTTGCAACTCGCGAACTACAAATTGGACAAGCTTTCATCACACTTCAGCGCCAGCCGCCGCATCTTAAATGATTTGCGGACGTTGCGCCGATTGCTACTGGAAGAACGGGAAACCCTGGACCCTTCCGCCATCCTTGACACCGATGAACCTATGGTGGACCGCGACAAGGCCCAAAACTAGTAGCAGTCGCCTCCTTACGGCAATCGCGGATATGCCTCTCCAGCAGTCGCTTCCCGGCGCCGTACTTCGTCGCGCTTTTCGGCCCGATGATTGGCTAGGACCCACTCGCCGTCTTCTTCCGTGCCGTAATAGAGGACGCTTAAGACAGTAATCTTTTATCGAGTTCCCGCCTCTAAACTGTGGATACAACAGCGGCTGGATCGTGCGCCTAAGTAATGTACGATTGCAAAATGAAAACAATTCGGCGCGACGTCAATTTTTGGAGTGGGCAAACGCAGGGGGCGAGCCCCAGCTCGCCCCCCGTCGAAACGACGCCGTCTAAACGGAGTGTTGAACAGAAGTAGTCGTCGTCACGCGGTCACGTGAGCGGCGATCTTGTGAATGGTTGAGTGGGAAACCTCGTACGTTTTGACCTGCGGAGTTCCGTCCAGGACCTTCGCCAGCAATTGCTGGACTTCGGAGAATTTTTCCCGGTTATAGGACTCCGCATTCTCCTTCTGCTCCCAGAGGCTGATGCCAACCACCTCCGCTGCGCTTGCATTCGTCAGGACGATTTCCTCCCGGAAACCCTTCTGCCGTTGCAGCAGTGGAATGACCTCCTTTTCGAGGATGCGGTTGAATTCTGTCAGGTTACCGTTCTTCAAGCGCATAGAAACGAATCGAGCAAACATGTCAACCTCCTTGTGGTTTACCGCCTACAGGCCGAAAGTGATTTCGCAGACCTCACTCAGGGGCGGGGCATCTAGCCATACCTAGAGCTGGGAAGGTGGCATCGCCTGGGGCTGGGGAAGGTTTGAGTCTGCTGAGTGGGGCGAGGTATCGCTTATCACCCCTCAGCGGGTATTGCCCAACGAGAGTGCTGCAATGCGCGCAGAAAGTCAACCAAAACATGTGGTCGTTTGAAAATCTCAGGCCCCACCAGATTGCACGGCCCCTGGCTGCCTGCGCAGGTGCCTGGCATGACTTTCAGCAAGGCGTCCCGCCTGCCGAATTCCCGGCTGACGACGGGTGATTTTCAAAAAGGGGGTTCCCGATCAATGATGTCCGGCGTGGGTGACAAAGGAAAGTGAACCCCCGCCCGTGTAGCCCCCACGACGCCATGCTGCTGGCCGCCGGCGGCACCGCATAGCGCCGCGCGCTGACGCTCAGGGGGCCGAGTTTTAGTAGATGATCGATAATTATCACATCAATTATCGTGGTGCGCCTCAACGCCTCCCGATTGGCAAGAATCCGGTCAGTAGGTTCTCACAGGCGCATATACTCAAACGCGGCGTCCCGCGCATAAACGACGGCGACACCTAAACTGCACAAGGGGGAGGCATGCCCATGGAGTTTCCACGATTTGATCTAACCGGTCGCGTAGCCCTCGTCACCGGCGCCGCTCGTGGTCTGGGCCGCGCGATTTCCTTGGCATTTGCTCATGCCGGCGCAGACGTTGCGCTAGGACTGCGCGACGTGAACTCCCACGGCGGTTTGGTTGCGGAAATCGCCTCGATGGGACACCGCGCCCTTCCCTTACAGATGGAGGTAGCCAGGCTCGATCAAATATTCCGCGCGGTCGATGAGACCGTGGCACATTTCGGACGGTTGGACATCCTCGTCAATAATGCCGGGGTAGCGCCCGAAAATCTCGCGGAAAATGTGTGCGAGGACGACTTTGACCTCATGCTTGCAGTGAATTTGAAGGGCACTTTTTTCACCAGTCAGGCCGCAGGCCGGGCCATGATTCGCCAGGGTAGTGGTCGCATTATCAACATGGGTTCCCAAGCAGGTTTCGCCGCACTCCCTGGCGAATCCGTGTACTGCATGACAAAAGCCGCCATCTCCCATCTCACCAGATGCCTTGCCGTCGAGTGGGGCAAACACAACATCACGGTGAATGCGGTTGCGCCTACCTTTATCCATACTCCAGGCACGGAAAGCGCGCTGGCAAACCCCGAGTTTCGCTCGGATGTGATCGAACGTATCGCCGGTCTGCATCGGATTGGCGAACCCATGGATGTTGCCGGTGCGGTGGTCTTTCTAGCCTCGCCCGCGGCCTCTCTCATTACTGGAGATACCATCCTGATCGATGGAGGCTGGACCGCCCGATAAGCGTCATATTCGGGGAAAATGCATGGCAGACTGAGATCTGTGGGGAGCGGCCTGGTCTTGCCGTGCCAACTTCCCATAACCCCTTTTTCTGAACCGCGAGACGAAGCTGGGCTTCGCGATCGCCTCCGCCATGCCCACAATCCTGGTAGTAGAATTTCGTGACTCTCTCTAAGTTGGAGAATGCCTTGACGGCGATTCCCATTCCTCCAGATAAGTCTAACGGCTACGAAGCAGCCGCAGAACGTTTCATGTCCGCGCGTAATCCTCGTATAGGTGCGGGAACGGTTCGGAGGTGGAGCCAAATCCTGGCGCCCCGCTGCTCAGTCCTCGACCTCGGTGTGGCCACGGCGTGCCGGTCTCGCAGACGCTCATCGAACAAGGGTTCACGATCTACGGCGTGGATGCATCAAGGAAGTTGGTGGCGGCATTTAGCCATCGATTCCCTGATGCTTCCGTGGAATGCTAGGCCGTTGAGGACTCAGAGTTTTTCGGTCGCACATTTGATGGCGTAATTGCATGGGGTTTGATGTTCTTAATCCCGCCGGAGATCCAGTCCGTCGTCATTCGCAAGGTTGCCAGTGCGTTAAATTTGGGCGGCAAATTTTTGTTTA
>Ga0066678_10000901_pt1 | contig 10980 bp, 9 predicted proteins | sample GraSoiAngelo_127_FD_62300 | JGI IMG/M metagenome (GOLD analysis project Ga0066678, IMG submission 62300) | Grasslands soil microbial communities from the Angelo Coastal Reserve, California, USA - 14_0927_09_40cm | ecosystem: Environmental > Terrestrial > Soil > Grasslands | place: USA...
TCCCGTCCCTGGTGTTTGGATCCTGACGCCTGGCGCAACCGCGCCGCAAACGCCCTGGCTCGGGCAAATGCGGCCGTTCACGTTTGATGATCCGGCCCAATTCCTTCCCGAGCCGCCGCCCAGCTTGTTCAGTCAAACGTGGGTCGATGACTATAACCAGGTGAAGGCGCTGGGGGCGATAAACAGCACGGTGAGAACGCCAAAACAAACGGAGATTGCTCTTTTTTGGACGGAGCACACCACCGCTCAATACGGCCGCTTGCTACGCAGAACTGCTACTGACTTCAACCTTAGCCTTGCCGATACCGCGAGATTGTTTGCTATGGCGTATGTGGCCCATGCCGACAGTCTCATCGGCTGCTACAATGCGAAATACATCTACAGCTTCTGGCGGCCAGTCACGGCCATTCGCAACGGCGGCATCGACGGTAATCCCGACACCATCGCTGATCCCCATTGGGCACCGCTGACGGCCACGCCCCCGCATCCGGAATATCCCTCAGCGCACTCCTGCCTGACCGGATCGCTGGCGGAAATATTCAAGATATATTTTGGCACCCCCAATTTGCGGATCTCCATCGACAGCACGGTAACTGGCACGACCCACGAATACAAAAACCTTCACGAGTGGCAGACCGAGGTGGAACTTGCACGTATCTACGTGGGATTTCACTATCATAGCTCGGTCGTGCAGGGTGGTTTGCTCGGCCGTAAGGTCGCGCACAGCGTGATGCACAACTATTTCGGGCCGGTCAATTAGAGCGAAGTGTTAGAGGTGGTGAGTGTTTGCTTTCTCTCTACCGGGTCGTCTTCGACGGCAAATGCGATGCTTCAAACCTTGACCGTTTGGGGCTTGCCCACCGCGCGCTGTAGTTGCTTAAGCAGACCGTCCTGCCAGGATTCCTGCTTGCGGAACAAGAATTGGGCATTCGTGCGCAGGTAATTTTTCTCCTGCGCGGTTAATTCCTTGTTCGTCAGCACGAAGATCGGGATTTCGGCTGTATGGGGGTCGGCACGCCATTCCGCCAGAAGTTCGAAACCGCTGACTTTCGGCAGCATAAGATCGAGAATCACCAGCTCGGGCAATGACGCGGCCACCTGTCTGCGCGCGGAGGCGCCATCAGCAGCGGTGGCCACAGCGTATCCCTTGGTCTTGAGCAACTCGGCGATCACTTCGAGTGTGGGCCGATCGTCTTCGACAACAAGGATGGGCCGCGCGGGAGAGGAAACTTCCCTGCCGCTAAGGCATCGTGTCACAGCGGCTAGCAAGGTCGCTTTGTCCACCGGCTTGACCAAGTATTCGTCCGCGCCGATGGCCGCGCCCATGGCCGGTTGATCTACGATGGTAACTATAATCACGGGAATACTCGTTGTGCGAGGATCATTCTTCAATTGGAGCAAGATCTCCCAGCCGCTGGTTTGCTTTATCAGGAGATCCAGGGTGATTGCCTGGGGTTGCAAATCCGCGGCTATTTCCAGTGCGCGCTCGGGTTGATCGCAGGAAACCACCTCATACCCGGAAGCAGTGAGCTGTGACTCGATGAGGTGAACAGTGAGGCGATCATCTTCAATGATCAAGATCTTGGGCGTCTTTGGCGGCTTGTGGGCAACCTTCGCGCCTGATGCTCGCCGTTCTCGAACGGCAGTAGCAACGGGCAGACTGAAATGAAAGCAACTTCCGTGGCCCGGTTCGCTCTCCAGGCCCAGGTTCCCGCCCTGCAATTTGACCAGGCTCTCCGCGATTACCAAGCCTAATCCCGTACCTTCCACGCCTTCGCCAGAATTACGCAGACGGTAGAAGGATTCGAAAATTAGCTTCTGTTCTTCCCGCGGAATCCCCGGCCCGTTATCGCGCACTTTCACAAGAACTTCCCGTTCTACTTGTTCGGCCGACAGTTCGATGCGCCCGCCTTTGGGAGTAAATTTGACGGCATTGCCAACCAAATTCATCAGTACTTGCTTGAATCTCATGGCGTCCGCGCGAACAGCCAGACTGGGCTCCGCGCTGGGAGACAAGGTTTGTGTTTTTTTCTCGGCTAGCGGACGTAAGGCACTGACGACTTCATCAAAGATGATTGCAACAGACAGGTCCTCAAGAGATATCTCCAGGCGCCCCGCCTCGATCTTGGAAAGATCCAGAATGTCATTTATGAGCTTGAGTAAATGCCTTCCGCCGGTATTGATGTGGCCAACGTAACGTTGCTGGCGTTCGTTAAGCTGGCCATAGCGCGTGTCGGCTAGGAGGTCGGAGAAGCCCATGACCGCGTTCAGCGGCGTGCGCAACTCATGGCTCATGGTAGACAGAAATCGATCTTTGAATTTGCTGGCCCGCTCGGCTTCCTCTTTGGCGTGTGTCAGGGCTTTTTCCACCCGCCGGCGCTTGCGAATCTCGTTGGTGACAATAACGCTGTAAGCGGGCAGGACGACAACGACGATCACGATGACCAGGACAAGAACGAGCATGAAGACTCTTGATGTGATATGCACGTTGATCTGGTGCGTGCTTAAGTAGCGGTACACTGCTGCCACCAGACCCACAAACAATAGAGTCAGGCCAAGCCCTAACCTCCACCTGCGACTAAGCGGGAACATCATTTAGCTTCACCACGATTCGGTTCGTCGAGTGCAGTCGGAGACTTTCGGGGAGGGTAAACTACCGGAAGTTCCCAACGTGATGCTAGACGAAAGATGCGTTGGCCGGCAGGATTTCTGGAGCGATCCTCTCAATCAGTACACACCGCGAAAGAACATTATTTTCGAACCAACCATGGAAATGACATCGGCGACTAGCGGTCACGTTTCTTCGAAGTCGACGACCCACCATCGCTCCACGAACAGGCCCAAATCGGGATGGGCCGACTGGGAGATGGCGGTGGACTTGGATACAATTCAATCCCACATGCCCGACGCGTCGAACACCAGCACGCTTTCCTTGGCCCAAGCCGTGGCATCTTTTTCGCGCTCGGAGTTGCGCTGGGAGCTCGCGATTATTGCGGCCGCCGTCGCTCTTCTCACTGTCGCTCTCGCCGCGATCGCACTTTTCTTCTTTCGCCGCAGGACGCGCGATCTGACGCTCGTTTACGTCGGGGTGTTCTCGATTCTCTATGCTGTCAGGCTGTTGGTTTCTCGGCCGTCCTTTCGCGCTCTCTTCGATGAGTCGCGAATATTTTGGGCCTACGCCGATTGGGTCATCACGTGCACCATCATTCTTCCCCTCGGCCTTTTCCTTTACCAAGTCGCCGACGAACAGCTTAGAAAGTTCCTTCGCTGGCTGCTCGCCGCACCGACGGCCTTCGCGATTTTCGGAATCCTGGCCGCCGCGCTCGGAGTCAGTCTGGCTAAGCTGTCCTTCGAGAATAACTTCGTGGTGCTCGGCACGCTCGCGGCCACCGCGCTCTTTCTAGTCGCTAGTAAATGGCGCCCCGGCCCGCGCCAACACTCCAGCCGCGAATTCCGCGTCTTTGTCGCTGGCTTTCTCGTTTGGATGCTGTTCGTGGTGCATGCCAATCTCTTGGGCCTTAAGATTCTGACTGGGCACAATGTGGAGTTTCTTGGTTTCCTGGTCTTCGTCGCGGGTCTTGGATACATCTCCGCGTACCGAACCTTCGCGAACGAAGAACGACTCATCGCCATCAACAAAGAGTTGGAAATCGCCCGTCGGATTCAGTCCTCCACGCTTCCGCAAGGCGTTCCCACCCTAGCAGGACTCGAAATTGCTGCGCGCTACGCGCCCATGAGCGCCGTGGCTGGCGATTTCTACGATTTCCTTTGGGTCGACGAAAAGCGCGTCGGTATTCTGGTCGCCGACGTCACCGGACACGGCGTGCCGGCCGCGCTGATCGCCTCCATGCTCAAGGTCGCTTTTGCGGGCCAAGCGGCTCACGCCCACGATCCCGTGCGCGTTCTCACCGGTTTGAACGGTGCTCTCTGCGGCAAGTTCGAAGAGCACTTCGTCACCGCCGCTTATCTCTTCGTGGATTTGGAGAAGAGCTTGCTTCACTACTCCGCTGCAGGCCACCCCCCGCTCATGCTGGCCTCCCGCGCCGCGGGTAACGTACGGGAAATCGAAGAGAACGGCCTGATGCTGGGCATGTTTCCCGAAGCCGCTTACTCTTCTGTGGAAATCAGCGTTAGTCCCGGAGATCGCTGTCTGCTCTATACGGACGGACTCTTCGAAGCCAAGAACACCGCGCAGGAAGAATTCGGCAAGGCACGCTGCAAAGAATTCCTGGAAAGGCAGCTGGATGTCCCTGCCGCTCGTTTCGCTACCGCCCTCCTCGCGGACATCGCCGGTTTTTCCGGTCACAACTCCGCGCGCGCGCAGGAGGACGACATTACCCTCCTCGTCCTCGACCTCCAGTAGGACTCTTCCTGCGCAAGAGGAATTTAATCCCGGCGACGCCGAAAGTTCTAAACCCTGGAAGCAAGTGCTGCCATGTCCTCCGGTGCCCGCCTAAGTGTCCCCACCCCCGGCCCTTTTCGACCACCGGCGCGGGCTTCAGGTGAAAACATAACTTTCAGCCATCAGGTCGAGTACTCGTGGCCATGGACTGCAGGGGAGAGTCGCGCGGGTTGCTCCGGCAAAACTCTGCAGTTCCGGCTTTTTACCCCCCGGGAAACGGTTCCTCGCTGATAAATTACCTCCCGAATTCGGCATCCCATTCCTTGACCTTAGCGATGGTATAGTCCACTTCTTCGGCGGTCAGTTCGGTGAACATCGGCAGAGAAACGCACTGTGCCGCGTTGGCCTCGGCGTTTGGCACATGCGGCTTCAGGTCCGCCAGCTTGTTCCATGGATAGCCTTCCTGTTTGTGAATCGCGATGGGGTAGTGCATCTTCGCATCGATCCCCGCCGCAACCAGGAATTGCGCTAGCTGATCGCGCTTCGGATGCTCCACAACGTAAAGGTGATACGCGTGGCGATATCCCGGCAATTCCTTGGGAAGCTTGAGACTAGTGCCTGTAAGCCCCTGGGTATAGCGTTTGGCCCACGCTCGGCGCTGATCGGTCCACTTGGTAATATGCCTTAGCTTCACGCTCAAGAATCCTGCGTGGAGATCGTCCAGCCGACTATTGAACCCAAAGGTGTGCACGGACCGTTTCAGCGAGCCGTGGTTGCGCAGCCGCCGCAAGGTGTTGTCTATCTCCGCTCGGTTGGTGATGAGTGCGCCGCCATCGCCATAGGTCCCGAGGTTTTTCTGGATGATGAAGCTGGTGCACACTGCATCGCTCAATTCGCCCTGTTTGAATCCCTCTCCATGCGCATCAATGGACTGCGCATTGTCTTCCACAACCCAAAGCTTGTGCTTCCTGGCGATCGCGCTGACCGCCTTCATGTCCGCGCAATGTCCGTAAAGATGTACAGGCACGATGCCCACGGTGCGCGGCGTGATGGCCGCTTCAATCTTCGTGGCATCGATGTTGTTGGTCGCCCGATCGGAATCCACGAAGACCGCTTTGGCGCCCGCGATCCAGATGGCTTCAGCCGTGGCAAAAAAAGTGTTCGCGGTGGTAATCACTTCATCGCCGGGGCTGATGCCCAGTGCCATGAATGCAAGCCACAACGCGTCCGTACCGGAGTTCACGCCGACGGCGTGTTTCATTCCAAAATAGTGGGCGAGTTCGTTTTCGAAGCGCTCCAGCGTCGGACCCATTACGTAGGACTCGCTTTCGATGACGGCGTGGAATGCCTCGTCAATCTCGCTCTTAATGCTGCGGTACTGACGGGCATGCCCATAGAAGGGGACCGTCATTTTCGATGCAGCCGCCGGTTTAGATGCGGTCATGATTCTTCTCTCCATTCACGAACCAACGACAGTGCTGTCGCTGATCTAGCAATTTATTCGGAGGAGGCAATGCTGGTCAAGCCTTAAATCGGTTCAATGAACGGCGTTGCGAATTCCGGTCTGATGGAAATTCCGGCAGCCACCAGGATCTTCGCGGTTTCCACGGCAGAAGAGCGCTGCCGAGACTGAGCTCTTTGGGTTGGTGCGCGCCCGCCTCCGCTTCCCAGACGGCGTCGAGAGCATACCAACAAACGCGGTTGCGGAGAAAAATGAAGACGCCGCTTGACTCCCGGGGCCACCATGTGGCAATTACACCCCGGCCAATCTCAAGGAGCGCACCATGCGATTGAATCCCCATCTAGCTTTTGGCGGGCAATGCGAGGCCGCGTTCAAGTTTTATGAACGATGCTTGGGGGGCAAAATCGTCACCATGCTCACCTATGGCAAATCGCCCATGGCAGAACAAGTGCCGCCGAGATGGCGCGAGAAGATCCTCCACGCGACTCTTGCCGTCGGCGACAACGTTTTGATGGGCGGCGACCCTGTTCCCGAGCAGTATGAACAACCAAAGGGTTTCACCGTGCTGCTGGGCATCGATGACCCAGCGGATGCAGAACGGATATTTCACGCGCTTGCGGAAAACGGCACAGTGCAAATGCCTCTCCAGAAAACCTTCTGGTCCGTCCGCTTTGGAGCGCTGGTCGATCAATTCGGCATACCCTGGTCGATCAACTGCGAGCAAGCGCCCAGCGCAGCGTAGAGAGGAAGGGCTCCAGGAAAACGGCGCCTGACTCACGCGGTAATGCAGTTGAGAAATAGCTCCAAAGGGCCACTGTGAAAGGTACTGGTTCGGCGTAGCAAGGACACGCTCGAGGAGCCACAACGACTATAATGCAAGTGGCACGCTCGAATCTGATCAGCCTAGCGAACCGAAGAAGAGCAGTGGGTCCTAAGGGAATGGTGGCGAGCAATGCCCAGAAGCACAATCAACTTCGACACCGTGCGGAATATCGGGCTGCGGTTGCCCGGTGTGGAGGAGAGCACCGCGTACGGGCAACCGGCGCTCAAGATCCATGGAAAACTCCTGGCCTGTCTCCCCGCACATCGGTCGGCCGAACCCGCTTCGCTGGTTGTCTCTGTGGATTTCCATGACCGCGCCGAGTTGCTCGCTGCGGCCCCCGATGTTTACTATGTGACCGAACACTACGTCGGCTATAGCTCCGTGCTAGTTCGCCTCTCTCGCGTGAATCCCGATTGTTTGCGGGGCTTGCTCCGCATGGCCCATCAGTTTGTCACCCGCAACGCCGCGCCACGCTCGCCAGCTCGGAAGCGCCGAAAGCTGTCCCCAAGAAAATAAACAGAAGTCCGGTAACGCGACTTTTATCGGGCCGCCGACGACGACAAGGCTGTGGCGTCCAGCGCTGGCGGCCTAGCGCCCTTGATGGCGAGCCACAGCATGAGCGCTATCTCCCCGAAGAAGGCGGGCTGAGCGTAGGTAAACACGTTGCCCTGATATTGCGGCACGAGTAGGCCCGTAAGACTCAGGATCACCCAGGCGACGCCGGCGAAGACGAGCCAGACGCCCAGAAAACGCGGCAGGAATCGCGACCGGTACACCAGCAGCCCGAGCGGAAAGAGCCACAGACCCCAAAATATTTCGCAGACACCAAATCCGTGACCATGCAGATTGAGAAACAGCATAGCCAGCGCATCCCGCTGAGGCTTTTCGAATACGGATAAGAAGTCAGCCCCGCGCACGAGGACGAGGGCAGCGATGGAGTTCAGCTCATTCAGAAACGCTATGGGGATCGAGACCACAATCAATGTCACCATGAGCGAGCCGTGCCGCCGGCTGACCCCCTTGAGCAAATCGTACAAAGCCAGGGCCACGAAGATAAAACCGGCCTGGCCGATAAGTTCGCCTGCGATGCCGAGGCGAAAGAGCGTCTCGGAGGCCGAGATGTTGTTAGCCGTCGCCGTTGCGTTTCCGTGCACGATCAGCTTGCTGGGAACATAGGCCATGGCGAAGAAGCCGAGGATTGACATGAGTACATACAGTAAGCCTGCGAATCTGCCTGGGTTCTTGGTGGAACTCATGTTGCCTCCCTTGTTGTAAGGGGCCTAGTGAAAGGGTCTACCGGAGAGACGCAGGAGGCTGTCGAAATGTTTCGCCACACGAGCGAAGGCGGCCAACTTGCTGCGCCGCTTCCACAGTGCGAGTTTCTGTCGCCACGGAGCGTGGCTGTCGATAACGAATGCTGGGAACGGCCGCATTCATCGGTATGGGCTATTCTCGCGCCCGGTAATGTCACTGGTGGGGCGCCATTCATGTAAGAATGGCGAGTCACCTGGCGCGGGGGTGCGCCTGTTTTCGCTAGCGTATTTTAAGTTTCTTGCGGCAGCTTGAAATGATGCTTCTGCCCAAGGAGAAACTGATGCGAGCAAAGCAAATTGTCTCATTCATTGTGATTTGTATGGTCTTGTACTGGATAGCGCCTGGAAAGGCGCAAGTGCCACGGCAAAAGGTGCCCGTGCGACTTTACAACACGGCCAAGCAGAAACTCATGGAAGGCAAGCAGATTGTCGGGGCTACCGTTTTCTCTCCCGACCCGAATATCTATTGCGCGATGGCGAACGCCGGTTACGATTTCTTGTGGATCGAAATGCAGCACAGCCCCCTTACATTTGAGGACGTGGCCAGAATGATTTGGGCCTGCAGGGGGGCTCCGGCGATGCCTTTTATTCGCGTCCCGGACGCGACGGAGGGCGATATCCAGAAAGCGACGGACATCGGTGCGGTGGGGATTATCGTTCCGACGGTCGACATGGTGGAGAAGGCTCAGGCAGCGGTGAAGTGGTCCAAGTATCCGCCTGAGGGTCGGCGCAGCCAAGGCAACGGCCAGTACGGGGCTTTGTGGGGAAACGACTACCGCGAGACCGCCAATGAAAACATGATGGTGGTGATCATGATTGAAACCCCGATCGGTGTCGAGAACGCCGAGAAGATTGCCTCCGTTCCCGGGATCGATGTGATCTTCGCCGCCAGTACCGACCTGGGCAATTTTTCCGGACACCGGCAGGGTGACAGGGAGTACGAAGCCATGGTCACAAGGATCCACGACGTGACCTTGCAGCACGGGATCAGGCTTGGGGGACCGCAGGCTTGGAAGGGTCGCCCGGGATTCACCTTTTTCCAGGGTCCCGGCGAAACCCAGCTAATCCAGTCCGGCGCGCGGGTGAACCTTGCGCTCAATCCGGCAGGCGCACAGCCGAGAGTGGCTCCGATCGAAGGCACTGCGCCGCATTAGTCGCGGTCGGTATTGTAATTGTGGCAGCTGTTCATACGGGACGAAGGCCTAGAGGGCGTCCCGAAATTACAGCCATAAATGCCCTTCGAGAGGTAATCGAATGATCGGCTATGTATGGCGAGCGGTTAGTGGAAAATCTGCCCTGCGGAAGGCTCTGCAGAAACATTTTGAAGGTGTGCAGCTTGGGGAGATTGTAACGGCAGCCCGAGAATTTCCAATCATCTCTCGCGTCGATGTTCAGATGGCCCTCGATCAAATATTCCAAGACCGCCCTGCTTCAAGGCTTCTTGGAATTCATGCGCAGATGGGGCATGAAACTCCGACCCTGGCACATTTGTTCGCCGCTGGGCCCTTCCCAATGGACATTGGCCCGTTGCAGCACGACGAAGTTGACATTGGTGATCCGCTTCCCGTTCGCTGTCTGAAAAATGGCCTATGGCTATCGAAGGATCACTCCTTGGCGTTCGCCGTGCTCTTGGGACCTTCGATGAGATTCGGCATGGTCGGTGGGGTACACGTTGAAATTGCCGTCTCCAAGGGTGAACAAGGAGCGCAATTCAGCGCAATTCTCACAAGAGTTCTTCCGGGATCTCGAAGTTCGAGTCGGAGCGGGACGTACCTATCGCGGACGGGTGATCTCACTGGAGAGCCAGCACGACTACTTGGGTCGGGGCGGGGCCGTAAAAGTTCATCGACTGCGTGCGGTCAAGCGTGAAGATGTCATCCTGCCGCTAAAGACACTGAAGCTGCTCGATCGAAACGTTGCTGGCTTCGTCGCAGCGCGGGAGCGAATCAAAGCGTTGCACTTCACATCCAAGAAAGGGCTCTTGTTTTATGGCCCGCCTGGAACGGGCAAGACGCACACCATCCACTATCTCGCCTCCCAGCTCCCACAACACACCACCTTGCTTATCACCGCAGAACAGGTCGGGCTGATCGGAGAGTACTTCCGGCTCGCGCGCTTCTTGCAGCCAGCAATGATGGTGATCGAAGACGTCGACCTCATCGCCCGTGAGCGCGAGCAGATGCACAACCCGGGTCAGGAAATACTACTCAACAAGCTACTAAACGAAATGGATGGACTCCGGGAAGATGCTGACGTGATTTTCATCCTGACTACCAATCGTCCGGACCACCTCGAACCAGCGCTGGCATCGCGGCCGGGTCGTATCGACCAGGCCATCGAGTTTCCCTTGCCTGATGAGGAGGGTCGAAGAAAGCTCGTTCAGCTCTACTCCGGTGGCCTGGAGGTATCGCCGCCCATCATGGATTTACTCGTGCGGCGCACCGAGAGGGCCAGTCCGGCATTCATTAAGGAATTGATGCGTCGAGCCGCTCAACTCAAAATTGAGTTAGGGACGGACAGCATTCTCGATCAATCGGCGGTGGACGGTGCCATCGAGGAAATGCTGTTCACTGGTGGGGCACTGAACCTCAAGCTTCTCGGTGGGCCAGCCGCTGAGCCAATCCCGAATACAGATGTCCGTTAACGCGAACGAAGCGGAATCCGGCGGGAGAGCGGACCGGGGACTTGTAGCGACTCCTCAAGGCGTCAATTTGGTTCTATCCCGCGGATAGAGTGTTGCCTGTCGTACGTTGGGAAGGTTCAGAATCTGGGCAGTCAATCGCTCCAATCCAATCGCCAAACCTCCGTGAGGGGGCATTCCCAGGTCGAACATCCTTAGATGATTCTGGAAATTCGCAGGATCGATTCCGCGTCCCTGCAGAGCCTGCTCGAGATCTTCGCGGCGATGAAGTCTTTGGCCGCCGGTCGTAATCTCAACTCCCTGAAACAACAGATCAAAACTATTTGCTGCCCCCTTCGTTCCTCGCGGAGCCGTGTAGAACGGGCGCCCCGACAGCGGAAAACCCAGCACAAATACGGC